>Ga0114129_10010490_pt1 | contig 13216 bp, 15 predicted proteins | sample RhiMetdeltSRZDD1_FD_80071 | JGI IMG/M metagenome (GOLD analysis project Ga0114129, IMG submission 80071) | Populus rhizosphere microbial communities from Tennessee, USA - Rhizosphere MetaG P. deltoides SRZDD1 (version 2) (version 2) | ecosystem: Host-associated > Plants > Roots > Rhizosphere >...
CGGACACATAACTGAACATCGCATCAGGCTGGCGGTCGTCTCCACGCATGCCGGCCATAGTAGTACGCGATCGACGATCTGTCGATCCCTAAAGTGAAGGGTTTTTCAGCGGCCTCCTAAAGATTCCTCGCAGTTACTTCCGTGCGTCGCATCGATCGCTCGCGGATCGGCGGCGCGCCGCCCAGATGTTCAACTTCAAGTTCAACCTCAGTCGAAGTTTGCCGGCTGCCGTCGCTTCGCTAGACTTACGTGTCGCGGAGTTCTTATGGATCTACGCTTCGGATGTCACTAAGCACTCTACGCCTCGAGGGAGTCGCGTGCTCGAGAGGGACAGACGCCTGGCAACTCCGAGACAGTTTTTGCGCGTGCTCCAGCCGCGGGCGGCTCGGGTCGTAAGATGTGGAAGTGCAGGGTCGAGTCAAACTGTCTCAGTCTAGAACTGATTTCATAACCCGGGTTGCAGGTCCTTGGCGCGGCCAGCCCACCGGGTGCTCGCGCCAAAAGCACGTGAACGCGGGAGGCTGCTCCGCGCCCGGCGGGGCGCCACGTACGCGGTCACCCGCGAGAGGTTATGAAACCAGCTGTAGCTTCAGTCAGCCAGCCCGTCGGTCGTGAACACATCCGCAACGTCTAGATCGTGACTTTCTTTCACTCCTGTCGGAGCGCGATCATCGGATCCAGGGCACTCGCGCGGCGCGCGGGCATGTAGCACGCGAGCAGCGCCGACGTCAAGAGCACGACGCTGACCGCCAGCAATACCGGCACGTTCATCGGGCCCGTTCCGAAGAGCGTACTCTGCATCGCGCGGCCCAGCCCGTAGGCGCCGGCGAGGCCCAGCATCAGGCCGCCGGCGCATAACGTCGCGCCTTCGCGCAGGATCTGCCACCGCACGTGCGCCTGGCCGGCACCGAGCGCCATCCGTACCCCGATCTCCGGCGTGCGCTGGACGATGCTGAACGCCATCACGCCGTAAACGCCCACCGCTGCAAGCAGCAGCGCAACCGTCGCAAGCGCGCCGTAGAGCACCGCGTTCAGCCGATCCGGCGCGAGGCGCTCTCCGACGATCTCCGTCATCGTGCGGACGCTCACGAGGGGCAAGTCCGGATCGATCGTGCGCACCGCCGCGGCGACGTCCTGACGCACGCTGTCTGGATTGCCTGCCGTACGCACTGCCACGGCGGCGTCCAGCCACGGACTCTGCCAGAACGGCAGCATGACCTCGGGTCGACTGACGTCACCGAGCTCCTGGCTGTTGTTGATGGTGTGGTAGACGCCGACAATCTCCCACTCGATCTGCGGCGCCAGCGTCGGCGGGCTGCCCGCCTCGTTCAGCTCGATGCGCTGGTCCAGCGGATTGACGTCGCGGAGGTACCGACCCGCGAACTGCTGGCTCACCAGCGCAACCCGAACGCTGCCTGCCCTGTCGTTGTCCGTGAAGCCGCGGCCGCGCACGATCGTTCCGCCAAACGTCTGGAGGAAGTCGGGTGTCACCATTCGTACGCCCGTAGTCGGGCAGGACGTCGCATCGCACGCCGGCGTCCCGACGAGATGGAACGGCCCGGCGAACGGCGTGCCCTGGACCGGCAGGCCGGTGCTGACGCTCGCGTGCGTCACGCGGGGGACCGTGCGCAGCCGCCCGACCAGGTCTCGATAGAAAGCTTCGATCCGCTGTTGTGAATTCAACCGCTCCCGCGTCACGGGCAGCGAGAACGTCAACGTGCTATCCGTCCGAACGCCAAGATCGACCTGCGTCCGATTCCAGAAGCTGTGGATGGCCAAGCCGGCGCCGGCGAGCGAGGTGACTGCCAACGCGAGCTCGACGACAACGAGCGCCTGGCGCAGTCGGCGTCGACCACTGCCAGCCGACGTGCGGACACTCTGCTTCAGCGTCTCGTTCGGATCCACCCGGCTCGCTTGCCACGAGGGCACCGATCCGAACAACAGCCCGCACGCCGTCGTGGTGACCAGCGCGAACAGGAGGACCGGCACGCTCAGCCGCGGGTCTGCTTCGGATGGCAGCATTCCTCGCGGGATGACCGCGAGCAGCGCCTGAAGGAGCCATGCGGCCGAGATGATACCCAGCGTCCCGCCGGCTGCGGCGAGCACCAGACTTTCGGTGAGCACCTGGCGGACGACGCGCGTGCGGCTGGCACCCAGCGACGCGCGAATCGCCATCTCGCGATCGCGCACCGAGCCGCGCGCGAGCAGCAGGTTGGCCACGTTCACACACGCGATCGCCACGACGAATCCCACCGCGGCCATCAGCAACCAGAGTGTCGTCCGCGTGTCGGCACTCAGGAAATTGTTCTGCAGCGGTTCGACCGAGACGCTGAAGCCCTTGTTCGACTTCGGCACGCGCTGCGCGAGCTCTGTGGCGATGCTCGTCATCTCGTCTTGGGCCTGTTCGATACTGACGCCCGGCTTGAGGCGTCCCATGATCAGCAGCCTGCGAGCCGCGTGGTTATTCATCTCGGCGGGCTCGAACGTGAGCGGCATCCAGAGGTCCGCAGGTAACCGGTCGGAGGGCCCCGGCGGCAACACGCCGACGACGGTGTAGAGCCGTCCATCCATGCGGATGTCGCGGCCGACGATACCGGGATCGGCAGCGTAGCCGCGCCGCCAGAGCCGATTGCTGAGCAGCACGATCTGGTTCTTCCCGGGCTGATCGTCCCCTGGCTGGAAGTCCCGGCCGAGCGCGACGGCCTCGCCAAGCATCCGATGCCCGTCGGGCGTGACGCGACGAGCCCGCACGCGGAGCGGCTCGTCGATGGTCGACAGGTTGAAAGGCCGTGGAGAGAACGGCTCCAGATACTGAAACGACCTCGCGGTTTCCTTCCAAGCGAGATAGTCCCCAGGCGAGACAGCGCTGCGGTCGCCTGGTGGCGTCTTCGACCACACCATCACCAGCTGGTGGGGCTCGGGAAACGGCAGGGGCGCCAACAGTGTGGCGTATACCACGCTGAAGATGGCCGTATTCGGGCCGATACCAAGTGCCAGCGCGGTGATAGCGGCGACTGAAAAGCCGCGCGCCTTCATCAGTCCCCGGACAGCAAACCGCAGATCGGACCACAGCACGCTCATGGCCAGGCTCCAAGCTAGTCGGGCGGTCGCAATTACATAGCCAACGAGAAGTCGCGGAAATCCAGTGAATTCTTGCCGGTTGGTGGAATCCGCAGCGCCGTGCGATGTTCGACCTCGGGACGCGTACGTCCGACGTCGAACGGAATCCGGGTCTACGCTAGGGAGAAGCAAAAAGGAACAACGATGAAGGAGGAAGAAAGCTCAAGCTTGCTTCGTCTTCGGCCCGTCACGAGTTTTCTGGCGAGCGCCACATACCGATGTCCTATCTCGAATCTGAGTATTCCGTAAGCCTGTGCATGCCAGAAAGTCGGGTCTCGCTGTCTTCGGTGATGTTATCGCGGTCTTCGGTGAGGTTCTGGCCAGATGTGGTCTGTCTTCATCTCGCTTGTCGTCGGCGTCCGCGCGTGGGGCCGCTTGCGGCCGGCACTTCACCTCGAGATTCTCGCATTGCGCTTACTGTCCCGAGCGCAAGTCTCCCGACGTGCGCGCGACGCTCAGGACGCAGTCCGGAATCTACTTCCGCTGCGAATCTTGTGAGGATCTGTGGGGCGTTCAGAAGCCGATTGAAACTCCTGCAAAGTGGGCTGGATAGCTCCTCCGCCGGGCCGGGCAACAAACGCCCTGTGTGTTGAAGTAAACCAGGGTGCGAGGGAACCATCAAAGAAGGAACCGTAAACGAAAAAGCCTTTCGCCCGAATCAGAACCGTCCATTCAACGCGCCATACGCTCCGATCAGCGGTGTGGTCATTTCAACCTGAACGCGCGGCGATGGGAGTCGTCCGAGATCCTGCGCCGTGCGGCTGCGCTCAGGCGAGCGACTGCTCCGCCTTGCGGTGCCACACGTACGCACACCGCTCGCATCGGCAGTCCTCGCCATGCACGTCCGAGTGGCCGGTCTTGACTACGCGCAGACTCCCGCAGGCGGGGCAACGCAGGGCGAAGCCCTTCTCCAGTTTCATTGGCATTGTGCGGTGAGAAAATTGTCGCTGAAGCCGCACCGCTCTGGCAACCACCCGAGTCGCGTTTGGGGCGTTGACCGCGCCGAATCAGTCGTTGAGCTCGCGCTCCCCTACGTCACTCGCCGGCAGCTGGCGGGCAAGTGACGCGCGCCGGGGCTGAACCGACGTGGGCCTGATCCGATTCAGTGGACGGTGTCGTTGAGTTGATCGTTCTTCGTGGTCTTTTCTTCTTTCATTTTCGGCGGGACTGATCTGACCGAGGGTCGAGTGTCGACGTCGCTGGTTATAGAACACCTCGATGTAGTCGGACGACTCCCTCTTGGCTGCACCGCAGCTCGCGAAGCGATCCGCCGTCTCACTCTTGACCGACGAAAAGAACGCTGCCATGACGGCGTTATCGTAGCAGTTGCCGCGGCGGCTCATCGAGCACGTGATTCCATTCGCATCGAGCGTCCGTTGGTAGTCTTCGCTCGCATACGTGCAGCCTTGGTCGGAGTCGTGCAGCAGGCCCGTGGTTGGACACCGGCGCTTCAACGCCATGCCGAGCGCCTTCAGTGTCAGGTGCCGGTCGTTGACGGCGCTCACCGCCCAGCCTACGACGAACCGCGAGAAGAGATCGAGGATCGCCGCCAAATACAGTGTCCCGCTCTCACCGATCACGAACTCCGGGTATCGCCGACCCAGCGCCGATTCGGCGCATCCGCCGTAAATCGTCGATCGAGCAGATTCGCCGCTACCGGCTGGTCGTGGTCACTCATCGTGGTGCACTTGAACCGCTTCCGAGCGCGCGCCTTCAGCCCCGCTTCCGGCATCAGACGGATCACCCGCTTCCGGCTGACCCGAACCGCTTGCTCGAGCAAGTCCTCGTGAATGCGCGGGCTGCCGGACCGGTGCTTGCTCGCGTCAAACGACGCGCGGACCAACAGGCGTAGCTGCCGACCGCGTTGGGCATGGGCCGATTCGGGGCGTCGACGCCACGCGTAAGAGCCGGTCGCCGATACGCCGAGCACCTGACACATCGTCGCCATGGGAAGATTGCCTTCCTCGCGTGAATCAGCGCAAACGCGTCGCTGGCTCTTTCGCGAAGAAGGTGGCCGCGTTTTTTAGGATCTCCCGCTCGAGCCGCAGCTGGCGATTTTCTTTCCGCCGCGCCAGCTCCTCACGCTCGGCGGTCGTCACCCCGGTGCGGCCCGTGGTGCGATCGGCGCGGGCGCGTTTCACCCATTCCCGGAGCGCGGTTTCGGTCAGATCGAGATCGCGAGCCACCGCGCCAACACTCTTCCCTTCGTCGAGGACCAGTCGGACCGCATTCGATGTGTGCATGTACTTCCTCGACGATGAGTCGGACTGCAGCGACGCCAAGGAAACCAACAAGCCGCTGGTATGGTCGGGTGTGGCAGTAGCAGGAGTTGGCGCGACTCTCGCGATCATCGGTGCGCGCAACAGCAGACTCCAGTATCTCCCTGGTGGTTTCGTAGCACCGGATAAAGTTCTGATGATAGCGAGGTCTGGAAGCTCCCCTCCAGCCTCTCCGTCCAGCCTTTCCCTCCACGCTTCCCATCCTTGGGTCTGAGGACTCTGACTTTGTCGATGCCCGGAGTCTGCCGGAACGTCGGCGTCCCGGCGGAACCGATCAAGAAATGAACGCAGTGCCGTTCGAACCAAACGGGGACGCCTGTCTGTTTGCTACGGGGTTGAGAGGCTCGGGCGCTGACGAGACGAGCGGGCGCCTGCAAGGCAGCGGAGGATCGGTCTCCTCACCAGAGCCGGTTGATGCGCTGGGCCCGCCCACAGGCGGGAACCCCGCACTTGCTCGAGACAAAGCGGTCTCGTGGCATTCTTGGTGACCTCGGCTGAATGCACTGAGACCGAGCTCATTCCCCGAGAAGTGAAATGTGAAGGTGAAGAGCCCCTCCTATTTCTTTCTCTCCCATAAACAAATATTCAACTCTGTCTTTATTATTTCCAAGAGCATGAGTATCAGGACTTCAGGTTCATCGTCACTATTCACCATCCTCGGGCGGGTACCCAAATTCTGACAAAATTTTTTGTGGGCTTCTATCAATCTCCCGGGGCGGGGGGCCGAATCGGGAGGTGGGGGAGGGGGAATTTCCGCCCTGCGAGGGGATTGGAGATCCGAGCGAGGTCGCCACCGGAATTGGTGATGCCTGCGGCGCTATCGGGACCAAATTGCGTGATTGCGTAACGACAATGCGCATCAGTTGCAGGCAAGGCCGTGCCCGCACCAAACTACGTTCCACAGCGCGCTCAAGGAGCGCTTGTCCGGCCGGCCCGTGACGAAGAAACGCGGCGCGGCGTGGAAGGCTGCCTATAGGTTCTCGGCGCCTGTTCGGCGCTCGACCGAGTTGCGTGCTTGCTAACGGGCGAGGTGCAGCTCCCGGCCTCCCTTGACCCGCAGGCTGACCCTTGTAATCGATTCGAGATCTTCCAGCGGGTTACGATCGAAGGCAATGAAGCTTGCGGGCGCGCCTTCCGCGAGTCCGAACGGGGCGCGCTGCGGGAAGATCGCCGCGGGAGTCGTCACCGAAAGCGATTGCAGCACCTCGGCGCTGGTCATCAGCCCTGCCTGTGCGATCGTCAGCGCTTCGGGGACCGATGTCGATCGGAACTGGTCACTGCCGATCGCGATTTTCACGCCATGGCGTTTCAGGACGTCGAAGTTCCACCGGAGCACATCGACGACCTGCCCCCGCGCGTCAGGCGTGGCATTCGTTCGCAGGACATCACCGACGGTGGTGATCACGACCGTGCCCTGGCGCGCAGCGCGCCGGGCGGCGTCTTCCGAAATGCGATAGACAACCGGCCCTTTCGTCTTGATGCGGTCCGCATCGGGCCAGAATCACGGCAGGTGCGCGATGAGGTCGACCCGCGCGGCCACCGCGACGTCGAAGTCGTACGCGCTTTCCACGTGTGCCGACACTCTGAGGCGATCGCCGTGCGCCTTGCCCACGAGATACGACGTGAGCGACGGGTCGAGTCCATGGCGATCGCTGTCCGGCCGCGGCAGGCCGGCGACGCGATCCTCGGAGTAGACGAGCGTCATCTTGATGAAGTCGGGCTGCTGTCTCTTTATCCGCGTCCACCAGACCCGATCGATATCTTCACGGGAGCGCACCGGCTGAAGGAAGCCACCATCCAAATCCTCGTTGATCATGCCGCCGTTCGCGATGTTCCGGCGGACGAGCGCCGTTGGGTGGCCGCCGGGCGCGGTGAAGCTTCCGTTCGCGAACAGCACGTCGACGGAGTCTGGTCGATTGATCAGAACCTTCAGCTTCGCTGGAGCTTCCGGTACGTTCGTCTGGATCATGACGTACAAGATGCCCTGCTCCAGGTACGTGCGGATCGTCCGCTCCGTGTCGCCGCTCGGAATGTTGTGGTTGTGCGCCTCGCCGAATGCCCCCATCAAGAACCTGCCGGTGAGATCAACAGTGCGGTCGACCTTTGAGGGGTTCTTAAGCGTCAGCCGGTCGCCGATGCTGTAGACGTCCACGCGCTGGAATCCGGTTCCATCGAACCACGCGCCGTTCCGCCACATGATGGTTTCGGGCTCCTGCGCCGCGACGGCCGTGAGGGCGAGGGCGAAGAGGAGGAACACGCCGGCGTGTTTCATGAGAGCACTCCCTGCTCGACGCGGCGCAGGCCGCGCATCCAGTTGCCTTCCAGCAACCGCGGCCTTGCCGACCGCGCCCTGCACCGTGGCGTCCAGGATCGCCGCGTGCTGTCTTGCGGATTCGACCGCGCTCCGCTGATCCGCGAGAAACTGCAGCTCGAACCGGAGGGCGCACTGCAGGAACGAACGGCCGATCTCGATGGTTCAGCGGCTCCGCGCGGCGCGCCGCCGGCTCCGGACAATGTTAGCCGGGCTGTCGCTACGCAACCCAGAGCTTCGACACGAACAGGGGCTCTCTCATCGACCGCGCGGGTGGGCTACACAGGTTCTTACTCGAATTTCTTGCCCATCAAAACAACGAGATAATCCCCGTGCCCCGGCGGGCAAAGAAAAGCGCCGCGTCACCGCGGAGACACATTGTCCTTCATAGGCAAGGCAACATCCCATCGCTGCGTCAGAACGAGTATCCGATGCGTGCGAGTGGACCGTGCGTCCTCGCCTGGAGGTGATTTCCGTCCTCTGGTCCGGTCTCGTCCAGCGTGTAGTAGTTGAATCTGTAGCCGAACTCACTGAACCAGTTGCCGTGTCCGCGCCAGTGCACAGTCCCGATCGCATCGAGGATGGTGCTCGAGGTGTGAATCGGTCCCCCTTCATCATTCCAGTGCCGCCAATGCCAGGCCCGAAACCCATCGCCGCGGAGCTCGAGAGACCAGGTGGGGGAGAGCTGGGTCGAATACCGGAGTCCGAGGACCGGAAGAGGAAACGTCTGAGCGTAGAAGTCCTCGCTCGGCTCCTCCCAGATGCTGCCAGGCGCGATTGTCGCACCGAAGTTCCAGTTGATGTAGTGATAATCGACTCCGAGGAGCAACCAGACCGAGCTCGTTCCGCGGGTTTCTCCCGTCACTCGACGGAGATACGTACATCGCACCTCGACCCATTCCGGCTCGCTGTCGAGCCGCGTGCCCCCCTCGAGAGTCGTCTGGTTGAAAACCTTGTCGGACGTGAGGGTTGTGCTCCCTCGCATGTGGACGAACGTCGTCGTAGCTTCCAACGCGGTCTTGTCGCTCTTATGGAATCGCACTCCGACACTCGCGCTCTCCGCGGTGTGCACGTCAAGATCACCGAAGCGAAACCGATCGCCTTCGACGTTGAACTCGCGCGCACTGACGAAACCGTTCACCAGCCCGAACTGCCCGTCTCCGAAGACATCGAGCCGGCGCGGACGGGCCTCGGCTGGTGCGGCAGTGACGTCGGGCTGCGCTCCCGTGGTGGTCCTCGAGGATTGCGCCCAGCCTGGCGAAACAAAACAGATCGAAGCGGCCAACGTGACGAGGAGAAAACTCAAGCGGCAAGTAAGCGTCGACATTGTGACCTTTCGTCCTTGTTTCTGGTGAACGATCCTTGACGAGATCACGGATTCCGCCGAACGAACATCACGGCGACACCGCCAGGAACCGGCATCACGGTGACCGGGTACTGGGTCAAGGCCCACGTGTTGATCGCTTCGCCGTTGCCCCGTCGCCGCCGGTGATCACCCGTCCCGGAAGGACGATGACGCGGTCGTAGAGAAGATATTGACGTGGTCCTTCGCGGCGAGTCGCGCGCAGATGTTGCCCTCCAGCACGAAAAATGGGAGCTTCGTTGGCTTGATCGTCTCGACGACCTCGTGGTCCGCGGCATGAACCAGGTTCCGAACCTTGCGACAGATGGCCTGCTGCCAGTCCGGCAGCGAATTGATGTAGGTCTCCACGCGCGGATCAACCGTGTCTCCCATTGTGCTGTGCCTGCTGCTTCGTGAACTCCATCAGCCACGGTTTTATCGCCCAGGCTTTGGCGCTCACGGGCAGCGTACGACGGTCGCGGTCTCCGGCCTGGAGGCTGATGTAGTCGCCGCATTATCTTCGTACCAGATGCCCCGACTGCGCACCGCACTACTTCGAGGCCCGAACCTCAAGTTCTGAGCCGATAGGGACTCTTGTTACGCATATGTACCACGCCTCACGGGCGCGCAAACAACACGCAGGCGATGCCTAATACGCACGATGGTCGACTGAAGGTCTTCGTGACGTCTGCCGCGGCTGTCGATGGATTTACGGATCCAGACAAGGGGTGACCGCGAGACAGTCAAAAACTTGCAGAACTCAATTAAACAATTCTTGTACGTCTACATGTCATGCCCCAGTGGCGGCGCGGGGCCGAAAGACGTTTGAGGCCCAGGGACCCTCGTCCGGAGGTCCGTTGGAGTCTACGTTGGGGGGACTTCTCGGTATCGGTACCACTCCGAGCCCGCTCTAAACCACATTGCCAAGGGAACCGAAGGTGAAGGGTGAGGGTGAAAACGCCTTTCCTACCTCTTTCTCCTTGGCCGTGAACCACGAGGTGCTCGCCCAGGCGGAGATTCACGACGGCGCCGACCGCTTCGTGCTCGACTGGATTCCAGCGAGAGTCCGGTGCAGGGGCGGCAAGAAGCCAGCGTCTATAACGGGTACTTCGAGTCCTTCTGTTACGATCCGCAGTTTCTGTTCAACGACGAGGGCGATTGTTTGGCAGCGAAACTGCGGCCGGGCAACGTCCAAAGCGCGGACGACTGGGAGGAGTTGCTCGTGCCGGATTTTCGTCTGCGAACCTGTGTAGCAGGAGTAAGATCCACCAGGTTTGGCGGTCAAATCCGAAATGTCGACCAGAGCCGCTCAACGGCACAGGAGGATATTTATGAAAGCCAAGACGACCGGTCGGCGACATAGGGGTGTCCTCAGCATGATGACTGTCGCGGTTATCGTTATGCTAAATTCGCGCTGGGGTCCGGAACTTCGGCCACCGCAGGCGATCCGCCGGACGCCGTGATCGATCTTCCGGCCGGATTAGCGTGTGAGGCGTTCGATCTTCATATTGAGATTACTGGTGGCAACCAGGTCATCAAGGAGTTCGTGGACAGGAATGGCAACGTCGTACGCGAGCTCTTTGCCGGCACAGGCTCGGCGCTGTCGTTCACGAATGTGTCAACTAACGCCACGTTCTCGTTGAGATCTAACGGAGCGGTGTTACACAGAACGGTAAACTCGGACGGATCGTTTACGGAGACCATCACGGGACACAACGTGCTTATTCTCTTCCCGACCGACGTGCCGGCCGGGCCGTCGACGACGCTGCACGTGGGTCGTGTCGTCTACACGGTCGACATCAACGGAGTCTTCACTGTGGAAGAGGTCAGCGGGCAGACGACCGACATCTGCGCCGTTTTGTCCCAGTGATCTCGTCGAAGGAGATTGTGCTCGATGACCAAGGCGAACCCGTCCGCATATGATGGGTAGGCCGCACTAACCACTTGATTGAGTCCGCGCTCGCGACGTTGGCGGGAGTTCCTGGCGTTCTCGGTCCGCTGCCGGGGACTCTCTGACGCGTCCTGGTTCGCGGCGGTATCGCCTTCCCCTCGGGCACCTCGAATCACCGTCAACACGAGCCTAAACAGAGGAGCCAGGAAACCACGAATACTGACGCGCAGATTAAGAGTTCGACTGGGCGGTGTCCGCTGGATGCCGCCCTTTCGTTTTGCTGAGGAAAACTGACGCTTCCGCATCCGCTGCGTGCCGCGGAATCCGTCTCTGTCCGTGGGTCTGGCTGTCAGATTGGCTGTCAACGATGCAAGCCGTCTGCACCAAACCTCAGTCGAGACGGTGGCCCTCACTCCCAATACCACACGACGATGACTCCGCTGCCCCGAGGCCGAACACGTCCGTGCCACCCGATGCGGCGACGGAAATGTTTATCAACTTCTCGCGTCCAATCTCGCTGGCGAACGCGGAGGCTTCGGCGCACAACGTTTCCCATGACTTGCTCGAGCTCGCCAAGATGCGGTGTTGAACCGACATTCGAACCTCCTCCATTCCGAATCGTCTTCTCGCCGGTAATTGATGGGCCCGCGCGTGAGCGACTCGCCGGACCAAGCTTTCACTCTCGGAGATCGTCAGAGGATTGTCGGTGCGGCCAACCGCGAGCGGTAGTCGGGAAGACGAGCTTGCGGCGGGGACCGTGGCTTGCACGTGAAGATCGATAGCACCGGGAGGGCTGAGCAATGACTCTCTGGACTGCCGTGGCGGTCGCGATCGCGCTATGCGTTGTGCTCTGGGTTCCGTATTTCATCTTCTACATCCGTCGCGGGAAGGCGCACGGGCACACCTGGTTCACGTGGTGGAAGCCGCGGGGTCACTCCGACATTGGCCCGGACGTTGGATTCCGACAGACTCGCCCGGGCGCAGATGATGCACGCGGGGCTCGCTACTGATTGAGCGAATCGAGGAACGCTGCACACGCGCTCTGCCGCGTGCGTCGTCTCGCTTCGGTAGGTTGCCTGCACGGAGGCGATGCACTCTCGTGTCCGCTGCACGCCGCCCATGCATTTTGTTCAGGAGATTTGCCGATTCCTCGCCTCCATCTCGTCGCTTCCTTCTCGAAGGTTCTCACTGTAGACTACATCCTTCGTGGCATTGTGTCCTGTCTCTCGCGCGGCCGGCAGACAACAGCCAACGGTCCAGTTGTCGAGCGGAAGGCTCCATCATCGAAGGGAACACCATCATGTCCTCCGTGCTGATCACTGGCTGCAGTTCGGGAATCGGTCTGGCAACGGCACTCACGCTCACGCGGGCTGGTCACAGCGTTTATGCGACGATGCGACAACCTGACCGGGCGCCGACGCTTCGCGACACCATCGACAAGGAAAAACTGCCCATGTCGATTCTGGCGCTTGACGTCGACTCGGACGCATCGGTTGCCGACGCCGTTTCCGCCATTCGCGCTCGGGGCCCGATTGACGTGTTGGTGAACAATGCCGGCATCGAACGGGTAGGTTCGATCGAGGAACTGCCGTTCGAAGCGTTTCGGGCGGTGATGGAGACCAACTACTTCGGGTGTTTGCGCTGCATTCGCGCCTGCCTGCCCGAGATGCGGCGACGCCGGAGCGGATGCATCATCAATATGGCGTCGGTGGCCGGCCGTATTGCGCCCTCTCCATTCGCGCCCTACACCGCGTCGAAGTTTGCGCTGGAGGCGCTCAGCGAGGTTCTGGCGCAGGAGGTCAAAGCGTTCAACATCCGGGTCGCGATCGTCGAGCCCGGGATTATCGATACGCCGATGGCCCGGCGTATCGAGGCGCCGGCCGAGTCCAGTTATCCGCAAACGCGGCGAAATGGTGGAATGTTTGCGGCGGCTCTGGCAAATCCGGCGTCACCCGCGGTCGTGGCCGACAAGATTCGCGAGATCATCGAGAGCGGGACATGGCAGCTCAGACATCCAGCGGGTCCGGATGCGGAGGCGTTCCTCAGTTGGCGAGCGTCCATGACGGACGAGGAGTGGGCGAACTGGGGCGCTCTGGAGGACGACGCGTGGTACGAGCGCGTCCAGACTGATTTCGGGTTGGACGCGCGCCCGAAAGGAGCGTCGCGCGCTGCAAGCGCCTAGAGAGAGGTCGGTCGGCGTCGTTGACGATCTGGTAATCCGAGATTGGTCGAAATGGGGGATTCGAACCCCCACGCGCGTTTTCCTGACATTC
>Ga0114129_10010491_pt1 | contig 13216 bp, 13 predicted proteins | sample RhiMetdeltSRZDD1_FD_80071 | JGI IMG/M metagenome (GOLD analysis project Ga0114129, IMG submission 80071) | Populus rhizosphere microbial communities from Tennessee, USA - Rhizosphere MetaG P. deltoides SRZDD1 (version 2) (version 2) | ecosystem: Host-associated > Plants > Roots > Rhizosphere >...
AGCCGCGGCCGGGCCACGCGGATCTCGCGGGTGCGATCAAGTACGGGCATACCGACATTCGAGACGTGCTCGAGCGCGCCAGCGCGAGAGAGACTGCGGCGCGCGTCGCTGCGGGCTCGCTCGCCCGTCAGTTGCTCGGGCGGTTCGGCATCCACATCGCCAGCCACGTGAGCGCCATTGGCGGCGAGGCACTCCCTGAAGGGCGCGTGGTCTCATTCGCGGAAGCGCGCGCGCTTCCCGACGACCCGTTGCGGTGCGCGGATCCGGCGATTCAACAGCGCATGATTGCGGCCATTGATGCGGCCAAGGAGGCCGGAGACACTCTCGGAGGTTCGTTTGAGGTGATCGCCACAGGGCTGCCTCCGGGTTTGGGCTCGTACGTGCAGTGGGATCGCAAGCTCGACGGCCGCCTCGCGCAAGCCGTGATGTGTATTCACGCCATCAAAGCGGTCGGCATCGGTATTGGACCTGAGGTGGCCTTCCGGCCTGGCTCGCGCGTCCACGACGAGATACTGCCGCCGCTCTCGGACGAGGGCAGGCTGCTGCGCCCCTCGAACAATGCCGGGGGGCTCGAAGGCGGTGTGACCAACGGCGAGGATGTCCGCGTCACCGGCTTCATGAAGCCGATCGCCACGTTGATGAAGCCGCTGCGATCGGTCGATCTGACCACACTTCAAGAAGCGCCGGCGGCGATCGAGCGCAGCGATGTGTGCGCCGTACCTGCCGCGGCTGTCGTCGGCGAAGCCATGGTGTCGTTCGTGCTCGCCGATGCGTTTCTGGAAAAGTTCGGCGGCGACTCCATCGACGAGATCGTCCGGCACCATGCGGCCACGGCGGAGCAGGTCGCCCGCCGTTTCTCCTCGTCTGGGGCGTCGGCCACGGAGTCGCGCTGATCTCCCATCGCCCGATGCTTCGTCCGATAGTTCGCCACGGCGCCGCCGTACTGCATCAGCCTGCGCAGGCCGTCGCCGACTTCGGCGACAAGACTCAGGCCCTCATCGACGACATGATCCAGACGATGTATGCCGCGCCAGGCGTCGGCCTGGCCGCCCCGCAGGTCGGCGTAGGCGCGCGGGTCTTCGTGTGTGACATATCGGTCGGCCGGAATTCGGCGGATCTGATCGTGTTCATCAACCCGGAGTTCGTCGAACGAGACGGCATGCAGCTCGAAGAGGAGGGCTGCCTCAGCATCCCCGGCTTCAATGCCACTGTGGCACGCCCTGCGCGCGCAGTGCTCAAGGGACTCGATCGTCACGGGGAACCCCAGACGCTGGAGGCCACGGGTCTTCTCGCGCGATGTTTTCAGCACGAGATGGATCATCTCGATGGGACGTTGTTCGTCGACCGGCTTCGAGGGCTGCAGAAAGATCTGATCGTCAGAAAGATCAAGAAGCTGGCAAAAGCCGGGAAGTGGTAAGGGTCGATGCGGATCGTGTTCTTCGGCACGCCCGAATTTGCCGTCCCCTCGCTCGAAGGCCTCATTGCCTCGTCCCATGACGTGGTCGGTGTGGTCACACAGCCCGATCGACCCCGCGGCCGCGGGCAGCGAGTCACCGGATCGCCGGTCAAGATGACCGCGCTCACGCACAACGTGCCGATCATTCAACCCAATCGACTGCGCGATCCCGAGGTCGGCCATCAGCTCACAACATGGGCACCCGATCTCGGTGTGGTCGCAGCGTACGGAAGACTCATTCCCGAGGACATGCTCCTCATCCCTCGCCTCGGGATGATCAACGTGCACGCATCGCTGTTGCCGCAGTATCGCGGCGCGGCGCCGGTGCACCGCGCCGTGATGGATGGCGTGAAAGAGACGGGCGTCACGATCATGCGGATGGTTCCCGCACTCGATGCCGGCGCGATGCTGTCGACGGTCACGCGGCGAGTTGATCCCGACGAGACGAGCGACGAGGTCGAGCGCGATTTGTCGACGCTCGGCGTGCCGCTGCTATTGAGCGTCATCGAGCAATTGGCTGAAGGATCTGCGGTTGAGCGGCCGCAGGACGACCGGCTGTCGACCTATGCGCCTCGACTGACCAAAGACGAGGGGCTCATCGATTGGACGCTGCCAGCCGCCACCATCCACAACCGCGTCCGCGGCCTCTATCCCTGGCCGCATGCCTATACGTACCTGAACGGGGCGCGTTTGATCGTGTTGAAGAGTCAGGTCGACGCGGAGACGAGCGTCGAGTTACCGGGTACGATCGTTGACGTCGGTCCGGACCGCATCGTGGTTTCGACGGGGCACGATGGGCGTCTCGCCCTCGTCGAGCTGCAGCCGGAGGGCCGTCGTGCGATGCCCGTCCGCGACTTTCTCGCTGGGCATTCGATTCAGCCTGGAGCCCGGTTCACCGGACCATGACCGCGCCTGCGCGGACGGCGGCCTGGCATGCCCTCGTCGCGATCGCCGGTGAACGTGCCGATCTGCCGTCAGCCCTCGCGCGCAGCCGCTCACAGCTCGCCGATGAACGGGACCGCGCACTGTCCGCCGCGATCGTGACCGGGACGCTCAGGTGGCAGCGAACGCTCGATCATCTCATCGAGCACTTCGCCAAACGCAGCATCGCCAAGTTGGACTCGGACGTTCTCATCATCCTGCGAGAGAGCCTGTTCCAGATTCTGCACCTCGAGCGCGTTCCAGCCGCCGCTGTCGTCGATGACGCCGTCAATCTGACGCGAGCGGCGAAAAAAGCGAGTGCCGCCGGCTTCGTCAATGCGGTGCTCCGCGCGACGCTGCGCCAGCGTCATCGTCTTCCGCTGCCGCTCCGGCCGTCGGATCCACGCGACCGTACCGCCGCGATCGCCTATCTCGGCATCACGTATTCCCATCCCGACTGGCTCGTCGCGCGGTGGTTCGATAGGTACGGACTCGATGACGCCGAGCGCTGGGTGCGCTTCAACAACGACCCGGCGCCCTTGACCGTGAGAGCGAACCGACTTCGACTCGATCGCGATCGACTGCGGGAGACATTCGTCGAGGCGGGCATCGAGACAACGCCGACTCATTTTGCGCCGGACGGTTTGATGGTGACCTCTGGCAATCCGCTCCGATCGCGTGCCGACGGATCGTTTCTCGTGCAAGACGAAGCGTCGCAGCTCGTGGCGTTGACGGTGGATGCCCAGCCGGGTGAATCCGTGCTCGATCTGTGCGCGTCCCCTGGCGGGAAGACACTCGCGATGGCCGCGAGTATGAACGACTCGGGCACGTTGGTCGCCTGTGATGTGCGTGCGGGCCGAATGGCGTTGATGCGCGACACGATTGCGCTGAGCGGTGCGCATCATGTCCGTCTGGTCCATGTTCCAGCGAGCGGCCCCCTGCCATTCGAGCCGGTTTTCGATCGCGTCCTTGTGGACGCGCCGTGCTCAGGACTTGGAACGTTGCGCCGCGACCCTGACATCAAGTGGCGGCGTCAGGAGGTCGACCTCGCGCGCCTCGCTCACCAGCAGCTCGATCTGTTGTTGCGGGCCGCCGCTCTGGTTCGTCCCGCAGGCCGCCTGGTATACGCCACGTGCTCGAGCGAACCCGAGGAGAACGAGGCGATCGTTCTGCGGCTGCTCGAGCAGTCACCGTTTCAGCCGGTCGATCTCCGCCGGTCGGGACCCGCAGCTCTCGCGCCCGTCCTCGATGAACGAGGTGCGCTTCGGACGCTGCCTTTCGTTCACGGGCTCGAGGCGTTCTATGGGGCAGCGATGGTCCGCGTGTAGATGCCCGTGATCCCGAGTCGCGAATCCCGTCCCTCGACGTTGCTCGGGACGCCCTGAGCGATCGTCGTCCCTCGACTTCGCTCGGGACGACCCTGAGCCTGTCGAAGGGTCGAAGGGCGAATCCCGAATCTACCGTGGTACGATGGGCCATCAATGCGACTCGGGACTCGAGTCTGGAACGTCGGCAAGTTCTTCCTGCTGGTCGGCGCGCTTGGCGTCACATTCCTGGTTTTCTTCGGCGTCTCGATGCGGATCGCGCTCAGGTCCGGTGAGGTGGAAGTGCCGACGCTCGTCGGCCTCTCCGTGAATGACGCAACCGAGGCGCTCGGCCAGATCGGCCTCGGCCTCCGAATCGACGAGAACCGCAGGCCCGATGCCAAGGTCGCGACGGGCCGCGTGATGCAACAGGAGCCGGCGGCCGGTCAGCGCGCACGACGGCAACGCACCATTCGCGTGTGGATCAGCTCGGGGCCTCGCGTCATTACCGTCCCGACCCTCGCCGGACAGACCGAACGGACCGCACGGATTCGTCTCGAGCAGGAGGGTGTGCAGATCGGCTCCGTCTCGGAGATTCGCTCGGCTGACTATCCGACCGACTCGGTCGTGTCGCAGAATCCTCCACCCACCTCGCGCGCGCCGCAGGTCTCGCTGCTGCTCAACCGTGGCGAGCAGTCGACGACGTTTGTGATGCCCGATGTCATCGGGATGGATGGAGAGAAAGCGGCGGAAGCGCTGCGCAGCCGCGGATTCCGCGTCAGTATCGTGGGGACGCAGCCTGCGCTGGGTGTCCCCGCCGGCACCATCGTCAAACAGCAGCCGGTAGGCGGGTTCAAGGTCGGTCAATCTGACGCCATCTCGCTCGAGGTCAGCCGATGAGGCGTCGGCAATGATGGCCTCGGCGAAAGCACCGCTCGTCCAGATTGCTCCATCGATCCTCTCCGCCGACTTCGCGGCCCTCGGCCGCGATATCGCGGCGGCGGAACGTGGTGGCGCCGATCTCATTCATGTCGACGTGATGGATGGCCACTTCGTCCCCAACATCACCATTGGACCTGCCGTCGTCCGCGCCATCAAGCGAATTGCCACTCGGCCGCTCGACGTGCATCTGATGATCGAGGAGCCCGATCGCTACATGGACGATTTCGTCGCCGCCGGCGCCAGCATGGTGTCAGTTCACGTGGAGGCGGTGCCACATCTTCACCGCTCCGTGGCGCACATCAAGAAGCTTGGCGCCAAGGCGGGCGTCGTCATCAATCCGGCCACACCAGCCGCGCTGCTCGAGGACATCGCGCACGACGTCGACTACGTGCTCGTCATGTCGGTGAACCCAGGCTTCGGGGGCCAGTCGTTCATTCCCAACACACTGCCGAAACTGAAGCGCGTTCGAGCGCTCCTCACGGCGGCCGGGTCATCCGCGCTGATCGAGGTCGATGGTGGCGTCGCTCTCGAGAACGTTGCCGATATCGTGGCGGCAGGCGCGAACATCCTCGTAGCCGGGCAAGCGATCTTCGGCATGTCAGATCCGGAGGCAGCCACACGCGCTCTTCGCGGCGCGGCTAACAGGACGACGGGTGGATAACGGAACGCGTGTGCGGCGCACGCGTCTGCGCGTACGCTATGCGGATACCGATCGGATGGGCGTCGTGTACTACGCCAATTATCTGGTTTGGTTCGAGGTCGGTCGTACCGAGTGGCTGCGAGATACCGGGTGGAGCTATCGCGAGATGGAACAGGAGGGCGTTGCGCTACCGGTGATCGAAGCGCACTGCGAGTATCGACAGCCCGCGCGCTACGACGACGAGATCGAGATCGTCACCGCAGCGACGCTGCTCACGCCGATACGCATTCGATTCGATTACGAAGCTCGCCGCGCCGCGGATGATTCGCTCGCCGCCTCTGGTCATACCGTGCACGCGGCGCTCGGCGCCGATGGGCGGCCGTGCCGGCTCCCGTCGCGCGTGATCGAGATTCTGAAGTGAAGGCGCTCGTCACTGGCGCGGCGGGATTCGTGGGATCCCATGTGGCCGAACGGCTCCTGGCCGGCGGCGCCGAGGTCCTCGGCATCGATGCCTTTACCGACTACTATCCGCGGGCTCAAAAGGAACGCCACGTTGCCGGCCTGAGAGCAAACCGCGCGTTTCGGCTGATCGAGTCCTCGCTCGCCGAGGCAGACCTGCCCCGGCTGCTGGACGGCGTCACCCACGTGTTTCATTTAGCCGCCCAAGCGGGAGTGCGGAAAAGCTGGGGACGCGAGTTCAGCGTCTATACCTCCAACAACGTCGACGCTACGCAGATCCTGCTCGAGGCGTGTGTCGGACGAACAGTCGAGCGATTCGTCTTCGCCTCCAGTTCCTCCGTCTACGGGGACAGCGTCGCGCTTCCCATGAAGGAAGATGCCACTCCGCAGCCGATCTCCCCGTACGGGGTGACGAAGCTGGCGGCTGAGCAACTATGCCTGCTGTATTACACGAACTACCGGCTGCCCACTGTCGCCCTGAGGTATTTCACGGTCTATGGGCCGAGGCAGCGCCCGGACATGGCCTTCTCGCGCTTCCTCACGGCCTCGATGCAGGATGAGCCTCTGCCGCTCTACGGAGATGGCCGTCAAACACGGGACTTTACCTTCGTCGACGATGCGGTGTCGGCGACGCTGGCGGCGGCTACACGCGGCGTCCCGGGGGCTGTCTACAATATTGGAGGGGGATCTCGCGTGGGGATCCTCGAGGTATTCGAGCTCATCACGCGCATCACCGGCCGGCCGCTGCGGGTGGAACGGCTGGACGCGCAGCGTGGTGACATGCGCGATACGTACGCCGATACGCGCAAGGCATGCGCCGATTTGGGGTTCGCGCCGACCGTCAGCCTCGAGCAAGGGCTTCGCGCTCAGCACGAGTGGATGACCTATTTGGAAAGACGTACCACCAGATGACCCGCAGACCTGTTCATTTCCGTTGCGTGGTGCTGCTCGCACTCGTGCTCTCCGCCGCCTGCGGCGGCAAGAAGACGAGCGTTCCGCCGAATGCCCCCAATCCCGACCGCTTCCTGTACGACCGCGGGACGGAGTCCTTGAAAGAGGGCAAGTGGGCGAATGCGCGCGAATACTTCCGGCAAGTCGTCGACAACTATCCGCAGAGCCCCGTGCGTCCCGATGCGAAGCTCGGTCTCGGCGACAGTTACCTCGGGGAGAAGTCGACCGAGTCGCTCGTGCTCGCGGCCAATGAGTACCGCGAGTTCCTCACGTTCTATCCGAGGAATCCGCGTGCCGATTACGCCCAATACAAATTGGCGATGAGCCATTTCCAGCAGATGCGCGCACCCGAGCGCGACCAGACCGAAACCAACGCGGCGCTCAAGGAGTTCAAGGTGTTCTTCGACCTGTACTCGGACAGCGCGCTCGCGCCGGAGGTCAAAGAGAAATACCGTGAGGCGCGCGATCGCTTGAGCAGCGCGGAATTTCGCGTGGGTTTCCACTATTTCCGCATTCGCTGGTATCCAGGCGCCATCCCGCGCTTTCGTGGAATCCTCAAAGACGACCCGGCATTCAGCGGAAAAGACGAGGTCTATTTCTATCTGGCGGAGTCGCTTGCCCGAACCGATAAGAACGGAAGAGCAGAGGCGATCCCGTATTTCGAGCGGCTTCTGGCCGAATTCGCTCAGAGCGAGCACGCCGAAGACGCGAAAAGGCGCCTCGAGGAACTGAAGACACAAGCACCAAAGACTCAATAGGTGGCGGACGTACGGTCCGCCCGTCAGGGAGAGTGACCGATGACGTCGCGTGTAACAGCCGGAGTTCTGATTGCCAGCGGGCTTCTGCTCGCCACCACGCCCGCCCGCGCGCAGCGCGGCCCGGCAGCGTCGAGCCCCCATCTCAGCCCCGAAATCTTGTCGCTGGCGTGCGCTCCGAAGGCCACACTCGAGCCTCCACCAACACCGCTTCGCATCACTGGCGGGCAGGATGCCTTCGTCAGACGTATTTACGGCCCCGGCGATCTCGTCACGCTCAATGCTGGCATGAAGAACGGAATGGAAGTCGGCCGCGAGTATTACGTCAGACGCCTGCAGACGGCCCCCCGCGTGCCAATCTCTCGTGAGGCCCCCGCCACTGTCCGCACGACGGGATGGATTCGGGTCTATGCGGTCGATGACGAGTTATCTCTGGCGACCGTGACGCACGCCTGCGACACGATTGAGGTCGGCGACTATCTCGAGCCCTTTGAATTGCCGGTCATTCCAACGATCTCCACAGATCGCTCGAAGCCCGAGCGCGACAACTATGGCCGGGTGCTCGTCGGCGCCGATCGTCGGACGAATTTCGGCAAGGGCGACTATTTCGTCATCGATTGGGGCAGCGATCGCGGCGTCGAGATGGGTTCGAATCTCGTGCTCTATCGGAACAAGCATCAGGACCAGAATTTTCTCTTCGAGATCGGCGAGGCGGTTGCGGTGCAGGTGGGACCCGGGCTCTCAACCGCGCAGGTGACCGTGTCTCTCGACGCGATTCACGAAGGCGACTACGTCGGCCTGCGCAAGGAACGTAAAGAACAATAGTCAGTTCGGATCGTTCGACTCGAACGATCCGAACGTTTCAACCGACTCGCCGCTCTCGCGCGATGTTCACATCGGCGACGCGCGCGTTGAGCAGACGCTGGAAGCGGCGGTAGTAATCGAAGGCGGACGCAACCGCAAGCAGCATCACGACCCACAGCGAGAGGTAGCCCACGGGCGCCAGCCACGGGAGTGGGCCCCAACCCAGAATCAACAACAGAATGGCGGTGACTTGAGCCGCCATCTTGAATTTCCCCAGCCGCGACGCGGGAATGGTAATGCCCTTGGTGTAGGCCAGGCTGCGCAGCCCCGTAATCGCGAACTCGCGGCCGATGATCAACGCGACCATCCATGCAGGCGCGAGCCCCAGCTGCACGAGCGAGATGAACGCCGCCGACGTCAGGAGCTTGTCGGCGATCGGATCGAGCATCTGACCGAGCCAGGTGACCTGCCGGCGACGCCGCGCGAGGTACCCATCGAGCCAGTCAGTGATCGACGCCAAGCCGAAGATTGCGGCGCCCACGAGCTCCTTGGGCATCCCGAGAATGCGGCGACCTTCGAATTCGGTCAGCAGCACCACGACGAGCAGCGGGACCAGAAACATGCGCACGAGCGTGAGCGTGTTCGGGAGGTTCATCGTGGATGCTGCATTCTACCATCGTGTATGATGTGAGATTGTCATGAAGGCGATCCTCCTTGCCGGGGGGAAGGGCACGCGACTCCGGCCGCTCACGATTCACACGCCAAAGCCGATCGTTCCTATTTTCAATCGGCCGTTCCTCAACTATCAGCTCGATCTTCTGAAGCAGGTGCCGGAGATCGACGAGGTCATCCTGAGCCTCAACTACCAGCCGAGGCGCATCGAGGAGATGTTCGGCGATGGATCGGCCGCTGGCATCAAGATCCGCTACGTGGTCGAGCCGGCGCCACTGGGTACGGCGGGCGCCGTCAAGTACGCCGGCGACAAGCTCACCGAATCGGTCGTTGTCTTCAACGGTGACGTCCTCACGCAACTGGACCTCGGGGCGGTCATCCGCATGCATCGCGAACGTCGGGCACGCGCCACGATTGTGTTGACCCCCGTTGAAGATCCGACGGCCTACGGATTGGTCGAGACCGACGCCGAGGGGAACATCCAGCGCTTTCTCGAGAAGCCGAAGCCCGAAGAGATCACGACCAACCACATCAATGCCGGCATCTACGTGCTCGAGCCGGAGACGTTCGATCGGATCCCAAGCGATGTCGCCTGGTCGATCGAGCGGAGCTATTTTCCGTCGCTCGTCGAGCGGCGAGAAACGTTCGTTGGGTACATCTACGACGGGTATTGGATCGACATCGGCACGCCAGCGAAATATACGCAGGTGCATCGGGACATCATGGACGGCCGCTATGCCGCCGCCCCATTCGTCGATCTCCCCGATCCCCGAACGGTTGTGGCCGCCGACGTACGCGTCGAGGAGCGCGTGACGATCGAAGGACCGTGCTTCATCGACGAGGGCGTGCTGATCAAAACTGGCGCCCGCGTCGGGCCGTACTCCGTGATCGGGCGTCAGACGCAGGTCGAAGAAGACGCCTCGATCGAGGGAGCGATCATCTGGCCGAATTGCCGGGTCGGAGGCAATGCCACGATTCACGATGCCATCATCGGCCGCAACTGCCACGTCGGGCGCCACGTCTCTGTCAACGGCGGCGCCGTGCTCGGCGACAAGACGACGCTGACGGACTTTTCAAGAGCGTGACCCGGTGTCTCGGTAACTCAAAACTCAAGACTCAAAACTCAAACAGTGATCAATCCGAACATCTTCAAGGCGTACGACATCCGCGGCCTCTATCCCGGTGAAATCAACGAGACCGTTGCCGAGCAGATCGGCCGCGGGTTCGTCACGTATCTGCACGCAACCGAGATTGCCGTGTCGCGCGACATGCGCGTGTCGTCGCCCGCAATCGCGGCGGCCTTTATCCAAGGCGCGCGACGTCAAGGCGCGAACGTCATCGACTACGGCATGCTCCCGACCGACGTGATGTACTACGCCGTCGTCAGCGACGGCCTGGAGGGCGGTGCGCAGATTACCGCCTCACACAACCCAAAGCAGTACAACGGCATCAAGATGGTTCGCAGCGAGGCGCTGCCGCTCAGCGGTGACGCTGGCATCGGCGACATCCGAGACATGATCGCCAGCGACCGACTCCCCTCGCCTGCTGGAGCTCCAGGCCAAGTGACCGCTCGAGACGTGGTGCCCGGCTATGTCGAGAAGGTCATGTCGTTCATCGACCCGTCCATCGTGAAGCCGTTCACGGTCGTGCTCGATGCCGGCAGCGGCATGGGCGGCCTGATCGCGCCGACACTCTTCGAGCGGCTTCCCTGCCGTACAACCACGCTCTGCTTCGACATCGACGGCACATTTCCGAATCACGAAGCCAACCCGCTCATCGAGGAGAACCGGCAGGACATCACGGCCGAGGTCGTGCGGCAGAAGGCCGACATCGGCATTGCGTGGGACGGCGACGCCGATCGCTGCTTTTTCATCGACAGCAGTGGTGAGTTCATCTCGGGCGATTTCATCACGGCGCTGCTCGCCGAGGCGTTCCTCTTGAAGTATGGACCGTCGACGATCATCTACGATCTTCGGGCGAGCCACGCCGTGAGGGACACGGTGGCGAAGTACGGAGGCAAGGCGTTGATGAACCGCGTCGGGCACGCGTTCATCAAGCAGCGCATGAGGCAGGAAAACGGCATCTTCGCCGGCGAGGTCACCGGCCATTATTACTTTCGCGACTTCTACTACGCGGACAATGGCTTCATTCCGGCACTGCTCATCCTCGAGCTGATGTCGAAGAAGAACAAATCACTTCGCGATCTGCTTCAGCCCTTCCGGGAGCGGTATTTCATCTCGGGCGAGATCAACACCAAGCTGGCGAGCGTCGACGAGGTGCCGAAGAAGCTCGCCGCGATCGAGGCACGTTACAAGGATGCGCAGATTACGAAGATGGATGGCGTCTCGATCGATTACCCAGACTGGCACTGCAACGTCCGTGGCTCCAACACCGAGCCGCTGCTTCGCCTCAACCTGGAGGCAGCGACGCCGGAGCTGATGGAAAAGAAGCGCGACGAGGTCCTGGACGTGATTCGCGCGTAATGCAGAATTCAGAATGCAGAATGCGACAAAACGTTGCGGCGACATCGTGGCAAGGCCCGCCGATCTGCATGTGACGCTGGGTCAAAGGTTCTGTCTGCATTTTGCATTTTGCATTCTGAATTACAATGAATTCACCTAAAGCGGGAGTAGTTCAGCGGTAGAACGCGAGCTTCCCAAGCTCGATGTCGCGGGTTCGATCCCCGTCTCCCGCTCCATCCGCCTCCGCGCGCGAACGATCACGCGCGCTACGGCGCGATGTCGCGTCCGAAGCGGCTTCGCCGCGTAGGCGGACAACCTTCGCTCACGCTTGCCAATGAGTGCGTGAGCTTCGGTTGGCAAGCCAAGCGAAGGTGGACTAACAGCCGACGTAATGTCCGGCTTCAGCCGGACTCGATTTTTACTTCAACGAGAACCCCACCGACACCGACACTGACGTGGACGCTGGCAACGTCGTCCCTGCGGCGGCCAGCTTGTAAATGCGCAGGTCGAAGCCGATTGCGGAATGGCGATTCAGAAACCATCGGGCGCCGCCACCGTAATTGATCGCCTGCACCGAGACGTTCTTACCTGCGCTGATACGCGCGCTCCCGACCCCAGCGCTCAAGTAGCTCCACCCGTCGGAGGTTCCAAAGTTGAACGACAGCTGCGGCGCGACGGTTCCCACCGAGGCGGTCGCTTCTGAGGTGGTGCCGCGAACGAAGTTGACGTTCGCGCCGACGCCCACACGCGCCGGACCAAGACTCAGGAAGTACAGATGACCGCCAACGTCGAAACCGAATCCGCGCGCTGGAACGGCGGATCCATCGGCTAGCGCTGGATACAGGCCTGGACTCGCGGGGATCCCTGCGGTTGCACCGCGCACATCGATGACGTATGGACCCGGAGGCCCGGGCGCGCGTATCTGTGCTGCGAGAGGTGAACTCAGTAGGACACCGGCCGCTCCGAGCCACACGGCCAGGCGGCCGGATCGCATCGACTACTTCCCTTTGGCCTTTCGTTGCTCCGCCCAGTACTTGCGCATCCGTACGGACACCGCCTTGCGCTGGGCCGCCGACATCCCCTTGCGGCGACGACGCCGGCCGGATTGCGCGGTCTCGGGGGCTGCGTTTCGTCGACCGCGCCCGAATAATTCCGGGAACTCGGCCCGAATCGCTGCCTCTTCGTCCTTGAGCTGTTCGAGCCGTGAGATCGCGCCCAGTCGTGCGAGGCGTCGAAGTTGCTCGGTATTCAAATTTGCCACTCAATCCTCCACTCGATCGTCGGCGGGTCTTCAACCGACTGCTACTACGCCATCAGAATCAGTAGTCCGAAGAGCTATTCATTCTCCACGATCCGCCGCGTGGTGCGAAACCGTGAACGGCTGCTGCCACCGTTCATTCCGCTGTAAACTGCGGCGCGATGCCGCTCGGTCCAGGCGCGCAACTCGGGCCCTACGAAATCCTCGCGCTGATAGGGGCGGGAGGCATGGGCGAGGTGTATCGGGCGAGGGACACGAGACTGCGAAGAGATGTCGCGATCAAGGTCCTCCCGGACGCCTTTCTGCACGATCCAGAGAGACTCGCCCGACTGAAACGTGAGGCCGAGGCGCTCGCGGCCTTGAATCATCCCAACATCGCCGGCATCTATGGGCTCGAGGACTCTGGAGACACGAGCTCGATTGTCCTCGAGCTCGTCGAGGGCGACACACTTGCCGACAGGATTGCGCAGGGGCCGATTCCCGTCACAGACGCGATTGAGATCGCACGGCAGATCGCCGAAGCGCTCGAGGCCGCCCACGACAAGGGTGTTGTTCATCGTGATTTGAAACCGGGCAACATCAAGATCACGCC
>Ga0114129_10010492_pt1 | contig 13216 bp, 12 predicted proteins | sample RhiMetdeltSRZDD1_FD_80071 | JGI IMG/M metagenome (GOLD analysis project Ga0114129, IMG submission 80071) | Populus rhizosphere microbial communities from Tennessee, USA - Rhizosphere MetaG P. deltoides SRZDD1 (version 2) (version 2) | ecosystem: Host-associated > Plants > Roots > Rhizosphere >...
TCTTCATCTCCTCCGCATCGATCTGCGCCAGCGCCTCAAGATCGAGATCGATGACGGGTTGTTCCTCGACGATCTTCCATGAATAGCGCCCGAGATAGGCGGCATAAGCATCCGACAAATGCGTTTGGCCAATGGTTCGCCAGAACTCTTGTGCGAATCTGGGATCCGGTAGTCGTGGCTTGGTTTCCACAAGATCGAGATCGATGACGGGTCGGTCCTCGATGATCTTCCATGAATAGCGCCCGAGATAGGCGGCATAAGCATCCGACAAATGCGTTTGGCCGATGGTTCGCCAGAACTCTTGTGCGAATCTGGGCTCCGGCAGCCCTGGCTTGGTTTCCGGCGCAGTCTGGGGGTGAGCGAGCGGCGGAAGCGAGCCGAGCGCCGCATCGAGCATTGGTTCCTCAAGAAGGGTGATGGGCGGTGTGTCGCTAATGGCTTCACCCAGATCTCTGTCTCTGTCGAACTCTCTCTCGCTCGAACCTGCCAGCTGCAGCTTCTGGCGTTCCGCGGCTTCGTGCTCGTTGATGCTGTGCGTTCTCATTGCGACTTGAGGCACTTCTGGTTTCATCATGGGCGGCAGCATCGAGGCGAGGGCCAGCCCCCCGCAGAGAACGGCGCCCAGGACTGCGACCCTTAGCCCCGTTCTGGCGTGGGCCTTGTCATCGGCAGGCAGGCTCATTCCCCCGCTCTCGCTCTGCATCCACAGAAGGATCGCCGGAGCGGCAGCTGGTGTTACGAGCAGCCTGTTGTCGCCGATCTTTGCGCGGGTGGGTTCCTGATGGCGGATCAGCGGCATGGCTCTCCATAGTGATGGCGAGCCGGCACGCCGAAGCCTGCAGGCTCGAAACTAGGTTTCCGAAAGGATAACTCCACTTACGGGGCTCGCTTGGGAGCCTGCTCGACTGCGGCAGTGGACGCTAGCTTGGTCAAAAGCCCCAAGGGGCGAATCGGACGGCTTCCCAATATATGGGATTCCTCGGCCATTGTGGAGTTCCTGCGCCATGGAGTGACGCTAGGGCTGCTGCTAATCTTCTGCTCCCCCGTTCACCGGAACCATATGCGCTTGCGTCCTGCCCTCATCTCCGATCTGCCCGTGCTCCGCCTCTGGGATGAAAAGGCCCATGTGAAAGCCGCAAGGGGCAAGGATCGGCCTTTCGACTGGGAGGGCGCGCTGAACCGCCGCGTGGATTGGGGTGAGCTCTTGATTGCGGAAAGCGAAGGCAGGCCGGTCGCCTTTATCGAGATCATCGATCCTGCCCGCGAGGATGGTCACTATTGGGGCAGCATAGAGGAAGGCTTGCGCGCTATCGACATCTGGATTGGCGAGGAGGCCGATTTGGGTCGCGGGCTTGGTACCCGCATCATGCGCTTGGGGCTGGAGAGGTGCTTCGCCGATCCTCGTGTCGAGGCCGTGCTCCTTGACCCTCTTGCCGCAAACACACGTGTCCATCGTTTTTACGAGCGACTGGGCTTTGCGCGCATGGGTCCCAGACGTTTTGGCCAGGACGATTGTGTGGTCTACCGGTTGGATCGCAGTGCATGGGAGCAGCAAAGTCGCAAGGAGGTTCAGTCATGGCCGAGGAACGATTGACCCTCGAGGAGGCGCGCACCCTGGCCTTCCGATGCCTAAGAGCGAATGGTTGCGATGAGGCGAATGCGGGCGCCGTCGCCGCCAATATGGCGCTGGCCGAACGCGACATATGTTCATCCCATGGCCTCTTCCGCCTTCCCTGGCACGTGCACTCGCTAAGAACGGGAAAGGCCAATGGCCGCGCGAAGCCCCGTCTCGAGACGCTGGCGCCGGGCGTAATCAAGGTTCATGGCGACCGCGGATTCGCGCCGCTTGGCCATGCCATTGGGAGACAGCCGCTGATCGAGGCGGCACGCCGTAACGGCATCGCCGCCATGGCCTATGTCGACATGTATCACATCGCTGCGCTCTGGCCGGAAACCGAGGCGCTGGCGCTCGAAGGCTTCGTTGCTTTCGCCTTCACCGCCTCCCTCCCCTATGTCGCCGCTCATGGTGGAACCAAGCCGATCTTCGGCACCAATCCCATGGCCTTTGCCTGGCCGCGACAGGATCGTCCGCCCCTAGTTTTCGATCAGGCTTCGGCCGCCATGGCGCGGGGTGAGATCATGATCGCGGGTCGCGATGGCCACGAGCTTCCTGAAAACGTCGGCATTGATGCGCAAGGTCGCCCCACGCGTGATCCCAAGGCCGTACTTCAGGGTGCCCAGCTTCCCTTCGGCGGCCACAAGGGCGCAGCACTTGCTCTGATGATCGAGCTGCTCGCCGGCCCGCTAATCGGTGACTTTCTGAGCATCGAGGCGGAGGAAGACGATGCCGGCGCCGGCGCGGCACCCCACGGAGGCGAGCTGATCATAGCGCTCGATCCCCGCCGCTTTGGCGATCCGCAGGGCTATTTCGACCATGCCGAGAAGCTGTTTGCGGCAATCCTCAGCGATGGACGCTCGCGCTTGCCGGGAGACAGGCGTATCGCGAACCGCGAAAGGACCAAAAAAGAAGGCATCGCCATCCCGCAGAGCCTTCATGAATCGATTCTGGCTCTGATGAAGGGGCCCGACTCAAGAGGCGCGCCCGCTTAGTCGTCAGTTAACGCGCTCGACGTTTAACCTGTTATTACCTCTGCTCATGCTATGGGCTCGAGACGACGTCAGTGCGTTCGAGGCCCGAAACGATGCAGAACTCTTCTCTGTCCGTCGCATCCCAGGAACCGGTTGCGTCGAGCCGCATTCTTCTGAGCCTGTGGATGGCCACGGTTTTCTTGAGCGCCGTCCTTTTGTTCTTCGTCCAGCCGATGTTCACCAAGATGGTGCTGCCGCTGCTCGGCGGCTCCCCCTCCGTCTGGAGCACCGCGCTTGTGTTCTTCCAGGCGACGCTTTTGGCGGGCTATCTTTATGCGCATCTCAGCGCCACTTTGCTCGACCCGCGTGAACAGATCGTCCTGCACCTGAGCCTCCTTGCCGCGGCGAGCTTCACCCTGCCCATCGCCGTTGGCAGCGACATTTCTCCCTCTGTCGAGCAGCCGATCCTGTGGCTCCTGGGATTTCTGGCGCTTTCCGTGGGCTTGCCCTTTTTCACCCTGTCGGCCAACGCGCCGCTTCTTCAGTCCTGGTTCGCCCGAACGTCGCATCCAGCGGCAAAGGACCCCTATTTCTTGTACGCTGCAAGCAACATGGGAAGCATGCTGGCGCTCTTGGGCTTTCCCTTTATTTTCGAGCGCTTCCTTTCCATACCCGCCCAAAGCAGCCTTTGGACCCTGGGCTTCCTTTTTCTGATCATGCTCATTGCCACTTGCGGCATCGCCATCTGGCGCAAGGACCCTTTGGCGGCGAGCGTGCCGCATTTGGCTAAACTCACCCGCCCTACATGGCGAATGCGTGGTCGCTGGATTGCCCTTGCCGCAGTTCCATCGAGCCTGCTCGTTGGTGTCACCGCGCATCTGAGCATGGACGTCGCCGCCGTTCCGCTGCTTTGGGTGGTGCCGCTCGCCCTGTATCTATTGACCTTTGCTCTCGTCTTCGCCAGCAAGCCTGTCATCCCGCATCATCTTGTCCTCAAGCTCTTTCCCGCCGTCGCCATTGCGCTCGCTGGCTTGTTCTGGTTGCGACTTCCCCTGTGGTTCTCGGTCATCGCCCATCTTGTGGGCTTCTTCGCCATGGCCATGATGTGCCACGGCGAACTGGCAAGACAGCGTCCGCAGGCAAACCGCGCCACCGAGTTCTACCTCTTCATGTCGTTGGGGGGCGTGATCGGCGGCGCGCTCAGCGCACTCCTGGCGCCGCTCATCTTCAATTCGGTCCTCGAATATCCCCTCGCAATCGCGCTGGCCTGCTGGCTGAGACCCACCCGCACCACCGAAACGCGCTGGCAGGCCTATCTCCTCGACATCGCTCTGCCTCTGCTCCTTTTTGCCGCGACGCGGCCTGAGCTTTTCCAGCTGACGCCGCAAGCCGTCCGTTCGGGAATGGTCTTTGTCGCTCTCTGCGCCTTGGCTTTCTTTGCCTTTGCCGCGCGCAACCGACCCCTCCGCTTTGCGCTGTTCATTGCTGCGCTGCTGAGCTTCGTTCCAGATCGTGCCATTTCCGATATGAAGCCGCTGCTGGAGTTGAGGAGTTTCTTTGGCGTCCATCGCGTCTCCTCCGGTCAGGAGGGTGCGGTTCACATCCTCACCCATGGCACGACGATCCACGGCATGCAGTACACTGATCCTGCCCGACGCTGCGAGCCTATGACCTACTATACGAAGGATGGTCCTTTCAGCCAGGCTCTCGCGTCGCGCACCGGGCCGTTGCGCCGCGACCGCGTCGGCATCATTGGCCTCGGCGCCGGTGGCACCTCCGTCTATCGCAAGCCGGGCGAGGACTGGACCTATTATGAGATCGATCCGCTCGTCCGCCACATCGCCACCGAAACGCCCTACTTCACCTTCCTGAGCGACTGCGCCCCAGGCGCTCGCATCGAGCTTGGCGATGCCCGCCTCACCTTGCGCTCCGCCCCGCCCCGCAGCTTCGATGTGCTGGTGCTCGACGCCTTCAGCTCCGATGCCATTCCCGTTCATCTTCTGACGCGCGAGGCCATGACTCTGTACCTCGACAAGCTACGCGTCGGCGGCATAATCCTTCTGCACGTCAGCAACCGGTATCTCGATCTTGCTCCCGTCCTCGCCCGCATTGCCGAGGACATGCAGCTTGAGTTCCGCATGCAGCAATACCGAATGAAGGCCCTGAACGTCACCTACTCCGATTGGGTCGTGCTGGCCCGCTCGCGCGACGACCTTGGCGTCATGGCTGCGGATGCCCGCTGGCAGCGGTCGAAAGTCGGTGTCTCTGCCCCGCTGTGGACCGACTCTTTCTCAAACATCCTGGACGTGCTCAAGCCCTGATTGCGCAGATGGCGGCTTCCCGCCACTCTCAGCTCAATTCGTGCCTTCGCATCGAAGGTTCCCGTTCTGTCAAAACCTGTATTATGATGCGCCGTAACGATAAGTCGACAAACGACGCGCGAGTTAACCGATGAACTGGTCCTTTTCGATCGGCAAGATCGCCGGAACCGAAGTCAGAATACACTTTCTCTTTCTGGTGCTCGTCGCCTGGTACGGCATTTCTGCTGGCATACAGCGCGGCCAGACGGCTGCCATCGAGGCTACGCTTTTCATACTCGCTGTCTTCGCCTGCGTTCTTCTGCACGAATACGGTCATGTCCTCACCGCCCGCCGTTATGGCATCGATACGCGCGACATCACGTTGCTGCCCATCGGCGGCGTCGCCAATATCGAACGCATGCCCGATCGTCCAAGCCAGGAGCTGGTGATCGCGGTGGCAGGTCCTGCCGTGAACCTCGTCATCGCGGGCGTTCTCCTCGTGCTGTTTGGCCGCAGCTTCACGCCCGAACGCATTGCCGAGATCGAGCAGGGCAGGCTCGACTTCGTGACGCAGCTCATCTCCGTCAACATTGCCCTCGTCCTGTTCAATCTTCTGCCCGCATTCCCAATGGATGGCGGTCGCGTGCTCCGCGCCTTGCTCGCCATGCGCCTGGGCCGCCTGCGCGCCACCCAGATCGCCGCCATTATCGGTCAAATCGTTGCCTTCGGTTTGGGCTTTCTGGGGCTCTTCGGCAGCCCGCTCCTCATCTTCATTGCCATTTTTATTTTCATTGCCGCCGCTGGCGAGCGGCAGATGGTGGAAATGAGCGAGGTGTCCCGCAGCGTCCCCATGATGGATGCCACCATCACCAATCTTGTCAAGCTCGATACACAGGCGACTGTGGGCCAGGCCGTGCAGGCCCTTCTCTCCACCACCCAAACGGAATTTCCTGTCGTCGATGGTGCCGGCCGGCTGCGTGGCGTGCTGACGCGCGACGGCATGATCCGCGCACTGTCGGAAAGCGGCCCCGATGCGCCCGTAATCGACGTCATGGAGCGTGATATTCCGATTGTCGGCAGCCGAGCGCCTTTGGCCAAGGCAATCGAGAAACTCCAAACCGGCGCCACCAAGGTGGTGGGCGTGGTCGATGACGATCAGCGCATCGTCGGCATACTGACGGTTGAGAACCTCGCCGAATTCATGCTTGTCCGGCGCGCCACCGAAGCCCATGCCACGCGGACGCAACCCGCGGTCGGTCACTAAGCCATCATCTTCATGAGCGTGGCGAGCCTGTCGGCTTCCTTGGCAGGCTTGTCCCACCGGATGCGATGGATGCGAGGAAAGCGCATCGCGATGCCCGATTTGTGCCGGCTCGAAGGCTGGATGGCGTCGAATGCGACTTCCAGCACAAGCTCCGGCTTCACCGCCCTGACGGGACCGAAGCGTTCCACCGTGTTGTTGCGGATCCAGCGGTCGAGCCTCAGAAGTTCCTCGTCGGTGAAACCTGAATAGGCCTTGCCCACCGGCACCAGTTCCTCGCCATCTTCCTCGCCTTGCCGCCAGGCCCCGAACGTATAGTCGGAGTAAAAGGATGACCGCTTGCCCGACCCCCTCTGCGCGTACATGAGAACGCAATCGGCGGTGAGCGGTGCCCGTTTCCACTTATACCAATGACCTTTGGGCCGTCCCGCCAGATAGGGGCTCGCCCGCCGCTTCAGCATCAGACCTTCGATACCCTTCTCGCGCGCAGCGCTCCACAAGGCTTTGAGCGCCTCGAAGCTTTCGATCGCCACGATCTCGCTCACATCCGCTGCTGCTGGTCTCGCTCGTGTGAACCAGTCCTCGAGCCTTTGGCGTCTTTGGATGAAGGGCAGGGGTCTCAGGTCTTCCGGTCCGTCGAACAGAATGTCGTAGAGCCGCACATACGCCGGATATTCCTGAATCATGCGCTCCGTCACGCTCTTGCGGTTGAGCCTTTGCTGCAGATCGTTGAACGGCTTCACTTGGCCGCTCTCGACCACCAGCAATTCGCCGTCGAGCACGCCGTGCCGCCCGTGGAAAGCCTCAACCACGTCCGGAAATCCCGATGAGATGTCATCGCCCGCCCGCGAGAACACCCTCACCTCGTGTCTCACCGAGGCGATCTGTATGCGGATTCCGTCCCACTTCCACTCCGCCACGAAATCTTCAGGCCTGAGGCCTGCCCAGTCCTCATCCTCGATCGGATGCGCCAGCATGACCGGTCTGAACACGGGTTTGAGCCCCGGATCAGGTCGAGGACCGTTGCCCTCGAGCCACTGAAACAAGTCCGTATACGGAGGAGCAAGTCCATGCCACACCTCCTCGATCTCCTCGATGCGGGCTCCCATGCCTTCGGCGAGCGCGATTTTGGCAAGCCGCGCCGACACGCCGACGCGCAAGGCGCCGCCGAGGAATTTGAGGAGCGCCCATCGCCCCTTGGCGTCGAGCTGGTCAAGCAGCGAGGCGACGAGGCGGGGCAGCTCGCGGCGCGAGGTGCGTTTCAACGCCTCCACCACTTCCGAGAGCCGCGGCGCTTTTCCGCGATCGGGCGCATTGCGCCACAAGAGCGCCACCGTTTCGGCCGTGTCGCCGACGTAATCGCGCGACAGCTGGAACAGCACGGGGTCGATATGCGGCTCCATGATTTCGGTAAGAACCCGGCGCATTGGGAACGACATGGGGAGACCATCGGTCAATGCCGCCAGCGCAAAGCCGCGGTCGGGATCGGGAGTGGAGCGGAAATAACTGGCGAGCAGCCTGATCTTGCCGTTGCGCTGGCTCGTCGTGACGAGCCGGTCAAGCACATCCGCGAACCGGTCCATCAATCGTCCTCGTCCTCGAAGCCGACGAGAGACAGTGCCCGTGCTCTGATGCCCATGAGCCCCAGCTGGTGCACGAGCGCATCCTCGCGCCCGTGCGTCACCCACACGTCTTCCGCAGCCGTCTCGCGAATGGTGTCGAGAAGCTCGGGCCAATCGGCATGATCGGAGATGACGAGCGGCAGCTCCGCCCCACGCTGGCGGGCCCGCTGCCGCACCCGCATCCAGCCCGAAGCAAAGCAGACGAGCCCATCGCCGAAGCGCCGCGCCCAGCGATCGGCAATGGCCGAGGGCGGGCACAGGACAAGGGCTCCCCGGTAGTGCCGCGCCTCCTGCTCGCGCACGGACCTGAGTTCTCCGAGATTGATGCCGAGCCTTTCATAGAGAGAACAGAGCGCGACGAGCGCCCCGTGCAGATAAATGGGTGCATCATAGCCGGCCTTGCGCAGCATCACGATCACGCGCTGGCATTTGCCGAGCCCATAGACGCCGAGAAGATGGGCCCGATCCGGATTGGCGGCGAGTGATGCCAGGAGCCGCGCCACCTCCTTGTCCGGCGGCTCGTGACAGAACACCGGCAGGCCGAAGGTTGCCTCGGTAATGAAGAGATCGCACTTGACGAGCTCGAAGGAGAGGCAGGTCGGATCGGCAGTTCGTTTGTAATCGCCCGAAACGACCGCACAGCGTCCCTGGTGAACGATCTGGATCTGTGCCGAGCCCAGGATGTGCCCGGCCGGCGCGAAGGTCACCGTCACGTCATTGACGCGGATCGCCTTGCCGAGAACAGCCTCGCTGATCCGCCCCGCTGCCTCCGCGCCGAAACGGATCTTCATGATCTCGCCCGTCTCGCGCGTGGCGAGCACGTGCATGTGCCCAGCTCGCGCATGGTCGCTGTGCCCGTGTGTGATGAGCGCATGTTCGACGGGTTGTGCCGGGTCGATATAGAACTTGCCCGGCGCGCAATAGAGCCCTTGGGGTGTGGGGTAAAGCCAGCGATGCGGATCGGAGGAGGCCATGAAAGCTCTGGTTCCTAACGTCGGGACGGTGCCCGCGGTTGCGGGTACCGACGGTCTCTCTTGCAAGGACCGGGAGAAATGAGGATAGCTGAGAGGGCCATGCCTTCCATCACCTCTCACCTCGCCCCCGAAATGACCCTTCCGGCCTCCCCGCGAGGCGCACGTCTCGCAGGACGCATTTTCATGCCCTCCGTTGAGGGTCCCTCTGTCGTCAAGCTCGACGGCCGAAACCTGCTCGACATTACGCATGTGTTTCCAACCATGCGCGACCTCTGCGAGCGAAACGACCCGGCCGATGCGCTGCGCCAGGCTTCCGGCAAGCCCGTCGGTGTCCTCTCCGACGTGCTTGCCAATACGCCACCTGATGCGCGCGATCCTCGCAAGCCTTGGCTGCTGGCACCCATCGATCTCCAGGTCATCAAGGCGGCGGGCGTCACCTTTGCCACCTCCATGATCGAGCGCGTCATCGAGGAGCGCGCCCGCGGAAATCCTCAAGCAGCCATCTCGCTGCGCGCCGAGATCGGCAGCTTCATCGGCGATGATCTATCGCGTCTCAAGGCGGGTTCGCCGGAAGCGATGAAGCTCAAGCAGTTGCTGATCGGCAAGAACATGTGGTCGCAATATCTCGAGGTTGGCATCGGGCCGGATGCCGAGATTTTCACGAAGGCGCCGGTGCTGTCGGCCGTTGGCCACGGCGCCGATGCCGGCCTTCACCGCATCTCCAAATGGAACAATCCCGAGCCTGAGGTGGTGATCGTGGTGTCCTCATCGGGCCGCATCATCGGTGCCACCCTCGGCAATGACGTGAACCTGCGCGACGTCGAGGGCCGCTCCGCCCTGCTTCTTGGAAAGTCCAAGGACAATAATGCAAGCTCGGCCATTGGCCCTTTCATCCGCTTCTTCGATGATGGGTTCACCCTCGACGACGTGCGCCGGCTTAAGCTTTCCTTGAGCGTCGAAGGGGAGGATGGTTACCGCTTGACCGGCGGCTCCGTCATGTCGGAAATCAGCCGGGATCCCGAAGAACTGGTGCGCCAGATGCTGGGCCCGCATCACCAATATCCCGATGGCGCCGTGCTCTTTCTTGGCACGCTCTTTGCGCCGATCGAAGATCGCGACGTTAAGGGTCAGGGTTTCACTCATAAGCTGGGTGATATCGTCTCCGTCTCCGCCCCGGAACTCGGGCGGCTCACCAACCGCATGGCTTATTCCGACGAAGCCGAGCCCTGGACCTTCGGCATCAGCCATCTGATGCGCAATCTGGCTGCTCGCAAGCTGATTTGATTCTATCCCGCGTCATGTGCGGGCTCGACCCGCGCATCTGCCGCTAGTGACAGAGATGGCCGGGTCTTCGCCCGGCCATGACGTTATTTTGTCCGTCATCACCGGGCTTGACCCGGTGATCTCGCCACCGGCGCACATTCAATATGTCGCCCGGCCTCCGGTGAGGTCGAATGTGAAGCCTGTCGTGAAGCTGCAGGCCGGCGACAGGATCCAGGCAATCATTTGCGCTGCCTCATCGAGTTCGCCGCAGCGTTTCATCGGGATCTTGTCAGTCATGTATTTGACGGTTGCATCGGGAAGGGCAGCGACCATGGGTGTGCGGATGACGGCCGGCGCCAGTGCATTGATGGTGATGCCGGTTTCCGCATAGTCCTTGCCCATGGATTTCACCATGCCGATGAGCCCTGCCTTCGTCGTTGAATAGGCCGTCATGCCGGCATTGCCGTCCTTGCCCGCGATCGAGGCGATGTGCAGGAGCCTGCCGTACCCTTTTTGCAGCATGTGCGGCAGCACCGCCTGCGACAGGATAAGGGCCCCCCTGAGATTGATCCGATAAACCTCGTCGAAATTGTCGAGTGAGACTTCATGCGCCTTGATGTTGGTTTTTCCTGTGATGGCGGCGCAATTGACGACCCCGTGCAATTGCTCGAGCGTTGACATGAGCCGTTCGAAACAGGATCTCGTTGATTTCTCATCGGCGATGTCCGCCACATGGGCTAAGCATTTTCCTCCCGCTCTCTCGATATCCTTGGCGGTTGCCTCGGCCCCCGCCTTGTCGCGGTCTATCGCATGGACACTGACACCTTGCTGCGCCATGAACAAAGCGGCGGCTTTCCCGATGCCGCTTGCCGCGCCGACAATTGCTACATGGTAGGGGAGCCTCGCAAAATAGTTCAAAGTCATGTCTCTCCTCGAGGTCAAACTGAAACCGGCCGCATCATAGGTTCGCAGCGCGTGGTTTCGCCAGCGCCAGTTTTCGAGAGGAGTACGCGCAAAAAAAATGGGTGGCCCGCTAGGGGCCACCCACCAATGCCGCATCGGCCTCGGTACTACTGCTGCGTCTGGGTCTGAGGCTGGGCCGGCTGCTGTTCCGGGACCATGAGGCCCTGGGTCGAGCTCGGCTGCTCCGCGGCGTTTTCGGCCTGCATGTCGCTCTTGGACTTGAACTCCGGCGCTGCCGCGAGTTCATCCTTGTTGGCGTCCATGACCAGCTTGATGCCGGTGTCCATCTCCATCATCTTGATCTTCGATATCTCGATGGCAACCTCCTTCTCGCCGATCCCGAGGAAGCCGCCGACGCCGACGACAAGCCCATCGACCTTGCCATCGCGTGATACGATCACGTCATTGACATCGCCGATCGCCTCATCCTGCGGGCTGTAGACCGTAGCACCCGTCAGGTCGGAAGTGAGGAACGTATTCTCGTCCTGAAGGCGGATAACGCCCTCAGGCGCTTTGGCGACCTCAACCTTGTCGGCCTTGGTCGTATCCTGTGGCTCATCACTCTGTGCCGGCTGCTGGATTTGCTGCTCCTGGGTCTGCGGCACCACCTTCTGCTGATCGTTGGTCTCGTTGGTCTGCGCAACGGCAGCCATCGGCATGCTCAGCGCTGCGAGCAGCGCGAGGATGCTCAAACCTGTCTTGGCCATGGCTAGACCTCCTTCTGCTACTCTTGGGAAACGCCCGCAAAATGCGAGAGTTCCAGAACCTTACCTAAGGTTAATTAGCCCCTGTTCCGCCGCCATTGGCCGAAGCGGGCCCGCGACAGGGCGAGCCCCGCTGCGAAGGCCGTGAAAATGAGCGGCCAGCCACTTGAGGTAAGTCGGCTAGGCAAGGCACCCGCATGGGAGGTTGGGCGCGGTTCAGTGTCGATCGCCCGGATCTCGCGCCTCTTGTGACGCGCCTCGCGCTCCCGCCCGATGGTGAGCGCCACGGCGCCGCCAGCTGCCAGAATGATGAAAAGGATGAGCGCCGCTCCCCCTGGCCCCACCTCTTCCTGGAGCGCCGCGAACAGAGCGATGAGGCCGAAGATGAAGGCAAAGCCGAAAAGCACTGCCGCGGCCGTGAATGCAATGGCGCGCTTCTTCAGCCGCGCCAGGCGCTCCTCCAGCGCGGCGCGCACCTCCATGATGAGCTGATTGAGCATGCGCTTCTCCCTGCCGAAGTTCAGCCGCCGGCGCCCAGCTCGCGAAGCGCCTTGAGCACCTCCGGCAGCCTGTCCTTCTCGCCTCCGGTCATGTTCTCCTCAGCCGACTCGAGCAGCCGCCGTGCATCGAGTTCCCAGCTCTGCAGGATCTTGATCTTCTCATCACGCGATAACTCCGACTCCACCACCTCTCGCGGGCTGTTGAACGCCCGCGTCGGATCGTCGATCGCCTTTTCCTTTTCGACTTCGGTTTTCGTCAAGGCCGTCTCCCTGTGCGGCTCCTTCGCCGCGATTGCCCTGAGATCAGAAATCCCCCATTTGAAAGGAGGCCGCCCCGAGGGCGGCCTCTGTACCATTCTTAGAAAACGGTGCGGTTTTTTTCCCACTCGCTCACCTGGCGATCCGCTTCGTCGCGCGCCAGTCCATAGGCGTTCTGAATGCGGCCGATGAGTTCTTCGCGTTTTCCGGAAATCACGTCGAGATCATCATCGGTGAGCTTGCCCCACTGCTGCTTCACCTGACCTTTGAACGTCTTCCAGTTACCTTCCACACGATCCCAGTTCATTTGAAAGCCTCCATTTTGTGAGAATGCAATCTCAGGTCGATTGCCCAACTCTTTGTTAACGTTTAGGCGTGGCCTGGGTTCCGCCGCTAAATGAGGAGTTCGCTCCCCGGCATCATGAGGACGTACTGAACCCCGCTTGCCTCGAAGTTGAGCGCGGCATTTCCTTGCACTGCGATTGGCACCACCTGTTCGAGAAGAATGCGCCCGAAGTGACGTTTGTTCGGCATTTGCACCGGCGGCCCCTTGTTCTCCTCCCACGACAAGGTAAATTGCGGCTCCTCGCCCTTGACGCCGCCTTGGAGAAACCAGCGGATCTTGACATTCCCCGTCCTCCCCGACAGCGCCCCGAATTTGAGGGCATTGGCGGTGAGCTCGTAAAGCGCAAGCCCCACATGCTGTGCTGCTGTCGGGCGCAGATAGAGCGCATCTCCCTCATACGCGATGCGTGTCTGCCGCTCGCCCGCAAACAGCAGCA
>Ga0114129_10010493_pt1 | contig 13216 bp, 6 predicted proteins | sample RhiMetdeltSRZDD1_FD_80071 | JGI IMG/M metagenome (GOLD analysis project Ga0114129, IMG submission 80071) | Populus rhizosphere microbial communities from Tennessee, USA - Rhizosphere MetaG P. deltoides SRZDD1 (version 2) (version 2) | ecosystem: Host-associated > Plants > Roots > Rhizosphere >...
ATGGACCAGTGGGGTCAACTGCTCCAGCGCCCCTCTGTCGCCGTCACTCCAAGCCAGCAGTAAATCGGTGATTTCGTGTGCCGAGGGCTGAGTCATTTATCCCTCCGTTTTGTGATTAGCTTTATTACGAGACGGTGCAGATTATAGCACGCCCGATCGATCCTCTCAGTCGGAGTAGAAACAAGCGAAAAAAACTTTCACGAAGCTGCGAGTTTAGCCGCCCCATTACGCCTTAAGCGAGTGAGGGCGGCAAAAGGCTTCCCGCAATGGCGGCCCAACAGTGAGGGCCATCTAGTTTAAGGAGTTCAAATGAGAAAGCAAAAGTTTATAGCGAGAATTATCTTTGCGCTGACCCTGGCCACAAGGAGACTCAAATGACTACATTCAATAGCGGCGGAAAACATATCTCCGTCGAGCTGTTTCTACCTGCGGTGGGCGGGTTACATCCGGCGGTTGTCGTAGCCTACGGCACGGAGGGACTGGGAGTAATTCTGGGCCACAACGTAGGAGCGGCGATCCGGGATTTCGCAGAGTATTTGGCTACCAAAGGGTTCGTGGCGCTTATTCCGCATTTCTTTGAGCGTACAAGTACACCTGAAGGCTTTCAAACGGTGACGCCTGTGTATGACCTACATCGCGACGAATGGGTGGACACGCTCGGCGACTGCTTGAAATTCGCGGCCAGTCGGACGACCGAAGTTGACAAGAACAGGATCGGCCTCCTCGGCTTCTCGCTCGGCGGTCACCTCGCCCTGCGTCAAGCGAAGCGCGGAACGGGCCTGGCAGTCGGCGCTGTGGTCGAATTCTACGCCCCGATTTCTAATCCGCCTTTCAATGGGCTGGGAGATCACCTCGGCGACTTGCCGCCAGTCCAAATTCATCACGGTGGCGCCTCCGATCAGGTCGTCTCAAGCACGCAAAGCGATGAACTGGAGGGACTGCTGGTTGCTGCCGGAAAGGTGAAAGGGGTTGGCTACGAACGTCATGATTATCCCTACGAGGGACACGGCTTTCGAGGGGCAGACGCGATTAAATTGTCGAAGCAGCGTACGGCTGACTTCTTTAAGAAACATCTCGCGTAGCGCCAGTTAGAGTGGGCAAAATCGAAGCGTTGCCTACCGTCGCGGCCTGATACTGCCGTTAGTGGCCAGACAAAGAAATAATAAAGGAGCGATAGATGACAAAGATAACAACCATCGCAAATATCTTCGTTGGGTTAGTAATTCTTCTGCACGTCTGCTTCCTGGTGCTCGAGATGTTCCTTTGGGACAAACCGGCCGGGCTACGAGCTTTCGGTAAAACCAAGGAAGAGGCCGCGTCCTCAAAGGTTCTGGCCGCAAACCAAGGGCTGTATAACGGCTTTCTGGCTGCTGGCTTGTCCTGGGGCCTCAGCCTTGGCGCTAATGGAACGAGTGTCAAAGTATTCTTTCTTTGTTGTGTGTTGATCGCGGGCTTGTATGGTGCTGCCACTACCAATCGAAAAATCCTCTTCATCCAGGCGATCCCGGCAGCCCTCGCTCTCGCTCTCGTGTACTTGTCCTGAGCGGCACGGTCGAGCACGACCTCTAACCCGGCGTTGCAGCGGACCCCGGCCGCGAACTCGGCGATGAATCGCCCGGCTACTCAGGCCATCTCTCTGGGACGAACATCGCGTCAAGCGTTTCGCTGACATCACTACTGCGTAACATCAGTTAATCACGTCGGAGGACATTATGAATCGAAGAGATATGTTGAAGTATGCTGGAACCGGCGCTGCTGTCAGCCTGCTGGGAGTAACAACCACTCCCGAGGCCCAAGCGCAGGGCGGAACATTGAACGCCGTCTGGGTGCATGGAACGGCTGTCGAAGCCGAAGACCTCGGGGCATTGAATGGAATACAGCGGGTGGGATGGGGAACGTTATTTCGAGGAAAGCCCAAAGTATTCACTTGGTTCCATATTTCTATTCCGACCCCGGTAATCATCAACGACGTTCGCCCGAGGTTGGAGAGGATTTTTGTTTTTTACAAAACTAATGGTGCGAGCATCAGAAATGTTCACGTCTACGATGGGCCGAGAATCATCAAGGCCTTTGATGATTTGAGGCTCGAAGGTGACCGGAGCGGTAATATCGCGCCTGCAAACACTTGGGCCTTTGATCGCCCCATTACGCTTGGATTTTCTCTTGGCCTGTCACTCGGGGTTCAGTTCGCGGTCGGGTTTGACTCGGTAGTCACTACGGAAATTCTTTTCACAACAGCTGGGGCAGACTTTAGGTTGAAGTCTGCGGGACCAATCCGACAAGAAGTAATAAGAGACCCAATCGGGAAAAACATACCAGGACTCAAGAAACCGTGACCACAAGAGGAGGAACTTTTCATGTTTGACCTGTTTCGTTTCTTCATGCTTCGACCGCCCGAAAAAACTGATGATCGGGATGGGATTCCCATCGCGGACGACGGCGAGCTACTTGCGAAACTGAAGCGAGCACGAGCAAGGGACGAGCCCCTGGCCTCGATGCGGGAAGTCGCCGAAGGCTTCGCCAAAAGCGAGGAGTTCGTCGGTCAGCCCAAGGGCGCCCATCACGCGGCCGCATTGAACAGCTTGCGCGCGGCGTTATCGGGAAAACCTCATGCCCATCTCTCGGATCTGAAGGCACTCGTACGAAACGCGTTTGACGAGGCTGCCGGCGAGGTCGTCGCAAGCGAAACGTTCCAGTCGGATAAGGTGCGGGTGCATGACAGCCTGCTCGCGGTCAAGCTCGCCTCGTCGGTTGTGCAGACGAACCTGGAGCATCTGCCGCTCTATGCCCGCTTGATCAACCTCGCGGAACGGACGGCGGCAGATGATCCCACCCTCAACGAGAGCGGGGCTGTGCCACGTGCCCTCGCAAGGCTCCTCATTTTGCCAGCGGATCTGTTCCCGCTGCCATCGCCGCTCGAACAGCGCCGGGCCAAAGAGCCTGCCGTGCCCGCGAATGTCGGAGGTGCGTCAGGTGTCGCGGACGCGGCTAAAAGAGCAGTGGTTATCGAGGGCGCACTTACTGAGCTGACCAGCATGACGCCGGACGATTTTTCACGGCCAAGGGTGAACTCGCCGGCACAGACTGCGCCGCCCGTGGCAGACAGCTCCACGGAACCCCAGAGGCCGGGCTTCTTCGCTCGCCTGCTGAGATTGGATAGCCTCGCGAGTGTCAAACCGGAATCAACCAGTGTCGCTTCGGCGCAAGTATTCGATGGGGCGCGTCTCACGCTCAAGCGAGAATCCATCGCGCGACTCCAGCCGGACAATCAGGATCTTCTTCACGAACTCAAACTTGACCTAACCACGACACCGGCCCCCACGGCGATCCGTGTGTTGAGATCAGAATTGAGTCGGGTGCAGCAGGTGTTGGCCGCGGGGCGAGCGGCGGCGTCGCAGAGCATCGCCAGGATCGGGGAGCCGCGGTTCCCGGTCGCAGGCTTGCCCGCGATTGCAGCAAATGCGCTCGCACCGTTCCAGCCACCGCTCCCCAAGATTCACGGTCACATCAAACCGGTGGGCATGGCGGACTTGCTTGTCGTCAAGTATCAATTGCTTCGTTACGAGCGTGGCGAAGTGGCGTACATCGAGAACATCCTCAAGGGGGAGAATAGCGAGCGTTCGGTGCGGCGCCTGGAGACCACTGAAGAGACGACAGTTCTGGAAACAGAGACGACCAAGGAAGAAGAACGCGACCTCCAGTCCACCGAGCGGTTCGAACTGAAGAACGAAACCGAAAATACCGTGTCGGCCGAAGGGGACCTGAAGTCGGGCAATGCGTTCTCGCCATCGTATGGACCGATGTTGGAATTTCAAGGGGGGACGGATTCTCCGGTTTCGGGCTCGCAGACGCAATCGTCCCGGCAAGCCTCAAATTACAGCCGCGAAGTCATGTCCCGCTCGGCCTCCAAGGTCACGGAGCGGGTGCGCAAGCAGGTCACCCTCCGTAGGCTGCGTGAGTTCGAGGAGAAGACAAGCCATAGTTTCAACAACGCCGATGCAGGTGCCGCCAACGTGACAGGAGTGTTCCAATGGGTGGAGAAGGTGCTCCAGGGGCAGGTGTTCAACTACGGTAAGCGTCTTATGTTCGACATCATGGTACCGGAGCCGGCCGCGTTCGTTCAGCAGGCGATGACCGCCAGCACGCCCGCCGGACAAGGTCTGGTCAAGCCAGCCGAATTCAAGCTTGGTCCAGAGGATATTCATGATTGGAACTACTCCAATCTTGCTGCTGTATATGGCGCCGTCGGCATCGAGCCGCCACCGCCGCAATGGGTCACAGTCTCGAAGACGTTCCCCGGTAGGAACCCCAACCCCAACACTAACGAGGCAAAGGCCGTGGAGCAACCAATTCCGGACGGCTATCAAGCCACCGACGGTTGGGTACACCACAAGTTGAACACATGGGGGGGAGGGTTCTCGGATTGGCACGTAGAAGTAACAGTCGGGAAATCGGCTATTCGTGCGGATAACGGCACCAATCCCAATGGCTGGGCGATAACTCTGGCCGGCGAAGTATCCAGTATCCCGATTTCCGTGAAATTCTTCCACGTTGAGGCGTATTCCATCAGCATAGAAATCAACTGCATACGAACATCTCGGAGCACCCAGGCGTGGCAGTCGCGGACGCACGACGCCATCCTTCGCGCCTATCAATCCCGGTTGGCCGAGTACGAAGAACGATTGGCCAATCTTCAGGCGTCGTCGCGCATCCAGGCTCTGGGACAGAATTCCGATGAAAACCTGAAGCTGATCAAAGAAGAGCTCAAGAAATCATGCATTAGCGTTTTCACCTACCAGCATTTCGATGTCTTTGGTGGCGTCGAGTTGAGCCCTCAGGGTTATGTGCAGATCAAGCTCGCCGAGGCGGAGTCTCAAGGAGAGTTCATTCGTTTCTTCGAGCAGGCCTTCGAGTGGGAGCAGATGATCTATTTATTCTACCCCTATTTCTGGGGAACGAAGTTCTTCTGGTTGTTCAAACTTCGTCTCGAGGAGTTCGACCCGCGGTTCAAAGACTTCCTGAAGGCGGGCGAGGCCCGGGTGACGGTACCCGTTCGTCCCGGCTTTGAGAAAGCCGTGGCCCACTATCTGGAAACCGGGGAACTCTGGAACGGGAGCGATCCGCTCGACATCACGAGCAACACGTATTTGCCGATTATGAAGGAAATCCAGGAGCGTGACGCCGTTCCCGGAACCGAAGTGTCCTACGGCGATCCGTGGGAAGTCCGACTGCCCACAACCTTGGTAGCCGTGCGCGACGATGGCAAGCTGCCGCGCTGGAAGGAAGAGCCGAAGGGCAGCGGCCAATGGGTGGAAGAGGTCGTCGCTTAACCGCGAAGTTCCACTGGTGTTTACGTTCAAGCTTTTTCTCGTCGCGTTGCGGCGATACCCAATGAGCAAATGAGCCATGCCGACACTTCATCCTTTGCAAGCCAAGGTGGAAGAGCGCAAAGACTGCTTTCTTGATTATGTGGTTCGGCGTGTGTGGTTGCTGCACCCCGGATGGATCGAAGAACGTGGCTGGAGCAAGGAAGACGCAGACCGTTTCTACAAGATTACAACGGTCTGCGACATCCTTCGTTACGCGCCGCTACGCGTGCAGGCATGTGCGGCGCTGGTTCATGGAGCAAAACCGCTCACGCCCCTGAAGGCAGACCCTCCGCAGAGAATCTACGAGGCCCTGGCCCGCCTCGAGTTGGTCAGCCGGCATCCGGAACGCCGCGCAGAGCTCTTCGACTGGGAAAAAGCCGGCATCCGCAAACGCGACTATTGGAACTCGACCGTTGGCGATCTCGCCGATCAACGCCTCTTGCTCGACAACGCCGATTTTGGCCTCAACGTTCTTCTTCGCCTAGTCTATTTGTTTGGCGCATTGCCCATAGGGCTGGACGCTCCCTGGCTGAGGCCCGAACGCCGGCGCGACCCACGACGGCCGGGGCACATCCCGATTGACCCTGACTTCGATGAAAGCGTCCAGGCCGCTATCCACAAGGCGTTGCTGAATTTCAAATACTGGCATGATGAGAGCTTTCAAGTCATCAAAGAACCGAAGTGTCGCGACCGCCGCCGCGACAAGAACGTCGCGGACAAAGAGCAGCGGCACGAGTCAGTCACGGACGAGGATCGAAATCGGGACGACAAGCAGTATCAATATGAGATGCAGTACTGGTCGGAGAATCACCAGATCCTGTTCGCCACGGCGGAGTATCTGGCCGGCCAACTCTTCCCCAATCAAGTATTCAGGCCGGGGGTCGAATTCCGCTCCAAGCCAGCGCCGGCCTACCGTGACTTCACCGGAAAAGTACGGATGGCGCGGGCGAAGGAACGGCTCATCCGATGGCTGGACGACCGTCTGCGCTTTGGCTTTAGCGAGTGGAATGCGCCAGGTTATTACGACGAGCACTTCACGGCTCTGCTCAACCTGGCCGATTTTTGTCTGGACGAACACGTCCGCCGCCGGGCCTTGATGGTCCTCGACCTGATGGTCTTCGATCTCGCGCGGTTTACGCACGCCGGGAGTTTCAGCGTCGGCGCCGGCCGCGCGCATTTCAAGCACAAGAATTGTGGCTGGCAGCAATCGGTGAGCGATCTGATCGAAATGTTGTTTCACAGCCGGAGCGGCGTCTTCGTGACGGATGGCGAGCTATCGGGCACAGGGCTGGCTACGTCGCGTCGTTATGACGTGCCCGAAGTCCTGCTGGCCATCGGCCAGCACAAACCGAGGCGGTTCGTGGATCGCTCGCGCGCCTCGATCGAATTCCAGGAGGGCGCTGAGTATGGGATGGGCTTCGATCGCGAAGAAGACATACTCCGCTGGTGGAGCCGCGCCGCGTGGTTTTCGAAATACGTGGTCGCCGGTACGCAGAAGCTGGTCGATCGGTACGGGCTGGGCAAAACCAAGCCGTACAGCGACATTCTCCCGAAATTGTCGACCGGCGCCGCCGTGGCGTCGGGTGCGGGAGTGCTCGGTTACATAGCCGCCGGCCCGGTGGCCGCTCCGCTCCTGGGTAATCCGTTTGCGTCGAGCAGCGACATCGCCGACTCCGTTTCCATCATCACCGAAGGCTCGGCCTACACGCGCGGGAACCTCTACACCTACCGCAACCGCGACGCGATGTTATCGAGCGTGCTGAATCATCGCGCCGGCCAACTGAGCTTCCAAGGTCACAATTGCCAGGCCACGCTGAGCATGTGCGCCACGGTCTTCACCAGTCACCCTTCGGCGGGAGGCGGAATCGACCGGAGCATCGCGCAGACGGCAGGAGCGTTGGGCGGGGGACTTTTGGGAGGGGCATTGGGTGGACCGGCCGGCCTGATCGGCGGTGCGATCATCGGCGGCAATGCTCTCGACAAAGACATCATCCTGCTTGATGCCGATTCCGACGGCCCCGATTGGTGGACCGGCTCTATCACGCAACCACGCGTCATGCAGCTTGGCAACGCCGCCATACTCGCCTACAACCCGAAGGCGTTTCAACTCGCCTTGTTTGGCCACCGCACGCACGCCTGGTTTCCGATGGCGGCATTCGACCCCGATCCACCACCTCCCGCCCCCGCGGCCGCCCTCAGGCATATTCCGTCGCGGACACCGGTGCCATCACGCAATGTCAACGTGGATTCGGGGGCCTGGATCTTTGGAAAAGCCAAGGAGGGCGGCGGATTTATCGGACTCTATTCCGGACAACATCCGGTGGTCACGACCGATGGCGATTGGGCCTACAAAGAAATTGTCTCTGAGGGAAAACGCAACATCTTCATCATTCAAATCGGCAATGCCGACGAGTTCGGGTCGTACGAGATGTTCAAAGAGCGCGTACTCAATGCGCGCATTCACATCAACGGCCTGCACTGGCAGCTCTCGGACTTCGAGTGCAGTTACGACAGACCCGGTGGCTCGCGTTTGGAGTTGCACTACGACGATAACCAGGTTCGTTACGCAGGCGCCCAGGTCTCCGATGACGAATATCCTCGCTACGACAACCCATATGCAAGGGTCGCGTGGCAACAGAACCGTTATGTCATTGAACACCGCGGCCACTCGCTCTTACATGACATCCGCTGGCAAGAACGCCGGGCGGGCGCCTCCGTCTCATCACTCACCCATGCCGTCGAACTCCGGTTCCAGGCTCAGAATATGGGACTGTTTCACCACATTCCCCCCTACAAAGGAAAGGATCGCGACGGAGCCTTGCGGAAGCTGATCGAGGTGCTCCGTACGGAGAAACCGGATGTCGTCGGCTTGAGCGAAATGTGGCACGGGCCTGACCGCGACAAAATTCGCGAAGAACTCGGAAGCATCTATCCCTACTCGATGGAAGGCCCTCAGGGATCAGACTTTGTACGCGGGGCAGCGATCCTGGGCGGCATCGGCGCGGGCGCGGCCGCAGGCTCTGCGTTCGGTCCTGTTGGCAGCATCGTCGGAGGAATTCTGGGGGGCCTCGAAGGGAAAGACGCACCGCTCAATGGCGGGTTGATGCTGCTCAGCCGGCACCCGATCGCGCGTTCGAACCGTACGATCTACCACCAGAGCGCCGGAGAAGACAGTTTGTCGTACAAGGGCGCCTTGCACGCGCGCATTCGCCCGCATGGTCATCCGTGTGAGTACGACATCTTCCTGAGTCACACGCAAAACCTGACGCCGATCGTAGGCGAAGACGACGCCAAGGAGGCCCTCGGCCAGCAGATTCGTCATTTGGCGGCCTTCATCCGCTCGTGCCGCGAGCCCGCGTACCCGGCGTTGCTGATGGGCGACCTGAACGTTGATGCGTTCGATGGGAGTCACAAGGGATTGCTTGATCTCCTTCATGCCGAGATGTGGCCTGGCGTCGACATGATGCCGCATGTAGTCTTGCCCGAGGGCCAGACCCGAGTTCGGCCACAAGCGACAAGCGAGAGGGATGAGGAGGATGATAAGGGCATCTCTGCCTTCAACAGCGGCAATGCCGATCGAGTTAACGACGCCCCCGAGCGTTTCGGAGCCACCGCGCAGCGTCTGGATTATTTCTTCACGTGGCCGGGCCTTCTTTACAAACCGCACTTTGCCGATACCGATGCCGAGGTGCTCGTGATTCAGTCGTCTCATGGGAAGGATCTCTCCGACCACTACGGCATTCGGTGCAAGCTGACCCAGGTCGTTCAGCGCCTCCCTCGTGCGTTGCCTCAAGGCAGCTCGGTGAGCGTCAAACCGATCCGGTTCCGTTGTTTGAACACCACGGACGGTGCTGGTTCCGATGATGTCGAATTCACGATCCGCTGCGTCAGTGCAAATGGCCAGGAGCGGTCAGCTATCAGCAGACGCTTCGAGGATGTAGACCAGGGTTCTGAAGGAGAGTTCGATCTTCACCCCATTCGGATCAGCGATCCGGATGAGTTCGTGATGATCACGGCGAGCGGTAAGGAGATCGACACATTGAGCGCCGATGACGATTTAGGTGCTACACAAATCACGCTGGGTTGGCGCGAACTCGCGGTTTTTGGCTCGTCCCCTATTCATTTGGCTTTGCCTCGACTGACAGGGGATGGCGCTGAGTATGTTCTCGAAGTGGAGATTGTTGTCGCATGAAGACGACAAATCCATCGTTAATGATTTGAATCGGCCCCAGTTGGTTCCGGTGCATTGCGCGGTCTTGTGTGCATGGCGGAAACAGACAGCAAAGCGACACGCGCATGTAAAGGCATGGGGTCTCAAAGGCACAAAGGAGGTGTATCATGGCAGTTTGGAAAGAACCCGCAGACGTGGCAACAACGGAGGATCTCGGCGCAGGGCCCGCATTCCCGGCGTTCTCCGGCGTGATCGACGGCGTCACCCTCAAGGTTGGGAATAGGGTGCTCGTGAAAGACCAGTTCACATCGACCGAGAATGGTTATTATCAGGTCGTCGCCGGGGGCCCGCCAACACTCATGGCGACGGATGACACCATCGAGGCCGAAGATGTCATTCGGGTGAGTCAAGGCGACGGGAATGCACGCACCGCCTGGGCGCTCATCGACGCGGCGAATCGCATCTTCGCTCGCCAGGATGTCAAGCACTACTCGCTCAAGTCCATCGACGCCCTGAAGCACTTCTGGCAGGTTCTTCCAGAGGCGACAGCGACCGTCGCGGGCTACACCGAGCCGGGTGACAAGGGCGGCGGCGACTTCATGTTCCTCGGCGTGCAGGACTACGCGAGGGTGACAAGCGCCAAGCCGTTCGACATCGAGATCAATAACGTCACCGACGTCGACGGGCTCGTTACGGTCGCGGCGACCGGTCACGAACTTGGCAATGCTGGCAACGTCACAATCACGAGAGCATACATCAAGGGTCTCGGCGGCCTGGTCGATGACGCCTATTACGTCAAGGTGGTCGACGCCGACACCTTGACGCTGCTCGCTTATTTTACCGGGGTGAGCTTCCTCGCAGGCGCGAAGATTCAATACGTCAAGCTCATCACCGCTGCCCCGCACAAGCGCGCTAACGGGCAGCGCGTCTCGGTCGCCGGAGTTCTGGCTTCTGGCGGCGCAACGCCCATTGCGGGCATCAACGATGACTGCGGTGTCATCGACGAGACGAGCCTCTCAATCCCCATCGCGACGAAAGGCGGGGAGTACAAACTCGGAAACAACGCGCTCATCGGAGACGACGCGCTAATGGTTCCGGCCAGCGATACCGATAAGGATGGGAACTTTGTCGGAAACTTTGGCGGTCTTTGGCAGAGACTACGTGCAGACCACGTCGACGTGCGCTGGTTCGGGGCCAAAGCCGACTGGAGGCCGGAAGACCCGCTCGGTCTCGTCGATCCCCACACGGACGATCTGCCTGCGTTCAACGCCGCGATCGCGGCATTGGGCACTGCTTTCCCGCTGCCCAACACGAAGGCTGGAAAGGTGGTCGCAGAGGGCTTCTTCTACCTCTCGAATACGCTGCATATCACCAAGGCGGTCGAGCTAGTTGGCGCCGGGAACAACAGCTTATCGCTCGGCGGCGGCTTTTGGCGCCCGGCAACTGTCCTTGCCTTCCCCGCCAACACTACAGGTATCCGAGTTCATAGTGGCTTCCGTGACGACACACCGGACGGCGGGAGCGGCAATCAGGCCGTCATCCGCGACTTGATGATCACGTGCGTCGAGCTGCCGGGTAACTGGGCCGGCGTCCCGAAGCCCGAGGGGCACGGAATCCATGCGAGCGCGCGCTTCTCGGTCGAGAATGTGAACATCGAAAACTTCTGGGGAAACGGCATCAACATCCTGGCCACAGGAGATCTAGTGGACGGTCAAGTTGTCGGTCCAGAAGCGGGTAATGCGCACGGTTTCCACATCATCAATTGCAATATCAGCGGCAGTGCCGGCCACGGTGTCTACGTGCGCGGGTACGCGAACGCCGGCCTCGTCGCCCGCACGACGGCGATCGTATGCCAGGGATGGGGCTTCTTCGACCAGTCTGATGGAGGCAATACCTACGTTGCTTGCACTGGTGAAAGCAACCTGGGACACGGTGACGATCCCAAGGTCGAAAGGAGCTATAAGACCACTAACTATGGTACGAACAGTTCTGTCTTCGTCGGATGTTACTCGGAAGGCGGTGGGGCATTCCCTGCGAAGAACGATATTGTTTTCCCGGGCATGGTTCTCGGGGGCGTCCTCGCCAGTTCGAGTTCACACATCGAAAACAGCTCGGCGTTCGTCTTCCAGGGCGGGATCGCGCACCGAGCTCCGCTGATTCATATTAATGATATTGATGACATTAATGAGAAGGATATTTGGCCGCTTCGAGTAGACATCGGTGCGCTAGGGAAAGAGATGAACGCGTTTGAAGTCAGCATTCCGAGAAAAGCTCAATACGTCGTGCTTCGATTGAACAAGCCCGAGTTGGGCGAGCCTGTGGCAGGATGGCTTTCCTTCCTGCACAATGGCTCTCGTCATCTGATGCAGTTGCCGCTGATGGTGAACGATCTTCGCCGTTGGGCACCGCAATTCCGCCAGGGCATCTTCTACTATTCGCAAAATGCACCGACCAAGCTCGTCTCCCATACGGCCGGATTCGCCGATCCAATCGAGGAGACATGGGAGCGCGGGGACCTCATCTGGAACGACACGCCGGCGGCCGGCGGCCCGATTGGGTGGGTGTGCATCACGAGCGGCACGCAAGGTACGCTCGTCGGCGTTGAGACATCCGCCCCCATGAACGTCGGCGATACGACAGTGACGCTAAGCAAAGTGGACGGGCTTGTACCGGGGGAATACATCAAGATCGGGAACGGGACAGGTACCTACAAGATCCTCAAGGTCACCCTACCGACAATCGACATCCCAGCACCGGGAGCGCGCGGAGAGGTTCCCAGTGGAGTAGCCATCGAGATTGTAGGTGGCATACTCGTCGGCGTTGAGACAGCTGCCCCCATGAACGTCGGCGATACGACAGTGACGCTAAACAAAGCGGGCGGGCTCGTGCCGGGGCAACACGTCACGATCGGTGGCAGGCCGGACACCTACGAGATCGTGAAGGTTACCCTACCGACGATCGATATCGTGGAGGTCACGCCGGGAGCGCTCGTCGGCGTTCCCGTTGGAACCGCCATCGCCTTCAACCCTGCCACCTTCTCGACGTTCGGGGTCGTGGAGAACATCGGCAACTCTACATCCTACTCCGTCGACAAGCAGCTCGAACTCACGGATAGACACATCACTGTGATCGCAACCGGAAGGATCATGACGCTTCCCGCATCACCAGTCGACGGGCAGACGCACTCGATCAAATCCCAGGCTGGTGTCACCACGAAGGTGGACACGGAGGGCGGCGTGCTGACGATCGACGGGCAGGCGTCGGTTACCCTCGCTCCGGGTGATAACGGCGTGCTCCGCTACAGCGCCGCGACAGGCGAGTGGGAGCTCCGGTGACGCCACGCGACCCTCGCGAAGTCCCCAGGGTTGCAGAGTAGTCCGCTGCATGGCGATGAGACTCGTGGTGAGAGAGCACAAAAAAGTCGGGTGTCCTTCGCCAAAACTCGTTCACCTGTAGTTTCAACAACTTGGGAAATGGGATGTAACGTCGTCAAGCTAGTGGGTCATTTGACAACTGAATAGACCTACGAGAACGATTCTTACCTATGTAGAGTAGGCGCAAGGCGCGTTGCATTGGCTGTAAGCTCTGGGAGAACCAGAGCTTACAGCCAATGCAACGCGCCTTGCGCCTACTCTACATAGGTAAGAATCGTTCTCGTAGGTCTATTCAGTTGTCA
>Ga0114129_10010495_pt1 | contig 13215 bp, 10 predicted proteins | sample RhiMetdeltSRZDD1_FD_80071 | JGI IMG/M metagenome (GOLD analysis project Ga0114129, IMG submission 80071) | Populus rhizosphere microbial communities from Tennessee, USA - Rhizosphere MetaG P. deltoides SRZDD1 (version 2) (version 2) | ecosystem: Host-associated > Plants > Roots > Rhizosphere >...
GACCACGGCAAGGCCATGTGCCGCGGAGACCGTCATGGATTCGTGAAACTCCTCGCTGCTCCGAACAGCGGACGATTGCTCGGTGCTCAAATCGTCGGGCCGGAGGCAGGCGAACTGATCCATGAGCTCATCGCGGTCATGTACTATCACGGCACCGTCTTCGACCTGTTGCGCATGCCGCACTATCATCCGACGCTTGCCGAAATCGTGACCTATCCGGCGGAATCGCTCGCCCAACGGATAACGCTCCGATGATACAATCGACCCTGCGCGCCGCCTTCCTGCTCGGCCTCTCGATTGCCTGTCAGCAACAAACCTGGGAATCCGCCATGGCGGCGGGACAGCAAGCCGTGCAGCAGGGAAATTATGCGGAAGCCGAACGCATCTATCTGGCGGCCGTACAGAAGGCTGAAGCGTTCGGCCCCGAGGATCGCCGTGTCGCCGTCAGCCTATCGCAGCTGGCGCAGGTCTATGCCGGACAAGGCAAACATACGGAGGCGGAGCCTGTCTATCTGCGAGCGTTGAAGATCTACCAAACGGTGCATGGAGAAAACCATCCGGACGTAGCGGCAACCCTGAACAATCTCGGCGTGCTCCATCGCATGTATGGCCAGTATGCCGAGGCCGATCCGCTGCTCACCAGAGCGCTGGCTATCAAGGAGAAGCTGCTCGGACCGGATCATGCCGACGTGGCGCTGAGCGTGGCGAATTTGGCTCAGCTGCGCGTTGCACAAGGCCAGCCGGAGCGTGCGGAGCCCTTGTATCGCCGGGTGCTGGCGATTCGCGAGAAAGCATTGGGGCCGTCTCATCCGGAGGTCGCAAAAACGCTCGACGAATTGGCGAACGTGCTGAAGAGACTCGGCCGGAAGGAGGAGGCCCTGAAGTTGGAAATACGCGCCCGCGAACTGCGTGCCGCGCGGAGTTGAACCCTTCACACCTTCCAGTGTAGCGTACTCGACATGGCTCCGATCGATCAGCCAGTCGGCATCAATTGGCGCCTGAACGCCATGGTGGCCCGCTTCGTCGGCATCGTGTCGATCGCGCTCGGGTTCGTCGTCGGGATGTATGGGTTGGATGATCCCGGGTCGCGGTGGCTCCAAACGGCGTTGGGACTCCTGGTCACCGGGATGTTGGCCCAGGGCTACGCCTTGTATTGCTCTGTCAAGCGGATGCAAGAATCGAAGGATGGGTCGAAACCATGAGGAGACCGATTCATTCAGCGGCCGCTGCGCCGCTCCTCTTCGCCATGGTCTTACTCACGGCCTGCGGCGGGCCTTGGCGCGACGGATATTTCAAGAAGGGGATCAATCGACTCACGCAGGACGAGGTGATCGAGAAATTAGGGCCGCCCCATACGGCCAAGACGCCGGCGCTCGGCGGCAATACGGTTTGGACGTATCGGGTACCGGTCAGGGAGAAAGAACTGAGCCCTCTGCATTTTTCCGGTCTCTCGAACGCCACCCAGCAAGCCACATCGCTCTTGGGAAAACCCGGCGAAGGCCCCAAGGAAACGCTTTATTGCTATCGCTACACGCTGACGTTCAATGAGCAAAAAATACTCAAACAGTGGAAGCGCGAGGAATGTGTGCCAGGAACCCGCGAAATGTTGTTGCAGAGCGAGTGACGGCGCGTCGGCATGATGCGCACAGGAGAAAGGCGAAGCAGAGGCGTGATCGGCATGGTGACATGAAGAGGGTAATCGGAGAGCGATGGTGACCCAGCTCGGATGGATAGAGCTCGACAGCTCGGTGGTGTGGGACGGCCTCAAGTCGGTCATGCTCCTCGTGTCCCTTCTGATCATCCGCATGGCGGTTGTGCGTTGGATTTCCCGCAACCCGACCCTGTCGATGGAGTCGAAGCGGCGCTGGGTCGTCACGACCAGAAACTCGGTCCCGTTCGCCTTCCTGCTCGGCCTCTTCGTGATCTGGGCGCACGCGCTGCAAGCGTTCGCCGTGTCCCTCGTCGCGCTGGCGGCGGCAGTTGTTTTGGCGACGAAAGAGCTGCTGCTCTGCTGGAGCGGCTCGGCGCTGAGAATCGGCGGAAAGGTGTATTCGGTGGGCGATCGGATTCAGATCGCCGGCCATCGCGGCGTCGTCCTGGATCATGATATCTTTGCCACCAAGCTCTTAGAAATCGGCCCTGGCCAGTCTTCGCACCTCTACACCGGCCGCGTGACCGTCTTTCCCAACAGCCTGCTTTTCACCAATGCGCTCGTCAAAGAGAATCCGAGCCAGGAGTACGGTCTCTATACCCTGAGCGTGCCGCTCAAGGCGGAAGAAGGCTGGCGGGATACGGAGCGGCGTCTACTCGACGCGGCGAGGGCCGAATGCGCTCCGTTCATGGAGGAAGCCAACCGTCAAATGAAATTGTTGGAACGAACCAATTTGCTCGAAGCGCCTTCTCCGGAGCCCCGCATCACCATTCAATTGTCCGAACCGGGGGGCATCCAGTTAGTCTTGCGATTCCCGGCGCCGGACCGTGGACGTTCTCGGATCGAGCAGGCGATTATCCGGCGATTCCTTTCTTAGGGGCCGAATACCCCCATGAAGATCGCCACCTTCAACGTCAACTCCCTCCGCAGACGCCTCGTCACCGTGCTCGACTGGCTGGAGCGGCAACAGCCCGACGTGCTCTGTTTGCAGGAGACGAAAGTTCAGGACATCGAGTTTCCGCTGCTCGCGCTCGCGCCGTGCGGCTACGAAATCACGTTTCGAGGCATGAAATCCTACAACGGCGTGGCGATCTTGAGCCGCAAGAAACCTGAGTCCGTCCGGGCGGGCCTCGACGACGGCGGCGAGCCGGACGAGCCGCGCCTGCTCCACGTGGTCATCGACGGCATCCCAATCCTCAACACCTATATTCCGCAGGGGTTTGAAATAGACTCGCCGAAATATGCGTACAAGTTGGAATGGTATCGACGACTGCGCGGCTATTTCGAGAAGCATCTCTCGCCGGATCGGCCGGCCCTTTGGTGCGGCGACATGAACGTGGCGCCGCGGCCGATGGACGTCCATAGTCCGGACAAGCATCTTAAGCACGTCTGCTACCATGAGGACGCGAGAAAAGCGTATGAAGCCGCGCTCGCCTTCGGGTTTCAAGATGTGTTCGTGAAGCTGTATCCCGAGCGCCAACAATATACCTTCTGGGATTACCGAGCGCCGAGTTCCTTGGGGGCGAACAAGGGGTGGCGCATCGACCATATCCTGGCGACGGCGCCGCTGGCCGAGAAATGTATCAAGGTCGAAGTCGACCTCGAGCCCCGGCGAGGCAAGGACCCATCGGATCACACATTCTTATGGGCTGAGTTCGCACTCTAGTTGAAACCTCATTCAGCAAGGAGATAAACTCCCCGCGCTAGGGGTTACCCGGGTGGCCTGCGCATCGGGCCTTCCCTAGGATGGCGGCCCTGAGCCTCATCCTCACCAGGGCTCAGTCAAGCGCATAACTGAATAGTCAATCCGGGGGATCGAACCTGGAGCGTTGGCATTGGCAGCAGTCGTGGCGGTCCTAGAATCGTGCCGGACGTTCTCAGCCAGACAACGGTCATTCTGCTCGTCGACGCGGACGAAGACGCCCGCTGCGGCCGTAGCCATGTCCTTTCGGCTGCGGATCATCGACTGCTCGAAGCGAGCACAGGTCGGGAAGCGATCCTCATGGCCGCGGCCCTCCAACCCCATCTCATCGTGCTCGCAGCAAACGTTTCCAATTCAAGTTGGGTAGAGACGTGCAAGACTCTTAAAGCGAATCCGACCACCGTCTCCATTCCTCTCCTCCTTATCGGTCACAGCCTTGAAGCGCGGATCACGGGACTCGAAGCAGGCGTCGACGTCTGTCTCGCCGAACCCACGTCCGAGGAACTGCTGCTGACTGTGCGCGCGTTGCTACGCCTAGCGCAGCGCGAGACGGCGAATCGCCGATTCGGTCACATGGAAGCGGCGTGGCGCGAAAGCGAGGAGCGGCTGCGGGTTCTCGTCGACGGTGTGCGGGACTATGCCATCTTTATGCTCGATCCAAACGGTCACGTGAGCAGTTGGAACCAGGGCGCCGAGCGTTTACTCGGTTATCGGGCGTATGAGGTCCTCGGCAAAGACCATTCAATCTTCTACGGCCCGGAGGCACTCGCAGTTCGACAACCTGCGCGTGACTTGCAGGCGGCGGCCGATGGCCGTTATGAACTGGACGAGTGGCGGGTCCGTCATGACCGGACACGGTTCTTCGCGAACGTGATCATCACGGCGCTGCCTGAGGAAGACGCGACATTGCGTGGCTTCGCCGTCGTCATGCGGGATGTGACGGAGCGCAAGTGTCACGAGCGGGAGTTGGTCGAGCAGGCGCGGCTGTTGGATTTGAGTAACGACGCCATCGTCGTGCGCGATCAGGACGACCGCATCCTGTATTGGAACCACGGGGCCGAAGAACTCTACGGATGGTCGGAGGACGAAGCCGTCGGAAGACGGATCCACGAGCTGCTGCAGACGGAGTTTCCTGAGCCGGTGGAGCAGGTGACGGCGGTACTGCATCGCGATCACCGGTGGACCGGCGAGCTGATCCACAGAACTCGGGGCGGCAAACGACTTGCCGTGCTCACGCGCTGGGTATTGGACTGGAATGCGCAGGGACGTCCGGCATCCATCTTGGAGACCAGCAACGACATTACCGAACAGAAAGAGGCTGAGCGATTCATTCGCCGTATCACCGACGTCGCGCCGAGCCTTTTATACGTCTACGACGTGATCGAACAACGGAACGTGTGGGGCAACCGCGAAATGTATGAAGGGCTCGGCTATCGGCAGGATCTGCTCGATGAGATGGCGGGTGATCTCCTTCACAGGCTGATCCATCCGGAGGATTGGCCGCACTATCAAGGGCATGCCGCACGCCTGCGTAACTTGGCCGACGGCGAGGCGGCTGAATTTGAATACCGCATGCGCCATGCCGACGGTTCCTGGCGTTGGCTGCACAGCCGGGACATGGTGTTTCAGCGAACGAGCGACGGCACCGTCAAGCAAATCGCCGGCGCCGCGCTGGACATTACCGAGCGCAAGCAGGCGGAAGAAGAGCTGGCGCGTGCCAAACGGCGGACCGAGGTGATATTGGACTCGGCCGGCGAGGCGATTTTCGGGTTAAACGCCGAAGGTCTGTGCACATTCATCAATCCGGCCGGGAGCGCGATGTTCGGCTATCGTGTGGAAGAGCTTGTTGGAAAGAATACTCACGCTATCCTGCATCATTCCCATCCGGATGGGCGCGAGTATCCGGTTCGGGAATGTCCCATCTATGCCGCATTTGTCGACGGGAAGATGCACCGCGCGGAAGGCGAAGTGTTTTGGCACAAAGAGGGCCGGCCGATTGCCGTCTCCTACACGAGTACGCCGGTCCGGGAAGCAGAGCGCCTGATCGGCGCCGTTGTGGTCATCCGGGATATCACCGAGCGCAAGCGGACCGAAGACACGCTGCGCACGGCATACGACACGTTCCGTCACCTCGTGGAGCACTCGCCGTTCGGGGTATACGCCGTGGACGCCGACTTTCATCTGGTACAGGTGAGCGCCGGCGCGCAGAAGGTGTTTGAGAACGTCCGTCCGCTCATCGGCCGAGACTTCGCGGAAGTCCTTCGGATGATCTGGCCGGAGCCCTTCGCGACCGAGGCGATCGGCCTGTTCCGTCACACGCTCGAAACCGGCGAGCCCTATCATTCGCCCGGCACGGTCGAGCGGCGGCGGGATATCGGCGAGGTGGAGTCGTACGATTGGAAAATCGAGCGCGTGATGCTGCCGGACGGCCGTTTTGGCGTCGTATGTCACTTCTACGATCTTTCGGAACGGCAACGCTACGAAGCGGCGCTGCGCGAAAACGAAGAACGGTTCCGGATGTTGGCTGAAGCCATGCCGCATTTTGTTTGGCAAACGGATGCCGCCGGCGAAGCCGAATATCAGAATCAGCGGTGGTACGACTATACCGGTCTCACCCGTGAGACCACCGGCCATGGCGGTTGGCTCAGGGTTCAGCATCCGGACGATGCTCCCCGGCTGGCTGCTGCCTGGAAACGCGCGGTGGCAACGGGAGGCGAGTATGACACGGAAACGAGATTCCGCTACGCCTCGGATGGAACGTATCGATGGTTCCGCGTCAAGGGCGCGCCGGTCAAGAACCCTAGCGGCCGCATCGTGCGCTGGGTGGGAACCGGCACTGACATTCATCAGGGCAAGGAAGCGGAAGAGGCGCTGCGCGAGAGCGAGATGCGGCTGCAAGCCATCATGGACCGCGCTCCGACGGCGATTTTCATCAAGGATCGGGATGGGCGAAGTCTGTTCATGAACGTGGAGTGCGCGCGTATTCTTGCGGTGGATCGTGATGCTGCCACGGGGAAAACGGCGCACGAACTCTTTCCAGCCTCCCTCGCCGAGCAATTCGCACGGAATGACCTCTCCATTTGGGAGTCTGGCCAGGCCCAAGCCATCGAGGAATACGTTCCGCAACCGGACGGGCTGCACACCTTCCTCTCTCAGAAATTTTTGCTGCGGGACGCCAACGGAAAGCCCTATGCGTTGTGTGGGATCGCTTCGGATATTACGCTGCGGCGGAGGATGGAAGAAGAATTGCGCCAGCATGAAGAGCAACTGCGCATCATCACCGATGCAGTGCCGAGTCTGATCGCCTATGTAGGGCGGGACGAGCGCCATCGCTTCGTCAATGCCGGGTACGAACAGGCGTTCGGGCTGTCGCGCGATGAGATTGTCGGTCGATCGGTCAGAGAGGTATTCGGGTCGAGTTATCCCGAGGTCGAGCCGCATATCCGGCGCGCCCTCGAGGGGGAAGCGGTCCGTTTCGAAACCGACGCCTATACCGGCTTGGGGCACACGAACCTGGTGTCGTACACGCCGGATGTCCGTCCCGACGGCACGGTGGCGGGGTACTATGTGTTGGTGACCGATATTTCTGAGCGCAAGCGGCAGGAAGATGAATTGCGCCGATGGAAAGACGAGTTGGAAGTCCGCGTCTCCGAGCGCACCAAGGAATTGCTCATGTCGCACCAGCGTCTGCGCGATCTGGCGTCGCAAGTCACCTTGACCGAGCAACGCGAGCGAAGAAAGCTGGCCAGAGATCTGCACGATTATCTTGCACAGCTGCTGGTCGTGGGACAAATGAAGACGACCATGATGAGGAAACAGCCAACCCTGCCGTCCGAGGTCCAAAGCCTGTTTCAGGACGTCGGCAACATCTTCCTGCAGGCGCTGACCTACACGCGTACGATGATCGCCGAGCTCAGCCCGCCGTCTCTGCAGGAGCATGGATTGCCTCAGGCCTTGAAGTGGCTGGCCGAGCGCTTTGAAAAAGACGGGCTGTCGGTGGAGGTGAGAGCCGACTGCCAGCGGGTGCCGCTGCCTGAGGATCTGGCGGTCATGCTCTTTCAAGCGGTGCGCGAACTGCTCTTCAACGTCCTGAAACATGCGGGTGTCGATCGGGCGACCGTGACGGTGACCGTCGAGCCGGCCGGCGATGTGCGAGTCGTCGTGGCGGATCGGGGTAAAGGCTTGAGCGCCGACGCGATGCGGCGCGCCTACACACCGGGCCATCTCGGCCTGTTCAGCGTGCGCGAACGGTTGGAATCGTTCGGCGGCTACGTTGACATTGTCTCGGCTCCCGGCCAAGGCGCCACGGTCACCCTGTGGTTGCCGATGAACAGAACAGGGGACTCCTCAGTCGTCGCGACTCAATCCTTCATTTCAGCACTGCCGCCGACGAAAGTGCGCGTGCTACTCGTCGACGACCATGCCATGGTCCGGCAGGGGGTGCGCAGCGTGTTGGAGCACCACGAGGACATCGAGATCGTCGGGGAAGCGGGAGACGGCGAGGAGGCGGTGGCCTTGGCGGCGAGGCTGACTCCCGATGTGGTCCTGATGGACATGAACATGCCGAAGATGAACGGTCTCGACGCGACGAAGTGCATCAAGGCCCAGCGGCCTTCGACCGTCGTCCTTGCCGTGACCGTCCACCATCCCGACCAGATGAAGGAGGCTGCGCTCGCTGCCGGCGCGACGGGTTTTGTCTCCAAGGAAACGGCGACGGACCTGTTGTATGACGTCGTCCGCCAGGCGGTCAGGGGCGGTCAGTCGGTCTAGGATTTACGCCGCCGGCAGGATCTTCAAGCCGGCTTCGGTGAACTTCTTCTCGAGGGCGAACCGGAGCTCGCTCGCCACTTCGCTCGGATCGACATCGAGCCGGATCTCCAGCCAGTAGTTCAAGGTAAAGATGCGCGCCTGAGCGCCGAACTCTTCGAGCAGCACTTGGGGTCGGGGAATTTTCAGCACATGGGGGTGCTCTTGTGCGAGATCGGCCAACAGCTTCATGATCTGTTGCGTTGGCGATCCGTACGGTATGCCGATTCGGAGTGAAAAGCGGCTGATGCGGCTGGAATAGGTCCAGTTTGTCAGGTGCCGCTCGAGAAAACTGCTGTTGGGAATCAGTGTTTCCATCCCTTTGGCGTCGCGGACCGTCGACGAACGAAGGCCGATGGTGGTCACCCGACCTCGCACGTTTTCCACCTCGATCAGGTCGCCCACCCGCAAAGGCCGCTCGATCAGGAGCAGCACGCCGCTGATCACATTCTTCAAGAGATTCTGCGCGCCGAATCCTGCTCCAATGGCGAAGGCTCCGCCTAGAAAGGCAAAGATGGTCAATGGGATTTTGACCGAGACCAGGCTCACCACGATCAGAATGGTGAGGAGAACTGCCTGGCTCCACTGGCGGACCAGGTTGGCCAGCTCGGGCGTCATGCCGAGACGCGTCACGGCCAGGCGGCCGATGAGGCCCGCCAAATACAGGCAGATCCAATAGCCGATCAGGAGAATTCCCAAGGCGCTGACGATTTTGCCCACCGTCACACTGCGGCGGCCCGTAATCGTTTTACCCTCGACTTCGATCGTGTCTTCCGCCGTGAACACTTCGAAGTTCCACGCGGTCTTCACCGCCGTCCAGGCACGCTCAAACCAGTCTTGCAGACGGGCCGATAGCGGCAATCCCTTCCCCTGCTCTTTGAACTCCGACTTCCAGCGTTCCAAAAATCTCGACGCCCGATCCATGCGCTGGAGCGCGCGATCGTAGATCTCCACCCGTTGCCGGTGACCTTGCAGGAGAGCCTGCACATGCGCCCGGCGCTCGCCGGACGTGTTGCCGAGACGATTCTCCAGTTCGCTGATCTGGCCCGAGACGACACCGACCTGCTGGCGTAAGTAGTCCCTCGAGGCTCGGAAATTATTGAAGAGCGGCGTGAATCGGATATAGGCCTCGCGGGCCTTGCCGGCCTCGGTGCTATGCGCCAATGAAAATCGGCTGTCCCACAATTGCCGCTCGCCTTCCACGATGTCGAGCAACAGTTGCAGGAGATCGCCTTTGAGCGCGAGATTATCTACCGATAGACGCTTGAGCTCCACCGCCTCCTCCGCTCGCCGAAGGCTCTCCGGAGGCCTGCCGGACGCCTCCTTGGATGTGCGCTTCGTGAGCCGCGCAGCCAGTTGTCGCTCGCTGTCTCGTAATGCGCCGGACTGCGTGGTTCGCTCGGCGGCGGTCTGTTCCAATTGGCCGGCCAGCTGTTGGCGCTCTTGTGACAGGCCCGCTTGAACCTTCCGAAGATCGTCTTGTGTGAATTCGAGATGCGGTTGGACCGTTTCAAGACGGCGCTGGGACGACTCCAGGCGCGCACGTGTTTCGGCCAGCTCTTCTTGTACCCTGGTCTGGGACAATTCAGCTGCGCCGACCATGGCGGCCGCGGCCCGCTTGCGAAGCTCTTCGAGGTCGCGCACCCATCGCCGACGAGCTGCGTCGGGCGAATCTCTGCCTGCTTCCAGACGCTCGGATGCCTGTCGAAGCCGTTCTTCGGCCGTCGACAGGGAGTCGCGGGCGCGATCGAACCGTAACTGGATCAAGCTCAATTGCGATTCCAGACCTTCGACGGCGAGCCGGAGCGAGAAGACGGCATCCCACAAGTGGTCACCCAGGAAGATGGAATAGGGCGGAGGTTCCGCCAGCTCTTTGGCATCGTCGCCGGCCTGCTCGGCATTGCGCCGGCGCGCCTGCTCCAATCGTTGACTGTCGTCGATCTGTTCATCATAGCTTCGGACGATCTGATGGAGGAGGGCACGCCGTTCGAGGAGTTCTTCCTGCGGCGCGTTGGGAGGAGCGTCGGCCCCGATGGTTTCAGGACTGCTGATGGTCTTCAGCTCCGCTTGGGCTTTCGCACGCTTGTCTCTCAGGTCCGCAAGCTCCGTTGGGGTTCCCCCGGCCTTGACGGGCGCCTGTTTCGACTCGTCAGTGAGCAGTCCCTCTACCGCAAGGCAAGCGGGCGCCCATGCCAGATACAAGGCCACGACGCACAAGGCGTGAAACGTGAAGCGCCTCACGCCTGGCGTTCCAACCGCCGGCCGCGGCTGCCGGCATGAAAGCGTGCGAACTCATGGAGCATCGCCCCATGTTCCAGCGAACAGCTGGTCCATATCTTGACGGTATTGGCGGCTTGCAGCCCGCGGCGGGTCGAGAGGAATCGGTACTCGATATTGTGCGGCTGATCGGCGCCATCCAGTCGCTCGATGTCCGACAGGCGCGGGGTATCCTCGGATAGGACGAGGTCATCGACCTTGATGCGGCAAAGTTCCATCTTATCCCAGGTGCTCAGCAGATAGTGCGCTCGAGGTAGTTGCCTGCGCCGAATCTCTTCGTCGGACCGATCCGGGGTCGGGGACGACAGGGGCATGAAAGACGATGTGAAATCGGTTTCGCGAAGAGACATGATGCAATATGCAACCACCTGAGACCATGCTTGTCCGGCTCCATCGGCTCTTTCATGACCCGTGAGCCGGTTGGACGCCGCTTGGCCTAATGCCAGCGGGTTTGCACAACAAATCGTTCCGGCTTCGCCTTTGCCACTAAAAGAGGTTTCTCGTAGGCGATCGAACAGAGGGAGATCAGAAACCCAAGGAACAACTCGCTGTGACCAGAAGGAACTCTAAGTGATTGTATGGTAGTGGCACACTCGGGAGATCCCCAGATGGACGTGAATGGACCTGCGGTAACGGGGAAATGGAGGTGTGGTCACGACCTGTTCGGCCGGCAGAAGCTATTCACCGGCCGAACGAGAGTGACCCTCTTAGGCGGCGTCAAGAAGCGGCTGCTTGCCCCTGATCTTCATGGAACGATTTTGCGCAATCAACGGATCGAGCACGAGACCGCAATTGATGCAACGATGCACCGTGACTTCGGTGGAAAACTCCGGCCGCGATTCTTCGATCATCAACCCCTTGCATTTTTGACAGGTCATTGCCCACCTCCTCTGTTTGTCGAGCGGAATGTAGCAATGTAAGATTAAGGGGGTGTTAACGCGCAGTTAGAACTCTCTAATCTCATAGAGCGACGCCGAAATCCTCCCCGGTGGTAAAAGAGGCGATTGAGCGGATAAAGTCCTTCGATAAGGCCGCTCTGCGATGATGGTCACCTTCTCATAGTGATGTCTCAAACAGCGGATCTCGCGATCGTTGGAGCGGGGGCGGCAGGCCTGGCCACAGCGATCTTCGCGGCTGAGCAGGCGGCTCCCTCCGGCATTTTGTCTGTTGCCTTGTTGGACGGGGCCAAGACGATCGGCGCCAAAATTCTCGTGTCCGGCGGCGGGCGCTGTAATGTCACTCACGATGAAGTCCTGCCGACCGATTTCTTCGGGAATCGACGCATCCTCAAAAACGTATTGGCCGCATTCTCCGTCCGACACACCGTCGCCTGGTTTGCTTCCATGGGTGTCGATCTCAAACGGGAAGAAACCGGAAAACTCTTTCCTGTGACGGACAAGGCGCGGACAGTCTTGAACGCGCTCATGGACCGATGTCGTAGACAAGGCCTGCAGATTCTCGCGGATCATCGCGTCACGCACATTGAACGATCGCCACTAAAGGACGGCGGGTTCGTCCTTCACCATTCGCACGGTTCATTGACGACAAGAAGGCTCGTGTTGGCGACGGGAGGCCGATCGTTGCCCAAGTCAGGCAGCGACGGGTTCGGCTATCAACTCGCAAGACGACTCGGGCACCATGTGACCGCCACAAGCCCGGCGCTGGTACCGTTGATATTGAACGAGCGAATGTTCCATCGAGGGTTGTCCGGCTTGTCGCAGGACGTCGAGTTGATGACGCGTGTGAACGGTCGAACGGTCGATCGGCGGACAGGCAGTCTGCTGTGGACGCATTTCGGAATCAGCGGTCCGGTGGTCATGGACGCGAGCCGGTTTTGGACGACGGCCCGGCAGCACAACGAGGCGGTCGAGTTGCTCGCCAACTTCTTTCCCGGCTCGACTCGAGAACAGGCCGGCGAATGGTTAAAAGAACGCGCTGTGCAGGCACCGCGTCGGACCATGTCAAAGACGCTCGCCCAGCTGGTGCCGGAACGATTTGCCGAAGCGATGTGTCTCCACGCCGGCTGCGACCCCTTTCTGGCGATCCGGCAATGTCTGCGCCGAGACCGAGATCGTCTCCTTGACGCCCTCACGAAATTTTGCTTGCCGGTCGAACGGGACCGAGGGTGGAACTATGCCGAAGTGACCGCGGGAGGGGTGCCGTTGGAGGAAATCGATTTCCGGACAATGGAATCCAAGATCGTACCGGGGTTGTATCTGGTCGGCGAAATTTTGGACTGCGACGGCCGTATCGGCGGATTCAATTTCCAATGGGCGTGGGCAACCGGATACCTGGCCGGGCGGGCAGCGGCGATGCATGAGCCCGTCGGAAGCTGAAATGATGTAGCTGATTGGAATTTCCGCCGGGAATCACATTACAATGACGAAAGATGCGCAGCTCAATGGACAAGGCGGTGCATACATCGACATCGCTTCACGGTCTATGCTTCCTGTGGTGTCTTCTTCTTGCGGCGGCGATCAGTGCTTCTGCCGAGGAGAGCATGACGGCGCGGCCGGAGACGGGTTCAGATGATGCCTTGATTACCGTCTCTCCTCGCGAAACCGACGACCTGCTCGTCAATCCCGGCATGGGCTTCGCCGATTTCCATTTCGGCTTCGGCCATCCTCCGCCCTACAGTCAATACCCGCGTCCCACCGTCGCCTATTTCCGTTGGTCTTGGGCTGATCTCGAGCCGGCGGAAGGAGCCTACAACTTTGCGCTGGTCGATCAGACGATCGCCGAGGCCAAGGCAAAGGGGGAGACGCTCGCCTTTCGGATC
>Ga0114129_10010497_pt1 | contig 13213 bp, 11 predicted proteins | sample RhiMetdeltSRZDD1_FD_80071 | JGI IMG/M metagenome (GOLD analysis project Ga0114129, IMG submission 80071) | Populus rhizosphere microbial communities from Tennessee, USA - Rhizosphere MetaG P. deltoides SRZDD1 (version 2) (version 2) | ecosystem: Host-associated > Plants > Roots > Rhizosphere >...
AGGCCTCGAACGAAAAGACCACGTCGGCGGCGGTGACGGGGACGCTGTCGTGCCACCGGGCACCGGGCCTCAGGTGGAAGCGAAGGGTCAGGGAGTCCACCCGGTCCCAGCGCGCCGCGAGTCGCGGTGCCAGGGCCGCGCTGTCGAGCGGGGATCCGCCGCCCGACAGGTCCGCCAGTCGTTCGAAGATGAGATCGCTCACGTCGCGGCCGACGGTTCCCCCAACCAGCGGAGGGAACAGGGCATCCGGCTCACCAGTGGCGGCGATGACGAGCGTATCGCAGCGGACGCAGTCTGACCGGCCGCCGCATCCCGTGCCGAACAGCAGGAGCGATACGGCCAAAAGTCGGACACCGGCATGGGGTGGCCGCGCCACAATTCCCGCCCCACCTGAATGGAACGGAACCCTGGTGTAGTCCGGCCGCCCTGCGCTCATGGGTTTCCCCCTGCCTGGCTGCATGGAACTGCGCGCTTGTTAAGGTGGTCAACCCAATATGGTTAGGGGAGATAGGCTCCGGTACTGTCAAATATCTGAATTGCTTAGTTGTTGTAGGCACAGGAGTTGCGAAACATTATGTCCAGAAGATCGACAGTTCAACCACGACCCGGAGATAGACCAGTATGCGCACCAGCCGATTGCTCCTCGCCCCTCTGCTCGCCGCCGCGATGGTCTCGGCGGCCTGCTCCGGTGGGGCCAATCCCCTGGAACCGCAGGGCTCGACTGTCTCCGCTCCACCGGAGATTTCTCAGAGCCTGCTCGACGGACTTCTGGGCAAGAAGTTCCTCGCGTGCAGCCCGCTGCCGGCCCAGTCCCGGAGCGCCTCGGTCGGCCTCCTGGGCGGCGTGATCAACGTGGGCCCGCACAAACTGGTGATTCCGCCGGGCGCCGTACTGAATAAGACGACCATTACCGCGCGGATCACCGCCGGCGACACGTCCAACTCGATCCAGTTCTCGCCGGAAGGGCTGAAGTTCAAGGTGCCTCCGGTGCTGGTGATCAGCTATTCCAATTGTACCGTCAGCGGCGGCATCCTCGGCCTGCTCAAGATTGCCTATACCTCGGACGATCTGCGCAGCATTCTCGAGATTCTGCCCGCCGTCGCGGTCCCACTCAACAAGACGGTCGTTGGAACGATCAGTCACTTCTCCCGCTACGCGGTAGCGTACTAGACGATGGAAGAACGGCACCCCGCAGCTCTTCCAGAGCCCCCCGATCCGGAGATTCGCCCAGCCGGCGACCTCCTCCGGATCGGACGGGCCCACGACCGCGCCGGCCGCCTGGACGACGCGGTCGCGGCGTTTGAGCAGGCGGTGGAGGTCGCCGAACGCTCCGGGGAGCTGGCGGTTCTGGCCGAGGCGCAGCGGCGCCACGGCGTGGTGCATCACCGTCGGGGCCGGGACGCGGAGGCGCGCGAGCTCTGCCGCCGGAGCTATTACGGTGCCCTGGGCATGGGGAACCTCGCGCTGGCGGGCGAAGCGCTCAACGCGCTGGGTGGCTTCGACTTCGAGTCCGGCCAGATGGCCCAGGCGCGCGCCACGTACCAGAAGGCGCTTTCGCTCGCGTTCAACAGCGAGGAGCTGCGCGGCCGGATCGAGCAGAACCTCGGTATCCTGGCCACGATCCACGGTGACCACAAGGCGGCGCTGGATCACTATCGGCGCTCGCTCCAGGCGTTCGAATCCGCGGGAGACGAGCGCGGCATCGCCATCGCCTACCACAACCTCGGGCTGATCGCGTTCAATCGCGGCCAGCTGGCCGACGCCGAGCAGCATTTCATCCGCAGCGGCGAAGTCGCCGCCCGGATCGGCGACGTGCACCTGCAGGGCCTCTGCCTGCTCAGCCACTCCGAGGTGTGCCACGCCCGGCAGCAGTACGGCGACGCGATGCGCCGTGCCGAGGCGGCCCTGGTGATCTTCGAGCAGCTCGGCGCCCGGATGGACAAGTCGGCGGCCTACAAGGTGATCGGCATGGTGTTCCGGGACACCGGCCGGCCGGCCCTGGCCGAAGAGCGCCTCCGCGCCGCCATCGGGCTCGCAGTGGAAACCGGCTGGGTGCTGGGACGCGCGGAGTCATCCCGGGAGCTGGCCCGCCACTACCAGACCGGCGGACGCAATCAGGATGCGCTGGTGCTGCTCAACGAAGCGCACCAGCTCTTCAACGGGCTCGACGCGCGCCACGACCTGGTGGACGTGGCCCAGAAGATGGCGGCGCTCGAGGAGACCTTCCTCGCCGTGGTGCGGGAATGGGGTCAGTCGATCGAATCGTCGGACCAGTACACCTTCGGCCACTGCGAGCGGGTCGCCACGTACGCTGTCGCGGTGGGCGAGGCCCTCGGACTCGACACCATGCAGTGCACAACCTTACGCCTCGGCGCTTATCTCCACGACGTCGGAAAGGTCCGGGTGCCCCACGAGATCCTGAACAAGCCGGGCCGGCTCACCGACGCCGAATTCGATACCATGAAGCTCCACACCGTCTACGGTATCGAGCTGCTGGCCGGGGTCGAATTCCCCTGGGACATCAAGCCGCTGATCCGCTCCCACCACGAAAAACTGGACGGCACCGGGTATCCCGACCAGCTCAAGGGGGATGAGATCCCTCTCGGTGCGCAGATCATCTGTATCGTGGATGTGTTCGACGCGCTGACTACGACCCGCAGCTACCGCCCCGCCATGGCGCGCGAAGCCGCGCTGGCCGAGCTGGAGCGATGCCGGCACTGGTGGAGGCCCGAGGTGTACGGGGCCTTCATGGCGTCGGTCGGAGCTTCGGGGTGGCAGGAGATGGCACCCACCTCGGTCTAGCTCCGGAGCCCCTCCGCGCCTTCCACGCCCTCGCAGCGACACCTGTCCTCCGGGTAGATTCCAGAACATGCCGTCCGCGATCGCCCTGGTCACCGGGGCCACGTCGGGTATCGGCCGGGCCACCGCCTTTGCGTTGGGTCGGGCCGGGTACAAGGTCGGCGTGTGCGCCAGGACACCGGCCCGGGTGGACGTCCTGCTGGGCGACCTGCGCGCTGAAGGGATCGAGGCTTCCGGCCGAGCCGCGGACGTGGGCAATCCGGCCGAGGTGGAGGCGATGGTGGAAACCGTCGCCGGCGCTCTCGGTCCGGTCGAGGTGCTCGTCAACAACGCCGGGATCGCCATCCTTCGCCCCTTCTCCGAGCTGTCGCTGGAGGACTGGGATGCGACCATGGCCACGAATCTTCGGAGCCTCTATCTGGTAACCCGCGAGGTGCTCCCGGGCATGAGAGCTCGCCAGAGCGGATTCGTGGTCAACGTAGCCAGCCTGGCCGGCAAGAACGCGTTCGCCGGCGGAACGGCCTACGTCGCCTCGAAACATGCAGTGCTGGGGTTCTCGCGAACCCTGATGCTCGAGGTCCGGAAGGACGGTGTCCGGGTCGTGGCCGTGTGTCCCGGCTCGGTGGACACGCCGATGATCCGCGAGCAGAACACGCTGACCCCGACGCTGGCGAACATCCTTCAGCCGGAAGACGTGGCCCAGACCATCCTCGATGCCATCCGGATGCCGCCGCGCGCGATGATCAGCGAAATCGACATCCGCCCGGCCAATCCATGACCGACTCCACCGTCAACCCACCAGCCGTTCTCATCGACCGCTGTATTTGCCGCAACCGGAGCTTCGCAGATCTTTTGCCCGAGGCGCGGGCACGCTCCTGGAGCCTGGCCGACCTGATAAGGGAGACCGGTTGCGGCGGGCAGTGCGGGCTCTGCCGCCCGTACCTCCGGGTGATGCTGGCGAACGGGCGGACCGCCTTTACCGAGCTCCTGCCGATGGAGCCGGCGTGATCGAGGTGACCCGGGAGACTGGCGCGGCGGGCCCTCCGCCTTCGCCGCCCGTGAAGGCCGGATGGCTTACCGGGATCAACCGCCCCGGCCCGCTCACGCTTCTCGCGATCACCGTGGGATGGGTGGGGATCTACTTTGCCTATCAGGAGAGCTGGCTCGGAGTCATCCTGGCGCTGCTGTGTACGGTGGGCGGCTTCTGGGCCACGCACCGGGGCCGGCTCCTCGCCGGTCGCCATCGTGCCCGGCTCGAAGCCGCCATCGCCGCCTCGGTCGCCCGGAATCGCGAGCTCGAGCTGCTCCGCCGGCTCGGCTCCACGCTCCTCGACGTCCAAAACAGCCGGGAGCTGCTGGATCAAGTGGTCCAGCTGTCCGCCAATCTCCTCCTGGCCGAGGGCGCGGCGATCATGCTGGTGGCGGAGGAGGGCCGATTCCTCCGGGTTGCCGCCGGGGCAGGGCTGCTGGGGAGCGCCGGCGGAAGCCTCCTGCCGATCGATAAGTCGCTCGCCGGATGCGCGGTGCTGAACGACGAGTCGATCACCTCCGACGATATGGAGCGGGATCCGCGGAATTTCTCGATCGATACGCTGCCGCCCCAGCTCGACCGGGCCGTGTGCGTGCCGCTGCGATCGTCCGGGGTGGTGATCGGGGCCGCCTGCGCCTACAACCGGTTCGACGGAGAGGTGTTCGACGAACACGACGTGGCACTGCTGGGGGCGCTTGGCGAACAGGTCGCCGTGGGCCTCGATCGCGCCACCATGCTGGAGGAAACCCGCCGGAACGAGAAGGAGCTGGCCAGCAAGAACCGGGAGCTGGTGCGGGTCACCAAGCTCAAGGACGAGTTCCTGGCCAACATGTCCCACGAACTCCGGACCCCGCTCAACGCCATCATCGGGTTCTCCGAGATGCTCATGATGCCGGGAATCGGCACCCTCGACGAGCAGCAGCGGGACTTTCTGGAATCGATTGCCCGGAACGGCCGGCACCTGCTTGGCCTGATCAACAACATCCTCGACCTCTCCAAGATCGAGGCCGGCCGGATGACGGTGCATCTCACCCGCGTCGATCTCCGGGAATCGATCCAGGGAGCCGTGACCGACACCGGGAGCCTGCGGTCGGCCAAGCGGCAGGAGGCGAGCATTGATTTCGGAACCGAGCCGCTCCTCGTCGTGGCCGATCACACCCGGGTGCGGCAGGTGCTCATCAACCTCTTGTCCAACGCCTCGAAATTCACGCCGGAAGGGGGAACGGTGAGCCTGTCGGCACTCCGGACCCCGGTCCCTCTCCCCATTCCAACGGACCGAGCGGGTGACAAGCCACGGCTGGCCAGCCGCGACGCGGTCTGGGTGTCGGTGCAGGACAGCGGCATCGGGATCCAGCCTGAAGACATGGGGAAGCTCTTCCAGGTCTTCAGTCAGGTGGACAGCTCGTCCACTCGGCAGCAACAGGGCAGCGGGCTCGGGCTGGCGCTCTGCAAGCAGTTCGTGGAGATGCACGGAGGGACCATCGGGGCCGAGTCGATTTACGGCGGCGGCAGCACCTTCTGGTTCATCCTCCCGGTCGAGGGGCCGATCCGGCAGCCGGGATAGCGGACGGACAGGCGGACGCCGGTCAGGCGGACTCGAGGGAAGTCGCCGTCGTCGCCCGGGTAGTGGAACGCTATGCCCGTCGTCGCATACCGGCAAAAAGGCTGACGAGCACCAGGAGGATCCCGCACACCGCCACAATCGCGGCCCCGGTGGGCAAATCCAGCCGGTACGAGGCCCAGAGTCCCAGCAAGCTCGCGCTCGCGGCAATCACCCAGCCGACCGCCAGCCGTCCCAGCCAGCTGCGGGCCAGCATGACGCCGCAGACGGCGGGCACGATCAGGTACGCGAACGTCAGGAGGACCCCGGCCAGGCGCACGAAGCTCACCACCACGAGCGCGAACGCCGCATAAAACAGGAAGTCCCACAACCGTACCTTCACCCCCTGTGCTTCCGCCTGTTCCGGATCGGACGAAATCAGGGCGAACCGCCGGTGAAACCCGCCGTAGAACGCCGCCAGGGCCGCGAAGATGACTGCGCGCTGGCCGACTTCCGCCGCCGTGACGTTGAGGATATCCCCGGTCAGCAGGTGTTCCAGCTCCTCTTTGCCTCCCGCCACCCGGCTCAGCAGCAGGATCACGCCGGCAGCCGCCACCACAAAGGTGATCCCGATGACGGCCTCCTGGGGGACATTGCGCTTCCGGCTTGCCCGCGACCAGCTGAAGAAGGCAGCGCCCAGGAAGGTCACGCCGAGCGAAATCCAGAACGTGATCCGGTCATCGAAGTGATGGCCCAGGATGAGAGCGATGCAGGTCCCCAGCGTCGCCACCTGAGCCAGCGCCAGGTCGACAAAAATCACCTCGCGCTTCACCACGTGCAGCCCGAGATACACCAGCAGTGGCGGCAGAATGAGGCACGCGGCCAGAGGCCACTTCATGATCTCCCATGCGACCTGGAAATCTCCCGGATTCATGGCTTGGCCTCCAGGCCGGCGGCCAGGGTGGTCACGATGTGGTCCATGAGGTCGAAATAGGTGGAGGTATTCTGCACGGCGCCCGGCTGCTGCGGGACGTCGAGCACCGTCGCTCCGGTCTGCCGGGCCACCGTTTCGGCGGTCTTCCGGTTCTGGTATGGCTGGACCAGGATGACGCGCGCGTTCTTGGCCTTCATCGCGCTCACCACCTTGGCCAGGTGCGCGGGAGACGGGGCGATGCCCGGCTTGGGCTCCAGGGTCTCAACAATTTCCAGATCGAAGCGCGCCGCCAGGTAGTCGAAGTCCTTGTGGTAGGTCACGAGCTTGGCGTCGCGGTACGCCACCAGCCGCTTCTTCCACTCCACGAACTTCTGATCGATCCGGTCGTTGAAGCTCTTGAGATTGGCCTTGAACGTCTCGGCTGACGCCGGACTGACCTGGGCCAGATGGTCGGCCATGTTCTTCGCGACGATCTTGACGTTCATCGGATCCATCAGGAAATGCGGGTTCCCCAGCGAGTGCACATCGCCCTTGGACCGGTCGAACGTCGTGGGGACTTCGATCATCGCGATGCCCTGGGACGCCACGATGTGGCCCGGCGCGCCCGCGGCGATCTTGTCGTTGCGGGCGTTGTCGAGCAGTGGCGGCAGCCAGCCCAGCTCCAGCTCGGCGCCCCCTTCGATCAGCACGTCGGCCCGGTTGAGCGTGACCAGATGGCTGGGCTTGGCGTCCACGAAATGGGGGTCTTCGGTCGGCTTGGCCAGCGCGGTCACGAGGACGAGGTCGCCACCGATTTCCCGCGCGATCGCCCCCAGGTCGGGTGTCGTCGCAACGACGTTGAGCTTCTTGGGGACCGCCGTGCCGATGCCGGAAGCGGCGATCAGCGCCGTGGCCGCGGTCCTGAGTATTCCAAAGATCTGCATGTGAATTCCGATGCCTCTAGAATTTGTGGGCTGCGTGCGCGCCGAGTATGAACTCGAACTGCAACCACAGCGAATGATCGGACCCAATTCCCTTGCGGTGATCGTAGTTGTATTGCAGCCGCAATTTCGAGAACTCGGTGGGATACCAGGTCAGGTTCGGAGACAGCCGATATCGCTCGGCGCGCAGGGCCGCGTCGAAGGCAGCTTCGCTGCCGTTGACGAAGTCCCCGCGCAGCCCTGCTACTATGCGTGGCTTAATCCCCCATAACAACTGCGAGTAGAAGCCGCGATCCTGGAGTTTTTGCCCGGGCAGCGTGACCCCCGGATCCTCCGCCGATTCGCGCTCGGCCGCGTCATATCGGCGGAAGAGCGCCTCCGTCTGGAAGGAGACGAAGGGAAACCCGGCGCTCGCGGTTGCGGACTTCCATTTCCAGTAGAGATCGGCGCCGATGATCCGGGTTCGGGCGGCAGGCCCGGAATTATTGGGGCCGAATGCCGCCGATGCCCCGACGAGCAGGGTTTGCGTGCTGGTCAGCTCGAAGGACGCGGTGATCCGTGGGACGATGAGGAGGTCCTGGAGCTTGAGCACCGCGCGCGAGACCGGAACTCCGCCGTGAATCCCACCTGACTCATCCGAGCGAAAGCTGAAGGCGGTTCCGCCGGCGCTGTTGAGAACGCTGACCATGGCTTCGGCATACCAGCGCGTCGGCACCAGCCAGGACAGTCTCGCGCCCTGGCTTCGAAGCCCGTCAGGACCGAACATGCGATTGAGAACCAGCGGCTGGTCCACGAAGGACCACGAGTGCGGGTGTTGCGGATTCTGGCGCCCGAATTCGGTGAAGAACTGTCCACCCCTGAGCTGGAGATTCCCGGGCAGGGACGTAGTCAGCACGTAGACTTCTTCCAGCTCCACGCCGGTTTCCCCGCCGGAATCCAGCTTGTAGACGATGTTGGCGAACCCCTTGAAATAGGGATCCACCGCCCCATCCAACGTCAGCTCGGCGTTGGGAATCGTGAACCCGCGAACTGCGGGATCGTGATCACCCAACTGCAGCGAGCCGACATCCGGCTCGCTGGACCAGCCGAAGTCCGACAGCCCGTCGAAACCGATGTTCATGTACGCGCCGCTGGTACGGGTCGGCTGGCCCTGCGACTGCGGGGCAGGCTTTGCGGCCGCATCTCCGGCCCCCTGGGCCAGGGTATCGACCCGTGCCTGCAGCGAACGAATCACCGCGGCAAGGGAGTCCAGCGCCCTTCGTTCCCGGGAGCGGGTCGCGCTGTCGGCACGGGTGCTGTCTGGTTTTTGAGCCGCGACCATCGAGGCGCCGAGCAGGCCGATGATCACCGCGACGAGCGGTGTTCGCATATTCTCCCTCCAGTTGAAAACCAAGCCGCAAAGACCGGTGGTATCAGCCGAAGAGAGGAGGTGCCCGGGAGAGGGGTCGACCGGAGAGCGACTCCGCCAGCGGAGCCGGGAAGGACAGTTCGGAGAATCGGGTTTCGGGCGACAGACTCCGCCACGCGTCCGGCAGGAGCGCGGGCGCGAATCGAGCGGGCTGCGCCGTGGAACGAATTGAGCACCCATCCGCGTGACAGGCGCTGGTCGACTCGAAATGGCTGCCGGTGACTTCGGTGCCGCGATCCCGGCTATGGAAGATCAACCCGTCGACCAGGGGCAGACGACCGCCACCGCTGGAGAACAGGATGATCAGACAGGCTGAAATCAGCCGGCCAAAGGGAGCGCGGACCATGTTGGGAATTTAACCTTATGCCGGTCTACTGGCTAATCGTCCAGCGCCTTGCGCACCGCCCGCGCGAGTTCCCCGCGGGTAAACGGCTTGTGGAGGAAATTCACATCGGGAATCATCGACCCGTTGCCGGTGAGGGCATCTTCGGTGTATCCCGAGAGGAAGAGAACCGGTAGCGCCGGGTACATCTCATGGAGACGGGTCATCATCTCCACGCCACCCATCTGGGGCATGATCATGTCCGTCACGACCAAGTCGAAGGTCGCCGCGGCATCCATGATCATCCCGATGGCCATGCAGCCGTTATGCGCTTCGAAAACGTTGTAGCCCATCTTCCGCAGCATGCGCGCGGTGGGGATGCGTACCGCTTCGTCGTCCTCGACCACCAGCACCGTTTCGGTACCGCGCGGCTCCCCGGCCGGCTTCGTCGGGACGGCCGCCTTCGAGGGACCGGCTGCTTGGGGGAGGTACACCTTGAACGTTGTACCGGCGCCCGGCTCGGTGTAGTACCAGATGTGGCCCCCCGCCTCGGTCACGATGCCGAAACAGGTTGCGAGACCGAGGCCGGTGCCGCGGCCGACCTCCTTGGTGGTGAAGAAGGGCTCGAATAGATGTTCCGCCACGTCCGGCGGAATCCCGCTCCCGGTATCGGTGACCGCCAGCAGCACATAGGCTCCAGGTACGACGCCGGGATGCATCTTGGCATAATCGGCATCGAGCTCTACCGGCTTCGTCTCGATCGTCAATCGTCCGCCGTCCGGCATCGCGTCCCGGGCATTCACGGCCAGGTTCAGCAGCACCTGGCCGATCTGGCCCTGATCCGCCCGCACCAGCGGAAGACCATCGGAAACGCTGGTCACCAGCTCGATGTCTTCTCCGATGACCCGCCGAAGCAGCCGGTCCAGGTCGATCAGGACAAGATTCAGGTCCAGCAGGGTCGCCTGCACCACCTGGCGGCGTGAGAAGGTCAGCAATTGCCGCGTCAGGGCTGCGGCACGTTCCGACGCGAAGCTCACCTCGCCCAGGTAGAGGCGTCCAGGGTGCTCCTGAGGCAGCGTCTCGCGGGCGGCCTCGGCGCCACCGACGATCGCGGTCAACAGATTGTTGAAGTCGTGCGCCACGCCGCCGGCAAGCCGCCCGATCGCCTCGAGCTTCTGCGACTGCAGCACCTGGCCCTCGAGCATCTTGCGCTCGGTGATATCCCGCGAGGCGGACAGGATTCCCGGTGCATCACCGTTCACCCCGGGCATTCGGCGATAGAGCGTCTCCAACCACATCCAGGTTCCATCCTCGCGGCGGACCCGATAGGTGGCCGTTGCGACGCCATTGCTGTCGGGTCGAATCACTTCGTCGCGCGCGTGATGCATCGTCGCGACGTCCTCGGGATGGAGCAGCTGCTCGAACGGGGTCGACTCCAGATGGCCCGCGGGATAGCCCAGGAGGGCGCTGAAGGAGGGTGACAGGTACAGCATCCGTCCCTTCCCGTCCCGAAGGCTCACGATGTCCCGGGCGTTCTCCGCGAGAAGCCGGTAGCGTCCCTCACTCTCCATCAGGTGGAGGGTGGTCTGGGTGACCTGCCCGACCATGGCGTTGAGCGCCCGGGCCAGCTGTCCGACTTCTCCCGGGGCGGATTCATCGGCACGGAGCCACCGCTCGCCGTTCGCCAGGCGCTCGGCACCCTGCGCGATGGCTTCGATGGGGCGACCGACCCAGCGGCCGAGCAGGAATGCCCCGGCGCCGCCCAGGGCGAGCGCCACGACCACGAGCAGGATGGCGCCCCGCAGGTAGGCGGTTGCCGGGGCCATGACGACCTGCTCGGGCGCGTGCAGGAGAAACAGGAACGGCGTCCCGGGAGTCTTCGAGGTGATCCCGAGGTAGGTGGTTCCGTTCCACTCAAACCGTGAGACGGAGTCGGCGGCCTGGGCCGCGTCTGGGGGCGGTGGAATGAATCGAGTGAGATCGGTCCAGACGCCGGACGAAGGATCGCCGGTGACATAGTGGATCGAGGCCCCCAGCAGGGCGGCAACCGCGTCAGCCGTCCGGCGCGAGAGGATCGACCGGGTGCGCTGGACCACCACTCCGACCGCGGTGTCCCCGCGAAGCACCGGAACCCGGACGTCGGAATAGGCGGTCGTGTCGTTGAGACGGCCGTAGGGTCCGACCCGGCGCGCGGCGGGCCGAGGATCTGCCGGTGCCCCGAGCCAGGCTGGCGTGCCGGGGGGACCGACTTCGATGCGGTGGACGCCCGCCGTATCGACCAGGGCAAGGACATACCGACGATCGGTGAGGATTCCCGCCTGGAGGATCTGCTGAGCTTTGGCGCGCTGGGCTTCGGTGGCCCCGGGAGCGAGCGCATCGGCCAGGGCGGGCTCCGCGGCGAGCTTGGTCAGGCGGGCCAGGGCGTCGCGTGGCTGAGTAGCGCCCGACTCGGCGAACTGTGAGGCCAGCGATGCCAACCGGGTGCGGAAGGCCGCTGCCGTCTGCCTGCGCACGGCGCGGTACGACATCCAGGAGAGCCCGCCCGCCACGACGAACAGCAATGCCAGCACCAGCAAGGCAATGCGGACACTCAACGATCTATTACGAGGGCTCACAGTGACTCTCCGCTCAGCGCTCGGCGGAGGCCGGCGACTTCGAGGATCTATTGGCCGGTCCCATGCCGGCAGAAGCGCCTCGGCGGATGAGCTCGAGATGGGGGGCCAGCAGGTTGGCGAACATTCGCGCGGTCGTTGCCGCCTTGTGGTGATCACCCAGCGACCTCGCCATGACTCCCAGCGTTCCCACCGCGCGTCCTGCTACGGTGAGCGGGACGATCAGCTCTTCGCCCTCATCCACCTGGCAAACCAGCCACTCGCGCTCGGCACGGAGCACCGGTGCGCCGGCAAAGCCGTCGATCGGCATCGCCGGTATGTCCGCGAACGGCCGCGGCGCTCCGGGATCGAGGGCGATGACTTCCTCGTCGCCCCAGCGCAGGTGCAGGGTGATCCGCTCGTGCGGCAGCAGCCCGCGCATGCCCTCCGAGAAACGACCCAGCGCCTCGCCGAGATGCCCGGTGGCGGCCAGCGCTTCGGCCGACCGGATCAACGGCAGGGCGGGAGTATCGACCGCGTCCAGCTCCGCTTTGAGCCCCACCACCTCGGCGCCGAGACGGAAGCCGGCCACGCGGCTCGCTATCAACAGACCCGCCACCGCGAGGGTCTCCTCATCGTCGGGACGGTACGCCTCGCGCGCTACGCTCGCGATCAGCAGATAACCCACGCATTGTCCCGCGACCTCGAGCCTGGCGCCCAGTACGCCCCGCGCCGGCCGCGGCTCATCCCCATTGCTCCCGATGGCCCAGGGGCCTTCCTCACCCAGCTCGGTGAGGTCATCGAGCACGAGGGTGGGTGCATCGCCGAAACGGGCCAGGATCCCGGCAAAAGGCTCGGTCGCGCTTCCGGACCTGGTGCGCCGGCGCGGAGCGTTGCCGGAGAGCGGTACCAGCCAGCCCTCCACGGTGGCGCTGGCGAGGATCTCGAGTCGGTCATGGGGTAGCAGCGGGTAGATGACACCGCTCAGTCGCCGCACCAGGTCAGGTCCGTTGGCAGCCTCGGCCGCTACCCGCGCGATGTATCCCGGCAAGGCCTCACGGGTCATCACCGGTTCCAGGGCCGCGTGAGGAGCCGCCGCAGACATGAGATCGGCGAGCGGAGCGAGGGACATGACCAGCCGAGCCGCGAGTCGCTTCAAGGCCAGGGCCTGGACCGGACCGAAGGCCGCGCGCTGGAAGCTTCCCAGCAGCATCACCGCCACGTCGCGCCCCTCATGCCGCACCGGGACAGCTATCGCTGAGCCGTACTTTGCCCGCCGCAATACTTCTTCGAGTTGGTAGAGCTGATCCTGGAGGAGGTGCCGCTGCGGCACCGGAACGTCGACGGAATCCTGGGCCAGGGCGTCCGGACCGAGCAGGACAACACCGCCGGAGGTCGGGAACAGCCAGAGGGCGAACAGGTCGTGGGGAACCTCGACGGCCGTGGTCGAGGCCAATGCCAAATGCCAGGTTGCCAGCGCGACCGGGTCGGGCGCGCGCCCCTCCAGTGGGAGGAGGGGAACGAGCGGATCAGCCTGCGGGGCCGCCGTCTCGGCAACTGACATAGTGCCGGAAAGTGCAGGAGGCATGCCGGGCAGAGCGTATCGCCCAACTCGTTGCTTGGCAAGTAATTGCGGCTCAGGGCCGGGGAAGCTGCCGGGCCGGGCTAG
>Ga0114129_10010499_pt1 | contig 13212 bp, 10 predicted proteins | sample RhiMetdeltSRZDD1_FD_80071 | JGI IMG/M metagenome (GOLD analysis project Ga0114129, IMG submission 80071) | Populus rhizosphere microbial communities from Tennessee, USA - Rhizosphere MetaG P. deltoides SRZDD1 (version 2) (version 2) | ecosystem: Host-associated > Plants > Roots > Rhizosphere >...
GTGTTAATTCGTGTGAATTCGTGGATCGCTCTTGTCTGCGACATGATGGACGATCCACGAAATGACACGAATCGACACGAACATCCAAGTATGATTACTTCTCCTCATCCTTTTTCTCTTCATCCTTCTTCTCGTCCTCTGTGGCTATTTCCACTTTCGTTCCATCCGGCAAAGCGTAGTTGCCTTCAACAACGACAGTCTCACCACCCTTAAGCCCTTCTACGATCTCGATCTTGTCTGCGGTGCGAATACCAGTCGTTACTTTCGTTTCGTGAGCAATGTTCTGCGCGTCAACAACGATGACTGTACCTTCATTCGCATTACTAGATTCAAGAGTGACGGCGGATGCCGGAACAACGATGGCGTCGGTTTTTGAATTTGCAGAGACGGTTATCTGCGCTGCTCCATTAGCCCGCAGAGTTCCGCCGCTATTACCAAGAGTTACCCAAACCTCAACCGATCGGTTCGTTGGATCGCTGGAGCGACTCAGCAGAGTAATCTGCCCGTGCATCTCTCCTGATGAACTATCGGTCGCGACAACGGTCGCCGCGTCTCCAGTTTTGAGTTGTGCGACTGCGGTGTCTGGGAAGGGCGCCTTTACGATCACACTACTGGTGTCAGCAATTGTTACGAGTTTTCCACCTGCGGATGCGAACTCCCCTTGATACTGGAATTGATCCGTAACAATGCCACTGATCGGTGCTCGAATAGTTGCGTAACTAAGCTGCGCATCGAGTGTTGCGACACGTTGTTGGGCCTGGGCTGTTCGCGCAGCAGCAAGCGCACGATCATTCGGATTGAGGGCATTTGTTCGCAGCGCGACAGTCTGTTCCTGGAGTTTGAGTTCGTCTTCCGCAGTTGTTAGGTCGAGCTGGGATTGCTCAAGGTCCTTTTTGGAGATGCCGCCGTTTTGAAATAGCACTCGACGACGTTCGTAAAGTGCGCGTGCGTTATTGACTTTCGCACGAGCATCCATCAGCGCCTTTTGATCTTCCGCATTTGTTTTTGGGATCGTTCCGCTAAGAACACTTCGCTCGTTGGCCCGTGCTTCGTTTAGTGCGCCGACCGCCTCTGCACGTTGTGCCTGCAGATCACGAGACTCAAGCACTGCGATAACCTCGCCTGCCTTAACCAGCTTATTTTTCAAAAGAGCCATTTGCCGTATTGGTGCGCTGACCTTTGCGGCGACGTCAGCTTTCTCGCGAGGCCAAATCGTTCCAACGGCAGAGATGGGTGCCGCAATACTGCCACGTTCGGCCTTTACTACTTTCACACTGACAACAGGAGTTACTTCGGACTCAGCTTCAGAGGCAGACCGTCTGGAACGCCAGATAATTAGAATGAGAACGGCGACCGCGACTAAACCGACGCCGGCCACCGCGAGCACGATATTTCTTTGGCGAATGATCCTCGCGCGACGACGGTCGTGCTGAATCGATTCAAGATCGATCTCCGTATTATCAGTGTGTTCTGGATCCTTTTTCATCTCATGCCTTCACTGACCAGTCGCCTGTCTCAATCGAGCTATGGCAACCTGGTAGTCGTAGCTTGCCTGGTAAAGTGCGGTGCGCTGCTCAACAAGAGTTGTTTGAGCGTCAGTGACCTCGACGATTGGTGCTTCACCGGCACGGTAGCGAGCAATCGATGCTGTTAAGTTGTCTTGAGCTTTGGTGACTCCGGCACTTGCATTGCTCATTCGAGCTATTGCACTCGCAGCCTGTGCACGCGCCGCATAGAACTGTTGGGTGAACTGTCGCTGGGCGAGTGTTCTCTCATTCTCGGCAAGGTCGGCGCGTAGGCGAGCCTGTTGCTCGCGGCTCTTACTCGCGCCCCAGTCAAAGATTGGAATGTTCAGACTAATTTGTGCGGATGCGCCAGTGTGTTCTTTGAGACGGGGCGCCTTTAGTGAATCACTATCAAAGCCGCCATTGATTGAATATGACAGCGAAGGTAGGCGATCGGCGCGCGCAATCCTTACTTCCGCGCGTGCCGCCCGAAATTGCTGTTCGAACTGGATGAACTCCGGTCGTCTGGAAACATCTTCTGCTTTGAATTGCTGATACTCGACATTCTGAGGAGCACTAGTGATGAGTTCAGAAGTACTGAAGGGCGAGTTGAATTGATAGCCGATTAGGATCCGCAGTCCTCCGTCGGCGACCTCTTCGTTTACCCGCGCCTTTTCGAGTTCATCGCGGCGCGCAATCGTTTGCAACTGGGCACGTGTTAAGTCAACTGCTGCTACTTCACCGCCGCTAAGCAGAAGCGACGTAATGTGTTCAAATTCGTCGGCCGCTTTGAGATTGGTTTCTGCTCCCCGCCGCTGTGCTGTTGCTAGAGCAAGACCGTAATAAGTCTCAATCACGGCCTGCGCCAACGCGCGCTTAGCAACTTCCGTCCCCGCGCGTGCGGCGGCCAGTAGTGCTCGATTCCTGGCGAGTGTCGCTCGCAACCTGCCCGCAACATCCAGATCTCCCGATACATTCACTAAAGCCTCATACTCACTGATCGAATTGTTTGCGATGAAGCTTTGAACGCGTGGTTCTCCGGGCGGCAATCCGAGGGCGGGAGAAGTGTAGATGTAACTCAATGGCGCGCTAATCTTGGGAAGAAATGCCACTTGTGCTTGTCTGACATCTTCCGCGGCTATTCGTTCGTTGATAAGTGCAGCTTGGACCGTTGAGACCTGTGCATTGGCGAGACGCAAAGCGTCATCGATCGTTAATACGTTGGTTTGATTCGATTGATTCGTCGGGGGAATCGTCGGTGAAACCTGCGCAGTGGTTGCAGGGGGTAAACACACGAACGGAATGAGTACCAAAAGGGGAATCGCCTTCGATCTCACTCGTAGAGACATATTAGAACGGTTGAATCCGAGTATAACGTTCAGAACCTTAATGGAAGATTAATGAGAAGGGCTTTGACGATTGAGTGCTGAACTTAGACCTGTTTTTGTCTTGTGTGTTTTTGTGTTTTGGTCCTGGTGGTCCCCACTCCGGAAAAGTGTGATGTTTATAGATCGCGAACGACAAAAACCAGGCACTCTTTAGGAGTGCGATGTTCCGCATCGAACCACTTCGAACACATGCAGCCGTGTTCCGTCTGCTTCAAATTCAAGACTTGTCTACGACATGGCGCTCCTAAAGGAGTGCGAGCTCTGGAACGCCCGCGATCTATAAACATCGCACTTCTCCGGAGTGAGAAGCACTTCAAATCAAACACTTACACTGCGACTGCGTAGTAAATGACTGTATTCAAGTTTGATTGTTGTCTGAGGCGCGGGGTTCGAGGATATAGCCTTCACCACGTCGTGTGTGAAGCAGCTTCGTGGTGTGTTGCTCGTCGATCTTTTTTCTCAGGCGATTGATGTAAACCTCAATCGCATTTGAAAAAGGGTCGAACGAGTCATCCCAAACATGTTCGGCGATCTCACCGCGCGACACGATTTGTCCTACGCGACGAGCGAGGTATTCGAGCAACGCATATTCTTTCGCTGTTAATTGAATCTCCTGGTTCGCTCTCGACACTTTATGGCTTGCTGAATCAAGAACGAGATCAGCAATTTCCAGGATGTCTGGCCGCAATTGTGAATCTCTTCGGAGGAGCGCATGCAAGCGGGCCAGCAATTCGCGAAACGAGAACGGTTTCGTTAGATAATCGTCAGCACCTGCTTCGAACCCTCTAAGTCGATCATCAACGGTCGCACGCGCCGTGAGCATTAGAATTGGGGTTGGATTTCGTCGTGTGCGGAGTTCACGGCAGACTTCAAAGCCATCGCGATCGGGAAGTAACACATCGAGCACGATCGCGTCGTAGTCATTTATCGAAGTCTGGTAAAGAGCACTCTGCGCATCTTTGGCTAGATCCACAGCATAACTATGCTCGCGCAAGCCTTTGGTGATTACTTGCGCCATTCGTGGTTCATCTTCGACAAGCAGGACACGCATCACAGGGCTCAGGCATGCATTAACCACAAAGTCACAAAAGCACAAAGCTCAAAAGACAAAGCACTAAAGTCTTTTTTGTGTCTTCATGTCTTCGTGGTAATCAATTCCGCGGTTCAATCTCCTTTAGACTAGATGGTGGCGACATCAACTTCTGCGATTTTTCCACAACAACATCTTTTGCCAACTCAATCTTTCTCGACGCCTGTATGTTTGCCGAAGACGATCCGACGTTCAGCGAATAGGTTCCTGCCTCCGCAATCCAGGAAGAGTTCGAGGGATCAAATGACGCCAAGTCTTTCGACGTAAGTTCGAAGCTAATCGTTTGTGATTCCCCCGCCTCGAGAAGTTTGGTTTTTGCGAACGCTTTTAACTCGCTCTTTGGCTTTTTGAAATTCTGATTTGGCGCGCTGATGTAAAGCTGGACCACCTCTTTGCCTGGCACTTTCCCAGTATTTGTGACCGTGACGCTAATGTTTACAGGGTTCGCAAAACTATTTGCGCTGAGTTTCAAGTTCGTGAGAGAGAATGTTGTGTATGAAAGGCCGTAACCAAACTCATAAGCTGGTTTAACTCCAAAGGTGTCGTAGTAACGATACCCAACGTAGATCCCTTCTTCGTAAACAGCTTCGGCAGGTTTGCCACCGAAAAGATTGTTCAGGTATGGCCGAACGCCCACCAACTCTTTCCCAGGAAATGTCTTTGCTGAGGGGACATCGTCGTAAGAGATCGGAAATGTGGTTGCCAGTTTTCCTGAAGGATTTACCTTGCCATTCAGGACGTCAGTGATCGAGTTGCCACCTTCCTGGCCTGGTTGCCAGGCCAATAAAATCGAATCAACCTTGGAACGCCAACTCGCAACTTCGATGGGTCCGCCCACATTCAACACAACCACCACCTTCTTACTCTTCGCGTGAAATGCATTCGAAACGCTCTCAATCACGTCGTGCTCGATCGTGGATAAAGTAAAGTCGTTCTCAAGCTTGCGATCCTCAAATTCACCTGAGCTTCTTCCTAGTGTGATAACAGCAACATTGGAATCATTGGCAAGTTGTTGGAGTCGCTCATTCGCCAAAGACATTTCTGGAATGGGTTGTGGAGGCATGAAGGGCTTCGGTTTGGGACGTCTGGCGATTTGTTCTTCAATAAATTCTTTGTAGGTTCGGCGAAGTGATTCATCGAGAGTAAAACCGGCCCCGGATAGTCCCTGATCTAACGACACGACATACTTCTTGTTTACATTCCCACTACCGGTTCCACCTGCGATTAGGTCATATGATGCATTACCGAAAAGAGCAACTTTTGTCGGTGCAATTGGTAACGCGCTGTTATCGTTCTTCAGTAACACCATTCCTTCAGCGGCTGTCTCACGAACAACCTGAGCGTTGGCCTTAAGATCAGGTTGGTTTGAATAGTTAAGATGTCTGAAGGTGGGTGACTGCAGCACAATGTTCAGAACTCGCTCGACATTCGTATCCAGTTGTTTTTCGGTCAACCTTCCGTCCGATACCGCTTTCATTATTGCCTCTGTTTGAGCGATAAACCCTGGCATGAGCATGTCGTTGCCCGCACGAAGCTGAGCGGCTGCATCGTTGCCTCCATACCAATCACTCATCACAAAACCTTTAAATCCCCATTCGCCACGCAAGATGGTCGTGAGTAGTGCTGTACTTTGAGTCGCGTATGTTCCGTTAATCAAATTGTAAGAAGACATAACCGTCCAAGGCTGCGACTCCTTCATAGCTATTTCGAAGCCCTTCAAATAGATCTCTCTCAATGCGCGTTCGCCGACCACGGAGTTTGACTGCATACGATTAAACTCCTGGTTGTTTGCGGCGAAGTGCTTGATCGATGTTCCGACGCCATTAGATTGAACGCCGTTTACGAACGCAGCAGCCATCTTGCCGGCGACCAAAGGATCCTCTGAGTAGTATTCAAAATTTCGACCGCCGAGGGGATTGCGATGAATGTTGAGTGCGGGCGCTAACAGAATATCGATACCGTAATCGCGCACCTCACTTCCCATTGCCGTACCAACACGTTTTACGTTGTCGGGGTCCCACGACGAAGCGAGCAGCGTTGCGATTGGAAAGCCCGTCGCGTAGTAGGTTGCTGCATCTCCTGGTCTCTTGGGATCGATGCGAACACCCGCCGGACCATCCGATAGCGTAAGCGAGGGAATATTTAGTCGCGGAATCGCGTGAGTACGGCCCGCCGCACCAACAACTTTTTCGGGAGTTCCTCTATCTTCTGCCGCAATCGGTGGCAGCCCTTCGATGTCGACATTCATTCCCATGCCAACTAGAAGCTTTACCTTCTCTTCGAGCGTCATGGCTGCGATGACTTCTTTGACACTGTTTCTGCCGAGTTGTGGAGGAGGTGCCTGGCCCTGTGGTGCATTGCACGAAACCAGCCCGAGCACGACTATCAGGATGCGTGTTACGCGCGATGTAGTTTTCAGCATAGGAATGCCCTGTCGTTGGGAATCGGAATGTCCGATTAATGAATAAACCACGGAATTGCTAAGGGAACAAACATTAAACCGAGAAGCCCAATTAGGTGCAACCTGAAACTATACGGCTTTGCTGGTTGGTTTGACTGCGTTGGCTTGACGCTCTTCCCGCCACCCCTTTGGTAACTTGCTTGTTTTGACGTGCTGTGGTTCGCTTTCGCGGGTAATCTCTCCGAATAGCTGGAGAATAGCTGTGACTTAAGCTTCCTAAGTTTCGTGTTGATTCGTGGATCTTCTATTGTTCGGGTTTACAGAGCACGATCCACGAAATGACACGAACCCACACGAACCAGGTTAGTTCATAAAAAATCAATTCTATGCACTGAACAGCAAGAACCAAGATGACATCAAAGACTCGACCCGACATCAGAACGATCACGCGACTGGTCCCACCGAGTGGAAACCTTGTTCAGGGCCAATCAGAATTAGCCATCGATCCGAAGCTTGCTGAACTAGCAAGTGATTTGATCCATGCGAGCCGAAATCACTACAGCCCGGCTGAGGGTGTCGGCGAATTGCGCGAAGCGGTTGCGAAAAAAATCGCCCTCTTCAACAACCTCCAAGTAGATCCAAACGCAACTCCTTTACAGTTGTTGATTACTCCGGGTGCAACCGCAGCGCTGATTGCCGTCGCACATACCCACTTGAGGAATGCGTCTGCGTTGGTTTTCGAACCTTATTACCCATATCACCGGCGAATTCTCGATGAGTTGGGTGGCGCATCCAACGTATTTCCTTTACACGGTCCGAATCTGGACCTTGATGTGGACGAGTTACGACGGCGCTGCCTCGAGTGGAAGAATCGCGAGCGATTTCCATTGCGAGCCATCATTGCCTGCAGTCCTGCGAACCCAACGGGAAAGATATTTACACGCAACGAACTCAAGGGCGTAGCTGCGGTCTGCCAGGAACTCGATCTACTGTGCATCTCTGACGAGGTTTACGAGCACCATGCTTTGGGTGAGAAGCCCCACATCTCGATCGCGTCGTTGGATGGGATGTGGGAGAGAACAATCACGGTCAATTCATTTTCCAAATCGTGGAACATTTCAGGTTGGCGCCTTGGATATGTCTATGGCGACGCCAAACTCGTCGCTCCCCTCAACAATGCAAACAACGTGTTCTACGTTTGTTCTCCCACACCACTTCAACTCGCCCTCGCTCAGGTACTGATGGCGGATCCAGATTACTACGGAAGGCTTCGAGACAGATTCAATACGAAACGGGCGGTAGCAGTGGAAGCTCTGACAAACGCAGGATTCCAGGTTTATGAGTCGGGATCTGCGTTCTACGTGTGGGCCCGAATTCCTGAGCCTTACGATGATGCGGTTGAGTTCAATCAGATGTTGTTAAGCAAGGGGGTTGCTGCCGTACCAGGAAGTGCCTTTGCTGATAGCGATGAACATAAGAAGTACATGCGTCTTTGTATTGCGCGTGAGGACGATGTTCTACAGGGAGCACTCGAAAAAATCCAGAGTGCTGTAAAGTAGCAAGTTACTGAGATCTTTACTTTTTGAGAAGGTTTTAGTCGATTTAAGAATGACAAGAGACTGCTCACTCCGCTAGGAGTGAAATGTTTATAGCCACAGCCTAGTAGGATTCTCTGCACTCCGTCAGGAGTGCGATGTCAATTGATGCGGACGGACGCGGGCATGTGCTGTTGCGAATCAACATGGCACTCCTAACGGAGTGCGGAGGGTTGTCGTTCGCTGGTCTATAAACATTGCACCCCTGACGGGGTGGAGGCCTCGACTCTGTTGCTTCATGCCGCAATATCTATTGGTTGCGTTGCGTGCGATCTACGATTGTGGCCGATTATCGCCGCAGAGGAACCAGAGTGGCGTGCGGAGAAACTAGGTCATCAGGAGAATCCTAAAGAAGAAGATGAAGTCTCTATCGACAAGAATCCTGATCGCTGTTTTGGTGTTCTCTCTTTCGAACAGCGCTCTAGCTCAGTCAACGCCAAAGCCAAAACCTGCACCAGCCAGTTGGCGGGCACTGATCGGTGAATACGTTCATGACAACGATACTGTCATCATTCTTGAAGACCACGGCAAACTTCAGGCGCTACTTAATCGAAATGATCGACAAACGCTGAAGCAGAACTCCAGAGATAAGTTTCAGTCAGAATCAAACTCCACTCCCGTAATCTTTACAAGAGACTCGAGCGGCAAGATAGCGCAAGTACAAATCGGCAATGTGACGTACAAGCGCAAGCCACTGGGGCCAGAAGAAGGTTCGAATCAACTTCGAGTTGAACCATTACGACCGGTACCGATCCTTATCAAAGAAGCACGGAACGCCCAGCCGCCCGCAGAAGCCGGAGATTTTTTGCCGACGGATTTAGTCGAACTCAGAAAACTGGATCCCACAATCAAACTCGAAATCCGCTACGCCACAACAAACAACCTCTTCGGGACGGTCTTTTATTCTGAACCTCGTGCGTTTATGCAGCGACAAGCAGCCGAAGCATTGGTTTGTGTCAATCGAAAGTTAAAGGAGTCTGGTTATGGACTGTTGGTTCACGATGCTTATCGGCCCTGGTATGTAACGAAAGTGTTTTGGGATGCCACACCCGAAGACAAGAAGAAGTTTGTTGCTGATCCATCTAAAGGTTCACGTCACAACCGCGGCTGCGCAGTTGATATCACGTTGTATGACCTTAAGACTGGAAAGCCGGTTGAGATGGTGAGCACTTACGACGAAACTACTGATCGTGCTTACCCTGACTATCCTGGTGGAACATCGTTACAGCGATGGCATCGAGATCTGCTGCGTGGGGCAATGGAGTCAGAAGGCTTTACCGTTTATGAAGCTGAGTGGTGGCACTTTGACTACAAAGACTGGCAGAAGTATCGCATTGGCAATGTGCCATTCGATCAGATCAAGTAACACGCGAGTTGAACCACAAAGACACGAAGACACTGATGTCCGATCACATCTCCCCCGATACAACAATCGCTGGCTACACCATTGTTTCCAAACTCGGCGAAGGCGGAATGGGAGAGGTGTGGCGTGGGCGCGACACAAAGCTCGGACGCGATGTCGCCATTAAAGTTTTACCCAAGTCGTTTTCATCTGACAGTGAGCGCCTCCGAAGGTTCGAGCAGGAAGCACAGGCGGCTGGTTCACTGAATCATCCAAACGTTCTCGTTATCTACCATGTTGGCTCACATGAAGGTGCTCCTTGCATTGTTTCCGAATTATTAGAAGGAGAAACACTGCGCGAACGGATGGGCGGAGTTGCCTTGCCGCAACGTAAGGCGATTGATTACGCGTTGCAACTCTCGCATGGACTAGCGGCAGCGCACGAGAAGGGAATTATCCATCGCGACCTCAAACCTGATAACGTTTTTATAACTAAAGATGGTCGCTTAAAGATTCTGGACTTCGGTTTAGCAAAGTTGCTGGGGGCGAGCGACGAACAATCGCAGACCGAAGTTCCGACGCGACGTGTCAATACGGATCCCGGCGTGGTGATGGGAACGATTGGCTACATGTCGCCTGAGCAGTTGCGCGGTCGACCTGCCGATCACCGATCTGACATCTTCTCCTTTGGCGCCATCTTGTATGAAATGTTGTCGGGCAGGCCTGCCTTTCGCGGTGAGTCAACAGCCGACACGATGAGTGCAATCCTGCGTGAGGATCCTCCCGAACTCTCCGCCACGAATAAAAACATTTCTCCTGCGCTTGAACGAGTTGTCAATCATTGTCTGGAAAAGAATCCTGAGGAGCGCTTCCACTCAGCAAGCGATCTTGGCTTTGCGATCGAAGCACTATCGGGCACGGGAAAAATGTCTGATTCAACGGCCACTCTTGTTGATGCCTTGACGCCGCCACGAAGGAAATTCAGGAGTCTAGTCCCGTGGGCCATCGCTGCACTGTGCTTCATCGGTCTTTTGCTGCTTGCCGGGCTTTACTTGCGTCGGCCGGAAGTTGACGAAAAGCCAATGATGTTTGTAGTGGGTTCGCCTGACAAGGTTTCTGAAATCGTAAACGTCGCCATTTCGCTCGACGGTAATACCATTGCATTTGTCGGAATAAGTGAAGGGCGCCGTGTGCTCTTTGTGAGACAGGTCAACTCACTTGAATCAAAGCTCCTGAATGGGACGGAAGACGCATCATTTCCGTTTTGGGCGCCGAATGGCAGATCGTTGGGGTTTTTTAGTCAGGGTAAGTTGAAAAGAATTGAAGTGAATGGGGGCATCCCGCAAGTCCTTTGTGATGCTCCAGCACCTGGTGGCGGAACATGGAACCGCGATGGGGTAATTCTTTTTGGTCTTGATAACAAACCATTGCAGCAAGTAGCGGCAGCGTCGGGTGGTCAAAGTACGACTGTACTACCACTTGATCAGTCTCATGGCGAAGCGGCACATTTCTGGCCATACTTCTTGCCTGATGGAAAACACTTCCTTTATCAAAGTTGGACGGGGCGTCCGGATGACAGCGCGATTTACGTGACCTCCATTGAGGGTGGCGATCGCAAACAATTGATTAAGGCAGATTCAAACCCTGCATATGGGCCGCCAGGATATTTACTGTTTGCGCGTACGAATACTTTGTTGGCGCAACAATTTGATCCGCGTACCTTGAGTCTGTCAGGTGATCCGATACAGGTCTCTGATGCTGTAACGTTTAATGATTCCTACAGCCTCTCAAGCTTTTCAATTTCCGATAACGGTCTACTGGTCATGGTTGCGGGCACGATTTCGAACCGGCAACTAACATGGTTTGACCGCAATGGAAAGCAATTGGGAGTTATGGGTGCGCCTGCCGAATACAACGATGTGGTGCTCTCGCCGGATGAAAAGCGCCTCGCCGTGCAGCGTATCGATGGCAATGGTAGCGATGTGTGGATGATTGATGTCAGTCGGGGTCTGCCTTCACGATTTACGTTTGACTCGAGGAATGACGATCCGGTTTGGTCCTCAGATGGAAACATTCTAGTTTTTAGCCGGGGTCAAAACGGGATCTTTAATATATTCAAAAAACAAACGAACGGTTCAGGAAAGGATGAGTTGGTCTGTAATACACCCGAAAACAAAGAGGGCACCGACTGGTCGCCCGATGGAAAGTATTTACTGATAGATTCTCACGATGCGCAGGGAAATCTTGGTATGTGGGTCCTGCCAATGTTTGGCGACTACAAGCCATATCGGCTAATGAATTCCAATTTCCGTGAGGGGCAGGGACACTTTTCCCCGGATGGTAAGTGGTTCGCATACACCTCCGACGAGTCTGGATCATTTGAAGTTTACCTGCGTCGCTTCCCCGAATGTGACAATCAAGTTCGGGTCTCGAACGGCGGAGGGGCGCAACCGCATTGGCGGAAAGATGGCCGCGAACTCTTCTACGTCGCAAGTGACAGGAAGTTAATGGCAGTTGACGTAAGACTGGGAGCTATCGCTGACGTTGGAACAGCGAAGCCGCTCTTTACAACAGGGATCGGCAGATACGATGCCCCGAATCGATATGCCGCCTCCGGTGATGGCCAACGCTTTCTTGTTAACACAACTGTTCAAGCAACCAGTCAGACGCCAATTACCGTTGTAGTTAACTGGACCGCGGGTTTGAAGAAGTAAAGGAACAAAAATGGATCTTTCAGACGTACAACATCTCTTCGACTACACAGAATGGGCCAACGATCTGGCGATGGAGGCCGCGGGAGAAATATCAAACGATCATCTCCGTCGCGATTTTGGCATCAGTCACAAATCAATCTTTGGAACCCTGCTGCACATGGCAGGCGCTGAGTGGATCTGGCTGGAACGCTGGAACGGAAGATCTCCTGCGAAGGCTGAAGCTTGGTCTCAGTGGACTACGGATTCGTGCGCAGATCTCGCGACATTGAAAGAGCGTTGGAATGGTGTTGTCGAAAACCGTAGGAAATATGTGTCGGAGATAGATGAGTCGAGGCTCAGCAATGAATTGGCATTCAAACTTCTCAGCGGCGATGCCAGTTCAATGCGACTGGTTCATCAAATGCAACACGTAGTGAATCACTCGACGATGCATCGCGGGCAAGTTGTCGGAATGATTCGTCAGTTGGGAATCGAGCCTCCGTCAACGGATCTCCTCTTCTACGTGCGTCGAGACATATCACCGAAGTGATTCGTGAGACCTCTCTAATCAAGAGCCTAAGGGAGTAAATCCCCCAAACGGCAGTGGGGATTAATCAGCTAAGCTCATCGTGGTGAAAACTAGACCGACCTCATCGGTCCAAGGTGTCAACTTCGGCTAATGAAATGCAAGATCTATCCCATCATTCTTCAGCGGCAACCTGCCGGAACTGGATCACATTGCCGTCCGGATCGATCGCTTCACACGCACGGAAACCGCGGGCCTCCCATTCTTCGTTTTGGGAACGTAGCTGCCCTCCCATATCGGCAGCTTTTTTCCGTGTTTCCGCCAGGCTTGCCACGGGAAAGAAGGGTTTGATGTAAACGTCTTCCCGAACACGAGGTGGTTCTCTTACTGCGGGTTCTTTCGGAAGAGAATGGATCACCAGCTCAAAACTGTCCGAGCCCAGTACAGTAATCTGATCGTCCGTATATGAAACCGTTAGACCAGTCACCGCTTCATAGAACTTCGCTAGCCGTTTGTGATCTCCGGTGAAGATAACTGCGCCTGGCCTGATGCTATTTATCATTTGACACATCCAAATCTTGTAATTGGCGGAAGATGCGACCGATCAAACTCAGCGATTGCCTCTCTCTTCTTTTATCTTTTATGTTACGGCCCTTCAATCGAAAACGCTAA
>Ga0114129_10010500_pt1 | contig 13212 bp, 11 predicted proteins | sample RhiMetdeltSRZDD1_FD_80071 | JGI IMG/M metagenome (GOLD analysis project Ga0114129, IMG submission 80071) | Populus rhizosphere microbial communities from Tennessee, USA - Rhizosphere MetaG P. deltoides SRZDD1 (version 2) (version 2) | ecosystem: Host-associated > Plants > Roots > Rhizosphere >...
CTCGCAACCGTTTTTCTTCACTACCAGGGTCTCGCCAAATTGCAGGCCCATTTTTTCATCGTAGGTCATGAGATTGGGTTGGATGACGATCACCATGTTCTCCCGGAAAACCATTTCTTTTGAGTCGTGGCGTTTGCGCGTCTTGGTTTGGAAAATCGGCGGATACTGATTGACGCCGTGCACCAGGTCATCGTAGATGCTGTAGCCGCGCCGGTGGATGATTTCCGCCGCCTCTTCGGCCTCCGTTGTTGTGGCGCCGTCTTTGATCACTTTCGACAAAACCTCGAACGCTTCCGTGGCGGCGTCGTGCATTTTCTGCCATTCCGGGGTTGGTCCTGCGCCGATCGAAAACGTCCGATGAATTTGCCCGCTGTAGCCGGAGTAAGCGCCGCTGATCTCCGTGATCAATGCGTCGCCCTTTGTCAGTTTTCGGCTGGAGTGAAATTGCGACGGCACTGGGAAGTCCGGATCGCGCATCGGCATGCTGCTCATGAAGTGAATGCCCGCGTAGCCGCCTGCTTTCAGATAAACCGGCTCGATGATCGCCGGGATTTCATCTTCGCGCAGACCTTCTTTCAACCCTTCCGCCAGGGCTTCGATCGATCGGTCGGTGAGTTTGGAGGCGAAGCGGACGCGCTCGATTTCCTCCGCGCTTCTGATCGTCCGCAGCATACGCAACTTGCCGCCTAAATCGGCGAATGTTGCGTTCGGATATAGCTCGCGTAACTTGACATACACCTGATAAGCGATCGAGCCAACGAGGCCGATCTTTTTCGATTCCAAGCCGCGTTCGCGCACCAGGTCGACCACGCTGTTGGTCGTGTTCGCACCCGCCCAGCGAACGTCTTTGATCCACGACATGATGCGAGCCATCGGATAGTGATTAAAGAGCTGCATCAAAATAACCGGCTCGTTGCCCCGCTGCATAAGCAAGTACGCTTCGCGGCTGCTCGGCCAATCGCTGAGCCAGTAGATCTCGGAGGCGTAGCGTCCGCTGCCGTAGAACAATATCGCGTCAACGCCTTCTTGGTCCATCAAGCCGTAAACAACTTTATGCCGTCTTTCGATTTCGGCATCGGAAAATGTTGGATAGTCGGAGCGTTGCCGCATTTGAATTCCCTCCTAGCCGGAATATTCACACTTTGCCGGGGCCTCGGCGCGAGCCCTCCGAGTCGACCGATGCAGATGGTCTCTATCATCGAAGGAGTCGACGAAGCAACTCATTGGGCGGGTGCGCCGCGTTACCATGGGAAGCTCCTGGACATTTTTTTCACCTCGTGCGACTCTGAAATGAAGATTTCAAGATTAAAATGATTTTCGGAGGTGACATGGCCCGAGCACAGGTTTTGAATCGATTGGTTATTTCGATCTTTTTTACTTTATGGCTTGCCGCGGAGTTCGTGGCGGCCCAGCCGGCGAAAGAGTACCAGCCCAGTGTCGGTCAAGAAGGTAAAGACGTCATCTGGGTGCCGACGCCGCAAGCCCTGGTGGATAAGATGCTCGACATGGCGAAAGTGACGCCCAAGGATTACGTAATCGATCTCGGCTCCGGTGACGGCCGCACGGTGATCACAGCTGCCAAGCGCGGCGCCAAGGCCCTGGGCATCGAATACAACCCGGACATGGTCGAGTTGTCCAAGCGCCACGCCGCGAAAGAAAAAGTGAGCGATAAGGCTAGTTTCGTGAAGGCGGATCTGTTCGAAAGTGATTTTTCCCAGGCCACGGTGATCACTATGTTTCTGTTGCCGGATATCAATATCAAACTTCGACCGAAGATCTTGAATCTCAAGCCGGGAACCCGAATCGTCTCGAACTCTTTCACGATGGGCGATTGGGCGGCGGACGAAACGGTCAACGTTAAAGACGATTGCGCGTCGTACTGTGTCGCCTATCTGTGGATTGTGCCAGCGAAGGTCGAGGGTACGTGGCAGATGCCGCAGGGCGAACTAACGCTAAAACAGACCTATCAAATGGTCGCCGGCACCCTTAAATCCGGCAATGGCGTCGCGCCGGTTACCAACGGTAAACTCAACGGCGACCGGATCACTTTCACAGCAGGCGGAACGGAATACAATGGCAAAGTCGTCGGCAACACCATCGAAGGCGCTGGAGGGAACGGTAATTGGAAGGCGACGCGGAGCGGCAAGTAAGAGTCACGTGCGTGGCATCACCGTTTGCGGCCTGATACCGGATTTCATGTTTTTGATGCATCCCAGATCCAGGTTTCCGATCCATCTTTTGCTCCAATCGTTGTTTATTCTGTCCTTCGTTTCGCTGGTTCTACCGGGAACCGCATACACCGGAGCAGCTAAAGATGACTATCTCCCGAAAGTCGGGCAGCCCGGGAAGGATGTCGTATGGGTACCCAACCCGACGGTAATGGTCGAAAGGTTGCTCGATATGGCCAAGGTGACGCCGAACGATTACGTCGTAGATCTCGGTTCGGGCGACGGACGCAACGTGATCGCCGCCGCCAAGCGCGGCGCGCGCTCTCACGGCATCGAGTACAATCCGGACCTGGTGGAATTATCGAAGCGCGCGGCGAAAAAAGAAGGTGTCAGCCGTCGGGTGACTTTTGAAATAGCCGACCTCTTCAAGAGTGACTTTTCGAAAGCCACTGTCGTGATCCTATTTCTCTTGCCGGAGATGAATGTCAAGTTGCGCCCAAAACTACTCGACCTCAAACCTGGAACGCGTATCGTAGCCAATACTTTTGCGATCGGCGATTGGAACGCCGACGAATTCTCGATAGTAGGCGATAATTGTGAACATTGGTGCACGGGCCGAATGTGGATCGTACCGGCAAAAGTCGCCGGAACATGGAAGCTGGCGCAGGGTGAGCTGACGCTAAATCAAACCTACCAAACGTTTTCTGGCATGTTAAAGAGCACTAACGGCGCGATGCCGGTCAAGGGGAGATTGCGCGGCGATCAAATTGTTTTCAGCGATGGCCGCACGCAATACACCGGCACGGTCGCAGGAAATGTCATGGAAGGGTTTGCGCGAACGTCAGGAGTCGATAACAAATTTCGCGCGACTCAAACTCGCAAGTAGTCATTCTAAAGTGTTGTCCTTTAGCAAAATCTCGGTATCCGCGCTTTGGCGCTGCAGGATTCGTTAGCTCGGGATAATGTTATCTAGCCTTGTCAAGGTGTTTGGCTAATCAGTAGCGCATTGATTAAGACGTTGTTCCACATAATCGTTCTGACTGTCGTCGGTGTTTTTGTGCTTTGGTTGGTCCTCGCCCGGCCACTAATTGCGAAAGGGGCCGCGCCAGGCGCGGCAGTGAGGGTCGATCCGAGGAACCTTCGGGAGCATGTTGAGGTCTTATCTAATCAATTTATTCCCAGGGACGCTGATCATCCGGAGATCTTGCTCAAAGCAGCTGACCACATCGCGACTGAATTTCGATCTAACGGCGCCCGAGTTGGTTACCAGGAGTTTGAGGTCGATTACACACGCTACAAGAACGTGATCGCCGCATACGGGCCCGAAACTTTGGATGTAATCGTGATCGGGGCTCACTACGACACGGCAGGGGATCAGCCGGGAGCGGATGATAATGCTAGCGGAGTTGCCGGGTTGTTGGAGCTCGGACGGTTGCTGTCAGCGGTGCAATTACAGTCCAAAGTCTTACTGGCCGCCTACGTTTTGGAAGAGATGCCGCACTTTCGCACGGGCGAAATGGGCAGCGCAGTGCATGCGAAAAGCCTTCGAGAGCGTGGAGCGTCGGTCAAGTTGATGATTAGTCTTGAAATGATCGGATATTTCTCAGAGAGGGAGAACAGTCAAGGATTCCCGATCTCGTTGTTAAAACTATTTTACCCGAGCCGAGGAAACTTCGTTCTGGTGGTCGATCGATTGTTCTCAAATCGCGCCCGGGAGCTAAAAAAATGGATGAGTGCAGCGAATGATTTGCCGGTCTACTCAATCAATGCACCGGCAATTATTCCGGGCGTCGACTTTTCAGATCATCTTAACTTTTGGCATCAAGGCTACCCGGCGGTAATGGTCACGGATACTTCTTTCTATAGGAACGACGCCTATCACACACGGAGGGATACGGCGGATCGTCTGGATTATGACAAGATGGCTCAAGTCGTACACGGAGTTTACAACTTCGTAATACAGACTAGTGTCCTTTTCCGTAATCCCTTAAATAATTAGGGCATCGTTCCGGGCAACCCCGGAATCCAGGAATTTTGTAGGGCGTATGGGGATACCTTTTTCCGTCATGCCGGTGAAAACCGGCATCCAGCTGAGGAGCAGCCGAAAATACCCCAAATTAGATTCTCAGCAGCCGCTTGGCGTTTCCTTCGAGCATCAACAGTTGGTCAGCTTCGGAGATGTCCAACTGCTCGATCTTCTTCGCGGCGTCCCAATCACCCAGATCGTATGGGTAATCGGTGCCAACCATGATGTGATCGACGCCGCCGAGACCGATCAGATACTTGATCGTATCGAGACGATAGATCATGTCGTCGTAGTAGATATTCTTCAGATACGCGCTGGGCCGCATTTTCGCTTTGGGTGCGCGCGCGCCGGCGCGGACCTCCCAACCGCGGTCGAAGCGACCGAGATGGTAAGGAAAGAATCCGCCGCCGTGAAGAATGCATAACTTCAAGTTGGGAAAGCGATCGAAGACACCGCTGTACGTCATGAAACCGAAGCAAAGCGCGCTGTCAGCTGGATTGCCGCAGATTAACTTAAGACCATAGGGGTTCATCTTGTCCGCGCCCGCGACATCTTCGGGATGCATCACTACCATTACGTCGAGATCCTGCGCCTTGGCCCAGAAGGGATCGAAATCGGTCGTGTCGTAGTAAGTGCCATTTACGTTGGTGCCAATATAGCCGCCGCGGAAGTTGAGATCGCGCACGGCGCGCTCCAAGACTTTGGCGGCACGCACCGGATCCTGCAGCGGTACAGAGGCCAAGCCGACGAAGCGGTCGGGATAGCGTTTGACCAGTTCATTGATGCCTTCGTTGTAGACGGTACACCAGTTTTCACCTTGTTCGCCGGTCAGCCGGTAGCCAAGCGTTGCGGTGTGCGCTTCTAGCGCTGCCATTGCGAGTTTCGAATTGGACATCATCTCGAGCCGCTCGTCGACAGCCGGCAATTCCGGATGCAGGATGAACGGCGGCCCGCCCGCGAAGGAAAGCGACTTTCGCCCGTCCTTTTCGACTAACTCTACGCCCAGGTGTTTGCCGTTTTTCTTGGCTTCTTCCAAGAGACTGTTGGGGACATAATGATGGTGTACATCGATGGCACAGACTTTCATCTTTATCCTACTTTCGGAAATTTAGTCAGTTCGATTTCATCCTCACTCTAACTCTCTCCCAGAGGGAGAGGGTTTAGAGTGAGAGAGATTGATGATGCGAACGGAATTGCGTTAACGGCGACGTTAACTCGCGAGGCACAGCTGTTGGCGGCGCACCTTGCCTGGGAAGACGTCGATACACTGGCCTTCTTCCACCACCGTGGCACCGTTGACCACGACGGCCTTCATTCCCGGCGGATGACGCTTCACTTCTTGCGCATCGACCATCGCCGGCAATTTCTTGCTGACCAGATCGTCGATCTTATCGGCGTCGAAAACGGTTACGTCGGCGGGCATGCCTTCTTTCAGGACGCCACGGTTGAGGCGGAGCCTCTGTGCCGGGAAGCCGGTCAATTTATGCACTGCCTGTTCCAGGCTGAAAAGGTTTTTCTCGCGGCGCCAGTAACCGAGCACTCGCGTGGGCGCGCCATGCCAGAAGAAGCGATCCAAGTGAGCGCCGACGTCGGTGCCGATGAGGCTGGTGTCGGACTTGATCATATCGGCGAGCAATTCCGGATACGCATTGGCCAGGCCATTATAGAGGAGTTGGGAATTCAAATTGTCTTCCAGCCAAGTGTCGAAAAAGGCGTCCACCGGGGCTTTCTCGGTGAGCCGCGCGATCTCTTCAACAGTCTTGCCTTCCAGCTTTTTGAGCTCGGGTTTTTCCACGTGCTCAAACACCAAGCGATCCCAACCCTGCCATTCGGGAAATTCAGGCTTCCCTTGGCAGGCGATGCGCTCCTGTTCCAGTTTTTTCCTGGTATCTTTGTCATTGAGCTTCTGACGCAGATCGCCTGAGTTCTTGATCGCTTCCCAGGTCGGCAGGCCGTTGAAAATGAAACCGTCGTCAAGGTTAAACCGGCGAATATGCTGATAGGGGATAACGACGCCGTAAAGCTTTTGGCCGCGCCGCTGCGCGTCTTCCATATACTTGATCGACTTCACGCCTTGCTCTCTTGCGGCCGGGCGCACGCGGAACTCATTGCCGATCTGGAGCGCCGGGATTTTCCCGAGCATCTCCGGGACACCGGATTCCGGCTGGAGAATCATCTGAAAACCGTTGAACTGGAAGCAGCCATTGTACTCGGCGGCGACGTTTGCCAGCTCGATAATCTCCTGGTGCGTCGCAAAAGTGCTCGGGGTGCCGGCATGGATGGCGGGTCCGCCGCGCGGGCTGGTGGAAAAACCGATGGCGCCAAGCTCCATGCCTTCGCGGACCATTTTCTTCATCTGATCGAGCTCTTCAGGAGTTGCTTCACGTCCATAGGCGGCTTCGCCCATGACCGTCAAACGAACCGGAGAGTGCGGCATGAGCGGAAGCACGTTGATGGCGACCTTACCTTCGAGATAGTTCAAGTATTCACCGAACGTGTTCCATCTCCAATCTTTGTCGTCAACGTACTTGTCCAAGACGCGCCTCAGATATTGCACCAGCACTTGGCGCGGCTCGGGCTTTGGCGGCACAGGCGAGCAGGAAGCGCCGCAGTCGCCGATGACGATGCTCGTCACGCCATAATTCACCACCGGGTTGCCGTTGGGGTATTGAACGACAAATGCGTCCATGTGCGTGTGTGAGTCGATAAAGCCCGGCGCTACGACATGTCCCTTGGCATCGATCTCTTTTTTTCCGGTGCCGAGATTTTTGCCGATGCTGCTGATCTTTTCATCATCGATGGCCACGTCCGCCTGATATGCCGGGCTTCCGGTTCCATCGATCACTGTTCCGTTCTTGATGACTAAGTCGTGAGCCATACTCGGGTAACCTCTCTTTCGACACTCGAATTAATTGCTTATCCCATTGATTACGATGCAGTGTCAACCGCTGGGACGCGGTTGCGAGTTTCGGGTCGCGGGTCTCGAGTTTGATCGGAAACAAAAGGTGTGCAAAGCGCTGGAAGATGTGGCGTCCGGGCCTCAACTCGAGACTTGAAACTCGGAATGCGAGACCGCGCTAGGCGCCTACACCGCGTCTTCCGGCCGTTCGTATTTGGCTCTGCCCATGCGCTCTTTGATGGTCGGATAAGCCACCGTGAAGATTGTCAGGGCGATGAGTCCCACGACCGTCGGGAACAGCAGCCATTTTGCGCCGTAGGCGGCGGTGGAGATCCATAGATAATTTTCGGCGATCTTGCCGAGGGTAAGACCCAGTATCAACGGTGGTCGCGGCCATCCGAACTTGACCATGCAAAAACCGATAAAGCCGAACAGCACCGTTGTGATGATGTCGTTGAGATCGTTGTTCGCGGTAAAGGAGCCGATGAAAACCAGAAACATCAAGAATGGGATGAGCAGCGTGCCGCGGACAAACGTCAATGCCGCGAGATGATTCAAGATCAAGAAGCAAAGGGCTGCGACGATGAGGTTAGAAAAGATCAAAACCCATACCATGGAGAAAGTCACATCAAGACGGGACTTGAGCATTTCCGGTCCCGGGTTTAACCCGACGATCAACATCGCGCCCAGCAGAAGTGCCATGCTACCGCTGCCGGGGATACCGAAGGCAAGGGTTGGAATCAGGTCACCGCCTCGGGTTGAGTTATTGGCCGCGCCGGGGCCAAGGAGTCCTTCGACGGCGCCTTTACCGGCTCGGGACTTATCTTTCAGGCCCTGGACCGCATGGGCATAGGAAATCCATTGCGCCACGTTGGCGCCGAGGACGGGAAGGACACCGAAATAGACGCCGATCAAACTACAGCGGACGACGAGCCAGAAATGACGAAAGGTATCTTTCACGCCCTCCATTACGCCGGTGATTTTTTCTGGTTTGCCGCTCGCGATGCTGGTACCGCGAACCGCCAGGTCGACGATTTCAGGAATAGCAAATAGCCCGACGACCACGGGAATGAGATCGAGACGATCCCATAAATACAGCGAACCAAAAGTATAACGAAGAGAGCCGGTCTGAGGATCGACGCCGATGGCCGCCAACATCAAACCGAGACCGCCGGCCAAAAGCCCTTTGATCAACGATGTGCCGGCTAACGTGCCGATAAAGGTTATGCCCATGATCGCTATAATAAAAAGTTCCGGCGAGCCGAATAGGAGTACCAGAGGACGCATAATCGGTATCGATAAGGCCAACGAAAAAGCGCCGATCAACGCGCCCAAGACAGACGCTGTGATCGCCGCGCCCAAGGCGCGGCCTGCTTCGCCATTTTTCGTCATGGGATACCCGTCAAGTATTAAGGCGGCTGAGGATCCCTCCCCGGGAATCCCAAAAAGTATGGATGTTAGATCGCCGGTCGTGCCTGTGACCGCAAGCATGCCGAGAAGAAACGCAAACGCAGAAACCGGATCTTTGATGGAATAGGAGAACGGCAGCATCAGCGCCAGTGTGGACAAGCCTCCGATGCCGGGGAGGAGACCCACCCAAAAGCCGATAGCGATGCCGACGAGCATGTAACCGAAGGCGGGCCATGCCAGTACTTTCCAAAATCCTATTATGAAGGCTTCTAACATGGGCTGCTCCTAAAGATCAGTATCTGGTTTTGGAGCATGCTCATTATCGCATCTTGCAGCTAGGGTCAACTGGAAATCTAGCAAAAATTTTCCCGAAAAAACGTCCGGGGTAAGCCGTGCTGCCAGAGAAACTTTTTCATTGTCGTTCGGCAATCTCTGAGTTGGTTCACGCGCGCTTTAGCGCGAGAGTTTACTGGCTCAAGATTCGTTTCAGCGCGGCGGCGACTTCGGGCGGTTGGTTGACGACTTCTTGCGCGAGCTTTTGCAGCTCATCACCGTTAACCGGACGCGGCTCCCAGCCCTTCTTGGCAATATCCTCGAGAAGTTCCGGGTCTGAGAACATCCTCGAATAGGCGTCGCGCAACAGTTTGATCCGCTCGGTCGGCAAGCCCGGCGTGGAAACGATGGGCATCGAGCCAAAGCCCCAAAGCCCCAAATAAGTATTCACCAAGCGGCGCTTGGTCTCTGCGACTTTGTACTGGTCCATCAGCTCGAAGACGGTCGGCACGTCGGGCAATTTAGGATGGCGCTGCTTCTCAGTTTGCAACCAGACCCGCACGAAGCCTTTCTTGTGCCAAGTGATGAAGGGCTCACGGCCGAAAAAGCCGTCGATTGTAATGGCCCGGCAATGCACTTCACCACGTTCCATCGCCAAGTCCTGATCCCCACCGCCCGGGTACCCGCTAATGACTTTAAATTTTATCTCCAAGGCGTCTTCGAGCAATCGGGGAATATCGTAGCCCGTGCTGCCCACTCCGGTAGCCGAACAGCGTGGCGGATCGTTGGTCTGCCGAAGCTGATCGAAGTTCTTGTACGGCGCGTCGCTGCGCATGTAAAGCAGGTGGCCGGCCCGGTAAGGTGTGCCGATCCATGAGTATTTGGGCCAGTCGAATTGAACTTCCTTGCGACCGGTCAACTGCGCCATGATGAGCGCGCCACCGAATGACCCGAGGCTAAGTCCGTCCGGCTTGGTCATGTTGTAGACATGATTGGCCGCGATCATCGAGCCCGCCCCCGGCATGTTTTGAATTATGAAATTCGGATGCCCGGGAATCTGTTTGCCCATGAAACGCCCGTACATGCGCGCCCATTGATCGTGATTATCACCCGGCTGGTAGCCGACGATGACACGGATGGTTTTGCCCTGGTAGAAGGGCGTCTGGGCTGACGCCGGTTCAAAGTTCAAAGGGTTCAAGAGTTCAAGAGCCAGAAAAAGAATGCCAAAAAGAAATCGATTGAACCCTTGAACCTTTGAATTTTTGAACGGATTGCGTGAGTGATGCATCATGAGACACTTCACCTAGCGCGAATTATTTAGCGAGCAATTTTTTCAGCCACTCGATCACTTCGGGCGGTTGATCGACGACTTCTTTGGCGAGCGCTTGTAGGTCTTCGCCGCTGGTCGGCCGGATCTCCCAACCGCTCTTCTTCGCTTCGGCGAGGAAGTCAGGGTCCTTCATTGTCCTCGTAAAGGCTTCGCGCAGGATCGCGACGCGATCCGCAGGGATTCCCGGAGTCGCCAGGATCGGCCAGGCACCGAAGCCGCCGACACCCAAATAGACAAGCGCCTGGCGGCGCTTTATCTCGGGTGTTTTGTATTGCTCCATCAATTCGAAAAGCGTTGGCACTTCAGGAATCTTGGGATTTCGCTGACGCGAGGTTTGCAGCATGATGCGCACGAAGCCCGTCTTGTGCCAAGTCACGAATGGTTCGCGGGCGAAAAATGCCGCGATCGTGATGGCCCGGCATTGTGCTTCGCCTCGTTCGATCGCCAGATCCATCTCGGCGCCGCCCGGATAACCGGTGATCAGGCGGAATTTCAAACCGACCATCTCTTCAAACAACTTAGGCACGTCGTGGCCGCTTGTGCCGACGCCGGTGGCGCTGCAGCGCGGCGGCTCTTTGGAGTTACGGATGTCATCGAGCGTCCTGTAGGGAGAGTCCGAGCGCATGAATAACAAATGTCCGTTGCGCTCCGGCGCGCCGATAAAGTTGAACCTAGGCCAATCGAATTTGGCTTCTTTGCTGCCGACGAGCTGCGCATAGTAAAGCGCCGGAGAGGGGGAGCCTAGCGTCAACCCGTCGGGCTTGGCGATGTTGTACACATGATTGGCGGCGATCATCCCGCCTGCGCCGGGCATGTTTTGTACCAAGATGGCTGGATTGCCGGGAATATGTTTCCCCATGCTGCGCGAGTAAGCGCGCGCGAAAAGATCGTGGGTGTCACCGGGGAGATTGCCGACGACGATACGGATGGTTTTGCCCTGGTAAAAGGGCGTCTGGGCAGACGCCCGTTCAAGGTTCAAGGGGTTCAAGAGTTCAAGCGTCAAAACGAAGCCAATTCCGAGAACTTTGAACGTTTGAACCCTTGAACGATTGAACGGCACTTGAGATCCACGCTTCATGAATCGCCTAATTTTTTTCAGAGCGGTTGGGATGAAAATATGAATATCGCGGAGTCTATCCTGAGTGCAATCGACAATTCGTATGCTTGCCTGTTGCCTACTTAATCACTTTCGTCGCCCGCGCGAGCACGACCGGCGGAATCGTCAGGCCAAACGCCTTGGCGGTTTTTAGATTGATCATCAGCTCAAACGTTGTCGGCTGCTCGACCGGCAAGTCGGCGGGCTGGGCGCCCTTCAGGATTCTGTCGACGTAGTAAGCGACGCGCCGATCCTGTTCAGCCTCATGGGCTCCGTAGGCCATCAAGCCGCCGCTTTCGACAAATTCTCCCCGATCGGCTATCGCCGGCAGTCGATATTTTGCCGCCAGATCCGTGATTAGTTTTAAATTAGAAAAGACCAACGGGTCCGGTGTCACGGCAAGAGCAGCGCTGCGCGCCTTAGCTGCCTCTTTGAACGCACCCTCATATCTGTCCGCGCTGCTTACTGCCATGGAATGAAGCTGCAAGCCCAGTTCTCGTGCGGGTATTTGGCTTTCTTTCCATTGTTGCGCATTGCCTGGATTCTGCGGGTTCCACAGCACCGCAACGCGGGAGAGCCTGGGAACCGTATCTTTCAGCAGCTCCAGTCGTTTGCCGACCAACACCTCGGTAATGATGGTGAGCCCCGTGAGGTTTCCTCCTGGTCGCGCCAAGCTGTTAACCAGCCCAAGCTCGACAGGATCAGCGACGTCATAAAAAACGATGGGGATTTTTCTGGTAGCGTTCTTAGCGGCTAGGGCGGCGCGCGGCGCGCGAGCGATGAGCACGTCAACATTGAGATCTACCAACTCTTTAGCCAGAGGGGGTAGCCTGTCAAGCTTGTTATCAGCATATCGATACTCGAAAGCCATGTTTTTACTCTCAACATAGCCGCGCTCACGGAGCATACTTCGAATTGCCTCCTTCTGGGAGACCGCAGAGGAAGCTGAACGGGGTGTGAGCCAGCCAATCTTAAATACCTTTGCTTGCTGCTGCGCCTCTACCACCGCCCCGCATAGCGCGAGTGTGACAACGATTGCTAGAAGCCCCGCCAATTTTCGATTTTGGATTTTCGATTTTAGATTGTCGGAAAGAATTGCGAGATTTCTGGATAGTCTTTTGATCACGTTTTTCTCCCGAGAATCATGAAGCTCTGGTCAGGTCATTGTCGCACTTGACAACCCGTTCGAGTTGCAAGTACCTGCCTAGTACAAAGTTCAAAGACATTGTTAAAAGATCATATGTCATCTACTTCCACTCAAAGCATTCCTCCAGGTAAGATTTCGTAACGGTTACGGTCGTTAGGCAATTCACAATAGTCGTCGTGCGACCACATAGGGTCGCCCCTACAGTGATTTTGTGAAACTGAACCACTACCGATCGTAACGGCGGCTCAAACCGCAGATTCTCTGGCCGGATCGAACTCGATCTTTAGATAAATTTCAGTGACCGGCAGCGTGACAGCGATCGATCCCAAGCGGACGGCGTCGTCTAAAGAGTCGGTTTCCCAGAGCGACCAAGTGCCGTCTGGCTGTTTGGTGTGCCGCTCCACATGCACTTTTGCTTGATCGACTAGAACATATTCACGAAAGGAGGGAATGCCGCGGTACTGCTGAAATTTGTCGCCGCGGTCGTAATTTCTCGTAGATTCCGAGAGTACCTCGACGATCAAGTCTGGATTCAACAAGGTATCAAGTTGGTCGTCCAAGAACTGCGGTTGGCCACAGACCACGACGACGTCAGGATAGGTGTAGCGATGGTTCGCGTCGACGCAAAGGCGCAGGTCCGTCGAGTAGACGCGGCACGGGCGCTGGCGAAGTTGGTTGCGTAACTCGCCGGCATTATTGCCAACGATCTCGACATGCCTGGCCGAAGCACCGCTCATCGCATAGATTTCGCCAAACGCAAATTCGTGTTTTTCGCTCGAATTGCGCTCCATTGACAAGTACTCGGCAGCTGTAAAGCGCGCTTTTTGTTGTTTCGACATCGCCTCGCCTCCGCTGGTCACGCC
>Ga0114129_10010501_pt1 | contig 13211 bp, 7 predicted proteins | sample RhiMetdeltSRZDD1_FD_80071 | JGI IMG/M metagenome (GOLD analysis project Ga0114129, IMG submission 80071) | Populus rhizosphere microbial communities from Tennessee, USA - Rhizosphere MetaG P. deltoides SRZDD1 (version 2) (version 2) | ecosystem: Host-associated > Plants > Roots > Rhizosphere >...
AGGCGTCCCGTCCTCGAACAGGCCGACGGTGATGTACCCCTCGTGCCCAGCGATGTCGAACTTGTGCGTGATCGCGTTGCGCTCGTCGGGCAGCTTCCGCCGCTTCGGCGTCTCGACGATCTTGATGACCTCGCGCACGATTTCGGTCGGCTGGTTGAAGCTTGACCCGGCAAAGTTGCGCGTGTCGGTCACACCGGCCTTCGACGTGTTGAGCGGCTGCGTCCGCTTGCTGCCGTCGCGATAAATAGAAATAGCCTTCGCGCCGAGCCGCCACGACTCGAGGTACGCCTTCTCAATCTCTTCGACTGACGCATCGCGCGGCACGTTCACGGTCTTGCTGATCGCGCCCGAGATGAACGGCTGCGTGGCGCCCATCATCTTGATGTGCCCCATGTAGTGAATCGACCGCTCGCCCTGCGACGCCTTGAAGGCGCAGTCGAACACGGGCAGGTGCTCGTCCTTGAGGAACGGCGCCCCTTCGATGGTCTCGTGCTCGTCGATGAAACGGATGATCGCCTCGACCTCGGGCTTGGTGTAACCGAGCTTGCCCAGCGCCATCGGCACGGTGCCGTTGACGATCTTCATCAGCCCGCCGCCGACCAGCTTCTTGTATTTGACGAGCGCGATATCCGGCTCAACACCGGTCGTGTCGCAGTCCATCATGAAACCGATGGTGCCGGTCGGTGCCAGCACGGTCGCCTGCGCGTTTCTGTAACCGAAGTCCTCGCCAAGCTCCACCGCTTCATCCCACGCCTGCTTCGCGCCGGCATAGAGATCGTTGGGCACGAACTTCTGACTGATCTCGCTGACCGCCTCCCTGTGCTTGTTCATCACGCGCAGGAACGGCTCGCGGTTCTTCTCGTAGCCGCTGAACGGACCGCCATGGTCGCGCGCAATCCGCGCCGACTGCGCGTACGCCTCGCCGGTCATCACCGCGGTAATCGCCGCCGCATACGCCCGACCCTCGTCGCTGTCGTAGGGCAGGCCTCGCGCCATCAGCAGCGCGCCCAGGTTGGCGTAGCCGAGGCCGAGCGGACGGAACGCATGACTGTTCTTCTCGATCGCCTGCGTCGGATAGCTCGAGTTCGGTACGATGATCTCCTGCGCGGTGATCATCGTCCGGCACGCGGACTTGAACGCGGCTACGTCGAGCTCGCCGTCATCCTTGACGAACTTCATCAGGTTGATCGACGACAGGTTGCACGCCGAGTCGTCCAGGAACATGTACTCGGAGCACGGATTGCTCGCGTTGATGCGATCCGTCTCGGGGCAGGTGTGCCACTCGTTGACGGTCGTGTCGAACTGCATGCCCGGATCGCCGCACACCCAGGTGCCCTCGGCAATCTGGTGCATCAGGTCGCGCGCCTTGTACGTCCCCATCGGCGCTCCGTCGCGCACCGCCTTCGTCGTCCAGTCGCCGTCATCCAGCACCGCGCGCATGAAGTCGTCGGTCACGCGCACGCTGTTGTTCGAGTTCTGGAAGAAGATCGACCCGTACGCCACACCGGTGAACGAACCGTCATAGCCGGCGTCGATGAGCGCCCACGCCTTCTTCTCTTCCTCGACCTTGCAGTTGATGAACTCGACGATGTCGGGATGATCGACGTTGAGGATGACCATCTTCGCCGCGCGGCGCGTCTTGCCGCCCGACTTGATCACCCCGGCAAACGCGTCGTATCCCTTCATGAACGAGACAGGACCGCTGGCCGTTCCGCCGCCCGCCAGGACTTCCTGCGATGACCTGATCGTCGACAGGTTGCTGCCCGTGCCCGAGCCGAACTTGAACAGCATCCCCTCGGTCCTCGCCAGCGTGAGGATCGAGTCCATCGTGTCCTTCACCGAGTTGATGAAGCACGCCGAACACTGCGGTGCGGCCTCGAAGCCGCAGTTGAACCACACCGGGCTGTTGAACGCCGCCTTCTGATACACGAGCAGGTGCTTCAGCTCGTGACTGAATGATTGCAGAGCGTCTTCACTGGCGAAATATTTCTGGTCGCGCGCCCACCGTGTAATCGTGTCGACGACGCGGCCGATGAGCTGCTTGACGCTGTGCTCGCGCTCGGGCGCCCCGATCTGTCCGCGGAAGTACTTCGAGACGACGATGTTGGTGGCCTGCTGGGACCAGAAGCTGGGGATCTCGACGTCGCGCTGTTCGAAGACGACCTTGCCCTTTTCGTTGCCGATCACGGCGGAGCGGATCTCCCATTCGATCTCGTCGAACGGATCGACGCCAGGCAGCGTGAAGTAGCGCGGAAACTCGAGTCCTTGAACCGCAGGGCCCCTGACTTCGGCGCTCTTGCGCGCGCGGGTCACGGGGTCGACGGCTCCGCTCTGAGTCTCCGCCTGCTGACCGGCTGCGACAGCTTCGCGGGCAGGGCCTCTTTCCATGCGTTCCTCCGAATTAACTGGGACACTCCTCACCCCTGCGGGAGGTCCGGAATCTTTGATTATTGATGTGCGCCCGAGATGTCCTGATGAGCTCTTCAAGCGACTGGAATGCTGGGAGCCTCCCGCCGTTTCAACCTCTTTAGCGCGGTGGTGATAGTGCGCCCAGTCCCCAGCGTTGTCAAGCGTCAAACCACTACATATAGCGCTTTTTATTTAGGGCACTAGCAATATGTAGCTATATTTTAAATCCCAAAACCCAGATCCCAAAACCCCAAAACCCAATCAAGACAGGGGCTTCTCGGCAGTCGGATTTGAGGGTGGCAATCTGGATACTGGCCTTGCTTTCCGCTCTGCGCCGCGGACCACACAAATCCGCGGCGGGTCACCTCTGGGATCCAGACCACGAAGTGCTCGAAGCACACGAAGAAGACAAGAGACACGAGTTGTGACCCCCGCCAGGACTTCGACCGCCAGGATTTCGATTGACTCGAGTGACCGCGGGAGATATAGACCAGTTCGCGCGGGGCGAAAGTCCCGCACCCGCCCGAGCGATTTGTCACTGCAGCGGAAGAGGTCTCTGATACCCCTTCTCCACGAGCCCTTACGCGAGGAGATTCCGATGAGATCGAGCATCATCCGGCTGGTCGTTCTCGGCGCGATGATGGCGGCGCTGCCCGTCACGGGATACGCGCAGGAAGCCACGGTGAGTGGCACTGTGTCGGATGCGACGGGCGGTGTGCTGCCAGGGGCGACGGTGACGGCGGTGCACGAGGCGTCCGGCAACACTTTTTTGGCGGTCGCTGACGAGCGCGGTGGATTCAGGATTCCCGTGCGCGCCGGCGTCTACCGAATGACCGTGGAGCTCCCCGGATTTACGACAGTCACCAGGAGCGGCCTGGAGGTGCTCGTTGGGCAGCAGGCCGTGGTCAACCTGCAGTTGTCGCCTGCGACCGTGCAGGAGTCCGTCACGGTGACCGGGGAAGCCCCGCTGCTCGATGTCGCTCAGTCGAGTATTGGAAGCAACATCGATCCCCGTCAGATGTCGGAGCTGCCGGTGCTTGGTCGGAACTGGATGGCCCTTACGCTGCTGGCGCCAGGGTCGCGGTCCAACGACGTGGGATCGACGCCCGTCGACACGAGAGGGGCGACAGGAAACTTTCAGCTGAATCTCGACGGTCAGCAGGTCACGCAGATTCATGCGTACGGCCAGGGTCAGCCGCAGTTGAGCCGCGATTCGATCGCGGAGTTCGAGTTCATCGCGAATCGGTTCGACGCCACTCAAGGGCGCTCGACCGGTGTGCAGGTGAACGCCATCACCAAGTCGGGCACCAACACCCCGTCAGGCAGTGTTTCTGGTTACTTCCGGCATGACACTCTCAATGCTGCCGATTTCGTCGCGCGCCGCGTCCTTCCTTACTCGAATCAGCAGCTGAGCGCGACGCTCGGCGGTCCGATCCGCAGGGACAAGCTCCATCTCTTTGGCCATTACGAGTACGAGCGCGAGCCGCAGACCTGGACCTACACCACTCCGTATCCAAGCTTCAACATCGACCAGAGCAGCACACGCAGGCAGCAGATGGGCGGGGCGCGGCTGGACTTTCAGTTATCGCCGAAGACCCGTTTCATGGTTCGCGCGAATCGGTCGTCCAATTCTCAACTTGATCCCACGCGCGCCGGCAGCTCGATCGCCCATCCGTCCCAGGCGCAAAGAATCGGACAGGGCGTCAAGCAGGTTTTCGGGACACTGACGCAGGTGCCGACCAATCGGGCCGTGAACGAGATCAGGGTTGGCTATGCTCAAATCAACTGGTTCTTCATGCCGCTTGCCCACTGGCCAGACTCGCCTTCAGGCTGGGGCATAGGCGCGCCGCTCATCAACTTCCGCGGCTTCAGCCTCGGACAAACGCACGTCAACAACCCACAGACCAACGATCAGTTCTCGTATTCGTTTCGCGATGACTTTACCTCCTCGTACAACAAGGGTGGACGTCACGATGTGAAGGTGGGAGGCGAGTATCTCTACACGGTGACCGACGTGTATTTCTGCAACCAGTGCCAGGGGATCTTTGACGCCCAGGGGGGTCCCATTCCGTCCAACCTCGAGCAGCTCTTCCCAAGTCCGATGGACGTCACGACCTGGAACCTGGCGCCGCTGTCCCCCATCGTGAGGTCGTACCGCATCGGCGTTGGGAACTTCGACACGCACAATCCCCGACACGTGAGCGCGTTCTGGCTCCAGGACGACTGGGCGATCTCACGGCGCCTGACGCTGAATCTGGGGGCGCGCTACGATGTGGGAATCGGGTATTGGGGCAACAGGTACGCCATACCGCCGTTCCTGGAAGCGGGTCGCCCCGATGACCTGAACAACATCGCCCCGCGTGTCGGCTTTGCCTTCAGCGTGAATGACCGGACGGTGCTTCGAGGGGGATACGGGAAGTTCTTCGCCGAAGTCTCGAATCAGCCCGCCGTCTGGACGGCCGCCTGGAGTCAACAGGCCCATCCGCAGGTGTTCAACGATGGCCGACCGGACTTCGCGTCAAACCCGTTCAATGGGCCGGCGCCGACATTCGAGCAGGTGGTCGCATCGGGTTTCCGGCGTTCAATCGGCAGTCAACTAATCAATGCGGATGCGCAGGTCCCGTACAGTCACCAGGCATCTGTCGGCGTACAACGGCAGCTTGGAAGCACGATGGCGTTCCAGGCCGATTACCTGTACAGCGGCGAACGGCACTGGATCATCTCCAGGCCGAACTGGAATCTGAAGTACAACCCCGCCACGGGGGCGAACTATCCGATCACGGACCTCCGCAACCTGCCGTATCCCGATTGGGGCCTCGTCAACAGAACGCTCACCGAGGGGTGGGGCAATTCCCACGCGTTGTCGACCGGCTTTACCAAGCGCATGAGTCAGCGGTGGCAGGCCTCGGGCACCTATCTCCTGTCGGCCATGTGGGACGCGGCGTCGTCACCTGCCGGAGACCACGACCGATCATTGAACTTCGAGATAGCCCGTGATCTGTATGACTATTACGAACTGGCCGCAACGGACCAGCGCCACCGCGCGGTCTTCAACGGCATCTGGGACGCCGGACACGGGTTCCAGCTGAGCGGACTCTATTTCTTTGGCTCCGGCTATCGCTTCAACACCACCTATGGAGGCGACCCGCGTGGAACCGGGGCGACAGGCGGTCGCCTGCGTCCGGACGGCTCCATTGTTCCCCGCACCAACTTCGTCGGAGATCCGCTTCATCGCGTTGACGTGCGGGTGCAACGGCGGTTTTTGTTCGGCGGCCGCGCGGGGGTTGACGGCATCGTGGAGGTGTTCAACGTGTTGAACCACGCGAACTACGGGTCCTATACAACGGTCGAAAGCAACTCGATGTACGGCCAGCCGACGAGCAACACGGGTATCGCCTATCAGCCGCGTATGCTACAGCTGGGATTCCGGGCCACCTTTTAGTCCTCTATGTGTCCGAAACGGTCAATGGTCGGCACCACCAGACGTTCGTAAGAGTGAATGATTGAGCGCGTATCTGTCACTTGGGCGCAAGCTCGCGCTCGTAGATTGCGTCCCACTCGGGGAAGCGATTCCCCTCCACGCAGGCGTTCTCCCATATTTCACCCTGGGTCTCCTGCCCCTTGCTGCGCACGTAATTCCACCCCATCGTCCAGGGCCTGGTGAACACCGTGGGATCGGTGACCGTGCCGGTCCACCGCATGGTGCTCGCATCGACTGGCGTGAACCGCTCGACCACGGTCGCCTGATCGGAGAGGAAGCTTCCGATCACGTCGAGCCACGCGTATCCATTGAGGTTGGTCGTTTCGACCACGAACGTGGCACCTTCCCAATGGCCGCGTGCATCGCCGTTCCACAGTTTGATCTGTGATGGCAGCCGCGGCCGGCCGTCCGTATAAATGATTCTGTACTCGTGTCCGTACTCAATCTGCATCAGGACGTGGGTCGGGAAGATGGTGATGAAGGGTCCACCGCGGTTCGCGAAACGCGGCACGCCGGTCGGATAGCATTTCGCCTGGGGGTCGAGGTCCTTGCTCTTCATACGAGCAGGACTGGTATGCAGTTTGTCGCGCTCGTCGCGGATAACCTTCGCCCAGGGCTGGAAGGGAATCCTGCCATCGGGCGGATCGACAATGACACTTCGCTGCGTCGACTTCCCGTCCATCAGGGTCGTATGCTCCGGAGGCCACCCGAACTCGAGCGTGTAGTTCGCCTGCCCCGCTCCGGCGTCCCACTGACCGGCGATCGTTGGAGCCTGGCCGGCAACAGGAACGGAAAGAACCGCTGCGACGGCGACGATGGCCATCAGCAGCGATGCCATGAGACCGATGAAATTCCTCATCTTGGCCCTCTCATCTGAATGTAGCTATCGTGGGCTCTGCCTGGGTGGCGCGAGATTGCCCGCGGCCTCGTCCACAAACGCGATGCAGTCGTACTCGAGGAGCTGGAAATTCGGCTCGAGGTGGCGATACAGAAGCATCTGCATCTTCCAAGGACGGGAGAACACGTTCGGGTCTTCGATGGTCGCTTCGTACTGAATGTGGTTCGGATCCAGGAGCGTGTAGCGTTCCACCACGTGCATCTCGGGGCTGTGATAGTTGCCCGCGCGATCGAGCCACGTCTCGCCCGTCAAGTGGACCACGTCGACCACGAGCGTGTTCCCTTCCCAGCGGCCTCGTGAATCCCCCATCCACCACTCGATTGGACCTTTCGGATGCGGAGCGTTCAGATAGATGTTTCTCGTGGCGTGGCCGTACTCGAATGCCATCCTCACCACTGTGGGCGTCTGAAAGATCTGGAAGGGATAGGGCTCGTACATCACACGCGGAACGCCGGGGAGCAGACATCTCGCGTCCGTATCGGCAGTCTTCCGGGTGCGATAGTTCTCCTGCTTCTTTGAAAGCGCCGAGGGCAGATAGGGGAGCTCGCCGCCGACGACGACGCCGAGGCCGCCGGGGCCATCGGCCGATGCCGGGTGCGGCAGGATGTTCCAGTTGGCCGTATTCACCACCTGCCAGATGCCGGAAAGGTCTGGTTTATCGTCGGCCGCTTGGATCGCCGTTCCTGAGAGCAAGGCCACTGCGCCCGCGGCGCTCACCGCCGCCAGAAACGCCAACTTGATCCGGGTCTTCATCGCTGCTCTCCAAGGTGTGGCTCTCACGGTAAGGGAGGCTCCTGTATATACCTCCGAGGGACTGGTCCTCAAGATTTTAGTGATCTTCCCCAACGCCCAACTCCCAATTCCCGACTCCCAGGAAATCGCTCCCCACAATCGCCTTGGGAGTTGAGGAGTTGGAGGTTGGGAGTTGTCTTCTCCGCGTATAAGATGCCTTGAATGTCCACGTACAAAATAGCCGTCATCCCGGGCGACGGCATCGGTCACGAAGTGATCCCGGAAGGTCTGCGCGTTCTCGAAGCGGCCGGCAGGAAGTTCGGCCTGTCCTTCGACTTGACGCATTTCAACTGGAGCTGCGAAGGCTACGCGAAAACCGGCCGCATGATGCCGGAAGACGGCCTCGAGCAGCTGAAAACGTTCGACAGCATCTTTCTGGGCGCCGTCGGCTATCCGGGCGTGCCGGACCACGTGTCGCTCTGGGGGCTGCTCATCCCGATCCGCCGCGGCTTCGATCAGTACGTGAACCTGCGGCCCGTCCGGCTCTTCAAGGGGGTGGAGACGCCGCTCGCCAACCGCACGGCGAAGGACATCGATTTCGTGGTCATTCGGGAAAATACGGAAGGCGAGTACTCGTCGATTGGCGGACGTATTTTCGGCGGCACCGAACACGAGATGGCCATTCAGGAGACGGTCTTCACGCGGAAGGGCGTCGATCGCGTGATGCGCTACGCGTTCGATCTCGCCCGGAAGCGGCGGAAGCACCTCACGTCGGCCACCAAGTCGAACGGGATCATCCACACGATGCCATTCTGGGACGAGCGCTTCGCCGCGGTCGGGAAGGACTATCCCGACATCAAGACGGATCAGTTCCACATCGACATCCTCACGGCCCATTTCGTCCGTAATCCTCACTGGTTCGACGTCGTCGTCGGCAGCAACCTGTTCGGCGACATCCTGTCGGACCTCGGTCCCGCCGTCGCGGGAGGGATCGGCATCGCCCCATCGGCGAATCTCAATCCCGAGCGGATGTTCCCGTCGATGTTCGAGCCCGTGCATGGGTCGGCGCCCGATATCGCGGGACGTAACATCGCGAACCCGATCGGGACGATCTGGTCGGTGGCGTTGATGCTCGATCACTTCGGATCGCCAGACGCCGCACGCGCGGTGGAAGATGCGATCGAGAAAGTGTGCGAGGGCGGACCGCGCACGCCGGATCTCGGAGGGAAAGCGTCGACGCAGGAGATGGGGAAGGCTATAGCGGGCGCTATTTAGGGTTCAAGGGGTTCAGCGGGTTCAAGGGGTTCAAGGGGTTCAGGGGGTTCAGGGGGTTCAGCCGTGAGAATTTTCGTGGCGTCCCTCGGCGTGATTATCGGCCTCTGCGGAGTCTCCGCGCAGTCCGACCTCGACGAGCTGATGTCGCAGGTTCTCTCCAGCCGCGACGAGAATTGGAAGAAGCTGCAGCAGTACGTCCTCGAAGAGCGCGAGGCGTTCCAGCTTGCGGCCACCGGGGGTGCCCGCCTCTACGGCTTCGAGCGGGATTACTCCTGGTTCGTCCGCGAGGGGTTTTTCATCCGCAGTCCGATTAGGGCTGACGGCGTGACGATCGGTGAGGGCGAGCGCCGCCGCGCGGAAGACGAGCGGCTGGCCCGTCAGCGGCGGCGCGAGACCCGGCGCGCGGCGCGGGAGGGTACGACGTCAGCGTTGACCGATCCAGCCGCGCCGGCCGGTTCCATCGAAGACGTTCTCAAACAGTCAGTAGAGCCGCAGTTCATCCAGGCGGCGTACTTCCTCCGGTTCAAATTCGATCCGGGCCAGTACGCGCTGGTAGGACCCGAGCAGCTCGGCGGCCGGCGCGTGCTCAAGATCGAGTACTACCCGACCAAGCTCTTCGGGGAAGGCCGCATGCGACCCAACCTAAACCTGCGGAATCGAGACGACCAGATCGACGAGAAGATGAACAAGTCGTCGCTCGTCACCCTCTGGGTCGATCCGGCGGCGCGCCAGATCCTCCAGTACGACTTCCACAACATCGACATGGATTTCCTTCCGGGGCGATCCATCGTCCAGATCGACGGCATGGATGCGACGATGAGGATGACGCAGCCGTTCCCGGACGTCTGGCTGCCGCAATCCATCGCGGTCACGTTTCAGGCGTCGCTCGCGATCGGCGCCATCGATGCGCGCTACAGCGTCGATTACCACGACTACCGCCTTGCGGATGTCACCATCAGAGTGCAATGAAGATCGGCGCTTTCGCGATCCTCGCGATCGCGCTGGCTTTCGCCGTTCCCCGGGCAGCGACCGCGCAGGACCCCGAGCCTGCCCCGAGCGGAGTCGTGGGGCTTGCACGGAGCGGAGTCGAGGGACGCATCACGGAGATCCGCGTCCACGGCAACCACACCACGCCTGATGCCGACATACTTGCGATCGCCGGGTTGGCGCTGGGCGAGGCGGCGACGCCAGATCGCCTCACTGAGGCGGAGTCACGGCTTCTCGCGAGCCGACGGTTTACCACGATCGAGGTTCGCCGCCGATACCAGTCGATCGCCGATCCCTCGCAGATTCTCATCGTCCTTCTCGTCGATGAGCTGCCCGGTGTCAGCAGGGACAATCTGATACCCGGTCCACTCGGACGCCTGGGTCAAGCCGCCATGTGGCTTCCAATCCTGAGCTTTGCCGACGGGTACGGCTTTACCTACGGCGCCCGCGTGAGCATCGTCAACAAGCTGGGATCACGAAGCCGCATCTCCACGCCGCTCACATGGGGCGGTGAGCGCCGCGCGGCCCTGGAAGTGGAACGGGCGTTCGACAACGGTCCGCTCAGCGTGATACGCGGGAGTGTCGCCGTGCATCGGAACGTCAACCCTCATTTTCAGGTGCCCGACATGCGGCGCGAGGTGAGGTTCGAAGCCGATCGCGCGCTCACATCATGGCTGCGCGTCGGCGGCGACGCGCGGGTGGCGCAGATCGACTTTGGCCAGAGTGGTGCGCGCCACCAGGCAGCAGGCGGACACGTCGTGCTGGACACACGGCTCGATCCTTCATTTCCGCGCAATGGCGCGCTTGCCAGGGTGGCGTGGGAGCGCATCGGATTCGAGGGCGGCAGTTCCGGCCGGTGGTCCACCGATCTTCGCGGATACGTGGGCCTCTTCGGCGGTTCCGTCCTCGCGCTGAGGGCGCAAACAGTTCGCGCCGGCGCGCCGCTGCCGCCATCAGAGCAGATGCTGCTCGGGGGAAGCGACTCGCTTCGAGGCTATCGCGCCGGGTATCGCGCGGGAGATGGCATCGCGGCGACGTCCGCAGAAGTGAGAGTGCCGCTCACCTCTCCTTTGAGCGTTGGCCGATTCGGCGCGAGGGTCTTCGTGGATACAAGCACTACGTGGCCGGCGGGGATGCCACTCTCGAAGCAGCAATTCGATCACGGCGCCGGAGGAGGAATCTATTTCGGTGCAGCCGCCCTCACGGCCGGACTCGACGTGGCGTGGCCCAGACACGGTCACGCGCGATGGCACTTCGGCCTAGGACTGACCTTCTGACCATTTTCACTTCAACGGGCCACGGAGGCACGGAGCCCACGGAGTCCAGACGTAAACGAATTCCTCCGTGTCTCCGTGGCACGTCGGGGGTAAAAGACGTTGCGGGTATCGGGTACAAGGCTGGAGGGAGGCTTTTGGCCTCCCCCGGGTGCACAGGCAGGTTGTTTAGCGGATAGCCCCGCCACTTTCGCTGCGGGGTGAGGTGACTTTCAATCTCTGTCGCTTGTTAGAGCAGGCGGCATGCCAATTCAAAGCTGCGCCGTACACATACGCGTATTTGCGAAAGGTTCCCCGCAAAGTGCGGCGACGCGGGGCGGGAATGGTTCAGTAGGGGCAATGACCCCACTAACTGATCAGTGGGTAACGGAAGGGATGCGGGTGGGAAGTTGGCGACCCATGCGGAGCCTGACGCTACACGGCTCGTTTGCGGTACTGACGGACAGCAATGGTGAGGACCACTAAAGCTGAGATGGCGAGGAACAGGAACGGCCGGGCAATCTCCGCCGGTCCGGCTTCCTTCATCAGGATCGCGCGGGCAATGGTGACGAAGTGGCGCACCGGATTGACCTCCGACGCCACGCGTACCCACGGCGCCATGCTGTCGATCGGTGTGAACAGGCCGCTCATCAACAGGTAGATGTTGATGATGAAGAAGGTCACGAACATCGCCTGCTGCTGCGTCTCGACCATGGCCGAGATCCAGAGCCCGATGCCAAGCGCGACCGCCAGGTAGACGCTCGCGACGCCGAACAGCAGCGGCACGCTGCCCCTCATCGGTATGTCGAACACGAGCTTGCCGACGATCAGCCCGAGCGACAACTCCAGCAACCCGAGCACCCAGAACGGAAGCAACTTCGCCACGATGAACTGTCCGCGCGTGATCGGCGTCACGTTCAGCTGCTCGAGCGTTCCCAGCTCTTTCTCACGCGCAATGTTCTGGGCGGTAAGAAGAGTGCCGATCATCGTCACCAGTGCCACGAGAATGCCCGGCACCATGTAGTGCTTGTAGTTCAACGTCGGGTTGTAACGCCCCCGCACCCGCACGTCGATGAGCGGTGAGGGATGCATCGGCGACAACTCCGTTGCGTACTCGGCAAGCACGCGAGACGCGTACGACTGGACGATACCGGCAGCCGACCCTTTCTCGGCGTTGAGCGACAGCTCCACGGGCGCAACGCCGGTCCTCTGGAGCGACACCTCGAAGTCGTGCGGGATCACCACGACCATCGTCACGGTCCCGGCAAGGAGCGCATCGTTGGCGCGGTCGAGCGAAGGCGCCGTGCCAACGATCTGGAAGTGTCCGGACGCCGCCAGGTGGTTGATCAGGCCGCGAGACACGCTCGTCCGATCCAGGTCCACGGTGTAAATGGGCGTGTTGCGAATCTCGAACGTGGCGGCGTTCGACAGGATGAGCAGCTGCACGACAGGAACGATCAGCACCTGCGCCAGCAGCACCCGGTCGCGCAGGATGTGCAGGACTTCCGCCTCCGCCAGGAAGAAGATGCGGCGCATGGCTATTCCAGTCGCTCCTTGAAGGATCGGGTGCTCGCCGCAAGCAGCACGGCAGCCATCGCCGCAAGGATCAGTGTTTCGAGCCAGAGGTATTCGAGTCCGACACCTTTCAGCATGATGCCGCGCGCGATGAGCACGAACCAACGCCCGGGAACGGCGTACGACACGATGCGCAGCGCCGTCGGCATGCTCTCGATGGGAAAGATGAAACCGGACAGCAAGACATTCGGCAGCATGGTCCCGAGCAGCGCCCCCATCATCGCGACGCGCTGGGACGAGGTGCGTGCCGATATGAGGATGCCGAGCGACAGCGACACGAGGATGTAGAGGCCGCCTTCGAACAGGAGCAGCGCCACGCTGCCGCGCAGCGGAACGCGGAAGACCAGACGCGCCTCGACAAGCACCGCGATCACACTGATGAACCCGATCACCAGGTACGGCGCCACCTTGCCGACGATGATTTCCCATGGGCGCAGCGGCGACACCAGCAGCGCCTCCATCGTCCCCGTCTCCTTCTCGCGCGTCAGCGAGATGGCCGTCATCAGCGACGAGATGATCGTCAGCACGAACGCCATGAGCCCGGGCACGAACAGATTGGAGCTTTCGCGGGTCGGGTTGAAGCGCATCCGCACGTCGGGCA
>Ga0114129_10010502_pt1 | contig 13210 bp, 5 predicted proteins | sample RhiMetdeltSRZDD1_FD_80071 | JGI IMG/M metagenome (GOLD analysis project Ga0114129, IMG submission 80071) | Populus rhizosphere microbial communities from Tennessee, USA - Rhizosphere MetaG P. deltoides SRZDD1 (version 2) (version 2) | ecosystem: Host-associated > Plants > Roots > Rhizosphere >...
CGGACGCGTCACGCGGAGCACCGTCTTTGCGGACGCCCTGGTTCTGCCGACCGGCGTGATGCGCTGGAAGCGCGGTGTGCTCGTGACCGCCCCGCCCGACGTCGTGTACTTCGAAGACACCGACGGCGACGGCCGCGCCGATCGCCGCGAGGTCGTGCTGACCGGCTTTGCGTTCACGAACCCGCAGCACACGGTGAACACGCCGATTTACGGGCTCGACAACTGGATCTATCTCGCGCACGAGGGCCCGGCGGAAGCGATCATCTTCAAGGACACGTTCGGCGATCGCGGCCGCGAGATCCGCTTTCCGGCAAAGCCATCCGCCGCGACGCTGGCGCCCGCCCGGCTCGGCGTCCGCTTCCGGCCCGATACCTTCGAGCTCGAGTCGCTCGCCGGACGTTCGCAGTACGGCCATGCGTTCGACGAGTGGGGACATTACTTCACGCTGGACAACTCGAATCACGCGCGGCACGAGGTGATCGCCGCGCGCTACGTGAAACGGAACCCGCAGCTGATCGTTCCGTCGGCGATGCAGAACGCGTCGGACCACGGCGCCGCGGCGACCGTGTATCCCATCACGCGCCGTCCGACCTTCGAGCTCCTCACGGAGGTCGGCCAGTTCACGTCGGCGTGCAGCCTGACGTTTTATCTCGGCGGCGCGTTTCCGCGCGGGTTCGAGCGGTCGTCGTTCGTCGCCGAGCCGGTGCACAATCTCGTGCACCGCGACGTCTGGTCGTCTGCCGGGTCGACCTTCGTCGCGAGCCGCGCCGAGCAGGGGCGCGAGTTCCTCGCGTCTTCCGACAGCTGGTTCAGGCCCGTCAGCTTCCATGTCGGTCCCGACGGCGCGCTCTATCTGGTCGATTACTATCGCAAGCACATCGAGCATCCCGAGTGGACGTCGAGCGAGCACCATCATGGTTCGCCCGACTTCTATGAAGGGCGCGATCGCGGACGGATCTACCGGATCGTTCCGGACGACGATCGTGCGCCGCATCGTTCGGAACCGGTGGCGCTCGGCCGTGCGAGCGACGAGCAGCTGGTGCGTGCGCTCGAGGATCCCAACGTGTGGTGGCGGCGGACGGCGCAGCGTCTTCTCGTCGATCGAAGGAGCGCAGCAGCGGCGGTCCTGCTGGTTCGGCTCTTTCATGACAGCGCGTCGCCTCTGGCGCGGCTGCACGCGCTGTGGACGCTCGATGGGCTGGGCCGACTCGATTCCGGGCTCGTCGAGCAGGCGCTGAGCGATCGCGCGGCCGGCGTCCGAGAGAGCGCGATTGCTCTCGCCGAAAGCCGGCTGGCGGCCCATCCCGCACTCGTGGACGCGCTGTTCCAGCTCGAGGGCGACGCGGATCCGCGAGTCCGCTTCCAGCTGCTCGCGACGATTGGCTCAGTCGACGGACCGCGGGCCCAGGCCATCCGCGAGCGGCTGCTCCTCCGCGATCTCGAGGATGAATGGGTGCAGACGGCGGCGCTCTCGTCTTCCTTTCCAGCGCCGCTCCTCCAGTTCGATCGCGCCGTTTCACCGCCGTCGGCCCTCACCGCGACGGAAACGCCGGGACGCTCGGCATTCTTCCGGCGTCTCGCCTCGATCGTCGCGGCGAGGCGCGACGAACGCGAAATCGCGCACGTGCTCGATCGGGTGGTGGATCGCCGCGCCGGGAAACCGAATCGCCACGAGCCGGCGGATGCGGCCGCCGGGTCCACAGGACCCGGCCTACATGACTGGTGGCGCGCGGCGACGCTCGACGGACTCGCCCGCGGCGCGCGCACGGGGCGCGTGGATCCCGCAATCTGGAGATCGGGCCAGCCGGTCCTGCTGCGTCTGTTCGAGCAATCGCCGGCAAAAACCATCCGTCGCGGTGCACTGGAGCTGCTGAAAATCACCGGCCTGCCGCCGGGTCCCGCCGGCGACGACGCGGTCACGCGCGCGGTCGCGACAGCAGGGGATGGATCGGCCGATCCGGCGCGCCGGGCGGAGGCGATCGATCTCGTGACGCTGCGCCCGGACCGGCTTCCTGCTATTGGCGAGCGCCTTCGATCGCTGGTCGACTCGTCCGAGCCCGACGAGCTCCGGGCGACTGCCGCCCGCGCGCTCGGTCAGGCCGGCGCCGGCGATCTCCCGGCGTTCCTGCTGTCGAAGTGGCGCACGTTCACGCCGGAGGTCAGACACGCCGCAGCCGACGCGCTGCTTCGGGAGCCGCCGGCGACTCGCGCCCTTCTGAACGCCCTGAAGCAGGGAACAGTGCAGCCGTGGACGCTGGACTTCAGGGAGCGGAGGCGGCTGCTGATGCATCGCGACGCGGCCATCCGTGACGAGGCGCGCGCGATCCTCGAAGAGAAGCCGGGCGAGCGGGACGCCGTGCTGAAGCGATTCGATCGCGCGTTGGACCTCACCGGCGACGTCGCGCGCGGCGAGCAGGTCTTCGCGCGCGTCTGCGCGAAGTGTCACCGGATGAACGGCGTCGGCAACGACGTCGGACCGGATCTCGGCACCGTGCGCAACCGTCTGCCGTCGGTGCTCCTCGGCGATATTCTCCTGCCCAACCGGTCGATTGCGGCAGGCTTCGAAGCCTACGTCGTGGAGCGCACGTCAGGGGGCATCGAAACGGGCGTCCTGCGGGCGCAGTCGCCTGAGGCCGTCGTGCTCGTCCGCGAAGAAGGGAAGGAGACCGTCATCCCGCGTCACGACATCAAGCAGATGACGCTGCTGGCGCTCTCGCTGATGCCCGCGGACCTCGAGCAGCAGCTCGATCCGCAGCAGGCCGCCGACGTCATCGCGTTCATCCGTGGCGGACGGTAGCGTGCGGCGCACGGCGTTCGGCGAATGACTTCCCGGATGGTGAACAGCGCGGATGTTCTCGATGTTCTCATTGTCGGCGCCGGTCCAACCGGGCTCGTCCTGGCGCTGTGGCTTGCGCGGCTCGGTGTGCGCGTGCGAATCGTCGATAAGGCCGACGAGGCGTCGGTCACGTCGCGCGCGGTGGGCGTGCAGGCCCGCACGCTCGAACTGTATCAGCAGGTCGGCCTGGCCGAGACGCTCGTCGATCGTGGACGGCGCGCGACCGCTGCGAATCTCTGGGTGAGCGGCCGGCAGGTGGCGCGGGCGCCTGTCGGCGACCTCGGCGAGGGCATCAGTCCGTATCCTTACGTGTTGATTTATCCGCAGGACGAGCACGAGCGGCTGCTGATCGATCGTCTGCGGGCGTCCGGCATAGAGGTCGAGCGGTCGACGGAGCTTTGCGGCGTCGAGGACAGCGCGGATGGCGCCGCGGCTCGTCTCGAGCGCGCGGGCGGCGGTGTTGAAACCGTGCGCGTCGCATACGTCGCCGGCTGCGACGGTGCGCATTCTGCCGTGCGCGAATCCAGCGGGATCGGATTCGCCGGCGGCACGTACGAGCACGTGTTCTACGTCGCCGACGCGGAGGCGACCGGCCCCGCGGTCAACGGCGAAATCCACGTCGCCCTCGATACGACCGATTTCCTCGCCGTGTTTCCGCTGAAAGCCGACGGACACGTGCGGCTCGTCGGCACCGTCCGCGAGGAGGCCGCGCAGAAGGGCGAACGTCTCGCGTGGGAGGACGTGAGCCGGCGCGTGATCGGCTGGATGAAGATCGACGTCGCGCGCGTGAACTGGTTCTCCACGTACCACGTGCACCACCGTGTCGCTGAACGGTTCCGCAGCGGCCGTGCGTTTCTGCTCGGCGACGCCGCGCACATTCACAGCCCGGTCGGCGGGCAGGGCATGAACACCGGCATCGGCGACGCGGTGAACCTCGCGTGGAAGCTCGCGGCCGTGCTGCAGCGCCGCGCGGATGCCGCGATCCTCGATACGTACGAACCGGAACGGATCGCGTTCGCGCGTCGACTCGTCGCGACAACCGATCGGGCGTTCACAGCCGTGACGAGCTCCGGCGCGCTCGCTCGCCTCGTGCGGCTGCGCATCGTTCCTGTCGTGATTCCAACGGCGTTCGAGCTCGCGGCGGTGCGGCGTTTCCTGTTTCGCACCGTGTCGCAGACAGCCGTGACGTATCGCGGCAGCGCGCTGAGCGAGGGCCGTGCGGGCGGGGTAGAGGGAGGCGACCGCCTGCCGTGGGCTTGCCCCGCCGAAGCTCGGCGTGGAATTGGCGAGCGAAGGCGGGACAACTTCGCGCCGTTGACGTCGCTCGACTGGCAGGTGCACGTCTACGGCGAGCCGGCGCCGGCGCTCCAGTCGGTCTGTGACCAGCGGCGTCTGCCGTTGCACGTGTTCCCGTGGGATCCCGGCATGGCCGCGAGCGGTCTCGAGCGCGACGCCTTCTATCTCGTGCGGCCGGACGGGTACGTCGGTCTCGCGGGCCGCGAGAACGATTCGACGGCGCTGACGTCCTATCTCGACTCGCGGCGTCTCATCGCGCGGCCGTACTGAGGCGGAAGCATCCATGAATAGCGAATTCCTCGTGTTCGAGCATCGTCCGTCGGACTCGCCGTTCGTCGAGCGCGTCTGGTGCGCTTACAGCGAGCGCGCCGGCGAGTTTTTCTCAGTGGCCGCGCCGAACTGCGAGATGGCGGTGACGCGGTATCGCGGCCAGACGTTTCTCACGGTCCGGGGACCGGAGACGAGAGCGACCACGGCCGATTGCCCGGCCGACGGCGAGTGGCTCGGCATTCGATTCAAGCCGGGGACGTTTCTGCGGCACTGGCATCCGGCGACGATCCGCGATCGGCAGGACGTGACGCTGCCCGGCGCGGCGGCTCGATCGTTCTGGCTCACAGGCTCCGCGTGGGAGTTCCCGGATTTCGAGAATGCGGACACCTTCGTCGAGCGGCTCGTGAGAAAAGGCATCATTGCGCGCGATCCCGCCGTCGACGCGCTGCTGCGCGGCGAGCCGCCACGCGTGTCGGCCCGATCGATGCAGCGTCACTTCTCGCGCGCGACCGGGATCACGTTTGCCGCCTTTCGCAAGATCGAGCGCGCACGCTACGCGACGAATCTTCTCCGGGAGGGTGTCCCCGTTCTCGACGTCGTCGTCCGCGCCGGGTACTTCGACCAGCCGCACCTCACCCGATCGCTCAGATATCTGGTCGGGCAAACACCGGGCGATATCGCCCGCGCGACCAGGCAGCTGTCGTTTCTATACAAGACGGCTCCCGCTCCGTCGGCTCTATGATGCACAGACGCGCATGGAGGCGAAACGCACGATGCAATCCGTCACGAGCCCGGGTATGTATCGGACCGGATGGGTCCTCACGGGATTCGTCGGCCTGTTCCTGCTCGTCGACGGCGGAGCGAGACTCGCCGGCTTCGCGCCATACATCGAGGGCATGACCCGGTTCGGCTATGCCGCATCCCTCGCGCCGTGGATCGGACTCGTGCTGCTCGTGTGCACGATCGCGATGCTCGCGCCGCGAACCGCCGTACTCGGCTGCATCCTGGTGACGGGCTATCTCGGAGGCGCGACCGCGTCGCAAGTCCGCATGCAGGATCCGTGGTTTCTGTTCCCGGTGGCCCTGGGCGTCCTGGCGTGGCTGGGACTGTACCTGCGTGATGCGCGAGTCCGCGAGCTCATTCCTTTCCGCGCATTACCGGACCGATTGTAAGTAGCGTTCCAGGCTGGCATAGGCTGGATCTGCAGAGGTGAAAAGTCGTACGTCTCTTTGTACGAAAGGCGGGCTCATCAATCGAATTCACACAATCAACAAACGGACTTGACGCGCATGTCACGCACCTCGCCTACGTTTGTCGGTCATGACGAATCGACATGCGCGTCCTCTCATCGTGATCGGTGGCTTTCTGGTCTCGGCTGGCATCGCCGCGCTGGCCGTCGTGGCCGTCGTGGGCCGACAACCTGACGGCAGCGTGGTGCTTCCGAATGGTCAGACGATTACACCGGCGGGAGTTCAGATCGACGTCAACGATCGCCCACTCGGGATCGCGGTCACGCCGGACGGCACGCAGGCCGCCGTCTCGACCGCGAGCAATTTCGCGCCGAGAGCGCTGCACTTCATCGATCTCGCGACCGAAGCCGTCGTCCAGACGATTCCGATCGGCAACAGCTTCGTGGGCCTCGCCTTCAGCCAGGACGGCAACACGCTGTACGTCGGCGGCGGGGCCGACAACGACATCAAGATTTTCACGCGCGCGACCGCGGGGCCATGGGCCCTTGCCGCGCGTGTCTCGATTGCTGCTGCCGCGCCGAGCGGCCTGAGCCTGAGTCCTGCCGGCGACAAGCTGTACGTCGCGCTCAACAGAAGCCACGCCCTTGGCATCGTCGATACGACGACGCGAACCGTCACGCAGGTCGCTACCGGCGCCTTTCCGTACACGACGGTCGTCTCGAAGGACGGCCGCAAGGTCTACGTCAGCAACTGGGGCGGACGCCTCGCGCAAGCTGGCGACGCGACGGACGGATCGAATCCGGTCGTCGTCGATCCGGCAACCGGTATCGCGAACAACGGAACGGTCTCCGTGTACGACACGGCATCACGGGTCGTCGTCAAAAACATCGAGGTCGGGTTGCACCCGTCGGGCATGGCGTTGAGCCCCGACGGCACGCGGCTCTACGTGACGAACGCCAACAGCGATTCGGTGTCCGTCATCGATACGGCCGGCGACGTCGTCGAATCGTCGATCGATGTCCGGCTGAGCGACTCGGCGCCGCTCGGCAGCGCGCCGAACGCCATTGTGGTCGGCCAGGACGGTCAGACGCTGTACGTCGCCAACGCCGGCAACAACGCGGTCGCGGTCATCGACCCGCGTCACCCAGGACACCGCCAGCAGATTCGCGGATTCATCCCGGTGGGCTGGTTCCCGACGGCGGTTGCGCTGACGAAAGGCGACGATCGCCTGCTGGTCGGCAACGGATACGGCTTCGGCTCGATCGCGCCGGCACCGGCCGGCAGCGTCGGACGACGGTATCAATATCGCAACGGCGAGATTTCGATCGTTCGAGTGCCGCCGAATCAGGGGCACCTCAATCAGTACACCCGGCAGGTGATGAAGAACAACGAGACGATTGGCGGCGGCGAATCACCGGCCCGGCTGACGCCAGTCGGGGTCTCGCCGTTCGGCCGCGGCCGGAACGGCGAGTCTCCCATCCGGCACGTGATCTACATCATCAAAGAGAACCGCACGTACGATCAGGTCTTCGGCGATCTGCCGCAGGGCAACGGCGATCCTTCCCTCGCGATCTTCGGCCGCACGGTCACGCCGAATCTTCACGCGCTCGCGGAGCAGTTCGTCCTGCTCGACAACTACTACACGGCGGGTGACCAGAGCGGCCTCGGCCATCAGTGGTGCGACGAGGCCTACGCCACCGATTACGCCCACAAATACGGCAACGCGCGAAACGACTTCGCCGGCACGAATCCGATGGCGTTCGCGTCGACCGGCTTCATCTGGGACAACGCCCGCAATCACGGCCGGAGCGCGCGCATCTACGGCGAGTTCACGAACCGCACGGTCGTGCAGCCGTCGAACGCGACGTGGTCGCAGTTCTATACGGCCTGGAAGAACGGGACGCCGGGACCGACCATCGTCGGCGCGTCGAGCGTGAAGAGCGCGCAGCCGATCACGTCCCCGATTTTCCCCGGGTACGACCTGCGCATACCGGAACAGGTGCGTGCCGATCTGTTCCTGCAGGAATTTCGGGAGTTCGAGCGCAACCATAACCTGCCGAACCTGGTCGTCGTGCTGCTGCCGATCGATCACACGCAAGGCACGACGCCCGGCTTCCCGACCCCGCGGGCGATGGTCGCCGACAACGATCTTGCCGTCGGCCGCATCGTCGACGCCGTCTCGCACAGCAGCTATTGGCCGACGACGGCGATCCTCACGACCGAGGACGATTCGCAGGATGGCGCGGACCATGTCGACGGCCATCGCAGCGAAGCGCTTGTGGTCAGTCCCTATGCCCGCCGCGGCGTCGTCGACAGCACGCTCTACACGACGATCAATCTCGTTCGAACGATCGAGGAGATTCTCGGCCTGCCGCCGATGAACCAGTTCGATCGCGCGGCCCATCCCATGACGACGGCGTTCTCGAACGAGGCGGATCTGACGCCGTTCGACGCCGTGTCCAGCTCGATTCGGCTCGACGAGATGAACGCGCCGGTGGCGTCGCTCCGCGGGCTGGAGCGCAGGCTGGCGCTGGCGTCGATGGCCATGGATTTCTCCGAGCCCGACAACGCGCCTGGAGATCTGCTCAACCGCGTCATCTGGCACTCGGTCAAAGGTTATGACGCGCCGTATCCGAGCTTTTCGACGCCGTCATGCAACCCTGCTGTCAGGCGGGCCGGACCCGCGCGCGTCGAATAGGTCCACGTTCACACGTTCGCATCGCAACCGTTACGCAAACATTGGACGCGCGTCACACGCGCTCAACACGCGGCGGATAGAGTGCTTCGCTGACTGGCCGCCACCACTCAGCGAGGCACGCGATGACCACACCGGACCGTCGAGCATTCCTGAAACTGATCGGAGCGCCCGCCCTCGCCGCGGCGGCGCCGCTGGATCTCAGCCGCATTCTTTCGATTCCTGCTCATAACCGAACCGGCACGATCGCCGACGTCGAGCACATCGTGGTCCTGATGCAGGAGAACCGATCGTTCGATCACTATTTCGGCACGCTGCGCGGCGTCCGCGGCTTCGCCGATCCGCGCGCGGTGAGCCTGCCGTCCGGCCGATCCGTCTGGCATCAGCCGAACGGATCGGGGTACCTGCTGCCGTTCCGGCCCGACGTCGAAAACCTCGGCGCGACATTCCTGCCCGATCCGCCGCACGGCTGGGCCGACACGCACGCGGCGTGGAACGGCGGCAAGTACGACCGCTGGGTCCCGAACAAGGGTGTGACGACGATGACGTATCACACCCGGAAGGATCTGCCGTATCAGTTCGCGCTCGCCGACGCGTTCACCATCTGCGACAACTACCACTGCTCGCTGATGGGCCCGACCGATCCCAACCGTTATCACATGTGGACCGGCTGGGTCGGCAACGACGGCGCCGGCGGCGGTCCGGTGATCACGAACGCCGAAGCGGGCTACGACTGGTCGACGTATCCCGAGCGCCTGCAGCGGGCCGGCATCTCGTGGAAGGTGTACCAGGACATCGGCGTCGGTCTCGATGCGGCCGGCTTCTGGGGCTGGACCGAGGACCCGTACATCGGCAATTACGGCGACAATTCGCTCCTCTACTTTCACCAGTATCAGTACGCGCCGGCCGGCACGCCGCTGGCGGATCGAGCGCGAACCGGCACGAACGTTCAGGCGCACAACCGCGAGCCGGACGCGCTGATGGCCGTGCTCCGGGAGGACGTGCGCCGCGGCAGGCTGCCGCAGGTCTCGTGGATCGTCGCGCCCGAAGCGTACTGCGAGCACCCGAACTGGGAACCGGACTTCGGCGCCTGGTACGTCTCGCAGGTGATCGACATCCTCGCGTCCGACCCTGACGTCTGGAGCCGAACCGCGCTGTTCATCACCTACGACGAGGAAGGCGGCTTCTTCGATCACATGGTTCCGCCGACGCCGCCGCAGTCCCGCGCGCAGGGTCTCTCGACGGTGGAGATCACGAACGAAATATTTCCCGGCGACGCCGGTCACGCCAGCGGGCCGTACGGCCTCGGCGTGCGCGTGCCGATGATCGTCGTCTCGCCGTGGAGCCGCGGCGGGTGGGTCAACTCGCAGCTGTTCGATCACACGTCGCTCATCCGGTTCCTCGAGGCGCGCTTCGCGCTGAACCGCGAGGATCTGATCGAATCCAACATCACCCCGTGGCGGCGCGCGGTCGTCGGCGATCTGACGACCGCGTTCGATTTCAAGACCCCGAATGCGTCGCGGCACCTGATGCTGCCGAGCACCGATGCGTACAAGCCCGAGGATCTCGTGCGCCATCCGGACGAGGTGCCAATCCCGCCCGAGCGGGGCACACTGCCGCGGCAGGAACGCGGCGTCCGTCCGGCGCGCGCGCTGCCGTACGCCCTGCACGCGCACGGCGATGTGCGCGCCGACGGGTCGTTTCGCGTCGACTTCCGGAACATCGGCGACGCCGGCGCCGTGTTCCAGGTCCGTTCGGGACATCCGTCTGAAGCACCGCGAACCTACACCGTCGAGCCGCGGAAACACTTTGCCGATGCGTGGAATGTCGCGCCGGCCGCGGCATCGGCGTACGACCTGTCGGTCTACGGTCCGAATGGGTTCTTCCGATCGTTCAGAGGCGCCGTCTCCGGAACGCGCGCCGACCTGCTGGTGCGCGCGATCTACGCCGACGACCAGCACATCACGCTGCAGATCGCGAATCGCGCGTCGCTCAACGCGGCCGTGCGCGTGATCGATCAGTACACGTCCCGCGAAACCACGCTCGTGCTCGGACCCGGAGAGGCGGATTCGCGGAGCTGGCCGCTGGCGCGCACGGGCGGCTGGTACGACCTCGCGATCCGCGTCGACGGCGACGAACGGTTCGAATACCGCTTCGCCGGCCATGTCGAGAACGGCGGGGACAGCATCAGCGATCCGGCCATGGGCGGCATCACGTTCGCGCACGAGGAACGGTAGCGCCTCGCACCTGCACCAAGCACTTGGCACCAAGCACCTGGCACCGGCACCAAGCACCTGGCACCGGCACCAAGCACCAAGCACCAAGCACCTGGCACCGTACGTGGAGGTTCAATCCATGCGCACGCACATCATCAAGCAACCCCTGATCTGGCTCTCGCTCGCCCTGGTCTCGCTGGCGGCCGCTGGCTTCGCGTTCGGCAGTCGCGCGCTCGTCGGCGTCCAGTCCGACGGCAGCATTCTCGTTCCCAACGGCCAGCGTCTGACGCCGGCCGGAACGCACATCGAAGTCAACGATCGACCGCTCGGCATGGTCTTGAGCCCGAACCATCGTCTGCTCGCGGTGGTGACGGGGAGCAATTTCAACCCGCGCGCGCTGCACCTCATCGACGTCAATACGCGAGCGGTGAAGCAGACGCTCGGCATCGCCAACAGCTTCGTCGGCGTCGCGTTCAATCCCGCGGGCGACAGGATTTATGTCGGCGGCGGCGCCAGCAACGACGTCAAGCGATTTGCGATGGCTGCCGACGGCAGCTTCGCCGCGGCCGGTTCGCTTCCCATCGCCGGCGCGGCACCGAGCGGCCTGTCGCTGAGCGCGGACGGCACGCGTCTGTACGTCGCGCTGAACATGGCGCACGAGGTCGCGGTGATCGACACGCAGACGTTCACGCTGGTGAAGCGCGTGCCCGTCGGCATCTATCCGTACACCACGGTCGTCTCGGCCGATAGCTCGAAAGTGTATGTGACGAACTGGGGCGGCAGGCAGCCGGGTCCGAACGACTTCACCGACGGCATGTTCCCGGTCGTCGTCGATCGGCGGACCGGAATCCCCATCACCGGGACGGTCTCGGTCATCGACGCGGCGAGCCTCACCGTCGTGCAGACGATCGACGTCGGGCTGCACCCGACGGGCATGGCGCTCGCTCCCGCCGGCAACCGGCTGTACGTGACGAATGCCAACAGCGACACGATCTCCGTCATCGATACCGGCTCGGATCGAGTCGTCGACACGCTGCACGTCGGCAACGCCGAATGGCGTGGTCCCGACGTCATCCTCGGCAGCTCGCCCAATGCCGTCGCGGTCAGCCCGAACGGCCGGACGCTGTACGTCGCGAACGGGTCGCAGAATGCGATTGCAGTCGTCGATGCGGAGGCGACGGCCGATGCGCTCCGCGGACTCATTCCGACCGGCTGGTATCCGACGGCGGTCACGCTCGACGCGACGGGCGAGCAGCTGTTCGTCGCCAGCGGCTACGGATTCGGATCGATCGCGCCCGCGCCGCCGGGACAGGGGCGCAGCTACGAGGATCGCGCCGGCGTGGTCTCCGTCGTCGGCGTTCCGGATCAACAGGAGCTGCGCCGCCTGACGCGGCAGGTCCGCTCGAACAACGAGAGCCTGCCGGCCCCTGATGACGGCCGGCGGGCGCGCGCAGGCGAGGATCTCGATCGAAGCACCGGCAACGAGACGTCGAAGGGCTCCCCGCATCCCATCCCGATGCACATCGGCGATCGGTCACCGATCAAGCACGTGTTCTACATCATCAAAGAGAACCGCACCTACGATCAGGTGTTCGGCGACCTGCCGCAGGGCAACGGCGATCCAACGCTGGTCGAGTTCGGCCGCGACGTGACGCCGAACCATCACGCGCTCGCGGAGCAGTTCGCGCTGCTCGACAACTACTACGGTCCCGGCGATCAGTCGGCGCTCGGGCATCGGTGGGTGCTGCAGGCCTATCCAAGCGACTGGGTGCACAAGTACGGCAACGCGAGAAACAACCAGAGCCCGATGCTGCTCGGGCCGACCGATGCGATCTACGACAGCGCGAAATCGCGCGGCCTCACGGTGCGTGCGTACGGCGAGCGCGGCGCCAACACGATCACGCCGTCGAACGCGACGTGGACGGACATCTACAACGACTGGCGGAACGGGACGTCGAAGGTCGGCATCTCCGCCCGCGCCATCATCGTCGGCCTGCGCGACGTGTATCACCCGAAGTATCCCGCGGCGGAGAGCCGCGTTCCCGATCAGTACCGTGCGGACATCTTCCTGAAGGAGTTCGCGGAGTTCGAGCAGAGCGGCAGTCTGCCGAACCTCGTGCTGATCCTCCTGTACGACGATCACACCGAGGGCACGAGCCCCGGCTTCCCGACGCCGCGCGCGGCGGTCGCGGACAACGACCTCGCGCTCGGCCGCATCGTCGAGGCGATCTCGAGGAGCCGCTACTGGAAGGAATCGGCGATCTTCGTCACCGAGGACGATTCGCAGGACGGCCTCGATCACGTTGACGGCCATCGCACGGTTGGTCTCGCCATCAGTCCGTACACGCGGCACGGGATCGTCGACAGCAACTTCTACACGATCGTGAACATGTATCGGACGATCGAGCAGATCCTGGGTCTGCCCCCGCGAAACCAGTTCGATCTGGCGGCGGAGCCGATGTTCTCCACGTTCACCTCGAAGGCGGACCTGACGCCGTACACCGCGCGGCCGAACACGATCCCGCTCAACGAGATGAATCCGCCGCTCGCGGGTCTCCGAGGCCTGCAGCTCGAGCTCGCGAAATTCTCGATGACGATCGACAGCTCCGAGCCGGACTCGGCTGACGCCAACATGCTGAACCGCGCGATCTGGCATTCGGGCCACGGGTTCGACGTGCCGTACAACTACGGCCGGCCGATCAGACGC
>Ga0114129_10010503_pt1 | contig 13210 bp, 13 predicted proteins | sample RhiMetdeltSRZDD1_FD_80071 | JGI IMG/M metagenome (GOLD analysis project Ga0114129, IMG submission 80071) | Populus rhizosphere microbial communities from Tennessee, USA - Rhizosphere MetaG P. deltoides SRZDD1 (version 2) (version 2) | ecosystem: Host-associated > Plants > Roots > Rhizosphere >...
CAGTCATCGCAGCAATATTGAGAAATCTTTGCCGATTCATCGCATTACTCCTTCTCGATGATTTCCCTCACGCGAAGGCATGGCACGCATGATAGCAGATCAGAAGAAAGCTTGCTGAGTAGATGCCCCCCACTGGAGACGCCGGCTCGTCACTTGCATCCCGGCTCGGGTGTGATCTCTCCGAGCGGCCGTACGGTGACGAGGTCGCGTCCCTTGGTCTTGGCCAAGAACAGCGTCATCGCCGCGTGGTGATTTTTGCCGATCGTCACCCGCCCCGTGGGCGATTTGATCGTGAGGCCTTCGAGGCCGTCGATCATCGCTTCCTTGTCGACCTTGCCCGCCTTTTCGAGCGCCGCTTTCATCGCGATCAGCGCGTTGTAATGCGTCATCACGTAATTCGAGACCGTTGTATCGGCGCCGGCCTGCGCCTTGACCCTATTGGTAAAAGCCTTCGATGCCGGCGTGGTGGCTACGAACGGCACCACGACGAACATGTTCTGTCCCTTGCCGCCGAAGATGCCGAGATCGGTCTCCGATAGCCCGAGAAACGCGACCGTGGTGTGCTTCAACAGGCCGAGATCATCGGCCTGCGGGATGAAATTGAGCCCGTCGCCCTTCAGCGCGAACAGCAACACCTTCGCCTTGGTCGCGGCAATGCGCGCAATCAACGGGGCAAAGTCCGTTTCCTTGCCGGTGGTGAATTCCTTGCCGACCACCCGGCCGCCGAGCTTGGCGATGATCGGCTCCGCGGCGTCGAACATCTTATGCGGCCAGGCGCGGTCGGCTCCCAGCAGGAAATAGGTGTTGCCGAAGGTGCGGTTCATGTAAGGGAGCAGCTGGGCGAGCTCCTGGTTGGGAACGGTGCTGAAGGAGAAAATGTAGCGGCTGCACTGGCCGCCTTCGTAATTGGTGGCGTAAAGCAGCGGCGTCTTCGCGGCCTCGACCACCGGCGCGATGGCAATCAAGTTTCGCGAGGTGATCGGCCCGACCACCGCCAGCACGCCATCCCGTTCGATCAACTTGCGCGTCGCATCCGCGGCAACCTCGGGATCGGTCTTGTCATCCTCATAGATGACCTCGACTGGCCGGCCGAGGATCCCGCCACCGGCATTGATGTCCTTCGCAGCCAAATCGAGCCCGAGCTTCGCCTGTCTGCCGTAAAGCTCGACGCCACCGGAGAACGGCAATACCGCGCCGATCTTGATCGGCTCGGCGGACATTGCGGCGGTGGGATTCGTTGCCCATGCGCAGCAGACGAGCGCGGCACAGCAAAGGAGACGGACAGGATGCGCGAAAGGGATTTGCATCTGCGAGACCCGGAGAGCTCCAGTTTTCCTGGCGGCGGGAATTATCCGAAAAGAAAGGCTGCCCCGGCAAGGAACTCCACGACGAACAGTTCCAATTCACTCAAGCAATCGCGTGACTTCGCGCCAACGTATATACTTCCGCTCCAGCCCTTTTCACGAATGAGGAGGAAAATCCCATGTCAGCGCAACCCCGCAAGGTCGTGCATTCCGATATCAAGCCCGAGAACACGCCGGATCTGGCCTCGCGCTATCTCGACGTCCCCAACATGCCATGGGAGCCGACCAAGTTCCCAGGCATCCGGATCAAGGTGCTTTATTCCGATGATAGCGGCATGACCACGGCGTTGTTCAAGCTCGATCCGGGCGCCGTCGTGCCGCTACACGAGCACACGGCGCTCGAGCAAACGTTCGTGCTCGAGGGCACGCTCGAGGATCACGAGGGCGTGTGCGGACCGGGTCAGTTCGTCTGGCGGCCGGCCGGCAACAAGCATGAGGCGGTGGCGCCGAACGGCGCCCTCATTCTCGGCTTCTTCCTCAAGCCCAACCGTTTTGCCCGCGGGGAGAAGTTCTTCACAGAAGAAGGGGCATAGAAGAGCGCGCGGTGCATGCGGCGGCTTCGCCGACGTGCTTTCGGGGGAGACGCCGGCTTGGTAGCATTGAGATAAACATTGGCTGAGTATGTACGGCCTCGCCGAGCGTTCTGTCAGGAGGCGACCATGGCGGACACCAAGTGGACCATCAAGGGACGTGAGTTCGTCAACTGCAACTGCTCCTATGGCTGCCCCTGCCAATTCAACGGATTGCCCACACACGGCCATTGCCAAGCGGTGGGCGGGTTCGAGATCGAGCGCGGCCATCACGGGTCGACCGCGCTCGATGGGTTGAAGTTCGTGGGAATCTTCCGCTGGCCGGGGGCTATTCACGAAGGCAAGGGCGAAGCGGCGGTGGTGATAGACGAACGCGCAAACGAGGCGCAGCGCGGAGCGCTACTGCGCATTCTCAGCGGCCAGGATACCGAGCCCGGGGCGACGGTTTTCAACGTGTTCGCGTCTACGCTGGAAAAGGTGCATGAACCGATCTTCGCGCCGATAGAATTCCAGGTCGACATCGCCGCGCGAAGGGCGCGCTTGGTGGTGCCCGGCGTGACCGAAGGCCGCGGTGAGCCAATCCTCAATCCGGTGACCGGCGCGCAACACCGCGTCCGCATCGACATGGTCGACGGGTTCGAATACACGCTCGCCGAAATCGGGCGCGGCTGGAGCAAGACCTCCCGCCCGATCCGGCTGGAACTCGCCGACACCTACGCCCAATTCGCCGAGATTCATCTCAGCCAAAGCGGCATCGTGCGCTGACCCGACATGGCCGATGCGGCAATCGAGGCCGTGCTGCGGCGCGATCGAGCGATCGTAGTCGCCGCGCTCGTCATACTGACTGCGCTCGCCTGGGCCTACGTGTGGTGGCTCGCCGTCGACATGGAGATGGGCGGCATGGACATGTCCGGCTTCCGCATGATCCCGGCCGGCATGGGCCTGATGATGCCGGCGACTGCACCCTGGACCGCAATGGAATTCGCGTTCGTATTCGTCATGTGGGCGGTGATGATGATCGGCATGATGACGCCCTCGGCCGCGCCCATGCTCCTGCTTTATGCGCGCGTCGGTCGGCAGGCGGCGCAGCAGGGACAGCCATTGGCGGCGAGCGCCTATTTTGCCGCGGGCTATCTCCTGGCGTGGATCGGCTTTGCGCTTGCCGCAAGCTTGGCGCAATGGGCGCTGGAACGCAGCGCGTTGCTGAGCCCCATGATGGAGCGCGCAAGCGATGTCTTCGGCGGCGCGGTATTGATCGGCGCCGGCCTCTATCAGTGGACACCGCTCAAGGACGCCTGCCTGCGCCAGTGCCAAGCGCCATGGTTGTTCATTCAGCGTCACGGCGGATTTCGTCGCGACGCGATTGGTGCACTCGCGCTCGGTCTTCGCCACGGCGGTTACTGCATCGGCTGCTGCTGGGCGCTCATGGCACTCCTCTTCGTCGGCGGAGTGATGAACGTGCTGTGGATCGCCGCGATCGCGCTGCTGGTGCTGGCCGAAAAGGTCGTCCCCGCCGAACGGATAATTTCGCGCACGGCGGGCGCGGTATTCTTCGCGGGCGGAGCGTGGCTCATCGCACAAAGCCTGTAACAGCCAGGTTGTGCGGCGCCTCTTGCATGCCATAAATTTGCGCCAAACCGGCAACCGCGAGCTCGGTGAGGACGCAATGGCGCTCAAGACCGTCATCTCGAGAGCAATTCGGCCATGCGTTTTGATGCAATTGGCGGCCGTCCTCATCGGCTGCTCCGAGATCGGTTTTGGCCGACAGCCGGAAAAGACCGTCGACCCCAATACGTTTCCGGAAAACTACAAGAAGGACGTGCTGGCCTATGTGCAGGCCCATCCGGGCGAGCTCGTCAACACGCGCGACGCCTCGATATCCGCCCCGTCGCTCAAAGCGTTCGGTAGTATGGAAAGCCGGTATTTCGTTTGCCTGCAGGCCAACGCAGCGGATTCGCGCAAAGAGAAACTGGTGATCTTCTTCTCGGGCCGCATCAACCAGTTCATCGACGCGGAAGGCGGCCAGTGCAGTGGCGCCGCGTATCAGCCGTTCCCCGAGCTCTTGGCGGAGCTGCGCCAGTTGAAGGAGAAGAAGTGAGCGCGAGCGGGGCGCGCCTCATCCGGCCGTCAACGCCTGGCGGATCATGCGCGCGATTTCGGCCTTGCTGTAGGGCTTGGCGAGGAGCAGCACGCCGGCATCGAGCCGGCCGTGATGGAAGATAGCGTCTTCGGTGTAGCCGGACGTGAACAGCACCTTCATGCCGGGGCGACGCTTGAGCACCTCATCGGCAAGCTCTCGACCGTTGATCGAGCCCGGCATGATCACGTCGGTGAACAGCAGGTCGAACGAATCGCCGCGCTCGACAACCTGTAGCGCCTCGGCGCCGCTTCCCACCGAGATGGTCTGATAGCCGAGGCTCTGGATCTGGGTGGTGACCGACCTGCGGACCAGCGCGTCGTCCTCCACCACCAGAATGGTCTCCATGCCACCTTCGATCAACGACGGTGCGGCCGCTTCGGCGACCACCTCCTCCGGCGCACTCGCGCGCGGCAGATAGAGCTTGATGCTCGTGCCTAGTCCCTCCTCGCTGTACACGTCGATCTGCCCGCCGGACTGCTTGACGAATCCGTAGACCATGCTCAGCCCGAGGCCGGTTCCCTTGCCGACGCCCTTGGTCGAGAAGAATGGATCGAAGATCTTGTCGCGGATGGCCGCCGGAATGCCGGTGCCGGTATCGCTCACCGCGATCATCACATACTCGCCCGGCGTAACCTCGGCATGCGAGCCGGTGTACGTTTCATCGAGCACGACATTGCAGGTTTCGAGCGTGAGCTTTCCGCCCTTGGGCATGGCATCGCGGGCATTGACCGCGAGGTTGAGCAGCGCCGTGGTCAGCTGGGTGGGATCGACAAGCGCGGGCCAGGCATGCTCATCCAGTGACACCTCGATCTCGACCTGCTCGCCAAGCGCGGGGCGGAACAGCTTCTGCGCATTGACGATCAGCGCGTTGACATCGGTTTCGCGCGGCTCCAGCGGCTGCTTGCGCGCGAAGGCGAGAAGACGTCTGGTCAGCTCCGCCCCGCGCCGCGAGGCGGCCGTGATCAACTTGGTCGCCTCCACGAGTTGCGGCTTGTCGGCAACTCCGTCAGCCAAAATACCGATGATCGAGGTGATCGCCGTGAGCACATTATTGAAGTCGTGCGCAATGCCGCCTGTCAGCTGTCCGACGGCTTCCATCTTTTGCGACTGCCGCATCTGCTCTTCGGCGGCGATCTTGCCGGTAATATCGCGCAGCAGCAGGTTGTAGATGTTACCGTCGCGCCGGCGCACGCCGCTCATCGATATTTCGACTTTGATCTTGTGACCGTCCTTGCGCAGCGCGTCGATTTCGAAGCGCTCGCCTTCGACACGCCCCACCTGTCGCAAAAGCTCGTTCATCGAGAGATAGCGGGGCCGATAGCCCTTCGGCAGATACAGATCCGTAATCGGTCTGCCCATCGCCTCCTCGCGTGACCATCCGAGGATCGACTCCGCCTGCGGATTCCATTCCAAGACTTCGCCGGATTCGTTGACCTGGATGATGGCATCGAGCGCGGTATCGATGATGGTGCGCGCCATGCGCTCGCTGTCGAGCAGCGCCTCTTCCGCCTTCTTCGCCTCGGTCATGTCGCGGCCGATGAAGAAGTGACACTGCTCGGCATCGGACCATACGCAGCTCCAGGCCATGGGTATGACCCGGCCATCCTTGTGAATCCACGGGGTCTCGAAATTGCGTCGTTGCTCTCCGCGGCGCGCCATGCGTATTTCCGCCCGCGCAGCTTCGAGATCACGGGGATAAACGAACTCAGCTCCATTGCGGCCCACCAGCTCTTTGGGCTCGTAGCCCACAATGGCCCGGCAGCTCGGGCTGACCCGAAGGATCTTGCCCTCGTGGTCCGTCGTCAGAATCAAATCCGGTGACAAATCGAAGAGGCGACTGCGTTCTTCGATTTCACGGGTCAGTGCCGCGGTCTTCTCGCGCACCTCAGCGTCCATCCGGGCGAACGCTTTAGCCAACGTGCCGATTTCGCCGCCGGCGGCAGTGTGAATGACCATCGGTTCGTTGTCGGCCAGCCTTTCAACCGCCCGCGTCATTTGCGCCAACGGCTTGGTCATCGAGCGGGCAATAAACACCGCCAAGACGAAGGCAACGAGCACCGCAGCAAGGGCGGCGATCGCGCTCGCATCGCGAATGGTCGTCGCTCCAGCAATGAGGGCGGGATAAGAGAGGGTCTCAATCGCAGCAACCCGCGGGCCACCTCCCAGCCGCAGTTTTTGCCATGCTACGCCCACGCGCCCACCGGAGCGGTTCTGGAGGATCCGAGGTTCCCTAGCGTCGCTCTGCAGCAACTCCATGAGACCTGGATATTCGTCTGACACACGCGCCGGAGAACCGAGCTGAAAGCCGAACTCGCGATTTACATCGGGATGGAGGAGGTAATCGCCCGAGTCGTTTACGACGTAGATGTGGCTGCCTGGACGTACGGACCAGCGAATGCGGTCGAATACCGGCCGCAAGTCGAGATTTGCGATCACAATCCCAAACCGCCGACCATCAGGTGTAAACAGCGGCGCAGCAACCCGCGAGGTCGGAACACGGGGTGTGTCGACCACTCCGCGCGTCGTTTCCAGTTCAATCGGCGAGATGTAAACGTCGCCGGCGGCAAGCGCCATCGTCTTTTGGAAGTAGTCCCGATCGCCACCACGTTGGAGTTCCGAGTCGGGTAGCGCGCGGATTGCGCCGCCTGCTCCCGAACGGTCCACGCGAATGATTTCGCGCCCGCCATCGGCAATGCCGATGATCCGCAATTCGTCGTACCAGGGCTTCGCCGTGAGTTCCGCCGAAAACCGCGCTTCCAGCCGGCGCCGCTCGGCCGCCGCGAAGACGTTGGAGCGATCGGCAAGGTCGCCAGAACTTCCGATCACCATTTCATCCACTGCGAGTGCCAGCACGTCCGCCCTCGCGCCGCGAACGACGGCTTCAAGCTCACTGGCAAGCAGCCGAACGTGCTGGTCGAGGCGCTCCAACGAACGCGGGACCGCGACCCCCAAGAGATTGCGGTAGGCGAGAATGCCGGTCGCCGCAGTCGTGAAGAGAACCAGCCCAACCATGGCCAGCGTCAAACGCGTGGACAGCTTCATGGCATGGCCTCGCCGCGATCGAATGCCGGGTGAGCGAGCGGCGGGCAAGATGTTGCCGGGCCCCAAAACGGCGGTGCCGGCCGGCGCCGCCGGTCACCCATATCGGTTCCGAGCGGCTGGCAATCCTGGCTCATGGCCTGAGCCAGGGCGCACATGCCCCGCCGCGGCCAATCCGCCGCGCAGCTGCGCGTTGTCATGGCTTTTCGCCTGGCGAACAGGTATGCGTCCCTCCGGCCGGGATCTTATTCGTGCCCGTTTGAAACAATCATAGCACGTTTCGAGCCGAATTCGTCCACCATGACCGGCAAACTATTTGATTCCGCGATTGTCTGAGGGGCAGGGGATGCGCTGGAGCGTGGCCCCACAATAATTTGCCGTTATGTCGGATCTGCGTGTCAAGTCCGTCACGCCTTTGACACCGTCCGTACGGTTGCAAAACAATTGGCCATTGGAATTTCCTTCCCGGCCTCGGTGCCGCTTGCGAGGGCACCCCCGCGAACTTGCACCCCAAGGGGCAACGTGGCAAATGTCGCCCGCACGTTAACGCTAACGCGGGGAACCATGCATCCTGGCACCACGTACCTTGTGGTGGGACTTGCCGCACTCGCCGGTGCATGCGCAAGCCAGTCCGATGCCATCCCGCCGACATACGTTTCGCCCTCGACATATGAAAATTTGACGTGTCGTCAGCTCGGCGAGGAAGTGAAGCGCGTCACTCGTGCCGAGGCCGCAAGCACGCAGGCCGGCAAACCGGCCGATGCCGCCGACGTCGGGCTGTTCAAAGGGACCATGGACGCGCTCGAGCAGGTATCGATCGAGAAAGGCTGCAATATCCAGTTTCAGCATGGGTGAACGCGAGATCTTGCGGCTCGCGCGTCGTTGACACCTGCGCTAGATTCCGGCAGCCGGAGGTTGCCGTGGCGCGCGTGCGAATGATCAAGCCGGAGGAGGCAGACACCGATACCCGCACGGTCTACGACGACGTGCTCAAGCAATGGGGGCGGATCAGTAATTTCTCGCAGGTGCTGGCGCATCAGCCGGCAGCGCTCGCGGGGTGGATGCTGCCCAACGAGGCGATCCGCCTGGACAACGTCAAATCCGATCCGGAATACGTGAAGGTCCAGCAGCTCGTGATCATCAAGACCTCGGCGCTCAACCGGAGCGCCTATTGTATGTCACACAACGTTCCGCTGGGCAGAAAGATCGGATTGACCGAGTCGCAGATCAAAGCCGCGCAAAGCAGCGACTACCTGCGCTCCCCCGACCTCGACGACCGACAGAAAGCGGCGATCCGCTGGGCCGAGGTCGTCACGCTACTCACCGCGCGCGATGACGATGACGCTTTCGCGGCAATGCGGCAGCACTTCAGCGAGAAGCAGATCGTGGAGCTGACCGTGTTCTGCGGCATGTGGAACTACTCGAACCGGCTATGCGAGGCCTTGCATATCGACCTCGAGCGGCCCGACAAGCGAATCGAATTTCAGGACTAGCGGAGTCACCGATCGATGCCGCGCACCTTCGCTCGAGCGGCGCGCTTATCCTCTCCCCTTGCGCGAGAGGGTATCCGAGTCCGCGGCTCGATTTGTGTTGTTACCGGCGGTCCCGAATCAGACCTCCACGAAATTAGGGACAAGGCGATATGGCCGGAGCCAAGACCTATACCGGCGGCTGCCATTGCGGCGAGGTGCGGTTCGAGGTGACGACCGACCTCGGCAGCGTCATGGCCTGCAACTGCTCGATCTGCCAGAAGCGCGGCGCACTCTGGTCGTTCGTGCCACCGGCCAGCTTCGCGCTGCGTGCCGGGGCGGAAGCCCTCAAAGACTACCAGTTCGGCAAAAAATCCATCCATCATCTGTTCTGTGCGCAGTGCGGCGTAGGCGCGTTCTCGCGCGGAACGAACCCGAAGGGCGGTGATATGATTGCGGTCAATGTGCGCTGCCTGGACGAGGTCGACATCGCAGTGCTCAAGCCCACGCCCTTCGATGGCCGCAGCTTGTAGCCGTTCCCGACCCTCATATGCGTTAGCTTAACGGGTGTGGCTCCGCCTGTGCCGGGCTCCATCACACCGGCGCGCGTTCGACACCGTTGCTGAACTCCTCGCTGCAAAACGGTCCGCCCTGATACCAGTCGCCGACAGGATCGGCCGGAAGTTTCGCCTGCGCCGCGAGCGCGGCGGCGCTGTGCTCCTCGGAGCGGCCCTGTGGGCGATAGCCGAGACGGAAGGCTGCGCTGTTATCCCACCAGCCGCGCGCGTTGTCGGAGACGCCGTAGAATATCTCGTAGCGAATCTCCGGGTGCTCGAGGCCGATGCGGATGAGCTGCAGAAGATCCTGCGGCGCAATCCAGATCGAGAGCCGCCGCCGGTCGACCGGCACATCGCCGAAATTGCCGATACGGATGCAGGTGACGCGCAGCCCGTATTTGAACGCATACAGCGCGGCGACCGCCTCTCCGAATGCCTTGCTGACGCCGTAGCGGGAGTCGGGACGCAGCGCGGCATCGACTCCGATGCGCCGCTGGCGCGGGTAAAAGCCGACCACGTGATTCGAGGATGCGAACACCACCCGCTCGACGCGGTGACGACGCGCCGCCTCGAACAGGTTATAGCAACCAATGATATTGGCTTGCAGGATCGTGTCCCAGGGCCCCTCGACCGAGAAGCCGCCGAGATGCACGATGCCGTCGACTCCGGCAACCGCGTTCTCGACCTCTGCCGTGTTGGCGAGATCGGCTTCGACGAAGGTCTCGTCCGCGGAAAGGTCGGCAGGCCGCTTCACGTCGCTCAGCCGAATATCGGGATAGATGCCTTTGAGCAATTGGCGCAGACCCGTGCCGATCCCGCCAGCTGCGCCCGTGATCAACACCGTTTGCATGATCTACCCGCTGCCGAGCTTGGCGGCGAGCCGCTGGTAGCGCTTGCGGCTATTGACGAGGTGCCGGCGCATTGCTGCGCGCGCCTGCAAAACACCTCCGCTGCGGATGGCCTGCACGATCGCGCGATGCTCGCGTTGGAACGTCTCGCTATATGCACGTTTTGGTATTCCCGGCCCGCCGCGGATCGTCTGACGCGGGATGATGAAGCGTCCCAGATGTTCCAGAAAGCGCCTGAACTGCCGGTTGCCGGTTGCGTCGGCGATGCTGCAATGGAGCGCAAAATCCTGCGCGATCGCATCCTCGCCGCGTTTGAGCGCAGCATCGATGGCCTCCAAGCACTCGACGATCTTGCGGATTTGCGACGCGGAACCGCGAGCGGCGGCCAAGCCTGCGGCTTCGATCTCGATGCCGGTGCGCAGCTCCATCACATCGAGCACGGCGCGAAGCGGCGACAGCAGGTCGACGTCGATACGCAGCGGCCGGCGCGCGTTCTCCGGGACGAAAGCGCCCACACCTTGACGCGTGATCACCAGTCCATCCGCCCGCAAGGCTGCAACCGCTTCGCGCACCACCGTTCGGCTCACGCCGGTCGCCGCGATCAATTCCTGCTCGGTCGGCAATCGCGACCCCGGCGGGATCTTGCCGCTGGTGATGTCGTCGGTGAGACGCGCAACCAGCTCGCTCGTGAGGGAGCGCGGCGCCGGCAGCGGTTGGATGACCGAAAGGCTGGATCTGCTCATGCCCTTGACTCCCCCTACCTCAGGGTCATCATATGATATGACAAGTGCTAGCACGAGCCGGCCGATTGGATCAATGAGTGCGGCCGCGCCAGCATGCAATGAAAATCGTCTCAGGAGGAAAATTATGAACCGCCGCACCGTGCTTCGCCTCGGCGTTGCCGGCGCGCTTGGCGCGCTCGCGACCGACGTTCCCGCCTTTGCCCAGCAAAAGCTCGTGCTCAAAGCAACCGACGTGCACCCACTGGGCTATCCGACCGTCGAAGCGGTTTTGGCGATGAGCAAGAAACTCGAAGCGGCGAGCGGCGGCCGCATCAGCGTTCAGATGTATCCGTCGATGCAGCTCGGCGGCGAGAAGGAGATGATCGAGCAGGCGCAGATCGGCGCGCTCGCCATCGCGCGTATCAGCGTCGGCCCCATGGGCCCGCTGGTTCCGGAACTCAACGTCTTCAATCTGCCCTTCATGTTCCGTGATGACGCGCACATGGAGAAGGTGATCGATGGTCCCATCGGCGACGCACTTCTCAAGAAGCTGTCCGATCATCCCACGGCAGGGCTGATCGGGCTGTGCTGGATGAATGCCGGCACCCGCAACGTCTACAACAGCAAGCGACCGATCAGATCGATCGACGACCTCAAGGGGCTCAAGATCCGGATGATGGGCAATCCGGTCTTCGTCGACACCATGAACGCGCTCGGCGGCAACGGCGTCGCCATGGGCTTCGACCAGCTTGTCAGCGCGATGCAGACCGGGGTGGTCGACGGCGCCGAGAACAATTATCCGACCTATGCCACCGGGCAGCATTACCGCTACGCCAAATACTACTCGCTCACCGGACATCTGATGATCCCGGAGATCCTGGTGTTCTCCAAGAAGACCTGGGACACGCTCCCGAAGGACGACCAGGCGCTGATCTCCAAGTTTGCCAAGGAAGCGCAACAAGAGCAGCGCAAGCTCTGGTATGCGATGGAAGAGAGGTCGCGGAGCGACATGGAGAAAGCAGGCGTGGAGATCATCAACATCGACGACAAGAAGCCCTTCCAAGAGGCGGTGAAACCGGTCTGGGACAAATACGCCACGCAACACGCCGAACTGATCAAGCGCATTCAAGACGTGAAGTGATCCGCAATTCGCTGCGCAGGAGCCGGCCGATCGGGGGATCGCGCCGGCTCTCGTGTTGCTCGCGCGGAGCCAGGCGATGAAGCAGCACTACATCCGGGCAATGGACGCACTCCACGGTGCCTGCCTGTTCGTCGCCGGCGCCTGCCTCATCGTCATCACGATCATCGTTCCCTACGGGGTGTTCACCCGCTACGTGCTCAACAGTGCGGCATCATGGCCCGAGCCGATGGCCGTGCTGCTGATGATCGTGCTCTCATTCCTGTCCGCTGTCGTTTGCTACCGGGAGCATCTGCATATCGGCGTCGGTATCCTGCCGGCCTTTCTCGCGGAACCGGCCAAGTCGGTGCTGGGCGTTTTTCTCGAAATTTGCATGCTCGCGACCAACCTCTTCATGGTGGTCTGGGGAATCAAGCTCGTACAGACGACCTGGTACCAGAGCATCGCGGAATTCCCCATTATCACCGCCGGCATGGCCTATCTGCCGATCCCGGTCGGCGGCGCGATTACCGTCGCCTTCGTCATCGAGCGCTTCCTGACACAAAAGTTCTTCCAGGAGCCCGAGCCCGACACCGTCAGCCAGATCGCGACCGAGTAGGAGCGGCATGGACGTCCTCGTTCTGGTCGGCAGCTTCGCGATCGTTTGTCTGCTGGGCATGCCGGTCGCCTATGCGCTCGGACTTGCCGCTATCCTCGCCGCGCTGTGGTCCAGCATCCCGCTCGAAGCCGTGATGCTCAAGGTCTCGGGCGGGATGAGCGGCTTCTCGCTGCTCGCCATTCCGTTCTTCATTCTCGCCGGCGCGATCATGGCCGTCGGCGGCATGGCGGAGCGCCTGGTCAACCTCGCCAAGGTGTTCGTCGGCTTCATTCGCGGCGGGATGGCGCTCGTCAACATCGTCGCCTCCACGATGTTCGGCTGCCTCTCGGGATCTTCGGTGGCCGACACGGCGGCGGTGGGCTCGGTGATGATTCCGCAAATGATCAAGCACGGTTATCCGCGCCTGTTCGCCGTCAACGTCACCATTTCGGGCTCGCTGCAGCCGCTGCTGCTGCCGCCGTCGCACAACATGATCATCTATTCGCTCGCCGCCGGCGGAACGATTTCGGTGGCGCAGCTGTTCATGGGCGGGATCATCCCGGCGCTGCTGCTCGGCCTGTCGCTGATCGTGCTCGTCCTCATCACCGCGCACCGGCAAAACTTTCCGAAGGGCGAAATGGTCCCGCTGCGCCAGGCGCTCAAGATCGCGCTCGACGCGTTCTGGGGACTGATCACGATCGTGATCATCCTCGGCGGAATCCTCACCGGCGTCTTCACGCCGACCGAGTCCGCCGCCGTGGCTTGCGTCTACGCATTCCTCGTCACCATGTTCGTCTACCGCGACTGCAAGTGGCGCGATCTGCCG
>Ga0114129_10010506_pt1 | contig 13207 bp, 8 predicted proteins | sample RhiMetdeltSRZDD1_FD_80071 | JGI IMG/M metagenome (GOLD analysis project Ga0114129, IMG submission 80071) | Populus rhizosphere microbial communities from Tennessee, USA - Rhizosphere MetaG P. deltoides SRZDD1 (version 2) (version 2) | ecosystem: Host-associated > Plants > Roots > Rhizosphere >...
GACAAGCTCCAGGTCGATCGCCGTATCCAGTCTCGCGTCAAGAAGCAGATGGAGAAGGCGCAGAAGGAGTACTACCTCAACGAGAAGATGAAGGCGATCCAGAAGGAGCTGGGGCGCAAGGACGAGAAGGGCAACGAGGTCGACGAACTCAAGAAGAAGATCGAGACGTCGAAGATGCCCAAGGAGGTCGAGGAGAAGGCTATCCAGGAACTCAAACGCCTGGAAGCGATGCCTCCGATGTCGGCCGAAGCGACCGTCTCGCGCAACTACCTCGACTGGCTCATCGCCGTACCCTGGCACAAGAAGAGCCGTGAAAGCCGCGACCTGAAGCGCGCAGAAGAGATCCTGAACGAGGACCATTACGGCCTGGAGAAGATCAAGGAGCGCATCCTCGAGTTCCTCGCCGTCCGCGCCCTGGTCAAGAAGCCCAAGGCCACTATCCTCACCTTCTCCGGACCTCCGGGAGTCGGCAAGACGTCGCTCGCCAAGTCGATCGCCCGCGCAATGAATCGCCAGTTCGTGCGGCTCTCGCTCGGCGGCGTGCGCGACGAGGCGGAGATTCGCGGACACCGGCGCACCTACATCGGCGCGTTCCCAGGCCAGATCATCCAGATGATGAAGAAGGCCGCGACGATGAACCCGGTGTTCCTGCTGGACGAAGTCGACAAGATGTCGATGGATTTCCGCGGCGACCCGTCGGCGGCGTTGCTCGAGGTGCTCGATCCCGAGCAGAACAACACCTTCCTCGATCACTACCTCGACGTCGAGTACGACCTGTCGAACGTCATGTTCATCTGCACGGCCAACGTGCTCCACACGATTCCGCAGGCGCTGCGCGACCGCATGGAAGTGCTGCAGCTTGCCGGCTACACCGAGCTCGAGAAGGTGCAGATCGCGCAGAAGTTCCTCGCGACCAAGGCGATCGAGAACGTGGGGCTCACGAAGGACAACATCACGTTCCACGACGAGGCGTTCTCCACCATCATCCAGCGCTATACGCGCGAGGCGGGCGTCCGCAACCTCGAGCGAGAGATCTCTTCGGTCTGCCGCAAGGTGGCGCGCAAGGTGGTGGTCGAAGGCAAGAGCTTCAAGGAAGAGATCACCTCCGAAAAGGTCACGCAATATCTGGGCGTGCCCCGCTTCCGCAACACGATGGCCGAGGAGACGAACGAAATCGGCGTCGCCACGGGCCTGGCGTGGACCGAGGTCGGCGGAGAGATTCTCGTCACGGAAGCGACGCTCATGCCCGGCAAGGGTCACCTCACGCTCACGGGCAAGCTCGGTGACGTGATGCAGGAGTCGGCGCAGGCGGCGATGAGCTATGTGCGCTCGAAGGCCGAGGAATTCGGCATCGAGAAGGACTTCAACAAGCGGACCGACGTCCACATCCACGTTCCCGAGGGCGCCATCCCCAAGGACGGCCCGTCGGCGGGCATCACGCTGGCGACGACGCTGGTGTCGGCACTGGCGCGCGTGCCGATCCGCAAGGACGTCGCGATGACGGGCGAGATCACGCTGCGCGGCAAAGTACTCCCGATCGGCGGCGTCAAAGAGAAGGTCCTCGCGGCGCACCGCGCCGGCGTCAAGAACATCGTCCTGCCAAAAGACAACGAGAAGGACCTGGCGGACATTCCCAAGAACGTGCTGGACACGTTGAACGTCTACATGGTCCAGACGATGGACGAGGTCCTGAAGATCGCGCTGGCCGATCCGCTGACTGCGCGGCCGACCGTGTCGGAGTCGACCGGGCCGGTCGAGATCGCGGACGACACGATTACCCACTGATTGAAGCCACTTTCGTCACGAGCGCCGCAAGCGCCGGCGATCTCCCGCGAGATGGGCTCGGCGAGATCGCGATGGTCGGGCGCTCGAACGTCGGTAAATCGAGCCTGATCAACGCGCTGGTACGCCAGCGCGTCGCGCGCACGAGCGCCGCGCCAGGCAAGACGCGGCTGGCGAATATCTATCGCGTCGCGCGTGAAACGGCCGCGCCGTTTTACCTCGTGGATCTTCCGGGATACGGATACGCCCGCGGCGGTCGCGGCGCAGCGCAGGAGTTTGAAGCGCTGAGCGCCGCGTACTTCGGGCGGGATAGGCAGGAGGGGCGGGATAGGCGGGAGTTAGTTCTTGCCCTTCCAGCCCATCCTGCCCGTCCAGCCCACGTCAGTGCGCTGCTGCTCATCGACGCCAGACATCCAGGCCTGAAGGCCGACGTCGAGGCCTGGCGCTGGTTGACGACAACCGTCGGGCGTCGCGACATCGTCGCGACCAAGATCGACAAACTGTCGCGCGCCGAGCGGCTGCGCGCGCTGAACGCGAACGAAGCTGCATTTGAACATCCCGTGCTGCCGGTTTCGGCCAACACGGGCGAAGGACTGGACCAACTGTGGAAACTGATCGAACGGCTGCTGAACCCCAATCACCGCAACCGCCGGCGCAACCCGCCGCCCCTCCCCCGCCAGAAAAGTTAGAGCTCTCGACGCTCAAGGACATGAGCGTCGGCGCCCTGACCAAGGTCGCGAAGGGACTCGACGTCCCTGGCGCGACCGGCATGCGCAAGCAGGAGCTCATCTTCGAGATCCTCAAGGCGCGCGCCGAAAAAAGCGGGCTGATCTTCTCGGAGGGGGTGCTCGAGGTGCTCCCCGACGGGTTCGGCTTCCTGCGGGCGCCCGACTACAACTACCTGCCGGGGCCGGACGACATCTACGTGTCGCCCTCGCAGATTCGCAAGTTCGACCTGCACACGGGCGACACCGTGTCGGGCCAGATCCGGCCGCCGAAGGACGGCGAGCGCTATTTCGCGCTCATCAAGGTCGAAGCGGTGAACTTCGAGCCGCCCGAACGGGCGCGCGAGAAGGTCTTCTTCGAGAACCTCACCCCGCTCTACCCGCAGAACCGCATCGGGCTCGAAACCGACGGCGAAAACCTCTCCGCTCGAGTCCTGGACCTGATGGTGCCCATCGGCAAGGGCCAGCGCGGCCTCATCGTCGCGCCGCCGCGCACCGGCAAGACGATGCTCCTGCAGAATATCGCGAACAGCATCACGCGCAACCATCCCGAGGTGTACCTGATCGTGCTGCTCATCGACGAGCGGCCCGAAGAAGTCACCGACATGCAGCGCTCGGTCCGCGGCGAGGTGATCTCGTCGACGTTCGACGAGCCGGCGCAGCGGCACGTACAGGTGGCCGAGATGGTCATCGAGAAGGCGAAGCGCCTGGTCGAACACAAGAAAGACGTCGTGATCCTGCTCGACTCGATCACGCGGCTCGCGCGCGCCTACAACACCATCGTGCCGCCGTCTGGCAAGGTGCTCTCCGGCGGCGTCGACAGCAACGCGCTGCAGAGGCCGAAGCGCTTCTTCGGCGCGGCGCGGAACATCGAGGAAGGCGGCTCGTTGACCATCATCTCCACCGCGCTGGTCGACACCGGGTCGCGCATGGACGAGGTGATCTTCGAGGAGTTCAAAGGCACCGGCAACCTCGAGATCCACCTCGATCGGAAGCTGACCGACCGGCGCGTGTTCCCGTCGATCGACATCCAGAAGAGCGGGACGCGGAAAGAAGAGCTCCTGATCGCGAAAGAGGATCTGAGTCGCGTCTGGGTGCTGCGGAAAGTGCTGACGCCGCTGTCACCGGTCGAAGCGATGGAGCTGCTCTTGTCGCGAATGGCGAAGACGAAGACCAATCAGGACTTCCTGGCCTCGATGAGCAACGGCAAGGGCTGAGAAAGGTAAAAGACAAAACTCAAAAGGTAAAAACTAACTTTTAGCTTTTAACGTTCTAATCGCCCCCGATCAGATCTCCTATCGCCCCCAGCGCGCCGCCGAAGTCGCGCTTGACATCCTCCTTGTCGCCCCGGTGCGCGCGCATGATCCGATCGGCAAGGCGCGAGAACGGCAGCGTCTGAATCCAGACGCGGCCGGGACCGGTCATCGTCGCGAAGAAGAGTCCCTCCCCGCCGAAGAGCGCGGTCTTGATCCCGCCGACGAACTCGATGTCGTACTGAACCGTCGGATCGAACGCCGTGAGACAGCCAGTGTCGACGCGCAGCTTCTCGCCGGCCTTCAGCTCCATCGGGATGATGGTGCCGCCGCTGTGGATGAAGACGTCGCCGCTGCCCTCGAGGCGCTGCAGGATGAAGCCTTCTCCACCGAAGAAGCCCGCGCCGAGGCGCTTGGTGAACTCGATGTTGATGTCAATCTGGCCCGCGGCGCAGAGAAACGAGTCGCGCTGGCAGAGCACCGCGCTGTTCTGCAGCGGCATCCGGATGATCTTGCCCGGGTAGGGCCCGCTGAACGCGACCTTCGCCGCGGGCACGTGGCTGCGGAAGAAGGTGAGGAACAGGCTCTCGCCGGCCAGGACCTTTCGCTTGAGCGCGCCGAGGATGCCGCCTTCCATCCGCGCGTCCATCTCGATCCCGTCGGTCATGTAGGTCATCGCGCCGGCTTCCGCGCGCACTTCTTCGCCCGCCGCGAGCGTCAGAACCACCGCCTGCATGTCGTCGCCGACAATCTCGTGCGTAATCATGGGAAGATTCTATATGCGCTATCGCACGTTTGGACGCACGGGCTGGCAGGTGTCGGAAACCGGCTACGGCATGTGGGGCATGGCCGGGTGGACCGGATCGGATGACGAGGAATCGCTGCGCGCGCTCGATCGGGCGCTCGCGCTCGGCTGCACCTTCTTTGACACCGCCTGGGCGTATGGCGGCGGTAAGAGCGAGCAGCTCCTGGGTCGGGCGCTGACAACAAGAGGGCCACACCCCGATCCGCTTGTTCGAGTCGCCACGAAGATCCCGCCGAAGAACATGAGATGGCCGGCGAAGGCCGAGTACGCGATTTCCGAGACATATCCACCGACGCACATCCGCGAGTACACGGAGAAGAGTCTCGAGAACCTCGGCCTCGAGACGGTCGACCTCCAGCAGTTTCATGTCTGGAGCGACACGTGGGCGGCGGACGAGGGCTGGCAGCGCGCGGTCGACGATTTGAAACGCCAGCGCCTGATCCGCGCGTTCGGGATCAGCGTGAACCGATGGGAGGCGACCAACGTGCTGCGCGCGCTCGACACGGGCCTCGTCGATAGCGTGCAGGTGGTGTACAACGTGTTCGACCAGGCGCCGGAGGACGAGCTCTTCCCATACTGCCAGCAGCATGGCATCGCCATCATCGCGCGCGTCCCGTTCGATGAAGGAAGCCTGACCGGCGCCTTGACTGCGGCATCGAAGTGGCCGGACGGCGATTTCCGGAACCTTTACTTCAACCCCGAACAGCTCGCGGCCACGCTTCCGCGCGTGGATCGCCTCCGTCCGCTCGTGCCCGATGGGATGGACCTGCCCGAGCTCGCGCTGCGCTTCATCCTCGAACACCCGGCGGTCAGCACCGTCATTCCAGGCATGCGGCGCCCCCGCCACGTCGAGCGGAACCTGGCCGTAAGCGACGGCGTGCGCCTGCCGCCGCGGCTTCACGAGGCGCTGAAGGCTCACAGGTGGGACAGGAAGCCAAATGCGACGCCGTAGCAGGCTCCTTCCAGGCTCCTTCCAGCCTGTCCGGCCCTTCCTGCCTATGCCGCCCTGCTATAATGGGAGTTTCCAGGGACGCCCAAGGAGATCGCTGTGAAGGAAGGCATTCACCCTAAGTATTACGCTGTAGAGGCGCGCTGCTCGTGCGGCGCGACGTGGAAGACCCACTCGACCAAGCCCGAGCTGCACCTCGAAATCTGCTCGAGCTGCCACCCGTTCTACACCGGCAAACAGAAGCTGCTCGACACCGAGGGCCGCATCGTGCGGTTTACGAAGAAGTACGGGGCGCAGACGTCGGAAACCCGCAAGAAGGCCGCGAAGACCGCGAAGACCAAGAAAGACGCGCCGGCGACTGCTCGATAGCACCTACTTCACAGTCGCCGTCCACAGCTGATACCGACCGGCCACGAAGGGCGCCCATACCAGGACGCCCTCCTTCGACAGATCGAAGAACCGATCGATGCTGCGGAAGACGCCGAGGCTGGCGACCATCCGTTCGTCGCTTCCGTCCGTGTTGGCGGACCACAGTTCCTGCAGGGCGCTCGAATCGTTTGCGGGCCGAAGCAGGAAGATCCGCCGACCGTCACCCGACCAGACCGGTGCTGCCCCCGTCGTCACAACGTGACAGGGGCTACCGTCGGCCGGACAGATCCAGGCCTTTCCGTCGTGTCGTGACCCGACGATCGATGCGCCGTCCGGTGACCAACGGCTCGGATGCATATGCGGGCGCGGCAGCTCGCGCTGGACGCCGGTTTCTACCTCTTCGATGACCGTCGTGTCGGGCGGGCCTCCGGACGTCGCGCCCGGCAGGCTCTGTCGCAGGTACACGATGAGGCGCCCCGTCGGATCGAACCACGGCGCGTTCTGCGTCTCCCACCGCCACTTCCGGAATTCCACGCTCACGCCCCCAACGGCCGGGATGCGCCTGAACGTCAGGGTGGGCTGCGACTGGAAGAAGTAGACCGACTGGCCATCGGCCGCCCATCGAGGCTCGTGATTCAGCTCCCGCCCGCCCGTCAGCTGGCGCAGATCTGTGCCGTCGGCAGCGACGGTCATGATCGCCACGGCATAATCGGCTTGGCCGAAAAAAAGAATCCGTTGACGATCTGGCGAGAACAGCGGGAAGAGCATTTCCGTCGACCGACTGAGCACGGTGCGCTCGAATCCATTGGCCAAATCCCGGACGCGCATCTCCCAGTGGTTTCTGACGTTCGTGAACGCGACATGGCGTCCGTCGGCGGCGATGTCGGGTTGATCGTCTTCTCCGGCGCCGGTCGTCAGCGGCTGCGGCTCACCCCCGCTCGACGGTATCTGCCACAACGTCCGGCTGCCCGCACGCATGGAGGAAAAGACAATCCACTGACCATCTCGGGTCCAGACGGGCCATCCGCCCTCGCGCAGATCCGACGTCACCTTGCGCGCGGCTCCACCCGCCGACGGAATCAGCCACAAGTCGCCGTTCGGGCCGGCCTCAGGGTGGAAGAACGCGATGGTCGAGCCGTCCGGCGAGAACGCGGGACCGCGGGGCACGCCGTAGTACCTGAGCGGCACGCCGTCGACCTTGTGTACGTTCGATCCATCTGATGACGCGGTGAAGAGCTCGCCCGTGGAGGCCGGGCTCTCGAAGACGATGCGGCCCCCATCCAGGGAGAAATTCGGATTGGCGCCGCGCTCGATCAGTCGACGGGCGGCGCCGCCGAGCGGCGACACGGACCAGATGCCCGTGCTCTTCAGGCCGTACACAATCTGATCGTTTCGGGGCGACCATCGCGGCCGGCTCGCCTCGACACTGCCGAACGTGATCTGGAGGGGATGCTCCTGCTCGAGCCTGGTCACCCAGATCTGATCCACGCCTTTCTGGTCAGGCGCCGCAAACGCCAGCATCGACCCATCCGGCGAGTAGCTAGGCGCGCGGCGGGATCCCTCGAACGTCGAGACGAGCCGTTCTTCGCCGAGCGACATCGGGCGCGATCGTCCGAGCTGCCACCAGAGCAGCGCAGCGGCGATTGCCAACACCGCGGCGGTTACCGCGGACAGCGGCACCCGCGTCGCTCGCGCCTTGGGCCGCGAGGACATCTGCTCGTCGTCGCGAACCAATTCAAGGACGGCTTTCACTTCGGCAGCCCGACGATACCGGTCGACGGGATCTTTCTCGAGCAGGCGCATGACCAAACGAGACAGGCTTGACGGGACGCTCGTGGGCAGGGTCGCAGGCGGGTGTTCGAGAATCGCGGCGGCCATCTCGTACGTCCCGGCTCCCCGGAACGGCAGCCGTCCGGTCAGCATCTCGTAGAAAACGACACCCAGTGCCCACAAATCGGACCGTTCATCCGCTTCTCCGCCGCGCAGGAGCTCCGGCGCCATATACGAGACCGTTCCGATGAGCCGTTCATCGAGCGATGGCTGGGCTTGTGTGATCTGCTCCGCCGACACCCGCGGGAGCGTTGTGGCTAGACCGAAGTCCAGAATCTTCGGCCGGCTCTCGTGATCGCAGACCACGTTGGCGCTCTTCAGATCTCGATGTATCAGCCCACGTTCGTGCGCGTGGGCCAGCGCATCGGCCAGCTGGACGCCGATGCGAGCAACGGTGCGCGCCGGCAGGCCATCGCGCGGAATGATCGACTGGAGTGTCCGCCCTTCGACGTATTCCATAGCGATCCATGGCTCGCCGCTGGTGTCCCCGACATCGTAAATGTGGCAGATGTTTGGATGATTGAGGGCTGAAGCAGCCTGGGCTTCCCGCATGAGGCGACGCCGACCTTGCTCGGCATCGGCGGCCCCGGTCGGGTGAAGGACCTTGAGAGCGATCTGGCGGGCGAGTCGGTCGTCGCGCGCGAGATAGACCGTCCCCATCCCGCCGGCGCCGATGATCGATACGACCGTGTACGGTCCGGCGGCCTGGCCGGGCGCCAGCATGTATTGGATTATAGTCGCCGGCCGCCGACGCCCTATTCGAGATTCAATTGCGCCACGCGTTCGAAAGCGGTCTTCCGCTCGAGTCGCGCCAGGCGGTGACGCGCAGCCTGAGTCCAGGCGGGACGCAGTGCGGTCTCCAGCGTCCGCAACGCGAACGCCTTCGCGGTGCCCAGGTCGCGCACGCGATGCTCGTTGTGGATCGCGAGCGCCTCGGTCGCCTCGCGGACGATGGCCGGCGGACAGCCGCGGATGTCGAGCACTTCTCGCCAGCACGCGGCCGCCTCTTCATAGCGCCGTGCTCGGCGCTTGGCGATCGCGAGCGACCGGAGCGCGTCGATGCGGAACGGGTCGAACGCGCCACGCGGCGAGCGGCAGCGATCGATCGCACGGCTGAAGGCGTCGCACGCGCGATCGTCGAGGCCGGCGCGCGCGTAGACCCGGCCGAGTGCGATCGCTTCGCGCGCGTCACGCGCCGCGTCGGCGCCGGATCGCGCCAGGTGGAACAGCCGGGCCGTCAGCGCCGCCAGCGACAGGAGATCGCGCCGGTTGTGTTCGAGCACCGCGGCCAGCGGATCGGCATCTCCCGTACGCACGAAATGAAAGTAGCGCCCTGGCACCTGGAAGCCGGGCACATCGCCCGCGCGTCGGATACCGAGAATCTCCCGCTCGAGGGTGATAAGCGAACAGGCGTGCTCGCGTAGCGCGGGGCTTTCAGCCCCGCGATCGCGGCCCTGAGAGGGCCGCGCTACACGTTTCCAGAATTGTCGCGCCGGATGCAGAACATCCACGTGCGGGAGGCGGCGGCCGGTCCATTCCAGCCGGTGGAACAGATAGCGCGTCTCGAGCAGCGAGGCGTCGAACGATTTGCCGTTGAAGGTGACGAGGGCGCCGGCACGCTCCAGTTCGCCGGCGACAGTTTCGAGCAAGGCTCGCTCGTCCGCATAGCACGTGAGCACGAACTGCCGCGTCACAAAACCGCCATCGGCAGCGAACCAGCCACAGCCCACCAAGAACGCCTGTGTACCTGCCCCGCCGCTCAGCCCGGTCGTCTCGAGATCGAAGAACAGGAACGGCGCCTGGGCAGGAGGATCGCTCGCAAAGAGCGCGGCCTCGCCAGACGCTTCGTCGAGGCACTGCGCGATCGTCCCGACTGCCTCTTTGCCGTATCGGGCCGAGGGCTCCCAGCGGCGATCGACCACGAAGCAGTCGTCGCGCCAGGCGCCGCCGAGTGTCGACAGATCGACCTGGTCGCGTGGGCCGGGTAGGGCCGGTGCGGCCGTTGGAGGCGCCGCATAGGACCGTCCCGACGGCGGCGCAACTATCCCACGGATGCGATCCGACAGAGAACTCATAGCATCTCCGCCTCCGCCGCAGTGATCGCCTGTGTGTCCTCTGTTCTTTCCTTTGTGTCCTCCGTGGCCGCGAGCAGCAGGTCGAGGATCCTTGAGGCTGCAGCCTTTGCGAGCGGCCCGGTGTGGCCGATCGGCCCGACACAACCCGGGCACCCGCTCTCGCACTGACACTCGGCGATGAGATGCCCGGCGCTCCGCACGAGCTCGTCATGCATCTGGAACAGCGGCGCGCTGAACCCAATCCCGCCCGGATAGTTGTCGTACACGAAAATCTTCTGCGGGCCGCTGGCGGCAACCGGCGCGATGTCGGCGTCGCCGGTGTCGATGGAGATGCCGATGTCGTGGCCGTCGCACATCAGCAACAGCTGCGCCACCTGCTTGAGCGCGAAGGCGAGGCCTACCACACCGTCGCGACGATCGTCGGCGGCATACGGCAGCATGGCCATCACGCTCGCTGGCACGGTCAGCCAGTACGCCGTGGTGTGCATCTGCTGTTCCGGCAGGTCGAGCTCGCCGGAGCCGACGTTCTCGTTCGTGTAGAACTTGATCTTCTTGAAACCCACGACCCGCGAGACGACGTGGACCTCGCCGTGGGAACGGGCGCTCGGCTGGGGTGCGGGCACGTCTGTCTCGAACGTGTCGATCGGCGTGACCTTCGAATACGAGATCGCCGTCGTGTAGTAGTCGCAGTCGATCTCGCGCACGAACGCCTTTCGGCCCTCGAAGTCGAACCGCTCCACCTGGTAGAGCTTCCCTTCCACGATGTAAATCGCCTTTGGATGGAGCGTCGTCGGCCCGCTGGTGAAGTCCGTTTCACCGATCACCCTCGCCTCCTGTGTGGTGTCGACAACGACGAAGTTGTCCGAGGAGACCGACCGCAGGCTCACGGCATCAGCCGGATACGATTCGTTCGTCCATGTCCAGGCGCCGCTGTTGCAGTGGACGAGGCCCTGCTCCGAGAGGACACCGAGGATTTCCTGCAGGCTGTGCCTGCCAAACTCCTCGGTGTCGGTGAACGGCAGCTCGAATGCCGCGCATTTGATGTGATCGACGAGGATGTGCAGGTTGTCCGGGTCGATGAGGGCGCGCTCGGGTGACCCGTCGAAGAAGTACGACGGGTTGCGGACGACGAACTGATCCAACGGCGCGCTGCTGGCCACCATCACCGCTGCCGAGCGGCTCGTCCGCCGGCCCGCACGGCCGGCGCGCTGCCAGGTGGCGGCAATGGTGCCCGGATAACCTGCCAGCACCGCGACGTCGAGCGCCCCGATATCGATGCCAAGCTCCAGCGCGTTGGTCGACACGACGGCGCGTACAATGCCGTCCCGCAGGCCCTTCTCGATCTCGCGCCGCCGCAGCGGCAGATAGCCGCCGCGGTATCCACGGATCCGCTCGGGCCCTCCGGGGACGCCCTCGAAATCGTCTTTCAGATAGGTCGTCAGGATCTCGGTCGACAGACGGCTCTGTGCGAAGACGATCATCTGAAGATCGCGCTTCAGGAATTCGGATGCGATCCGCCGCGTTTCGCCGAGATAGGAACGTCGAATACCCAGCAGCCGATTGACGACCGGAGGGTTGACGAAGACGAAGAACTTCTCGCCCCGAGGCGCACCGCTTCGCTGAACCAGCTCGAACGGCTGCTCGGTCAGGCGTTCCGCCAGCTCACGGGGATTGGCGATCGTCGCCGAGGAGCACAGAAAGGTCGGATTCGATCCGTAGTGCCGGCAGATCCGTCGCAGGCGACGGAGCACATTGCACAGATGACTGCCGAACACGCCGCGATAGGCGTGAAGCTCGTCGATGATGACGTACTTGAGGTTCTCGAACAGCTTCGCCCATCGTGGATGATGCGGCAGGACGCCCGAGTGGATCATGTCGGGATTGCTGAGCACGATGTGAGCGCGCGATCGAATTGTCCGCCGCGCATCCTGCGGCGTGTCGCCGTCGTACGTGAAGACGCCTATGGGGGACGCAGGTCGGTTCCGATCCGCAGCGACCTCCGTCCCCGACAGCGATTCGCACATCGCCTGCAGCTCCGCGAGCTGATCCTGGGCGAGCGCCTTGGTCGGAAACAGGTAGAGCGCGCGGCTCGACGGATCCTGGAGGATCGAATGGAGCACCGGGGCGTTGTAGCAGAGCGTCTTGCCCGACGCAGTCGGCGTGATGACGACGACGTTCCTGCCGGCGAGCGCGTGGCCGATCGCTTCGGCCTGATGCGTGTAGGGCTGGCTGATGCCCCGCGAGCGAAGGGCCTGCGTCAGGCGAGCGTCGAGCGCCTCGGGAAATGCCGCGAAATGTGCGGACACGGCCGGCAACCGTCGCATCGCCGTCACGTGCAGGTCCGGTGTATCCGGCCGGTCGACAGGGCCGCCCGCCAGCCGGTCGAGCGCCGCATCCAGCGCGCTTTCAGAGTGCAGACGCCGCGCGGGCAGCATGGCGCCGCATCGTACCAGCGAGGCGAACAAATGGCAAACAGGACATGGCTAATGGCTGATGGCGAATGGCTTAACGCCGTCCCTTACGGCTTTGATGGTAGGCTTGCGGGCCAATGACGACGCCCGACGGACGTCTGCCGCGCACACTCGGGCTTTGGAGTTCCGTGGCGCTCGTCATCGGCATCACGATCGGATCCGGGATTTTCAGGTCGCCCGCCGGGATCGCCCGACTAGCGCCGAATCCGCTCGTGATGATTGGCTTGTGGGTGGCTGGCGGCGCCATCACGTTGTGCGGCGCGCTCTCGCTGGCCGAAATCGCCGCAGCGCTCCCTCAGACGGGCGGGATTTATGCGTACTTGCGCGAAGCCTGGGGCCGACGCGCCGCCTTTCTCTTTGGCTGGTCCGAGCTGGTGCTGATTCGCGCGTCGGCGCTCGGTGGAATTGCCGTCGTGTTTGGCGAGTACCTGCTGCGCAGCTTCGGTATCGATCCTTCCTCGCACGTGCTCGTGGCCCGTGGGCTGTCGGCCGGCGCGATTGTGTTTGCGGCCGCCGTGAACGTGCGCGGCGCCACGCTTGGCGCCCTGATCGTGGGCGTGGCGACTTGGGCGAAGTTCGGCGCGCTCGCCCTGCTCGTCCTCGCGTCGTTCGCGCTGGGCGGGTCGCACGGCGCCAGCGCCGTCCATTTCACCGCACCCTCAGCTGGACCGCTGGCGGTCGGAAGCATCGGCCTGGCGCTCGTCAGCGTGCTGTGGGCCTACGACGGATGGGCCGATCTGTCCTTCGCGTCCGGCGAGGTGAAGGACCCGGCGCGGAACCTGCCTAGGGCCATCATCCTAGGCACACTCGCGCTGATTGCCCTCTATGTCCTGACCAACCTCGCCTATCTGTATGTGCTGCCGATCGAAGCGGTCGGCCGCTCGCCGCTCGTCGCCGCCGACACCATGATGGCGCTCTTCGGTCGCGCCGGCGTCGTCCTCGTCTCGA
>Ga0114129_10010507_pt1 | contig 13207 bp, 11 predicted proteins | sample RhiMetdeltSRZDD1_FD_80071 | JGI IMG/M metagenome (GOLD analysis project Ga0114129, IMG submission 80071) | Populus rhizosphere microbial communities from Tennessee, USA - Rhizosphere MetaG P. deltoides SRZDD1 (version 2) (version 2) | ecosystem: Host-associated > Plants > Roots > Rhizosphere >...
GCCGAGCTCCACGCGCTCGACGACGCGCCCGCTGCGGACCTGGAAGACCTGCATCGCGACGCCCGCCGGTCCGAGCTTCAGCCCGAACACGTCGCGGTGGCCGAGCTCCGCCGTCGCCATCTTCTGCTGGCGATCGTGGAGCGTCTGCACCGTCCGCATCGCGTCGCGCAGCTGCGCCGCCTCTTCGAATCGCTCGCCGGCGGCCGCCTCGAGCATGCGGCGCCGCAGCGTCTTGACGAGCTCGTCGTTCTTGCCTTCGAGAAACAGCTGCGTCATCGCGACCGCTCCCGCGTACTCGTCCGCCGTGCAGATCGTATCGACGCACGGCGCGATGCAGCGCTTGATGTCGTATTCGAGGCACGGCCGGCCGCGCTTGCCGGTGATCACTTCGTTGCACGATCGGATGCCGAACAGCCGGTGCGTGAGGCTCATCGTCTTGCGCGCGAACGTCGCCGGGAGAAACGGTCCGGCGTAGAAGCTGCCGTCGCGCTCGACGCGCCGCGCGACGAGCACGCGCGGAAAGGCCTCGTTGGTCGTGAGCTGGAGGTACGGATAGTTCTTGTCGTCGCGCAGCAGGATGTTGAACTTCGGACTGCGCTGCTTGATCAGATTGTTCTCGAGCGCGAGCGCCTCGACGACCGAGTCGGTGACGATGACTTCGAGCCGCGCGACCTCATCGAGCAGCGCGTCGCGCTTCACATCGCTGCCGTACCCGCCGAGATAATTCCGCACGCGATCGCGCAGCGAACGCGCCTTGCCGACGTAGATGGTGTCGCCATCCGCGTTGAAGTACAGATAGACTCCGGGCTGCTCGGGCAACCGGACAATCTGCTCCTTGAGATCCTGGATGGCCATACGCTACTATGTCGCGTCTTCAAGTCTGTGTCTGAACCTTCAATTATAAGCACCGCAGTACCAGCGGCATCGGTGGCGACCGTGAACGGCCGCGCGCCGCGTCCGCGCCAGACGTTCACCGGGCTCATCGGCACGATCTGCATGTATCCGCTGCGCGCGATCATCAACGCGTGCGTGCGGCTGCACATTCACCCGAACACGCTCACGCTCATCGGCGTCATCGTCAACGTCGCCGCGGCCTGGGCGCTCGGCTTCGGCCGGTTCATGCTCGCGTTCGTGATCATGCTCGTCGCGAACATCTTCGACTTCATCGACGGCAAGGTCGCGCATCTCACCAACACCGTCTCGGAGTTCGGCGCGTTCTGGGATTCCACCCTCGATCGCTTTTCGGATCTCGCCCTCATCACTGGCTTGATCTTTCTCTACTCGAAGCTGGGCCGCAGCGACTACGTGATGATCGCGGCGCTGACGCTCATCTTCTCGATCATGACCAGCTACGCGCGCGCGCGCGCCGAGTCGCTCGTCCACAAGTGCAAGGTCGGCTTCATGGAGCGTCCCGAGCGGATCGTGCTCTTCATGATCGGCGCGTCGACCAACCGCATGGCCGGCGTGCTCTGGGTGATTCTGGTGTTGTCGATCCTGGCGGTGGCCAACCGGATCTATTACACGTACCTCGCACTGAACCGGCTCCCGATGCCGACGCGGCATGGCGTCGCCGGATTCTTCAACCGCGCCTTCTTCTGGACCGACGAGCGCGCGACACTCCCCTACGACCTGTGGGTCATCGCGATCCTCGCGTTCGTCTGGCTCATTCCGCCGCAGTGGCTCGGCGACCCGATGGCGACCGATGCCGGCCTCGTCGCCTGGCTCGGATCGAAGTTCTAGGAGATAGATGGTCGAGACCGCGCGTCTCCTGCTGCGCGTGCCGCAGCTGGAGGATGCGGAAGCCCTCATGGCCATCATCTGGGATCCCGAGGTCGTCGAGCAGAAACAGGTCACGCTACGCGAGCCGCCCGGAGGTCTCGAACTGGCGGTGAAAAACACCGGTGACATGATCCGGCAGTGGGAGCGGCGCGGATATGGTCAATGGTCTGTCGTCGAGAAGGCGACGGGACACGTCATCGGCGTCGTCGGCTTTTACCACCCGGAGGGACACTGGCCCGGTGTCGATCTCGGCTGGGTGGTGCACCGCACCCGATGGGGTCACGGCTTTGCGACCGAGGCGGCGGCGGCCGCGCTCGAATGGGCGTGGGAACACACGCAGATCGATCAAATCGTCAGTCTCATTGCACCCGACGATCGCCGCTCGATTCGGATTGCGACGAAGATCGGTCAACGGTTCGAGCGAGCCGACGTGGATCCGGTGCACGGCGAGGCGGTGAGCGTCTACACGATCGCGCGGCCCGATGGATAGTGTCGCTAGGCGCGTTTTCTCTTCGCGGCAGCGGCGGGTTTCTCGATTCTCTCGATTTTCTCGACGGCGGCTTTCGCCGGCTTCTTCTTCGTCGCGCTCACCGTGTCGAGACTCTTCTTGAGCGCTTCCATCAGATTGACGACGCGCGGCGGCGCCGCGGCGGCCGGCGCGACGATCTCCTCGCCGGCAATCTTCGCATCGATGATCTTCTGCAGCCCTTCGCGGTATTCGTCCTTGTAGTCCGAGAGGTTCAACGGCCCTTCGAACGTTTGGATCACCTGCTTGGCGAGCTTGATCTCCTCGGGCTTCACTTTCGAGGGCACCGAGCTCAACTCCTCGACCGCGTCGATGCTCCGGAGCTCCGCGGCGTGGTGCAGCGTGTACATGACGATGCCGCGTTCGTGCGGCTTCACCGCCACGAGGTACTCGCGTCCGTACAACGCGAGCTTGCCGATCCCGACTTTGCCTTTCATCCCTTCGCGCATGACGGCAAACGCGTCGGATGCGACGCCGCCGTCGGGCGCGAGGTAGTAGGTGCGATCGACGTACATCGGATCGATCGACGATTCGTCGGCGAACTGGACGAGATCGATGACGCGCGTCGATTCGGGCCGCACCTTGTCGAAGTCTTCCTCCGACATGACGACGTAGCGCCCCTTCTCGAATTCGTAGCCCTTGACGATCTCCGAATTCGGCACCTCGCGGTCGCAGTGCGGGCACCAGCGCTTCTGCTGGATGCGCGTCTGGCATTCGCCGTGGAGCTGGTTGAACGAGATGGTCCCGGCCGACTCGGTCGCCGGGAACACCTTGATCGGAATGTTCACCAGACTGATCTTCAGGAAGCCTTTCCAAGTCGCTCGTGCTGCCATAGCTCTTCTTTTATCGGATGAATGCCGGCCGGTCCCTATGCTTCGTCCCGTTCGTCGTGCGCGCCGAGATCCAGACCGGTGCCGGTGAAGTGGATCGCGTGCTCGCCGATCTTGTCGCGGAGCAGCCGCCGCGCCGCGCCGTATTTGTCGCCTGGCACGATGAGACGGCGTGCAAGATTGCGCAGCCGCGAGATGACGATGAGCGCCACCTCGCGCTCGCCTTCGCGCCAGCTGATCCCGCCGATCTCGTGATACGGGATGAACGCGTTGTCGGCCCAGATCCCGTCCTCGTAGAACCCGCGGCCGATCGTGCGGCTCTTCGGGACGAAATACGCGTAGTACAGGCACATCATCGCTTCGCCGAAGGCCTGCCGCCGCAGGATGAATTGTTTGGTGAAGACGAGGAGGCCGAGCGCCACGCCCAGGGCGATCATCATCGCGTACTGCGGCGGCTTCGGGCCGGGCCACGTCAGCAGCGCACCGCGCCGGACCCGCACGTAGCGGAAATAGTCGTAGCCCAGCTTGATGTTGGCGATCAGGAACCCGACGCCGAGCAGGAGCAGGATCCCCGTCAGGATGGGCTGAACGTTCACGTTATCGATTCTATTAAACCTTCTCCACGTTCTCGACGTTGTCGACACGCGCGAGATTGGGATCGAAGCAGTGGCGGCACCGCGCTTCGTAGACGCCGGTGGCGCCGACCAGGACCCGATCGCTGCTCGCGACCAGGCGCTGCGTGTGGTTCGCGGGATCGCCGCAGACCACGCAGATGGCCAGCGTCTTGGTGATGTATTCGGCGATCGCGAGGAGCTGCGGCATCGGCTCGAACGGCCGGCCGAGATAATCCTGATCCAACCCGGCGACGATCACCCGCTTGCCCCGATTCGCGAGCTCGTTGCACGCCGACGGCAGATTCGCGTCGAAGAACTGCCCTTCGTCGATCCCGACGACCTCGGTGTCGTCGTCGACGCACTTCACGAGCTCGTCGGAGCTCTTCACGCACCGCGATCCGATCCGCATGTCGCTGTGCGAGACGATGTGATCTTCGCTATAGCGGTCGTCGACGAGCGGCTTGAAGATCTGAACCTTCTGCTTGGCGATCTGCGCGAGGCGCAGCCGGCGGATGAGCTCCTCGCTCTTCCCGCTGAACATGCTGCCGGTGATCACTTCGATCCAGCCGCGCTGAGGATGGACCCGAACATCGTCCATAGACAGAAATTAGTGAATTGGTGAGTTGGTGACTTGGCGAATTAGTTTTGAATGAAGAATTAAATCACCAACTCACCAACTCACCAACTCACCAATTCACCAATTGCAGGTTTACACGCGCGATTGGTATTCGCCGGTCTCGGTGTTGACCCGCACCTTGTCGCCCTCGTTGACGAACGGCGGCACCTGGATGACGAGGCCCGTCTCGAGCGTCGCCGGCTTCACCTGCGCGCTCGCGGTCGCGCCCTTGATGCCGGGCACCGTTTCCTTCACGACGAGATCGACCGTCGCCGGCAGCTCGATGCCGACCGGCTCGATGTCGTAGAACTCCACGCGAATGATCGAGTCGGCGATGAGGTAGTCCTTCGAGTCGCCGAGCGCTTCGGCGGAGATGTGGATCTGCTCGAACGTCGACGTATCCATGAAGTAATAATGGTCGCCGTCGTTGTAGAGATACTGCATCTCGCGCTCGTCGAGGACGGCGCGCTCCACGTCCTCTTCCGCGCGGAACTTGTGGTCGGCGAGCGCCTGCGTGCGGATGTTGCGCATCCGCGCCTGGATGTGCGCGCGCTTGTTGCCGGGCGTCAGATGGTGGAGATCCATGATGCGGAACAAGTCGTGATCGAGCTTGATCAGCATCCCTTTTCGGAGTCGTGTCGCTTGGATCGAAGAAGCCATGGCCGTATAACCTTGCAATCGTAGCACACGTGGCCCGGCCTCAATCGATCGTGCTACGATGCGAACCGTGGCGTTCACCCGCTGGGATCCGTTGCGCGATCTGCTCGCGCTGCACGAACAGATCGGTCAACTCGTCGGCACCGACGCGCCCGGCTGGACGCCGCCGGTCGATCTCTACGAGACCGCCGGCGAGTTCGTCCTCACCGCGGAACTGCCCGGCCTCACGCGCGATCAAGTCGAGATTCACGCCGAGGACAGCCGCATCGTGATTCGTGGCGCGCGCGCCGCCGGACCGGGACGCCCTGGCAGTCCTGGCAGCGATCTCCCGTGCGAGCAGTACCATCGCGTCGAGCGCGGACACGGCCAGTTCTCGCGCGCGTTCGCGCTGCCCGAGCCGATTGACGTCGACGGGATCACCGCGGATCTCAAGGACGGCATCCTCACCGTCACGATCCCGAAATCCCGCGACCGCGCCGCGCGCAAGGTCAACGTGTCGTAACGATGGTCCGCCGTTTCGTTCTCGTCAGCCTCCTCATCGGATTCATCGCCGGGCTCCTCGTCGGCGGCCGGGTGCGAAGCGTCACCGGTTCGAGCGCCGCGGCGCGCGCGCGATCGGAACCGCCGCCTGCCGCGGAGGCTCAGCGGCTGCCGGGCGCCGTCGCGACGTCGAATCTCGGTGGTCCCGATTTCACGCGCATCGCCAGCCAGGCGGTGAAAGGCGTGGCGAACATCTCGTCGCTCCAGATCGTGCGCGGACGCCAGTCGCCCTTCTCGTCCGATCCGTTCTTCCGCTACTTCTTCGGCGATGAGAACGTCTTCGGGCCGCCGCGCGATCGGCGATCGATGAGCCTGGGATCCGGCGTCATCATCTCCGCCGACGGCTACGTCGTCACGAACAACCACGTCATCGGCGAGAGCAACGGACGCAACATCCGCACCGAAGTGACGATCGCGCTGCCCGACAAGCGCGAGATTCGCGGCAAGATCATCGGCACCGATCAGTCGACCGATCTCGCGCTGCTGAAGATCGAGCTCAGTGGGCTGGCGGTCATTCCGTGGGCCGATTCGAGTCAGCTCAAGGTCGGTGAATGGGTCCTCGCGATTGGCAGTCCGTTTCAACTGAGTCAGACGGTCACCGCCGGCATCGTGAGCGCGACCGGACGCGCGGAGCTCGGCTTCGCGCAGTACGAGGACTTCATTCAGACCGACGCGGCGATCAACCCGGGCAACTCCGGCGGCGCGCTGATCAACAGCCGCGGCGAGCTGGTCGGCATCAACACCGGCATCTACAGCGAGAGCGGCGGCTACCAGGGCATCGGATTCGCGGTGCCGAGCAACCTCGCGAAGAAGGTCGTCGACGATCTGATGAAGTTCGGCGAGGTGCGCCGCGGATCGATCGGCTACATCGCTGTGGAGAAGATGACGCCGCAGATCGCGCAGGAAGTCGGCGCGCCGAATCCCAGCGGCGCGCTCGTCTCGCAGATGACGCGCGACTCGGAAGCGTACGACGCCGGCGTGCGGCCCGGCGACGTCATCGTGGCGTTCAACGGCCAGCCGGTCGCCGATCCGTCCCATTTCCAGCGACTGGTGCTCGACGCGCGGATCGGATCGACCGCCACGGTCGCCGTGCTCCGCGAGGGACGCAAGCTGGAATTCAAGCTCCCGATCGTCTCGACGAGTTCGCGCGCGCGTCGTTAGCTCGCTATAATCCGCACTTCCTTCCGTGACTCTGGCTCCAGGCGCGCGGCTCGGCCCGTACGAGATCGTGTCGCTGCTCGGCAGCGGCGGCATGGGCGAGGTCTATCGCGGGCGCGATCCGCGGCTCGACCGTGACGTCGCCATCAAGGTGCTTCCCGAACCGCTCGCCGGCGACACCGATTCTCAGGCGCGATTCGAGCGCGAAGCGAAGGCTGCCGCGTCGGTCTCGCATTCACACATCTGCCCCATCTTCGATGTCGGCCAGCACGGACAATTTCGCTTCATCGTGATGGAGTATCTCGACGGCGAGAGCCTCGCCGATCGCATCGGCCGCGGCATGGTGCCGCTCGAGACCGCCATCGAGTACGCGAGCCAGATTGCCGAGGCACTCGCCGAAGCGCATCGGCATCGAATCGTCCACCGCGACTTGAAGCCGTCCAACGTCATGTTGGTGCGTTCGGGTGTGAAGATCGTCGATTTCGGCGTTGCGAAGCTTCGCCCGGCCGTCGTCGACGACAACAGTTCGGTGTCGACGGCGCTGCCCGACACGGGACGTGGAACGCTGCTCGGCACACTCCAGTACATGGCGCCGGAACAGGTCGCAGGCTCGGAGGTCGATGATTCCGCCGACGTGTTCGCCCTCGGTGTGCTCCTTTACGAGATGGTGACTGGCGTGGCGCCCTTTTCGGCCGACAGCAAAGCTGGCACGATCGCCGCGATTCTCGATCGCGAACCACCGGCCGCCGGTTGCTTCAATCCACGGGTGCCGGCCGATCTGGAGGCGCTCATCGCGGAGTGCCTCGCGAAAGAACAGCGCTATCGGCCGACCGCCGAAGTCGCGGCGCAGCGACTTCATGCCGTCGCCGATGTGAAGCGCTCCCGGCAGACACCACATCATCCTCGGAGTCGTGGGAAGACCGTTCGATCGATGGCAGTACTGCCGTTCGTGACAACGCTGAAGGATGAGGCGGAGGATGTGTTCGCGGACGGCATGGCGGAGGGACTGATTGCCAGTCTCGGCTCGCTGCCGACTCTCCGTGTGATTTCGCGTTCGTCGATGCGCCGTTACAAGGCGACGGCCCTGAGAGCGTCGGAGATTGCTGCCGAACTGCGGGTCGATGCGCTGCTGACCGGAGAGATTGTCCAGAATGATTCAGGCTTTCTCTCGGTGAGCACCGAATTGATCGATGCGGTCGACGAAGCGTGTCTCTGGTCGGGCCGCTACCGGTGCGAGCGATCGGAGGTGTTGAACGTCGAGGAACAGATCGTTCATTCCATCGCCGCCAGAATGCGCCTCAGCAGCGCGTTGAAGCCGCGAGCGTCGCGCAAGCGCCGGCTGAATCCCGACTCCCACGAGGCCTACCTGAAAGGCAAGTTCCAGTTCGAAAACCGGCTCGGGCATTGGCTCGAAGGAAGCTTCGACTCGTTATCGACCGCTATTAGGCACGATCGCACGTTCGCGCCCGCGCATGCCGCGCTGAGCCGCTGGTTCGTTGTCGCGGCACTCCGTGCAATGTCCAAGGAGACCCCGTCTCGGTTCACCATCGACTGGCGCGAAGGGTGCCGCAAGGCCGAAGAAGAGGCGCGGCACGCGGTGAAGCTCGATCCGACGCTCGCGGAAGCGCACGCGGCGCTGGCGCAAGTTCTCTTGTTTCGCTGGAGATTTGAAGAGGCGGAGGCGGCGTATCGACAATCGTTGGCGCTCGGTCCGAGCATCGCGTTCACACACGGCAGCTACAGCGAGTTTCTCAACATCACCAACCGTCCGGACGACGCGATCGCACACGCCGAGATCGCGAAAGCCTATGATCCGTTTGCCACTTATGTGTACGAGCGGCTCGCCTGCGCCCTCTACGCCGCGCGTCGGTTCGAGGATTGCCTCGAAACGTGTCGGGACGGACTGGAGCTGAGTCCGGCCGGCGACATTCTCCACTACGTCCACGGTCTGGCGCTGGGTTTCACCGGACAATTCGACGCCGCGGTCGAGAGTCTGGAGATCGCGTGCACACGCATGTCGAGCAACGTTGCGGCGCGCGCGTCCCTCGCGGCGATGCTCGTTCGCGGCTCACGCCACGATCAGGCGACGCGTATTCTCGAGGAGCTTCAGCGCGAAGATGCGAACCCCGTCACCATCGCGGAGGTTTACGTTGCGATGGGCAGATTCCAGGACGCGCTCGACAACCTCGAGCGGGCATTCGAATCGGAATCACCGCAGATTCTGGGCGTCGCCGCCGATCCCGCGTACGCCGCGCTCCACGCCCATCCCCGGTTCCGGCGTCTCCTGAACGGTCTCGGGTTGTCGAGCTACTTCCCGGCGGCCACTCCGCTCGGCACATGAGAGGCAACGCCAACGCTCACCAAGGTGGCTCGCTACACCGTCTGCCGTAGCGCGAAGGCGTCAGTCGAGCGACCGGCCCACCACGATTCGAAATCCTTGAAGGCGCGCGTCAGCCGAACCGGTTCGACGAGCTTGCCGGCGACCACTTCGCTCGTCTTGTAGCCGTTGCCGGTCACGCAGACGACGATCGATTCGTCGCGCGGGATGATTCCGCGTTCGATCAAATCGATCGTGGCCGCGAGCGTCGTGCCGCCCGCCGGCTCGGTGAAGATACCTTCGGTCTGCGCGAGGAGCTGAATCGCCGCGACGATCTGCGCGTCCGACACTGCTGCGCCGGCGCCGCCGGTCGCACGGATCGTTTCGATGACGTGATGGCCGTCAGCCGGATTGCCGATCGCGATCGACTTCGCAATCGTATCGGGCCGCACGGGCTCGGGATAATCGAGGCCTGCGTCGAGCGCGCGGACGACCGGCGCGCAACCGGCCGCCTGCGCGGCATACACGCGCGGCAGCTCGCCGTCGACGAGACCAATCTCGCGCAGCTCGCGGAGGCCGCGCACGATCCGCGGCAGCAGCGTGCCGCCGGCGACGGGCGCGACGAGATGACGCGGATACGTCCATCCGAGCTGCTCGGCGATCTCGAAGCCGTACGTCTTCGCGCCTTCCGCGTAGTACGACCGCAGGTTGATGTTGACGAATCCCCAACCATATCGATCCGCCACCTGCGTGCACAGCCGGTTCACGTCGTCGTAGGTCCCGGCGATCGCGAGGATCGTCGGGTTGAAGATCGCCGATCCGAGCAGCTTGCCGGCTTCGAGGTTGTCGGGAATGAACACGCAGCAGTCGACGCCGAGCCGCGCGGCATGCGCCGCGACGCTGTTCGCCAGGTTGCCGGTCGACGCGCACGCGAGCACCTCGAACCCGAGCTCGAGCGCGCGGGTTGCGGCAACCGAGACGACGCGGTCTTTGTACGACAGCGTCGGATGATTCACGGAGTCGTCTTTGACGTACAGCTCGCTGACGCCGAGATGCGCGGCGAGCCGATCGCAGCGGACCAGCGGCGTGAACCCGGAATTGAACCCGGTTCGCGGCCTGTCGACGATGGGCAGCAGCTCCGCGTATCGCCAAAGATTTTTCGGACGCCGCTCTATCTCCTCGCGCGTGAGTCGAATCGAGCCGTAGTCGTACACCGGCTCGAGCGGTCCGAGGCATCGATCACACGCATACAACGCCTCCGCCGGAAACATGGTCTTGCACAGATGACACTGCAGTCCAATCAACGCGCTCACACGGCCTCCGCTAATTCGAAGTCTGAAGTCTGAAGTCTGACGTCTGAAAAGCTCGACGGTCGAAGCTCGAAGTCCGAAGTCAACACCGGCGCGGGAACGATCGCGGCGCGGTCGCGCGCGATCGCGACGAGATCGCCGACGACGGCGACCGCGGTCGCGTCTCCGCCGGCGCCGGCGCCGGCGATCGTGACGTCACCGGAATACGCGCCCGTGATCACCGCCGCGTTCTGGGGACCAGTCGTGCGGAAAAAGATCGAGCTTCGCGGCACGACGGCTGGCGCGACCCAGGCAGTGAGCGTCGCGCTCGCACGATCGTATTCAGCGTGCGCGAGTTGGCGCAGCGTGCCGCCGCTCAGCCGCGCTCGATCGAAGTCCTCCGTCGTGATCGACGAAGCCGATCGCGTCGGGATGGCATCGGGGTCCACACGAAGCCCGAATGCGAGCGCGCACAGGATCGACAGCTTGGCGCTGGCATCGCCGCCGTCGAGGTCCGTGCTCGGATCCGCCTCCGCGTAGCCGCGGTCGCGCGCATCGGCGATCGCCTCGTCGAGCGGGCAGCCGGTGGCTTCCATGCGCGACAGCACCGCGTTCGTCGTGCCGTTGAGAATCGCGACGATGCGCGTGATGCGATCGCCTGCGAGCCCGTCGCCGACCGCGCGCACGATCGGCATCGCGCCGCCGACCGACGCCTCGAACCGGAGCTGGCGTCCCTGTCGCTCGGCGAGCGCGAGCAGCGCGGCGCCATGACGCGCGACGACCTGCTTGTTCGCGGTGACCACCGACTTGCCCGCAAGGAGCGCCGCGCGAATCCAGTCCAACGCGACGTCGCCGCCTCCCACGGTCTCGACGACGATGTCGGCGTCGCTCGTCAGGACGTCGTCGATCGCCGTGGTCCACGTGATGCGGTGCGCGTCGAATCCCGTCGCGCTGAAGCATTCGCGCTTCTGGGGCGCGCGCCGGTCGAAGATGTGTGTGAGCTCGAGATCGCGAGGCGCGTCAGCGCCGGTCAGGCGACGGGCGACGGCGGAACCGACAGTACCAAACCCGAGGATTGCGATACGACAGCGTGTGGGGCTCAACGATTGTCCTCATCTCTCCTTCCCGCCGGCGTCGGGCCGGCGAAGAAGGCGGGAATTGGCACCTAAACCGCGACCGGGGTGGTCGCGTGGTTGCCGTGGCGTCACAGGGCCTGTCCCTCAGCCACTCTGGATGAAGTCCGTATTCAGTTGTTCGGCGGACTATACAACAGCGCAATGACTGATGCAAATCGACATATCGAGATAGGGTGATGTCGCGCGCTGGGTGCGCTCCGGTTGCCTGGTGCCTGGTGCTTGGTGCCGGTGCGGCGGTGGCGCACGGCTGACGCTCGGCGCGACTTTTTTTCTCTTAGTCAGCGCTTCCATTCATTCACCACCAGGCGCGGCACCAGCACCAAGCACCTGGCACCCCGCACAGCACCAGGCACTCGGCACCAAGCACCCGGCACCCGGGTCACGCATTCTATGCGGAGCACTCCCCTTCCATGATCTCCGGCGCGAACTCGTTCGCCTCGGCGAGGTCGATGAAGTCCGCCGGGACGGCATCGCCCGGCTGCAGACGCTCGAGATCCTCGAGCTTCGACTTGACCACCTCGAGATCGACGCGCGCGAAGAACGCCGCCGCCGATTCGCCGGCGTGGCGATCGCGATCGTACAGATCGATGAGCCGTTCGAGCGCTGCCGGAATCCGGCGGACCGGAATCTTCGCGGCGAGCCGCCCGAAGTTGGCGCCATTGTCGGTCGCGCCGCCGCCCACCATCACGAAGTACTGCGGCACGGCCCGCGATCCGAGACGGCGCACGCTACCCTGGAACCCGATCGTGGCGACGTGATGCTGACCGCAGCCGTTCGGGCAGCCGCTGATCTTGATGCGCGCGCCGTCGGCGGCCGCGATCAGATCGGGCCGCGCGCGCAGATGATCTTCCAGCAGCCGGCCGAGCCCGCGCGACTGCGTGACCGCGAGCCGGCAGCTCTCGGCGCCCGGACAGCTCGCCACGTCCGCGATGCTGCCGGCCTCCGCGAGTCCGAGCCCCGCGGCCGCGAGTCGCTGATACAACTGGCGCACGTCGCTGTTGCCCACCCAGCGGAACAGCAGATCCTGATCGGTGGTGACGCGGACCGTGCCGTCGCCGTACGCGCGCGACAGCTCGCTCGCCACGCGCATCTGTTCGCTCGTCAGATCGCCGAGCGGTACGGTGACCGCCACGACCACATACCCGAATTGCTTCTGCGGCCGCACGTTCGTCGATCGCCATCGCGCGTACGCGTCGTCGCCGGCGCGAAGAATCGGGACGACGGTCGGCGTGATCCCCGGACCGCTGACGCGGCCCGCCGAGACGCGCGCGGCGATGTGGCCGACCGTCGGCGACGAATCCTTCGCCCACTCCGGCTTCGCCTCACTCGCGGGCGGATCGATGTCGAGCGTCGGCACTTGACCGCGCAGCCGCACCGCGGTCAGCTCGCGGTCGTACTCCTCGCGCCAGCGCGTCCAGCCGAGCGTCTTGATGAGGAACTTCATCCGGTTGCGCTGCTTGTGCTGGTAGTCGCCGAGACGATGGAACACGGTGAGCACCGCTTCGGCGACGCGGAGAATCTCCGACGCCGGGAGGAACTCGTGCAGGAGACCCGCCGACTTCACCATGATGGCGGTGCCGCCGCCGGCCGTCACGCGAAAGCCGCGCGCCCCCTCGGTGCCGACGACGGCGCGGAATCCGAGATCGTTGATGGCGGTCATCACGTGATCCGTCGTGCAGCCTTCGAACGCGATCTTGAATTTTCGCGGCAGCGACGCGCTGAGTGGATGGCGCAGCAGGAAGCGC
>Ga0114129_10010508_pt1 | contig 13205 bp, 14 predicted proteins | sample RhiMetdeltSRZDD1_FD_80071 | JGI IMG/M metagenome (GOLD analysis project Ga0114129, IMG submission 80071) | Populus rhizosphere microbial communities from Tennessee, USA - Rhizosphere MetaG P. deltoides SRZDD1 (version 2) (version 2) | ecosystem: Host-associated > Plants > Roots > Rhizosphere >...
CCTCAGCACTCGATCAACACAACGGCGGAAATCATCCAGGGGGAAGAGGTCCGCCGAGGGCAGCGCCAGGGCGAGCGGGATCACATCGCGACGCGTTTCGAAGCCGGCCATTTCCTGGAGCCAGCTGTCTCTGCTTTGAATCGCGAGCAGCGAGCCCCAGGGCATCGGCGAGGGCGGCGCTTGCTCCTTGACTGGAGACATCAGGGAGGGCGCCGGCATACGGCTGATGTACGTGCCGCTGCCGACGCGCGAAGTTATTAATCCGTCCGCGGCGAGCTCGGCGTAGGCCGTGGTGATCGTGTTGCGATTGACGCCAAGCGCTTTTGCAAACTCGCGATTGGCGGGAAGCCGATCGCCGACTTTTAACGCGCCGCCGGTTATCAGCCGGCGCACTTCGGTCACAATCTGAGCATAAAGCGGAGTGTGGCTGTCGCGATTCAGCTCTAAGAGCATTGGCAAATCGGCTCCAACAATTGGATTACTTTACCGAGCCATTTTACAGCCGAATGCTGCGCTGTAAAGAACCAATTGTGAGCCAATTATGACCAGCCAATTAGCTGGCAAGATGGGTTAGCGGGAGGGTAACGAAGGTTTGAAGATGACCTCGAGTTGGCGTTCAATTCGATCCAGCCGTTGCTCAACAGACGCAAACCGCTGTTCGATGGCCGTAAAACGCGCGTCTTGGGCAGCGAATCGCGCGTCAAGATAGCTGCGCAGATCATCTATGCGCTTATTCATTGCTTGCTGGTTCAACCAACTCGCGCCGAAGATACTCACAATGAAGGTAGCCAGCGCAATTATGATCGTAACGATCAGCGGGTTCATGAACCACATTATACTGGGCTCGGCGCGGAAAGACTAGGACAATCACCAGTGAATTGAGTCTGCTCGTTCCACGTCAAACTAAGGGTGAGTTCCATCAGGATCGAGTGAACGATTCAATGGGCCTGGCAAAAACACCAAAGGGGATGACGCAGCCCCCGTTGCCTCATCCCCTTCAGTTTATTGTTGCTTTGTCTGTCGCTTCTCTCAGTCTTGCGATGATCGGCGGAGCCCCCGTTCCCCCGAACACCGCGTAACTTCTTCAAAGCTACGTCAGTCACATTGGCAATGCCTGTGCCAGCGATTCTGGCCCGCGCAGGTAGCCGTAAGTTCTGTGATTGAATGAATCCAAGTGAGCGCTGTTCTGAGCGATGCCAAAACTTGTCAACCCGAGAGTGACGATTCGCGGAACGACGAAGCGGGACCGAGACGAAGCCGACCTCATAGCCTTCGTAGTAACGAATTTATTCGTGCCGCTCCTGCCAAGAACGAATAAATTCGTTACTACGTAGGCCGTCGCTGCTTCAAGTCAAGCCTCTTGAGACGAGCCTTAACAGGCAGCCGTCGCCTGTCTCCCGTCGCTCTTTGATTCTGCTCTCGGGCCTTTTGCCCTTTGCCAAGGACGAAAGTGCGCTAGAAAATTCGGGGACTTCCGTTATAATGAACCCGGTAAGGGCTCAGTCCTTACATGACTGACAGCGAGTTTGGATCGCGGCCCGATTCTTGACATAAACCAATGATAGCGTGCGAGCCGCGCTCCCAGGCCTGGACTCGATTTCTCTTCTTTTGAGCCGAGGCGGTAACCAGGGTCAAGCAGGACTACACGGTTTTCTTTTACGGCAACGCTGTCCGTTGACCCGCAAGCGCTGTTCAGTCGTAATCGCGTCCCGAGGACGCGAATTGATCTTTCACAACTCAACTTAACTATTCGCAGCGTCGTAAAAGCAGGAACGGCTCGAGCGATAGGTAAGACGTACGGAGGATATATGCAAGCCGATGTTACTCTGATTCGTATCGTCTTCGTCGCGGCGCTCGTGAGTGCAGGTTACTTCCTCAGACCTTTCCCGAGGCCCGGTTCGGGAAATCCGATCATTTCGGCGATCATAGGGGGAGTACTTGCAGTCTCGATAATCTTCTTCGAGACCCGGATTCGCAAAGCCACTCTTAAGACTCTTATCGGCGGCGCGGTCGGGTCGATACTTGGAATCGCAGGCGCTACATTAATCTGCTGGATCATAGCCGCGCAGCATGCGATCCCCGAAGAGTTCAAATCTTTCCTGACACTCACGCTCACGTTGTTCATGGGTTATGTAGGATTGATAGTCGGCGCGGTCAAGGGTGATTACCTGGACCTGACAGCGCTTGGAGGGATATTCGTAGAGAAGGGAGCAGCCAAATCTCACTCGTTGATACTGGACACCTCGGTGATCATCGATGGCCGTGTGGCGGATATCGCCGAGACAGGCTTCCTAGCAGGGATGCTGGTAATACCTCAGTTCGTGTTGCGAGAGCTTCAACAGATCGCCGACAGTGCCGACTCCATCAAACGCAACCGTGGCCGCCGCGGACTCGACATACTTCAGCGGCTTCAGAAAAAGAAAGGCAGCTACGAAATCGTCATCAGCGAAGCTGACTTCCCGGACGTGCGCGAAGTCGACCATAAACTGATCGAGCTGGCCAAGCAAATCGAAGCCAAGATCGTCACCAACGACTTCAATCTCAACAAGGTCGCGCAGCTTCGGGGCGTTTCGGTCCTCAACATCAACGAGCTCGCCAACGCGCTGAAGCCCGTCGTGCTGCCAGGCGAGATCATGCGCGTGTTCGTGTTGAAAGAGGGCAAAGAATACAACCAGGGTGTCGCGTACCTCGACGATGGCACGATGGTAGTCGTTGACAACGCGCGGCGCATGATCGGTAAGAACATCGACGTGTCGGTTACCAGCGTCTTGCAAACGACCGCGGGTAAGATGATTTTCGGGCGCTTCAGCGAGGACGGGCGCACGACCGGCCCGCGACATAACTCTGCCGCGCAGTGACCGAACGCAAGCTCAACACCGCGATAATTCCGGCCGCCGGCATCGGCGCGCGCATGCATGCCGATCGCGCCAAGCAGATGCTCGAGCTTGGCGGCGTGCCTGTGCTTGTCCACACGCTTCAGCGCTTTCAGCAGTGTGATGCTGTCGATCAAATCATTCTCATCCTGCAGCCTAATCTCACCACTGAAATCCTGGGGCTGATTTCAAAATACAACCTGACGAAGTTGGCCCGCGTTGTGGGCGGAGGGGCCGAGCGGCAGGACTCAGTCTATCGAGGACTTCAGGTGGTTAGAGAAGAGACCGCCGGGGTGATTGCAGTCCACGACGCCGTTCGCCCGTTCGTCCAGCCCGATGAGATCCGCGCAGTGATCGAACGCGCCGCCACTACCGGAGCCGCGCTGATGGCGCTTGCCGCGACTGACACGATCAAACAAGTAAAGTCGGGCCGCGTTCAGCGTACGCTCGACCGGCGGCGAATCTATTACGCACAGACGCCACAGGCGTTTCAGTACGCGATCATTCGTGAAGCGTTTGAGCGGGCTTACGCGGACGGCTTCATGGGCACGGATGAATCACAGCTTGTGGAGCGGTTAGGGCATCGCGTCTCGGTGGTGGAAGGCTCGCCGCTCAACATTAAGATTACGCGTCCGTTTGATCTGCGGCTGGCTGAAGCCATACAGTCCGAGTTCTTCGATTGAAGCGATGAACGAATCGAGCCGTATCGGAATAGGCTACGACATACACCGGCTGGTTGAAGGGCGCAAACTCGTGCTCGGGGGAGTGGAGATTCCGTTTGAGAAAGGATTGTTGGGGCACTCGGATTCAGACGTGCTGACGCATGCGATCTGCGATGCGCTGTTGGGAGCTGCGGGGTTAGGAGACATCGGCACGCACTTCCTGGATAGTGATCCTCGCTGGGCCGGCGCTTCGAGCTTGGAGTTTCTTGCTCGCGTCGTTGAGCTGATTACTGAGAAGGGATATCGAGTCGCGAACGTAGACGCGACGGTCATCGCCGAGCGACCCAAGCTTGTGCCATATATGCAGGCGATTCGCAAAAGACTGGCTTTGGTGCTCCAGATCGAGGTAGATCAAATCAACGTTAAGGCCAAAACCAATGAAGGCTTGGAGTCCGTGGGCCGCGGTGAAGCTGTGGGTGCGCAAGCAGTTGCATTGTTGATCGTTCGTTAGACCGCCGGAGTTATTCTCTTTGTTAGAATTCACCGAACAAGAATGACCAAAGACGAGTTCTACAGGGATAAGTCAGTTACTCAAACCGACTGGTATCTACATAGCTGTGATCTCCCCGGACTCAGATGGGGGAGACTAAGGGTATTCAACGACGGAACAGCCGATTCCTGCTTTGAGGAAGGCGGCAAACTTTACGGATTTGAGAATAGAAACTATGCAAGCTATATCCTATCAGAGGACGAATATGTTCGATTTGAGACAATAGATTTGGAGGACGAAAAGGAATACGGGATTCATTTGGCAGAAATAACTCTGCCCGAATGGCAAGACGCTCAGGACCTGGAGTTTGAGTATCTGGCAACTTACTGAGAGCCATTGCTAAATAATTTAGTTTCGGCAACATAGGAATTGAACGGGTATGAAACGAAAGGTAATAGTATTCGCCGCGATCGTTCTGGGCTGGTCAATCCTGATTACGACGACCGGTTTAACGCTGCCCGACAAGCCTTCTCGCGCTGAATCCGAAAAGGCCATTCGCGCATCGGCTTACGAAATGATGAAGGCGTTTCTCACCCAAGACGTCGCGACTTTCAAACGCCATTCGGCGAAGCGCACTCTCGAGCTGGTCAGACTGACATATGAGGCCGCACGCCAGGACCCGGTTTATCAACAAGAACTGCAAAAAGCGCGAATCACCAACGACGACCAGTTCCTTGGTTATTTCATGCTCGGGATGGCGACTCAGTATCTTCAAGCTATGCCGCTGTCTCCGGAAGCGGCGGCTAGACGGGTCGCTAGCGACTCGACCATCACTTTCGTAAGCGATTCCGACGCGCGGATTGTCTTGGGCGATTCAGGATTCGCTCGCGCGAGGCTTGTCGCAAGAGAGTGGAAGATTGATCTGACCGATTGGCTCAAGAAAGGCGTCCTCAAAGAAATCAAGAGCCCGGAGCTGCGAGCCAGAATAAAGAGCTTGTGATATGCGAGCAGTCGATATCATTGCTAGGAAGCGCGACGGCCACGAGCTTACTCGTGACGAAATCCGCTTCATCATTCGCGGTTACACCAGCGGCGATGTCGCCGACTATCAAATGTCTGCGCTGACGATGGCCATCTATCTACGCGGGATGACTACGGACGAAACCCTCGCACTCACCGAAGCGATGCTCCATTCGGGCGAGGTCGTTGACTTCTCTGATCTCGGACGGCCGCGCGTCGATAAGCACTCGACCGGTGGCGTTGGCGATAAGACTTCGCTCGTCATTGCTCCAGTCGTAGCCGCGGCCGGTGTGCTGGTGCCGATGATCTCGGGTCGCGCGCTCGCGCATTCGGGCGGCACGCTCGACAAGCTCGAATCGATTCCGGGTTTCAGGACCGATCTCTCGCTCGCAGAGTTTCGAGCGACTCTCGGACAGGTCGGAGCGGCGCTCATCGGCCAGACTGTGGAGATCGCACCGGCAGACAAGAAGCTCTACGCATTGCGCGATGTGACTGCAACGGTCGCTTGCCGCCCGTTGATGGCAGCTTCGATCATGAGCAAGAAGATGGCCGAAGGCGCGAGCGGTTTGGTGCTCGACGTGAAAGTCGGCAGCGGGGCTTTTTTGAAAACGGAAGAGGACGCGCGGCAACTCGCGCAGTTGATGATCTCGATCGCGCGAGGCATGAACCGGGAATGCATCGTCATGATTACCGATATGAATCAGCCGCTAGGTCGCGCGGTAGGCAACTCGCTGGAGCTTATCGAAGCATTTGAGACTCTCAAGGGACGCGGCCCCGACGATTTCAACGCACTGTGCTGCGAGCTCTCGGCCGAGATGTTGGTGCTCGGGAGCGCTACGACGGACATCGCCCGCGGGCGCGAGCTTTACGACGAGCTTATTGCATCGGGGGCCGGCGTCGAAAAGATGCGCCAGATCATTCGAGCGCAAGGCGGTGACTGGCGGGTGATTGACGACTACGAGTTGTTGCCGCGCGCGGCCGAGCAGCAAGAAGTGCTCTCATCGCAACCCGGCTACGTAAAAGCCATCGACACCGAAGCGATCGGCCACGCCTCGATGCTGTTGGGCGCCGGGCGCGCGAGGCTCGAATCGGCTATTGATCTTGGCGTGGGACTGACCGTTCACGCGAAGATCGGGGATAGAGTAGAGCGAGACTCACCACTTGTGAGCGTCCATTTCAGCGATGCGGCTCGGGCTGAAGAAGCTGCGCAGGACATCCGCGAGGCCTACACGATAAGCGCTGAACCGGTCGCGCCGCCAAAGCTAATCAAAGCTGTTATGCGCTGATTTACAAACAACCGGCGAGTCGTTAGAATCGTGCGCGCTTGAACTAACACTGAGAGTTTTTGAGTTCAGCCTTTAGGCTGCCCACCCCTCGGAAACCGAATAGCAAGCTAAAGCTTGAACTCTGAGCTCACCATCGGAGGAGGTCATGATGAAATCGAGAGTAACTCGTCGAGATTTCTTCCGCACAAGCGCCGTCGCTGGATTAGGCGCGCGATTGTTCGGAGGTCTGTCGCCGGTGTCGTTTGCGCAGTCAAAAGGCTCGCGCCCGCTTGTCGTTTCCAGCGCCAACGGATTGCGCGCGACAGCCAAGGCGATGGAAATGATCCGCGCAGGCAAGGACACGCTAGAGGCTGTCGTGGCGGGAGTCGCCATCGTAGAAGACGATCCAAAAGATATGAGCGTCGGCTACGGCGGCTTGCCCAATGAGGATGGCGTCGTGGAGCTTGACGCGAGCGTGATGCACGGTCCAACCAAGCGCGCGGGCGCGGTCGCGTCGATTCAAAAGATAAAGAACCCGGCGCAGGTCGCGAAGCTCGTAATGGAGCGAACAGACCACCTGTTGCTGGTTGGACCGGGCGCGTTGCGTTTCGCGCTGGCTCATGGGTTCAGGGAGATGGACTTGTTAACCGAGGAATCGCGAATCGTGTGGCTGCGATGGAAGGAGCGAATGAGTAACGATGATGGTTGGGGGCCGGGGCTTGCCGAGCCCGATGTGCCTCCGAAGCAGAGCAGGCTGTCGAACGGCGACCCGGCGCGCGCCGAGCTGATCGCCCTGGCTGATGAATACATTGCGAATCCGCCGACGGGCACTATCAACTGCATCGCGATCAACGAGCGAGGAGACATTTCGGGCACGACAACCACAAGCGGACTGTTCCATAAGCTCGCGGGCCGAGTTGGAGATTCACCGCTGATCGGCTGCGGTCTGTTCGTGGACAACGAAGTTGGAGCGGCGGGCTCGACCGGACGCGGCGAAGAGTGCATCAAGATCAATGGCGCGCATACGGTGGTCGAGATGATGCGCCGAGGAATGTCGCCAACGGACGCCGCGCTTGAGGCTTGCAGGCGCGTTGCCGCGAACTACAACAACAATATGGCGAAGCTGAAGAAGTTCAACTTAACGTTCTATGCTTTGAACAAGAAGGGCGAGCATGGCGCGGCGAATCTGTGGGGCTACTCTGTCGATTCCCGCGGCGAACGCAAGCGCGGTCAGTATGCGGTGCACGACGGAAAAGAAAACAAGCTTCACGATGTCGCGTACCTGTATGAATCGCCTGACAAGTAAGTTCTGGTAAGGGTTCTGTCGGGAAGAGGGACTTGTCCCCGCTCTGGTCTTTTGATCTGGTTGCTTTCGGAGAACAGCGGGGACAAGTCCCTCTTCCCGACTGAACCCTTAACAGCACCCACGAACTTGGAACCCGGAACTCCGAGCGAAGATCCGCAGTTTAGGTTGTCCATGAACATTACTATGAAGAAACATTATCCTCTTACGTTCTTTCTGATTATCCTCGCAATCTCTCAACTTGCCTCGGCTCAAAACAAACCGCGCGCTCGCGATCTCGGAGTTCCATTTGAAGGAACGCCCGGTGCTCTCAACTCGATCACCGATGTTAAAGGCATCGAGGTCGGTCACACGACGCTCATCTCCGGGGAAGGGAAGCTCCAGGTTGGAGTTGGTCCGGTTCGAACGGGTGTGACGGCGATCCTTCCTCGCGGCAAACAATCATCCAATGATCCCGTCTTCGCTGGATGGTTCTCGCTGAATGGCAACGGAGAGATGACCGGCACTACTTGGGTCGAAGAGTCCGGATTTCTCGAAGGCCCGATCATGATCACGAATACACACAGCGTCGGGGTCGTGCGTGACGCGGTGATTGCGTGGCGAGTCAAGCGCGGTCCGCCCGACGCGTCGGGCTACTGGTGGTCGCTGCCGATAGTGGCAGAGACGTATGACGGCTACTTGAACGACGTCAACGGATTTCACGTCAAGCCAAATCACGCGTTTGAAGCGCTCGACGGCGCGCGCTCCGGATCAGTCCCTGAGGGAAACGTTGGCGGCGGTACTGGAATGATTTGTTACGGCTTTAAGGGAGGGATCGGAACTGCATCGAGAAAGCTGGAGGCAAACGCTGGCGGCTACACTGTGGGAGTGCTGGTGCAAGCGAACTTCGGCCGCCGCAATCAGCTCCGCATCGCGGGCGTCCCAGTCGGAACTGAAATCACCGAAGGTACACTCTCGGCCAATGACGGCTTGCTTCGAGAAGACGTCGGCTCAATCATCATCGTCGTCGCGACCGACGCGCCACTACTCTCTAATCAGTTGAAGAGGCTGGCCCGCCGCGCGGCTTTGGGAGTCGCAAGGACCGGGAGCACTTCGGGGAACGGCTCGGGCGACATCTTCGTCGCGTTCTCAACTGCGAATCCAGGCGCTTCAAAGCCTGAAGGAACGGTTCAGCTAGCGATGGTCCCAAATGACAGAATGAACCCGTTGTTCGAAGCGACTGTGCAGGCTACCGAAGAAGCGATCGTCAACGCGCTGATTGCGGCGGAGACGATGACAGGAATCGATAATCACAAGGTACTCGCTCTTCCGCATGAACGATTGAGAGAAGTGTTACGGAAATACAACCGAGGCGCTGAACGGCCGCAGAAGTAGCATCAGAAGGTCACGCAAATCGCCTCAGCCGCCGATCATTTGCACGCCGGAAGAACTGATGGGAACATAGATATATGTGGAGGGACACAATAGTAGATGAAACGAAAAATGCGCGTGAGGAGTACGCTGCGAAGTTTGCCCATGACTTAGTTGCCATCTTCCGTGATCTGCAGGAGAAGCAAGAACACAACCGAGAAAAGCTAGTCCGGCTGACACCGCGGAGGCCCGTTTCGGTCACAACCGGGAGTCGAAGCAAATGAGAAACGCCGCTTTGATCGTCGTATTGACCGCAGCCTTACTGACTCCCGCCTGCACTAGCGTCCTTGGCAAACGCGATGAAGCCAACGGCAAGCTTCGCGTCGGAATAGTCTTCGACATCGGCGGCAAGGACGACAAGTCTTTCAACGCCGCCGCGTGGGAAGGAGTCAAACGCGCGAAAGATGAACTCGGCATCTTCCTGCGCGACGTCGAGCCCGGTGATCCGACTTCTATCGAACCTTCGATGCGAGCATTCGCCGAACGCGGTTACGACTTGATCGTCGGAGTAGGATTCGCTCAGGCTCCTATAATGGACGAGGTCGCCCGCGACTATCCCGATTTGAAGTTTGCGATCATCGACGGACTCATCGACTTGCCTAACGTCGCCTCGCTCAATTTCAAAGAGCACGAAGGGTCTTTTCTCGTCGGTATGATCGCCGCGCGAACGTCGAAGACGGGCAAGATCGGCTTCGTCGGTGGTATGGACATTCCTCTGATTCACAAGTTCGAGAAAGGCTACGAAGAAGGCGCGCGCTACGCTAATCCCAAGATCCAGGTGTTCGAGAACTACGTGGGCGTGACTGACGCGGCGTGGAACAATCCCGGCAAAGGCAAGGAGCTTGCGAAGGCGCAGATCGAACGCGGCGCGGACATTATCTTTCAAGCGGCTGGCAACTCGGGGCTAGGAGTGTTCGACGCGGCTGAAGATATGCATAAGCTGGCCATCGGCGTTGACTCGAACCAGAACTGGGTGAAGCCGGGTTTCATCCTGACCAGCATGATCAAGCGCGTTGATGTCTCGGTGTTCAATACCGTAAAGGAAATGGTCGAGGGGCGTTTCAAGGGCGGCATTCACGAGTTCGGGATGGACACTGACGGAATAGGCTACGCGCTTGATGATTACAATCGCGATCTGATCCCGCAGTCCGTGCTTGATGAGGTCGAGCGAGCTAAAAAGGAGATCATCGCGGGCCGGATCAAGGTCACTGACGCGATGGCGGAGAAATAGAGGACAGAAGTCAGAGGTCAGAAGTCAGAGGTCAGAAGTCAGAAGGCAGAGGTTAGAGGTCAGAGGTCAGAAGTCAGAGGTCAGAAGTCAGAGGTCAGAAGTCAGAGGTCAGGTCAGAAGGCTCCCTAGACCAGAAATCGCAGGGATGAAGGAACCACTCCAAGTCGTGCTGGTGTGAAGCCAACCATGTCGCCGTCCAGATCGATTGGCATGGGTCCCTCCGAAACGATCGAGATCCCGCGGCTGCGCAGTTCGGTAACTTTAGGGTTTCTCAAATACCTGCCTCTTTGGATCCGCGACAGATTTCTTATCACGTCCAATCGCGTCGCCTGATCCGTCACAATTACATCCAGGAAACCCTCGTCCAATTCGGCGTTCGGAGCCAGCAGCATTCCGCCACCCGCGAACCTGCCGTTTGCCACGATGACCAGGTTGCTGCTCACTTCAATTTCGCGGTCGTCATCAATGCGGATCGAGACCGGCACGTTTCTGTAGCGCTTGAGAGCGGCCAGTGCCGCCGCTGCGAATCTCGCTCTCCCGCCGATCCATCGCGGAAGGGAATTGCGCCAACGGTTCACTAACGCCGAAACATCGCCGCCCAAACCGAACGACGCGATGTTGATAAAAACCCGGGAAAGACGCTCGCCGAGCTTGTCGCGAAACTCCGCGTGTGCGGCGTCCAGCAATCCGATCTCCTGACCTACCGCCACTCGAATCGAATCGCTGCCGCGGGTCGATCCAAGCGAGCGACGAAAGTCTGACCCGGTTCCGCTTGAGAGCAGTCCTATTGAGGCTGCTTCGTTCATGGCGCGCCCGCAACCGTCGAAATATCCGTTCACCACTTCGCTCAAGGTCCCGTCCCTGCTGACCGCCACGACGCGCGACACATTCGCGCTCAACGCAGCACCGTGACGGACGTCGCCTCGCCCGCATGGGTCGTCACGTGCTCTTCGAAGTCAACCCCAAGCGCGGCCAGCTCTCGTCGCGCGCCGGTCCACGTTCGCAGAGTTGCTCCTCGCCCGGAGACCGGTTGATGATGAATAGAATCTGTTTCAATCCTAGGGGATGGGCTAAGCGTTTGAGGGTTTGCGTCGCGCAGGAATCCAACAAATCAAACGGACTCCTCGACTGCGAGCGATAATGCTTCGCTGAGTATTTCCGAAATAATTCTCTGATAATGTCCTAAATCACGATAGAATCGGACGCTGTTTCGACCATAGGCTTGGTGCAAGGGCGTATCCATCTCAGCAATTAGGAATGTCCGCTTGCCTAAAGCTTGAGCTAGACCAAGCTCATAATAGCAACTAGGTCGTTCGAGTGATAAGTCTGCGACTACGAACTCCGAATCTTGCAGTATGCGAATTGTAGAATCAAGATCGAAGTCAGAACAGTATTCTCCATTTAAGGGTAAGGAAGGTTTAAACACGGTGTAGCCCGCTGCATTAGTAAGTATTCTCTTCTTTTCAGCGAAATGCTCATCAGAGCCTACTGGCATGATCACATAGAAATACATTCTTATCGGCCTCCAGCCTAACCATCCACTTAACGATAACACGCCCTGTAACTAATGAAGAAGAGCCTTCCATGATTCAACAAAAGAATTCCAGTTCAGTGTTATGGCGATGAGTATGCCGATGATTGGTAACAAAAACACCGCTCTAAATGCCTTTGGAATGAAGTACTCGATATTGGATGATTTCAGTGCGATAATCCTCCCTTGAGCGATCTCCACAGCGGTCCTTATCTCTTGTAAAACTTGCCACTCCCGCTCAAAAGGGCAAAAGGACGTGACGGCGCCCGGATTTGAGGGGTCAAACTCAATATGCGGCGCCATTTCATTTAACACCTTGAATTTTGCATTGTTCAGATGCTTAAAGTCGTCAATCTGTCCTACCCATAGCGAGCAAAGCAAGACGGCCATTGAGCAAAGAATTATGACGGAAATCAGACCAATGTAAAAAAACGTCGGATGACTAGCTGACCAGCCAATAATTGTGGCGATCGCGATAATGATTGCTACACAAATCGAGTAGTTCCAAGTGTTGGCGGATAAGCGTCGTTCTGTGACTCTTTCAGTTGATTCGTAGTATAGCTTGAACTCTTCAAAGGAGAGGTTTTGCATTCTTGGTTTCTTATCCACTGCCGCCTCCGAGTCTCACAAGGAAAATGCGCTCTAATACTAGCAAATGCGTTGGGCTAAGCAAGCACTCGTTAACGGAGTTAAGTGGTCCGTCGCCTAGACTCAGATACGCAGACTCAGATAACTAATTGGCTGTAGGCGCGACTTCTTCCTTGACCTTCTCAATCGTCGTTTCAACTATCCGGTTGCGGGCCGTCGACTGAACCGTCAGCTTCAATCCGTTGTATTGCACGCTGTCGCCTCGCTTGAGCATCTTGCCCGCACGTTCCATCATGAATCCTGCAATCGTGTGATAAGTGTCCGACTCCGGGAGATTCAACCCCAACAATTTGTTCGCGTCCCGGATCGAAAGATTCCCGCGAACGTTGTAACTCCCATCGGGTTGCTCGACGATCTGGCGCGCGGCAGCTTCATCGTGCTCGTCGCGAATGTCACCCACTATTTCTTCAAGCAGGTCTTCCAGCGTGACCAGTCCTTCTACTCCTCCGTGTTCGTCCACGACGATGGCCATGTGCTCGCTGGACCTGCGCAACATTCGAAGCGCGTCGTTGAGTTTGACGTTCGTCGGAATAAACACCGCAGGCCGCAGGAACTCTTCGAGGCTGGTCGGGCCGCCGCGCCGAACCACGCGGCTCAAGTCTTTGTGAAGCACTATGCCGATGATGTTGTCGAGTGAATCGCGATAAACTGGCATTCGCGAATAACCGGTCTGTTCGAACACTTCGAGCATCTCAATCGGACTGAGCTCTGCGTCAAGAGCTTCGATCTCGGTGCGCGGAACCATCACGCTCTCGACCGTCGCCTCGGTGAA
>Ga0114129_10010509_pt1 | contig 13205 bp, 14 predicted proteins | sample RhiMetdeltSRZDD1_FD_80071 | JGI IMG/M metagenome (GOLD analysis project Ga0114129, IMG submission 80071) | Populus rhizosphere microbial communities from Tennessee, USA - Rhizosphere MetaG P. deltoides SRZDD1 (version 2) (version 2) | ecosystem: Host-associated > Plants > Roots > Rhizosphere >...
CCACGCCGAGCTGCACGAGCGCGGTCCGCATCGTCACCGCCGCAGGCTCCGTGTCGACGCCGTCGGCCGCGCCGCCCGAGCTGAAGATCGTCGAGCCGCCGAGGAGACGATGGACCCGCGCTGCTTCGAGCACGCGGGCGGCGCCGGCGAGGTCGAGGACGCCGATGCCGCCCTGCCGCTCGTGCCCGTGCACGGTGAAGCTGGCCGATCCCAGCAGCACGATCGGCGTGCCGTCGGCCGCCTCGCCTTTCGTGAACTGATGGTAGGGCGCGACGAGCGGCCGGCTCAGGATCCACGACACGGCTCGGACGCTGGCGAGCGTATAGAAGATGATCACAGCCGCGAGCAGCCACACGCGCCGCCGATCGGCCGGACGAGCGAGCAGCCACAGCGTCGCCAGCGTCGCGGCGATCGCGAAACCGCCGACTGAAAAGACGTATCCGATCACGGCGATCTATTCGCCGGATTCTCCGCGTTCCGGCGGCTCCGGCCTGATGACGATTTGCTCGGCGGCGGGCGGCGGCTCGGGCGCGCCGTTCTTCCGCTGCGGCTCGGGGGCACGCCGCTGTGGCGGACGCTCCTTTGGCGGGCGGTCGGCGCGTGGCGACCGAGGTTTGCCGAAATGTTTACGGCGCCCCGACGGTCCGCTTTTCCCGAACCGCGCTCGAGGATCCTTGTGCTGCCCGCCGGGACGCCAGTCGCGTCCGCGCTTCTCCGCGCCGCGGAACACACGCGCCTGATCGCGTGTGCGGCTCATTGCCGCCTGTGCCTCCGCAGGCGAATTCCAGACGCGGCCGCGCGCGAAGTACTTGAAGACGATGTCCTGGTTGGTGCGACGGAGCTGTTGAAACGTCGGCAGCAGCTCCTGCTTGTCGCGCGCGCGAAACGCCGTCGGCTTGCCGTCGATGAGAATGGTCCAGTACGCAAAGCGCGGCGGCATCCTGCGATCTTACCGGGATTCGGGATTCGTGGTTTGAGATTCGTCGGGATTCGACGAGGGTCGGCGCCAGGCGAGAGGGATGAAACGCAGGCTCGCGGGATTGTGGTGAATCGCCGCGAGCCTTGCGGTTCCTTCAGTACGGCCGGTACGGCTGCAGCGCGCCCTGATACGGAATCACCTGGCCGGCGACGACGTCCACGTCGAACGCCATCGGGATGTAGCCGTTCGCGCGAATCTCGATGTGATGGCGGCCCGCATACAGCGTCAGCGGCTGCGTGCCCGCGGTGAAATCGCCCGCCTCGCCCACGAACTCGCCGTCGACGAAGATTTCCGCCGAGAGCGGCCGAATGTCGAAGCTCAACCCGCCGGCCGCCATCGACGGCGAGATGGCTGCCGTCCCGGGCGCCGGATTCGAGTACCCGTATGGGTCCGAGTAGCCGTACGACGGATACGACGGCGGATACGAGTAGTAGGGATCCGGGTAGTAGTACGGATACGCCACGGGATAGCCGACGAACAACCCGTAGCCCAGCGTGAAGCGGGGCCGGAACGCGTAGTACGGACGGTAGAACCGGCGCGCCGGCACGACGATCACGGTGCGCGGCGAGATGAATCGCCCGTGCGAGTAATACCCGCGCGGGGCCACGTAGCGGCCGCGGTTCGTGCCGCGATCACGGTCGAACCGATCGCGGTCCTGCCGATCGCGCTCGTTGCGATCGCGGTCGAAGCGATCGCGATCCACGTTGCGGTTGACATCGGGCCGCGGCACCGCCCGCTCCTGGACGGTCGGCGGCTCGCGCCGATCCGGCTGCCGCCGTTCGACGGCTCGCTCCGGCCCGGGCGACGGCCGCTGCGGCGCCGGCGCCGGCGCCGGCGGCGGCGGGGGCGTCTCGCGCCGCTGTTCCGGCCGGGCTTCAGGCGCGCGGCGCTCGCCGCCGCTGCGCTCGGTCGCTTTCTGTTCGCCCCCGCCGCCGGACTGGCGATCCTGGCCGGAGTTGCGGTCGCGCTGCGTGTGCTGCGCGAACACGGGGGAAACGCCGAGGGCCAGCGCGAGGACGACCGCAGCGGGGCAAATGGCTCTGGGAAACATACTTTTCCCATCCGCAAGTGGAATGCCAAGCCGAACCGTTCGTTTCCTTAGGAAAATCACGTGTTTGCGCGATTTCCGAGTTCGGGGCGTCCCCCGGTACGGACAGCTAGTCCCCGCCCATCCGCTTGATCTTCTCGACCAGCGTCGTCCGCTTCAAGTTCAGGAGCCGGGCGGCCTGGCCCTTGTTCCCGCCAGTCCGCTCCAGCGACCGCTGGATCAGATCGCGCTCGATGTTGGCGACGAAGCGATCCAGATCGATCCCTTCCTCGGGCAGCGCGATCGACGACGAAGGGACCGGCTCGCGCGCCTGCTGAATCTCGGGCGGCAGATCGCCGACGTCGATGTGGGGTCGGCTGCCGCTCAACGCCATCGCGCGCTCGATCGCGTTCTCGAGCTGCCGCACGTTGCCAGGCCAGTGAAAGGCCATCAGGCGGCGCATCGCGTCCTGCGACACCGTCTTGGTCATGGCCGCGTGCGCCGATCCTCCGTCCCCCGCGGCGCCCGCCGTTGGATGGCGCACCGCGGCCTCTGCGGCATGGCGCTCGAGAAAATGCTGCACCAGCAGCGGGATGTCTTCCTTGCGCTCGCGGAGCGGTGGCAGCTGCACGGGGATGACGTTCAGCCGATAGAACAGGTCCTCGCGGAACTGGCCGTCGGCAACCATTCGCGTGAGATCGCTGTTGGTGGCAGCGATGACGCGGACGTCGACCTTGATCGAATGCGAGTCGCCGACGCGCTCGAACTCGCGCTCCTGCAGCACGCGCAGCAGCTTCATCTGGAGCGCCGGGCTCATCGTGCCGACTTCGTCCAGGAAAAGCGTGCCTTTGTGCGCCTGCTCCAAACGGCCCTGTCGGTTGCCGATCGCGCCGGTGAACGCGCCCCGCACGTGGCCGAAGAGCTCGGCTTCGAGGAGCGTCTCGGGAATGGCGCTGCAGTTCAGGGCGACGAAGCGGTGCAGCCGGCGGGCGCTGCTGTGATGAATCGCGCGCGCGACCACTTCCTTGCCCGTGCCGGTTTCGCCGGAGATGAGGATCGTCGAGCTGGTCGCCGCGACGGTCTCGAGCAGCTGAAACAGCTTCGACATCGCGCGGCTCTTGCCGATGACCCCCTCGAACTTGTAGCGCTCCTCGAGCTGCGCGCGCAGGTACGCGTTCTCGGACTTGAGCCGCCGCTGTTCGAGCGCCGAGTCGAGGACGTGGAGCAGTTCGTCGATCTGAAACGGCTTCGACACGAAGTCCCACGCGCCGCGCTTGATGACGTCGACGGCGTCCTTGACCGTGCCGTAGCCGGTGACGACGATGGCGATGATGTCGGGGTAGCGCTCGACGGCCGACTGCACGAGCAGCGATCCGTCTATGCCAGGTAGACGAAGATCCGTGATGATGATGTCGTACGCGAAATCGACCAGCCGCGTGAGCGCCACTTCGCCCGAATCGGCCTGCTCGACGTGGTACCCGCGGTCGGCCAGCTGCTCGGCGATGGCTTGGCGCAGGGCAGACTCGTCTTCGACCAGGAGCAGATGTTTCGCGTGTTCAGGCATTTAGCGGAGCGACGGTATTTTGACACCCCTGGGGAGCCATTGTCCAGGGATGAGCCCTAATCCGTTCGCACTGATGCACCGATACAGCCTCACGGAGGGCAACTGCCAAGTGGAACGCAAAACGATCTCAATCATGAAAGCGTGCGAGCTCGTTGGGGTCAGCCGCCGGACGATCTACAACTGGTTATCGAGCGGCAAGATCGAATACGTGCGGACGGCTGGCGGGTCTGTGCGGATTTTCGTCGACACGCTCTGGCGCGACCCGCACAAAGCGGATCGGCCGGCGCTGCAGAACATGTGGCAGGCCGAAGGACGCAGCTAGCGGCGGCCGCGTCGATGCCGCGCCCGACCCGTGTCGATGAACTTCTCGCGAGAGCACCGATGGAAGAAGCCCAGGACCTGCGACTCCTCTTCCATCGCCTGAACAACCAGCTCGGGATCATCCTCGCGCACGCCGAGCTGCTCGAAGCCAAAGCGCCCGATGACATGAATCGGGCGCGCGCGGCACAAGTCGTTGCCAGCGCCCTCGAGGCGATGACGACGGCCAAAAAGATCCGCCACCACACCGAAAAGCCAAGCCCGCTGTAATTCACGCGGCGGAACGTCCAACAAAACTGTTAGATCGCCGTCATATTGTTGACGACGGCCGTGTGCAAATCGCCAGATTATTGACGATTTCTCAGGTTTTCCGCCCTAGCTCCAGCGCTCCGTTCCGCCCTCGCACGAGTCCGTAACCCACTGACAAATCACGACTAACTCCGACGTAAAGCGACTGGAACGCTCTCTCCACCCTGCGTGCCTCAGCCGTTGGTACTCCAGTTGCGATACCGCGCACCGCTCGGAAGCGCCGGGCAGCGTGTTCCAGTCCCCAGCGGGAGATCGCAAATGCGCGTCCAGACCGTCGCCGCCAGCCAGAACCGCCGCATCGTCGCCAGCCTGCCGTTCGTCGAGGCGCTCGCGCGACGGATGGCGGCGTCGATGCCGAACTCGATCGACATCGGCGATCTCGTCCAGGACGGCGTGCTCGGCCTGATCGACGCCGCGCACCGCTTCGACGAGGGCCGGGGGATCAAGTTCGAGACGTTCGCCGAGCGGCGCGTCCGCGGCGCGATGATCGACGCGCTGCGCCGCGACGCCTGGCCGCGCGGCGTCCGCCGGCAGCGGCGCGAGCTCGACGCGGCGCGCGAGGCGCTGCGGCGCGAGCTGGGCCACGAGCCGTCGATGGCCGATCTGGCTGCACGCGTGGGATCCGACGAAAAGCGTCTGAGCCGCACCATCGTCCGCATCAACACGATCGAGGCGACCTCGCCGCTCGCCACCGGCGAGCACATCGACGAGAGCTCGCTGCCGACCGCGCTCGTGCCCTCGGAGCCGGACGCACCCGACACCGCGTACGAGAAGCTCGAGACGCGCGAGCGCGTCCGGGCCGCGATCGCCTCGCTGCCGTGGCGCGAGCGCAAGGTCATCGGCCTCTACTACTACGGCGAAGTGACGATGAAGCAGATCGGCGCCGAGATCGGCGTCAACGAATCGCGCGTCTCCCAGCTGCACGCGCGCGCCATCCGGCGGCTGCGCGATGCGCTCGGGTCGATGGGACCGGACCAGATGCGGGAGATGCGGCGCGCGCTCATCGCGTTCGTGAGCCACAAGCCGAAGATGGTCAAAGCGACACTGCCCGCGGCGAAGGAAGAGAAGATCGCTCCGACGCCGGGCGTTGTGCTGCCGTACGTCGCCGCGCGCGCGAGAAAGCCGATGGCGCGCGCCACGGTCAAGACGCACCGGTCGCGTCAGGCCGTCGCGGCCGCGCGCTAGCCCAACCCGTCGCGCACGGCCTTCAGCAGATCGCCAAGCCTGAACGGCTTGGCGAGCCAGCGGCAGCCGGTGTCGTCGAGAAACTGCTCCGCCTCGGTGCCCGCGACATCGCCCGTCACGAACACGACGCGCTTGGCCAGCCGAGGGACCGAGTCGACGAGCGCGCGATAGAACATCTTCCCGTCGACGCGCGGCATCTTCAAATCGCAGATCACCAGGTCGAAGTGCTGCTGCTGCACCCTGAGCAGCGCCTCCTCCCCGTCCGACGCACGCTCGACGACGAACCCGGCGTCGCGGAGCATGTCGAGCACCGCCGCGGCCAGCGCCGTCTCGTCTTCGACGACGAGCACCGACGACCCGGCGATGTCCTCGATCCGGCGCGTGAGCCGCTCGCGGCCCGCCGTCGAGGCCGCGAGCGCCGCGCCGGTCACAGGCAGCTCGACGAAGAACGAGGCGCCGGAGTTGGGCCGCGACTCGAGGCGAATCCGGCCGCCGTGCTCCTGCACGATCGCATACGCGACGGTCAGGCCGAGCCCCGTGCCCTGGCCGACTTCCTTCGTCGTGAAGAACGGATCGAAGATCTTCGGCCGCACCTCTTCGGGGATTCCCGGGCCGTCGTCGTTGATTTCGAGGATGACCGCCTCGCCGTGCAGATCGTGCCAGGTGCGGACGACGAGGACGCCGCGGCCGTTGGCGGCGAGCATCGCCTGCTCGGCGTTGATGACGAGGTTGAGCAGCACCTGCTGGATCTGGTGGCCGTCGGCGAACACCTGCGGCAGCCCCGCTGCAAGCGCGTCGATCACCTGGATGTTGGTCACGCGCTGCTCGTACGCGCGGAGCGCGAGCGTCTCGCGCACGATCTGGTTCACGTCCACCATCATGCGCGTCGTCTGTCGCTTTCGGGCGAAGGTGAGGAGGTTGCGGACGATGCGCGCGGCGCGCTCGGATTCGCCGAGGATCGTCTGCAGCCCGCGGCGCACCGATTCGTCGAGCGAGTCGCGCTCGGAGAGGCGTTCCGCCCAGCTCAGGATGGTCGCGAGCGGATTGTTCAGCTCGTGGGCGACGCCGGAGATCGTCTGGCCGAGCGCGGCCATCTTCTCCGCTTGCAGCAGCTGGTGATAGATGTCGCGCGTCTCGTCGTCGACCTTTTTTCGCTCGCTGACGTCGCGGACGAGCGCCTCGATTCGGATCGCGCCGTCCTCGTCGGGCTGGTCGGCCCGCGCGGTGACCTCGACCCACATCGCGCTGCCATCGGCGCGCCGCAGGCGCAGCAGATAGTCGCTGACCGACCCGTCTGTGGCGAGCCGCTCCAGCAGGCCGACGCGCGCCTGCGGATCGACGAACCGATCGCGATCGAAAGGGCGCACGTCGCGATCGCGCGATTCGCCGGGGAAGCCGAAGATCAGTTTGAGGTGGGGATTGGCGGCGATCGTCGTCGTTAGATCGGGGGCGAGGGTGCCGATGTAGACGCCCTCGTGGACGGCTTCGAAGAGCCGTGCGAATGCCGCCGCGCGGTGGTCCACGGAGGGATCATACGAGATTGCGTCGGCATTCGGGATTTGGGACTCGGGATCCGGAGGGATCTGTCGATGCGATCGCGTTGGGATTTGCAGCGTTCAGGATTCGGTCGGAGATTCGGTCCGAGATTCCGTCGGGGATTCGTGACGAACAAGATTCTCAGCTATCGCGATCTGGTTGTGTGGCAGAAGGCAATGGATCTCGCGGACCTCGTCTACGACAGATGAATTCGCGCTCGCGAATCACCGCGAGTCCCGACCCGGCGAATCACCGCGGACCCCGAATCCCAAACCCCAGAACCGCGGCTATTTCCCACCGGGAGGCAGCGGCGTCGGCGTCTTGTTCCGGTACGACCCGCTCCATTTTTTCTCGTTCGCCGCGCGGATGTCCCGGACCGACGCGCCCGAAGCATGCATCTGCATCGCGTCACGCGCGACGTCTATGCACACGCTTCACGTCGCCCCGTGCGGTTCCCACGACGTGACGTCGCCGTTCGGCGCCCGTCCGGCCACGAAGCAGTCGTCGTTGCCGCGATGGCCTCCCTTTTCGCATCCGCAGTAGCACGGCACGTAGCCCAGGATTTCCGGATGCTCGGCGGCGAACGTGTACGCCGCGCGCGTGACCTCCGGCGGCCGCGCGGGCGGCATCGGTCCCCAGTCGAGCGGCGGGTACTGCGCCTGTTTGTGCGGGCCGAACTTCGCGTTCACCGCCGGCGCGTTCATGTCCGCCTGCTCGGCGGTCGGAGCCGGAGTCGGGCTCGCGGCGGCAGTCGTCCGCCCATCCGACTCCGCTCGACTCATCGCGTACCACGCGCCGCCGCCGACGAGCACGACGATGGCAACGGCGAGCAGAGGCGTGAAGAACCCGCCGCGCCGCGGCGGATCGGCGTCGATCGGGGGCGGCTGCCCGTGCCTGGATTTCGCGGAAGATTTGCGGCCCATGTGGATTCGCTGCAAATCATTCTACCCCGCGCGAATGCTTTGGGCTAAAGTCCGCACCCATCGCCCATGAGTATCGAGCGCCAGGACCGGGTGCTCCTGGCAGGTCTCGTCCTGGCGTTGATCCTCGTGTTCGCGAGACCGCTCCGCTATCTGCCCGATCTCGCGCGCGAGGTGGAGCGGACGTCCAGCCTCGCGCTCGTGTCCGCGCTCCTCATCCTGACGATCGTGATCCTCGTCCACCAGCAGGCCAAGCGGCAGGAGGCGAAAGCGCGGGCCGCGGCCGCGGAGGCCGAGGCGTCGAACGCCGGGGCCCGCGCCGACGAAACGGAGCGGCTCGTCGCGTTCGGCCAGGCGCTCGGTCGATCGCTCGATCTCGATGCGATTCGCGACGTCGTGCAGCGGCATCTGCCGAAGCTGACCGGCACCGATGATGCGTGGGTGATGGGGTACCGCGACGGGCACTGGCAGGCGCTCGCCGGCGCGTCGCGCGACGGCCGGCGCGAGAGCACGCAGGTGCGGATGTCGATCGCGGATCGGGCGCTCGCCGGCACCGAGCAGCGCGGCTGGGCCGCGCATCCGATCGACACCGACGGCCACATGTGCCTGCCGATGGTTGCCGGCGGCCAGGCAGTGGGCGTCGTCGGCATCCCCGAGGCCGCCGGCCCGTTCGACGAGGGCCGCCGCCGCGCGCGCCGATCGCAGATGCCGGTGTCGCTCATCATGTTCGATCTCGATCATTTCAAGGACATCAACGATCGGCACGGCCACCTGTGCGGCGACGCGGTGCTCGGGGCGTCGGCGCGCGGATGCGCGACGTCCTGCGCGGCAGCGACCTCAAGTGCCGGTACGGCGGCGAGGAATTCCTCGTGCTGCTGCCCGAGACGCCGCTCGAAGGCGCCAGGCGCGTCGCCGACACGCTGCGGCTCGGGATCGGCGACATGGGGATCGCCTGGAAGGACGAAGCCGTGATGGTCACGGCCAGCTTCGGCGTGACCGCGTCGCTGCCGTCGGAGATCGATCCCGAGACGCTGATCGCGCGCGCGGACGCGGCGCTCTATCGCGCGAAGGAACAGGGCCGCAACTGCGTGCGCGTCTTGGTCGAGAGCGCCGTCGCGTAGCGAGTACACTCGGCGGATGTCCTCGACGCGCCGCGCCTACGCGGCCCTGGTCGCGGTGTCTCTCATCTGGGGCACGACCTACCTCGGGATTCGCATCGCGCTCGAATCGATCCCGCCGTTTACGATGGCGGCTGCGCGCTGGCTCGTCTCGGGCGGCCTGCTCGCGCTGTTTCTGCGGCTGCGTGGCGAGCGCCTGCCGCCGCGCCGGTCGTGGCGCGCGCTGGCGGTCCTCGGCCTGCTGCTGCTGGGATTCGGCAACGGCGGCGTGGTCTGGGCCGAGCGCACGGTGCCTAGCGGGCTCACCGCCGTGCTGGTCGCCGCCTCGCCGTTCTGGATGGTCGGCGTCGAGGCGTGCATGCCGAGCGGCGAGACCGTGAAGCGGCGGCAGCTCGTCGGACTCCTCGTGGGATTCGCCGGTATCGTGCTGCTCGTGTGGCCTGAGCTGCACGTGCCGGCGCAGGACGCGTCCGGCTTTCTCAACGGCGTCGTCGGGACGCAGCTGGCCTGCCTCGGCTGGGCGATCGGGTCCGCCTACTCGCGGCGGCATGCGCCCGAGGCGAACGTGCTGGCGGCCACGTCGTACGAGATGCTGTTCGGCGGATTGTTCCTGTTGGCGGCGGCGGTCGTCCGCCGCGAGCTCGATCCGGCTGCGGCGTTCACGCCGCGATCGGTCGCCGCAGTCGGATACCTGATTCTGATCGGCGGGATCGCCGGGTTCTCGTCGTACGCCTACGCGCTCAAGCACCTGCCGGTCGCGACGGTCTCGCTGTACGCGTACGTGAACCCGATCATCGCCGTCGTCCTCGGCGTGATCGTGCTCCACGAAGCCTTCAACGTACGGATGGCCGTCGCCGCGGCAGTCGTGCTGGCCGGCGTCGTCCTGGTACGACAGGCGCCGGCGCCGGCCAGCTAGCTACACGACGCGCCGGCCGCTGACCAGCCGAACGAGGAACAGCACGATGGCAATCACCAGCAGCACGTAGATGAAATTGCCCATCGTGTACCCACTGACGAGGCCCAGCAGCCACAGCACGATCAAAATGATCGCAATCGTCTCAAGCATCGCGGCCCTCCCTTGCGTTCAAGGTGCAACTTGAGTGCCCAGCCGTCTCGGCTGCCTGACGATGAGGGCAGCTTGCTGCTCAGCCTCGCATGCGTGGACGAAAAGGCCGTTGCGCGACGCCACTGCCGCCTCATCCGTGTCGATGGGCGAATCGCGATGGCGTCCGATTTCTGCTTGGAGCTGTCAGCGGCCTGACGCGCGCGCTACTCGGCTCGCCGCGGCTGCGCGGGCCCGAGCGCAAACGTCATCGTGCCATCGAGGACGACCCTGCCGTCGACGCGCGCGATGCCTTTCAGCCATCCCATCCGGCTGCGCAGCCGCAGCACGGTCGCCTCGATGACGACGACGTCTCCTGCGTGGACCGGGCGGCGGTAGCGCACGCGCTCGATGCCCATGAAGTAAATGAGCCGCTGCCGGTTCTCCGGCTTCGCGAGGATCATGATGGCGCCGACCTGCGCCACCGCTTCGGTCAGAATCGTCGGCGGCAGCACGCGCGTCCCATCGGTCGAGTGCGACAGATACCGCTCGTTGAGCGACACGTTCTTGATGCCGACGATCCGCTTGTCCACCTCGAACTCGGTGATGCGATCGACGAAGAGAAACGGATACCGGTGCAGGAGGATGCGCTCGATTGCCGCGTAATCGAGCGGCAGCGTCAGGTCCATGGGAGCCTCGGATTATACTTTTGATCCAATGCCCGAATCGACCGCGCCCGCGATCAACACCGCCGAGACACTGACGACGCTCTTCGCGCTCGGGCGCGAAGTGACGTCCGTTCTCGACATTCAGGAGCTCCTGCACAAGATCCCGGAGCTCATCTCGCGCCTCACCAAGTTCAACGCGTTCGCCGTTTACCTGCTCGATCCCCGGCGCGACGAGCTCACGATCGCCTACTCCGTCGGCTACCCGGAGCAGGTTGCGCGCACGCTTCGCCTGAAAGTCGGGCACGGGCTGGTCGGCGCCGCGGTGCAGGAAGGGCGGCCGCTGCTCGTCAACGACGTCCATGCCGATTCGCGGTACGTCGAGGCGGCGCCGGGTTCGCGCGCGGAGCTGGTCGTGCCGCTCCGGCGCAAGGGGCGCGTGACCGGCGCGCTCAATCTGCTCAGCGACACGCCGGGCCAGTTCACCGAGAACGACGAAGCCGTCCTGCGCCAGTTCGCGGCGCACGTCGCCGTCGCCATCGAGAACGCGCGCCTCTTCGAGCACGAGCGCGAGTACACGAGCACCCTCGAGACGCTCGCGGAAGTCGCGCGGGAGTTCGGCGCGATCCTGCAGCTCGACGAGCTGCTGACGCGCATCGCCAATCTCACGCGGCGCGTCATCGACTATCGCACCTTCGGCATCCTGCTGCTCAACGAGGAGACGCGGGAGCTCGAGATGAAGCTGGCCGTGCGGTACGGCGACGCGGTGACGCTGCCGCGCGTCAAGGTCGGCTCCGGCCTGGTCGGCTATGCGGCCCTCCACAAGCAGGCGGTGAACGTGCCGGACGTCGCCGCCGACGCGCGCTACATCAAGGTGGTGGACGATGCGCGGTCCGAGCTGGTCATCCCGCTGCTGCTGAAGGACCGGTGCATCGGCGTGTTCGATCTCGAGAGCCCGGAGCTCGACGCGTTCACCAAGAACCACGTCGAGATCCTGACGCTGCTCGCGAGCCAGGCGGCGGTCGCGATCGAGAACGCGCGGCTCTACGAGACGATCCGCGCCAACGAGGACCGGCTGGAAAAGGAGATCCGCTTCGCGCAGCGCGTCCAGATGGCGCTGCTGCCGACGGAATTGCCGAAGCGGCTGAAGGGCGTCGACGTCAGCGCGCGCTTCGAGCCCGCGCGCGAGCTGGGCGGTGACTTCTACGATTTTCTCGCGCCCGAACCGAACAACCTCGTCGTCGCGGTGGGCGACGTGTCGGGGAAGGGCGTGCCCGCGGCGCTGTACAGCGCGTTCGCCGGCGAGCTGGTGCGCTCGCGCACGTTCCGGCGCCGCTACGCGCCCGAGCGCTTCAGCCCGGCGGGCGTGCTCGCCTCGGTCAACACGATTCTGCACGAGCGGCAGCTCGAGGAGTACTACTGCACGCTGTGCTACGCGTCGTTCGAGTTCAAGCGCCGCTCGGTCACGCTGGCCAATTCGGGGCTGCCGTATCCGATCCGCTGCAGCGGCGACACCGTTGCGCAGATCGAGCTGCCCGGCGTCCCACTCGGATCGTTCGCCGGATCGAACTACGACGAGGTGGTCTTCGAGCTCGCGGCGGGCGACGTCTACGCCTTCTGCTCGGACGGCGTGTCCGAGGCGAACGATGCGCTCGGTCGCGAGTTCGGCGTCGAACGGCTGATCGAGGTCGTCGCCGGCGTCCGGACGCGTCCGGCCTCAGACATCGTCAACACGATCTTTGGCGCTGTCCAGGAGTTTCGCGGCGACACGCCGCCGAACGACGACATGACCGTCGTGGTGCTGAGACTCGCACAGTGACGTCGCGCCACGGGCGGCAGGCATCGTGCGACGTGCTGCGTGCCGCGTGCGTTCTCGCGCTCGCGTGTCGGGCGACGGCTTTAGCCGAGCGCCAACGACCTTCACCGACCGCCGCGGAGCTGCAACACAAGCTCGAAGCGCGTCTGCTCGACGTCGCGTCGCACCTCGACGGCGTGATGGGCTACGCGATCCTGGATCTCACATCGGGCGAACGCATCGGCCATCTCGAGACGGCCGTCTTTCCGACCGCGTCGTCCATCAAGATTGCGGTCGTCTACGAGCTGTTCAAGCAGGCGGCGGAGGGACGCATCCGCCTCGACGAGCCGCTGATGCTGGACCGAGCACACGCGGTGGGCGGCTCGGGCGTGCTCGTGCACCTCGGCACGCCGACGCTGTCGATCCGCGACTACGCGACGCTCATGGTGACGCTCAGCGACAACACGGCCACCAACGTCCTCATCGATCGGCTGGGCATGGAGAACGTCACGAAGCGGATGGCAGGTCTCGGCCTCGGCGACACCAAGCTCCGGCGCCGGATGATCGATCTCGCGGCCGCCAGGCGCGGCGACGAGAACGTCGCGACGCCGAGTGAGCTGGTGCGGTTGCTCGAGACGGTCGCGAAGGACAACGGCGAAGCGCTCTCGCTGTTGAAGAAGCCGAAGGCCAGCCGCCTCCGAAACGCGCTGCCGTCGGGCGTCGAGGCGGCGGACAAGCCGGGCGAGC
>Ga0114129_10010510_pt1 | contig 13202 bp, 8 predicted proteins | sample RhiMetdeltSRZDD1_FD_80071 | JGI IMG/M metagenome (GOLD analysis project Ga0114129, IMG submission 80071) | Populus rhizosphere microbial communities from Tennessee, USA - Rhizosphere MetaG P. deltoides SRZDD1 (version 2) (version 2) | ecosystem: Host-associated > Plants > Roots > Rhizosphere >...
CAGTACCGGCCAGGCGTTCTTCCGCCCGCCTCTCACGGGCTCCTCACTCAATTTCGAGGCGGCGCGAATCCGGGTGTCGGCCAATGTGTTCGACGGCAGCGAGGCCGCCGCCGCCTTTGCCGGATGCTTGGACTGCCAGTTCAACCACAACACCGTCGTCAACCCGTCGAAGTGGGTGCTTCGTATCCTGCAGGAAACGCTGACCATCGGCCGCTACACCTTTGCGCGCGCGGGCAACGGCGTCATTGCCGGCAACATCTTCTATTTCCGGCGCTCCGATTTGAACGCCGGAGAGGACATCAACGTCGGCGCCGATACCGACCCGCGAAGTTTTTCCCTGGTTCGAAATCTCTGGTACGCCCACGACGCTCCTGCGCAATCGGGTCCGCGTCTCCCCCTTCTTCGCGGCAACCGCACGGGTGACCTGGTCGGGAGCGACCCGAGGTTCGTGGATGCGCGCGGTGGCGACTTCCATCTCGCAGCTGGCAGCGTCGCCAGGGCCGCCGGAGGCGCACAATTCGGATCGGGCAGCGATTTCGCTGGACAGTGCTACGCCACGCCGCCCAGTCTCGGAGCTCTCGAGCTCACCGGGACGCGACGGTGACGTCGCTCGGCGCACACCAGATCGCCGTGAACATCGCGGCATTGGCCTTCATGGTGCCGCTCGGCCAGTCGTCCGCAGGCGGTTCCATGAGGCGCGGCTATTTCAATGCGGCGATGCCCCTGTAGTACCGGAGCGTCGGGACATCATCGAGAAATGCGCTCACCCCCTGCGAACCGTGGTTGAGACACCAACGCCTCGCTACTTCCCCGTCCGGGGCCTTCTGGCGTGCCAGCACCACAGCGGCGCGATAGTAGGCCCACCACGTGCCAATCTCGCTGGCGACCTGCAGCATCCTGCCTGCACCATGAGCTTCTGTCGACACAATCTCCGACTGCAGGGCATTGCGATACAGCCCGGCTCTGACTTCGGGCAGCCGCGCCAAATCGGCAAGAAAGCGTTTCGCCTCGTCGAGCCTCGCGACATCGAGCAGCGCGTTCGCGAAACGATATGTGAACTGCGGATCCGATGACGCGCGACGACCTTCCGTAGCGAATCTCGCGACGTCGGCCCGGCGGCCGCTCTGCGCTGCGAGTTCCGCCAGCATCGCGTACTCCTGCGCTACCGCGACGCTGTTCTGCGCGCGCTGATCCTCGGGAATTCGCCGCATGAGACGCTGCTCGGCGTCGCCACCGCGGCCCTGAACGACTTCCAGATCGGCCAACGCGATTTCGGACAGCCACACGCCCTGGCCGCCGGCCCGGCCCATCGCCACGTACCATCCGTTGGCTTCGTCGTACTGTCCCTTGATCGCCGCGGTGACCGCCAGCGGGATGTGCGCCTTCGCCGCCTTGTTGTTGAGGCGAAGCGCGACTTGGGCCTCCTCGACCGCGCTGTCGAACTGCCCCGCGTACATCGCGTACAGCGCGAGATTCGTTCGGGCGAGGAGGTAATTCGGGGACAGCGCCACGACACGCCGGCCCTGCTCGACCGCTTCGGGAAACCGCAGCAGCATGAACTCCGACACCGCCAGGTTGTTGTGGCCGGTCATGTCGGCCGGATATTCGGCGGTGAGCGCTCGGTAAATGTCCCGGGCGCGCGAATAATCGCGCAGCGCGCGTAAGGCGTACACCCCTTCGGTTCGCAGACGTTCACGGCGATTCATTCGCGCGAGCAGGGCGATCGCCTTCTGGAACAGTTCCTCGGCTTCTTTCGAGCGCCCGAGTCTGTCGAGCGACAGCGCCCACCCGGCGTATGCGCGCCCGAACTCTGGATCGATCCGGACCGCCTCCTGGTAAGGCGCGATCGCCTCGACGTCGTGTCCGGCCGCCGCCAGATCCTGAGCGATGGTATAGGCTTTCGCGGCGTCGAGCGAGGAGGTGGTGAATGTTTCAAGCGCCCGATCGTTCCCGCTCGCCACGACAGACTCGCCCACCGCGCTTCTCAAGCGCTCGCTGATTCTGGCGACGACGGTGAGCACGCGCGGTTTCAGGACCCCTTTTTCGGTGACCAGCGCAATGGCCGAACCGGACACCGAGTCGATCAGCGCCGCCGACACATCGTATCCGTCCGTCCCGTGGGCGATCGAGCCTGTGACGAATATCGGGACTCCTTCACGACGGGCCACCAGCCGCGCGGCCGTCTCGTCCAGCGTCGTCGTGGAATGTCCGATCTGTGAGGCGATCGCCATCGCGTCCCGGCGTGGATAGACGTTGATCAGCGACGAGGTTTCGAGGCCGACGGCGACCGCCCGGTCGATGACCCCGTCGAACAGCGGCTCGTTCGTCAGGTTCTTGAAATCGGCGATCAGCAGCGTGCGGGGCTTCCCTTCGGGCGGCGGCGCGCGAAACCACGACCGCGCTCCGGCCGCGAACGCTCCCGCGACCGCCAGGAGGACGACAGCCGCCGCGGACCATTTCAACACGTCCTTCACACGCGAACGCGGCTGGAGCGTCGCGAGGACGTCGCCCATCGAGCTCCAGCGATTGCGCGGCTCCGGTTCGAGACATTTCCGCACCACCACCGACGCGCGTCGAGGGCGGATTGAAATCTGCTGGCCGCGGGGAAGGTCGAACAGGCGGCGGCCTGTGAGCATCTCGTACAGGATGCTGCCGAAGGCCCAGATGTCGGAGGCCACATCGGCTTCCCTGCCCTCGAGCTGCTCGGGCGCCATGTAATGAAGCGTGCCCAGGATCGTCCCCTGCGTGCTGATCTGCGGTGTGTTGATCGTCGCCGCCATGCTGACAGAACCGCTGCCGGAAGGCGTCCCCGGCCGGAGTTTCGCCAGACCGAAGTCGAGCAGCTTGGCCTGCGGTGAGCCTGTCGAACCCGCTCCACTGTCCATGAGCAAGATGTTCGCGGGCTTGAGGTCGCGATGAACGATGCCCGCGCGGTGCGCCTTGTCGAGCGCTTCCGCGATCTGGATCGCGATGTTCAGCGCCTCGTCCGGCTTCAGCGCTCCTCGCCCGATTCGCGTCGCGAGCGTTTCGCCCTCCAGGTACTCCATGACGAGGTAGTCAGTCCCGTCCTGGTGACCCACGTCGAAGAGCGTGCAGATGTGCGGATGCTGAAGCGACGCGATGGCTTTGGCCTCTCGCTCGAAGCGCGCTTTCAGCTCGGGATCGGCCGAAGGGAGAATCTTAATCGCGACCGTGCGGTCCAGCCGCGTATCCCGCGCCTTGTAGACTTCGCCGAAGCCGCCAGCGCCCAGGGCGGAGACGATGTCGTAGGGGCCGAGGCGCGAGCCTGGTTGCATCGATACGTAGCCTAGCGGAAATTCTTGTCGTCCGCCGACGGCCCATAGATCGCGGGAACCTTGGCGCCCATCAGGCGCAGGTAGACGGTCATCTGTCCGCGATGATGCGCCCAGTGGTTGATCGTGTCCTGGATCATCTCGTAGCGCGGTCCCTCCAGGACGACGTTTCCCCGAGCCTTCAGCTGCCAGGGTGTATTCAAATGCTCGTCGGTGGTCTTCTCGAGCGCCGCACGCGCGTCCGCCGCTGTCTTGTCGAGCGCCTGCACCAGCGCCGCGCTCGTCTTCTTCGGCTCCGGTTTCATCGTCGAGCCGTCCGCCGGCGCGACGTCGAGGTCGTTCTTCGTCACCTGCAGCGCGATCCATGACGGAATGGTCGCGACCATGTCGGCCAGATAGCCGAAGATCATCGACTTCTCGTGAGGTTTCCAGTCGTACTTCCCTTCAGGGACCTGTTCGAGCGCCCGCCGCGAGCGATCGACCTCGCGATTCAATTCGGCCAGCAGAAACTCATTCAGCTTCATGACATCTCCCGGTCATCAATCACACCACAGTCTTATCATGCATGGCACGCGCCCCGAGATACGGCTTCTGTCAGTCGAGCAGTTTCATGAACGCCACCAGGTCCGCCTGGTCCTGCGGGGTCAGGACGAGGAATCCTCCCGTCACGAAATCGAAGAATCTGGCGTAGTGCGCTACAAGGAATACTCATCGGCGGAGTGGACGAGCGGCGTGGATCGGCGGGGAGGAGTCGGGCCAGGGCGCGAGATCTACGCCTTGAACGCCAGCCGCTGCGCCTGCTGCTGCGCTTTCAGCACGATCTCGGTCGCCAAGAAACAGTGCGCTTGCGTCATCGCGGTCTCCGTGCGGTTCAGCACGTCGTTCACCAGCTGTTCACCGTAAGACAACGCCACCTTCGAGCAGTCGATGTACCGCGTGTCCTTCTGATCGACGAGAAAGAGATGGCTCTCACCAGGCCGTCCGGCGATGTCGACATTCTTTCGCACCTCGATGAACCCGTCGGTTCCGAGAACGGTCAGCCGCGTGTCGCCCCATGTCGACAGACCGTCCGGCGTAAACCAGTCGACGCGAATGTACCCGGCGCCGGAATCGCCGCGCACCATCATGTCGCCGAAGTCCTCGAAGTTCGGATACTGCGGGAAGTGGACGTTGCCCACCTGCGCCGAGACGACCTCGGCGCGCGTCGATCCGGTGAAGTACAGGAACTGATCGGCTTGATGCGAGGCGATGTCGCACAGGATGCCGCCATAGCGCGGCTTCTCGAAAAACCAGACCGGACGCGTGGCCGGGGCCATACGGTGCGGACCGAGCCCGATCGTCTGCACGACGTGGCCGATGGCGCCGGCCTTGACCAGCTCCGCCGCCCGAACGGTCGCCTGATTCTCGAGCCGCTCGCTGTACATGATCGAGTAGATGCGGCGGGTCTGGGCCTGCACCCGCTTCACCTCGGCCAGCTGCTCGAGGGTCGTGATGCCCGGCTTGTCGGACATGTAGTCCTTGCCGTGCTGCATGACTCGAATGCCGATCGGCGCGCGCTCGGCCGGAATCGCCGAGCTCAACACGAGCTGGATGCTCGAGTCCTGGAGGACCTCGTCCTCGCTGCGCGCGAGCCTGGCCTGCGGAAATCGCTTCTGAAAATCCTTCACCAGGTCCGGTTCCTTGGCGTAGAGCCAGACCAATTCGCCCCCGCCGCGGAGCACCGCGCCGACCTGGCTGTTGATGTGATTGTGGTTGATGCCGATGACCGCGAATTTGAGTCGCGATCTGCCGGTCTGCTCCACGCCGCTCCTTCGTGCGGCGGCGACCGCCCGCTCCGTTCCTGCCGCCGCCAGTGCCGGCAGCGCGGTCGATCTCGCCATCGCCTTTACGAACGTCCGCCGATCGACTCGTTGTCTCGCCATACTCGCTCCAGGGTGTGCCCTATTGGGGAGCCTAGCAGTGCGGGCTCGGCATCGGCCTTTCTTTTTTTGCCTCGGAGGCCTCCGCCTCGGCGAGAAGCTGCCGGCGAATCTGCAACTCGCGGTTGTTTGCCGTCGCCCGTCTCCCCATCGCGAGAAACTGTAGGAGAACGTCGAGCGATCCCCGCAATGCGGCCCTAGTGTTCAGCCCAACACCTGTCGAACAGAGAATGTGTCAGCGGGGGAGAGCTGATGCGCAATAGTGACCGCCAGCCGCGCTCGGAGCGCGGGCGTCCTTCCCACGTGCGAAAACACGATTTGCTGAAGCTTCATCGGAGGCCCCGGCGTACCTTCGTCCTTTCCGAGGAAGAAGTACGGCAGCGCCTCGATGTCCCGGGCGCGCCACCACCGATGCAGCGCCGCATCAGTTCCCTCCGCGATCGCGGGGGCCAGGCTGCGTGCCTGGAGCAGCGCCTCCGTAATGCCGTCGCCGATGACGAACTCTTTGTGGTGCCCCGCGTCACCCACGAGCGTGCCCCCGTTTCCAGCTGCCCTTCGGAAGAAATACTGTTCCTTCACGGTGCCGCGGGCAGGTCGGTCACACGCCGAGCCGGCGATCAGCGGACCTGTCGTTAAATCGGAGGCCAAATCGGCCACCAGGGCTCGGTCCGCTGGCGACCGTCACGCCGATCGGGGCGTTCCCGTTGATTGACTACTTGATCCCCACGTCCAACAACGTCGGCGAAGGCCTCGCGCGTCTGGCGCGGTACCTGCGACTCGGTGCGGTCACTTCAACGTCGTCTTGCTGCGGCGGCGTCTCCTACCAGCTGCTGCTGGACATGGCACGCCGCGACGCCGCTGAACGCTACCTGACCAGCCCGCCGCTGTCGATCGGCGAAGTCGCGTACTTGCTGGGCTATTCGGAGGCTGCCGCGTTCAAAGGGCGTTCCGGCGGTGGCAGCACGAAACACCGCAGCCGTTCCGCCAGCGTCAACGAACCGGTCGTGTTCAGATGCGTGTGACGCGTCAGGGCCTTATGCCCGCGTGACCTGTTCGCTCCTCGCCGTCGTCGCCGACTTGCCGCGCTGGAAAGAATCTGTCTCACACCGGCCCAAGATAGCGATCCAGCCAATCGAGCATCTCGCGGATGATGTCCTGCAGCCGCGGGATGTGTCCTCCCTCGAACAGCGCGAAGCGTTTCTGGTCGGGCGGCGGACCCAGCAAGTTGAAGACCGGCCGCTGCAGCGTCTCGACCGGCCTCGCGAAGTCCTGCCGGCCGCTCACCATCAGGGTCGGCACGCGCACGCGCGGCGCGAAGTTGATCGGTTCGATTTCTGGAGACCGCGGAATACTGATCACACCGCCACCCACAAGGATGCTCGCCTTGAACCGCGGCTCGAGCGCCGTCAGGATCGGACCGACGATCCCACCCAGGCTGAAGCCGTAGTAGGCGATCCGCCCTCGATCGATGTCGCGTCGTGTCTCAAGATAGTCGATCGATCGTCCCAGATCTTTCGACCAGGCGATCGTCCGATCCCGTTCGCCGTTGGGGCCGGTCGCGGCCGATCCTCGCCGTTCGAACATACCCTGGTAGATGGGGAACATGACGGCGCGGCCGCTCCGGATGATGAAGTCGAGATATCGCATCGGCAGTTGACGACTGGACGGTCCGCCGCCGGGCGGGAAATGAATCACCGTCTGGAACGGCGGCGCCGCGACCTTCGGCAGGAACAGATACGCCTGCATGCGCTCGTTGCCATAGCCGGCGTCGAACGACACGGTCTCCTTGCGCCACTGGCCCTCTTCCTCGACGGCGTCGACCGCTTCCTTGAGCGGCCGCCGATCGTAGGCATACATCCGGCGGATGACCTCGAACACCTCGTCGCCGACCGGCTTTTCCTGCGTGAAGTCGCGGGCCCGTTGATCGATCGCGTTGAGTGCGGCCTGGGGCGGCGCCTTGATGTACTTCACGCACCTGAAGCCGTATGTCGGCAGCCGGTCGAAGGGCGCCTGCGCATCGAGGTCGGTGAACATGTAGCTGGGCTCGTTCCAGCCGCCTCCAGGGATGAACCGGCGCGTGCCCGACGCGGTCCAGCACCATTCCTTCACGTTGCCGGCCATGTCGTAGGTGCCGATCGGACCGAGCCCCTGATACTGACCGACCGGTGCAGAGCCTTTGCCGCTGTAGTTGCTGGCGGTGAGAATGTCGGAGAAGTTGCCGAAACCGGCCGCGTTGTACCAATGAAAGGCTGTGGGGAGACTCTTCCCTGCGAACGCCGCGTACGCCGCGGCTTCGTACCAGCTCACGCCGCCAACCGGATGGTCGGCCTGCCCTTCCAGATAGGTGCCGAGCTCCCATGTCGCAGGTCCGGGCCGTCCGGTGGTATCGCGGAACGCCGCCATCGCTTCTTCCCACGACAGCGTCCGCGAGTCCGATGTGAATGGCTCGATCCAGTACGACCGCGTGCGGTACCCGCCGGCGTCCACGAAGGTCTTGAATTGCCGGTTCGTGACTTCGAATCGATCGATCCAGTAGTCGTCGAGGAGGACCGTCTGTCCGCGGAGGGTTGCCGGCCGACCCCCGGCGCGCAGCATACCGGGAGGCGCGGTGTTCTCCGGGCTGAGCGCGAACGCGATCGGCGGCCCGACCGCTGCGACGGCAGCCTCGAGCGGCTGGTACCCGGCTTTGGAGATCCTGAACCGAAGCATCGAGCCCGGAACACGGACAGGCGTCAACGGCGATTGACCAAGCGGCAGCCAGGCGGCGTCGCGGGCTCCGTACCCTTTCATCAGCACGTCGGCGCCAAGCGGATCGGTGGTGATCGAGGTTTCGAACGTCAAGTCGTTCCACAATCGGGCGAGGTCCGGATCGTCGGGCAGCACGGCGCGGGCCTCTGTCGCCAGGCGGTACGCAGCGTCGAAGTCGTCGCGCTCGGTCAGCCGGCGGATTTCCGGGATGGCCATCGTCCGCGCCCAGCGCACGCGCGCGTTCGCCGACCACCACCACCAGCCGAGCGCGATGGCCACGACCGCAACCGCAGCGACGGAGCCCACGACCGACGGCCGCCGGAGCAGCGCGCGCACGTCGAGGCGCCCCGCGGTCAATCGTTCCCGCATCGCTCTCAGACGATCGGCGACCTCGCGGGCACTCGGCCGGCGCGCCGGCGTCTTCTCCAGGCACGCGGTGACGAGCGCCTCGAGCGCCGCAGGCACGTCGCTCCGAGTCGAACCGATCGGCGGCGGTGTCTGCGTGAGGATGCCGGCCACGGTGACGATCGACGACTCGCCGGCAAACGGCTTCTTTCCAGCGAGCATTTCGTACAGCACGGCGCCGAACGAAAAGATGTCGGAGCGATCGCCGATTGGCTTGCCCTGCGCCTGCTCCGGCGACATGTACGCGACAGTGCCCACGACGATGCCGAGCTCCGTCGCCGGCGCAACCCCCATCGTCGCCGCGTCGGCCGGTGCGGCGGCGTTCAGCGGTTTCGCCAGGCCGAAGTCGAGCATCTTGGCCTGGCCGCCGTCGGAGATCACGATGTTGGCCGGCTTCACGTCGCGATGGACGATGCCCGCGGCATGGGCGGCGGCGAGCGCGCCGGCCATCTGCTCGGCGAGCTCGAGCACCCGATCGACAGGCATTCCGCCGCGCGGGATCAGCTCGTTGAGCGGCCGGCCGCCCACCAGTTCCATGACGAGGAAGTCGATCTCGTCCGCGTGATCCACTTCGTGGATCGTGACGATGTTCGGGTGATTGAGGCCGGATGCGGCCTGCGCTTCTTTGAGAAACCGATCGCGCCGATCGCGATCGCCCGCGGCGCCGGGGGCGATGACCTTGATGGCAACGACACGTCCGAGACGCGTGTCGATGGCGCGGTAGACGACGCCCATGCCGCCCTGCCCGATCAGATGTTCAATTCTGTAATGCGAGAGGGTCGTGCCAACCATGGGCCGCACCCATTATCCATGCGGGCGGCGCGCCGACGTGCGTCATTCTGCTGAACAATGAGCAAGTCCGGCGGTGGTTTCGCCGGTCGAACCTGTTCGTCGTCAGGCTCCGTCGGTGATCTATCCGCCGGAGCTGGTCGACGATCGCTGAGCCTGGAAGAGCTGGGGCGCGAACACCGACAGATAGTCGCGCCAGTTCAGCCACGTGTGCGCGCCGCCGCTCTCGATGAAGATCGGCTTGAAGCCATGCTTCTTCAACAAATCGACCGTGTTTCGCGTCGTCCCAATCAGGCCGTCGTCTTTGCCGGTGCTGAACCACAGAAGGTTGAGGCCGCGCTTGGTGGCGGCGTTGTCGAGCGCGGCGAGGTTCTGTTTCTCCCACGCTTCGCCGAAGGGCGGCGCGGGGTCGACCGGCGCGGCGCCGCGGGCGCCGCTGATGATCCCCGAACTGAAGACGCCGATGTATGCGAACTTCTCGAGATGCGGAATCGCGATGTTCAGCGTCTGATTCCCACCCATGGAGAGGCCGGCAATCGCGCGGTTGGGGCGGTCAGTCAGCGCGCGATAGTTCTTCTCGACGTACGGCAGCAGGTCCGTCAGAAAGTCGTTGGCGAACGGATCCGGGCCTGCCCCGATCCCCGGCATGCCCTGGGCGGCCGCGGCGGGAACCGTCCCGCCGAGCGCAGCGCCCGCGCCGTTGACGTGGCCGGCAGGCATCACGACGATCATCGGTTTCGCTTTGCCCGCCGCGATGAGATTGTCGAGGATGAAGCCGGCGCGGCCCACCGAGGTCCACGAATCGTCGACGTCGCCCGCGCCGTGCAGCAGGTAGAGCACAGGGTACCGCTCGCGGCTACTTTCGTACCCCGGCGGCGTGTACACGTGCATCCGCCGGATGCCGCCGAGCGCCGTCGAGTTGTAGTGAACCGACGCGACGGCGCCGTGTGGAACGTTCCTGGTATCGAAGACATCGGAGCCCGGCACAACCGCCAGGCTGTAGACGGTCGTGTTCGTCTGGCTCGTCATCGGATTACGCGCGTCGACGACGGTCACGCCGTCGACCGTGAAGACGTACCGATACGCACCGGCGGGCATCGGACCGAACGTGCCTTCCCAGACACCCTCTCCGTTTTTGGTTAACTGTGGTGGCGCCACGCCACGGCCACCGACACCGGGGATGTCGCCGGGACTCCTCAACTCCACGTTTCGCGCCTCGGGGGCGAGGACACGGAACGTCACGCGACGATCCGCACTCACATCCGGCGAGACGACGACGGGGCCGGGCGCACCGCGCCCCTGTGCCGGAGCCGGCGGCTGACCGATCGCCGGTGCCGCGGCGGATACCGACATTCCAGGGGCAAACGCAGCGGCCGTGAGCAGACCGGCAAACATTCCGCTCACCACCACATCCCACAGCGCGACGCGATGCTTCGTCATGGCGTTCTCCTCGCACGGGCCCGCGTCGCCGAAGCTCGTCTGCGTCTTCCGGGCGGAGGCAGGTCACGCGGATTGTAATCGGTTTCATTTGGGCTTTGCCGTAATAAATTACGCATCGATTCGTCCGGCAAATCCAGCTAGGCTATTCCACCAGGAATGGCGCACGCATGAGGCAAAAACTGCTTGCGGTCGGATTGGCTGGCGGCCTGGCCGCGACGGTCGCGGCGCACGTGACGGACCAGAGCCTGCTCAAACCGGACCCGCAGGACTGGCTGATGTACTCGGGCACGTACAACTCGCACCGGCATTCGCCGCTGAAGCAGTTGACGCCCGCTACCGTCGGGCGCCTGCAGGCGAAATGGGTGTACCGCATGGCCGGTCAGGACGCGATTCAGGCCGTCCCGATCGTCCACAACGGCGTGATGTACATCTCCCAGTTCAATCGGGTGGACGCACTCGATGCGCGCAGCGGCAACATCGTCTGGCAGTATCAACGGCCGCCGCTCACGCGCACGCCTCAGCGCGGGACGGCGATTTTCAACAACACGCTGTTCGTCACCGCTGCCGACGGCGCGCTCGTCGCGATCGATTCGCGCACGGGCCATACCGTGTGGGAAACGAAGGTCGCCGGGCCGTGGCGCCTTGCTGGCCAGGCGCCGCTGGTCGCCAAAGGCAAAGTGATCGTGAGCGGCAACCAGCCAAGCGGGTTCATTCAAGCCTACGACGCCGAGACTGGCAAGTACGTGTGGACGTGGAATGCCATTCCGCAGAAGGCGGGCGATCCCGGCAGCGATACGTGGGCCGGCGATTCGTTCAAGCTCGGCGGAGGGCCGGTGTGGGTGAGCGGCAGTTACGATCCGGAACAGAACGCGATCTTCTACGGGACCGGCCAGCCGGGCTCGCAGTGGGCGGGCGAAGTGCGCGAGGGCGACAACCTCTACACCGACAGCATCGTCGCGATCGACGTCGACACTGGAAGGATCAAGTGGCATTTCCAGAACACGCCCCACGACGTGCACGACTGGGATTCGCTCGAGATGCCGGTCCTGATCGATGCACCGTTTGGAGGACAGGGCCGGAAGCTACTGGTGCAGGCCAACCGCAACGGCTTTTACTACATCCTCGATCGTACCAACGGCAAGTTCCTGGCGGGCACTCCGTTCGTCAGCAGAGTGAACTGGGCGAGCGGCCTCAGCCCGGAGGGTCGGCCGCTGCTGCCCTTTGGCCACGAGCCGAGCGTCGAAGGCTCTCATACGTGTCCTGCGACCGCCGGCGCGACCAACTGGCCGTCGCCGGCGTACAACCCGGATCTGAACTACTTCTTCCTCGTGGCGCAGGAAGGGTGCGGCCTCGTCATGCGGACGACCGACCGACCCGGCGCCGGCGGCGGCTACCTCGAAAGTCCCAAGCCGGAGGAAGCGTGGCAGCTGTACGTGCGAGCGCTCGATGCCACGACCGGGAAGAAGGTGTGGGACTATCAGCAGATCAGCTCGTTCCATTACGGGCCGGGCGTGCTGTCGACGGCGGGCGGTCTCGTGTTTGCGGGCGAGCACAAGGGACAAGTCAGCGCGCTCGATGCCCGAACCGGTAAATCGCTCTGGCATTTCAACTCAGGCGATCTGATCACGTCGTCGCCGATCAGCTACGCGATCGACGGACAGCAGTACGTCGCGATTTCATCCGGCGGAAACATCCTGGCGTTCGCGCTGCCATAAATGACACCGATGGAGCGAGCTCTTCCCTTCCTGGCCATCGCCGCCTTCAGCGCGACGGTCACGTTCGCGGCGCAGCGTGGCGGGGGCCGCGGCGCCAACGAGACCGCCGCCACGAATCCGTTTGCGGGAAACGCGCAAGCGGTCGAGGAAGGCCGAGACATCTACAACCGGACGTGCACGACGTGCCACGGCCCGGACGGCGCCGGCGGCGAAATGGGCCCGGCGCTGGGCGCACCGGCGCGGCGGTACGCGCAGGGAACCGACGCGCAAATCTTCGAAGCCATCAAGAGCGGCGTTCGCGGCACGTCGATGCCCGGGTTCGGCAGCCGCCTGCCGGACAACGACGTCTGGAAGGTGACCGCCTATATTCGCGGCCTTCGCGGCACCGCGATCGATGCGCCGGCCGCCGGGGACGCCGCGCTCGGCGAGCAGATCTTCTGGGGCAAGGGCGAGTGCGGGAATTGCCATGTGGTGAAAGGCAAAGGCGGGTTGATCGGGCCGGACCTCACAAACCTTGCTGGGACACGAAAAACCGTTTCGATCGTCGATGCGTTGACCAAGCCGCTGCACAAAGTGTTTGGTGACGGCGGCGCGATCCCAAAGATCCTCATTCCCAATGCGACCTATCAGCCGGTGCGGGTCACCACCCCCGACGGGAAGGTGATCACCGGCGTGCTGAAAAACGAGGACAGCTACTCGCTGCAGGTGATGGGCACCGACAACCAGCTTCATATGTTCGAACGCGCAAAGATCAAGCTGGTCTACGAAACGAAGACGCTGATGCCGACCGACTACGACAAGCGGCTGGCGCCAGGCGAATTCAAGAATCTCCTCGCCTACCTCACCCGGCTGCACGTGCCGGCACCGGCGTCGGCGCCCGCGTCTCCAACGGG
>Ga0114129_10010511_pt1 | contig 13201 bp, 9 predicted proteins | sample RhiMetdeltSRZDD1_FD_80071 | JGI IMG/M metagenome (GOLD analysis project Ga0114129, IMG submission 80071) | Populus rhizosphere microbial communities from Tennessee, USA - Rhizosphere MetaG P. deltoides SRZDD1 (version 2) (version 2) | ecosystem: Host-associated > Plants > Roots > Rhizosphere >...
ATGCTCATCGACGACCTCGCCGGCATCCGGCCGCGGCTGGACTCCACTGTGGAGCTGTGGCCGATCGATGTCGGGTACGACCACTTCGCCGTCAACAACCTGAGCTACCACGGTCGGGACCTGACCGTCGTCTGGGACAAGCCGGGCGGCACCCGGCACTACTCCAGCGCACCCGAGGGGTACTCCGTCTACATCGACGGCCAGCGGGCGTTCACCGTGGCGGATCTCGCGCACGTCGCGTGGGACTCGGCCACCGGCAACGTCACCGTGCTCGACGGCAGCGGTACCGCGGTGTCGTTCCACGGCACGGTCAAGCTGCCCGGGGCGGCCCGGATCGGCCTGGACGACAACGGCCGGGTCGTCGACATGTTCGGCAAGGCCGGCGTCGACCTGAGCCTCGAGTCCGGCTGGTTGCCGAACCTGGCACAGGGCAGGGCGGTGTCCGCGTCGTTCACCACGACGACGCCGGACATCCGGGCGACCGCGCCGGCGAACGCCGTCGACGGGTTCACGATCAGCGGGTTGCCGATCCAGCAGGGCGGCGGTGCCTACACCGCCCGGAACACGATCTGGGGCACCCAGGGCTCGCCCAACGCGCAGGACTGGTTCGAGGTGGACCTGGGCGCGCCGAAGAAGCTCAACACAGTGAAGCTGTACTTCTTCAGCGACAAGACGTACCAGACCCAGTCCAACGGCTCGGGCAACACGTACCGGGAACCGTCGGCGTACACCGTCCAGTACTTCGACGGTACGAACTGGGTGGACGTACCGGCGCAGGCGAAGTCTCCGGCGACACCGCTGCCGAACCTCAACCAGGTCACGTTCCCGCGCCTGACCGCGCAACGGTTGCGGGTGCTGCTGACCCCGACACCGGGGTTCGGCATCGGGCTCAAGGAGATCCAGGTATTCGACGCCGTGACGTGCGACCGTACCGTGACGGATACGTTCAGCGGTACGTTGACCGTCGACAGTGGAGTGACGTGTCTCGCCGCCGGCTCCCGGGTCATCGGACCGGTCCGGGTGCGCCCCGGCGCCGGGCTCGTGGCGACAGCGGCCACCATAGAGGGACCGTTGTCGGCCACCGGAGCGAGCGTCGTCGAGCTGTTCGGGACCACGGTGGTCGGCCCGGTCTCGATCACCGGTACGACCGTCCGGGTGGCGCTGTCGGCCACCCAGGTGACGGGGCCGGTCAACATCATCGGCAACGCCACGGGCGGTACGCAGATCGTCCTCGCGGGCAACGTGGTGACCGGTCCGCTGGCGTGCTCGGGCAACACGCCGACGCCGGTCGACCACGGCCGATCCAACACCGTCACCGGACCTACCGGAGGTCAATGCGCCGGCCTGTGACTACTGTGGACGCGATGGTGACCTATGTTCTCGTACCCGGTGCCGGTGGCGACTCCCGCTACTGGCACCGGGTCACGCCGCTGTTGTGGGAACGCGGCCACGACGTCGTACCGGTGGACCTGCCGGCCGCGGACGACACCGCCGGCTTTCCCGAGTACGCGGATGCGATCGTGGCCGCGGTCGGCAACCGTACCCACATCGTGCTGGTAGCCCAGTCGCTCGGCGGCTTCAGCGCGCCGCTGGTGTGCGACCGGCTGCCGGTCGGGCTGCTCGTGTTGCTCAACGCGATGGTCCCGGCTCCGCACGAGAACGCGGAGGACTGGTGGCAGAACACCGGTTACTCGAGGGACGGGGACTTCGACATGATGGCGGACTTCTTCCACGACGTACCGCCGGACGTGACGGCCGAGATCATGGCGGCGGGTGAACGGCCGCAGTCCGACCATCCGTTCGCCCAGCCGTGGCCGCTCGAGATGTGGCCTCCCGTACCGACCAGGTTCCTGCAGGCGCGCGACGACCGGTTCTTCCCGCTCGAGTTCCAGCGGCGGGTGGTCGCTGAGCGGCTGGGCATCGACATCGACGAGATGCCCGGCGGGCATCTGGTCGCGCTGAGCCGGCCGGAGGAGCTCGTCGAGCGGCTCGAGACGTACCGGGCATCGATATTCTCTGACGTATGAGACTTCGCCTGGCGGCACTCGTGGGTGCGGTGGTGCTCGCGCTGCTCGCCGGCTACGCGGTCGGGCGCGTCGCCAACCGCCCGGCGGCCGGAGCCGGTGCGACCTCTGCGCTCGACGCGGCGCCGGGGATCCCGGCGCACTCCCACCAGCAGGACGCCCTGCAGATCAGCGGCGAGACCAGCGGGCTGACCGTATCCGCCGGTGGGTACACGCTCGTGCCCGGTGCGACCTCGTTCGTGGCCGGCCGGGCGCAACCGTTCACGTTCCACATCCAGGGACCGAACGGCCAGCGGGTGCGGACGTTCGCTGTGCGGAACGACAAGCCGATGCACCTGATCGTCGTCCGGCGGGACCTGTCCGGATATCGACACCTACATCCGTCGATGGCTCCGGACGGCACCTGGGGCATGGATCTCAGCCTGCCCGAACCGGGGACCTGGCGGGCGTACGCCGACTTCACCGCCACCGAGTCGGGCGGCGGCGAGACCTCGGCGGTGCTCGGGGTCGACCTGGTCGCGGCGGGCGCGTACGAGCCGCGGGCACTGGCGCCGCCCGCCGATGTGTCCACTGTGGATGGTATGGCGGTCAACTTCACGGGCCAGTTCCGGGTCGGCCCGACGCAGCCGCTGATGTTCTGGGTACCGGCGCAGGTGCAGCCGTACCTCGGCGCGTACGGCCACCTGGTGATCCTGCGCTCCGGCGATCTGCTGTACGTGCACGTGCACCCGGAACCGCAGCTGGCCAACGGCGCGGTGAAGTTCTGGACCGCCGCGCCGAGCCCCGGCCGGTACCGGATGTTCTTCGACTTCCAGGTCGACGGCCAGGTACGGACGGCGGAGTACACGCTGGCGGTCGGCCAGTCATGAGTGAGCCGGGTGACGCCGCACCGCAGTTCCTCGCCCCGCTGCGGGAGATCTGCCTCGGGCTGCCGGAGACGTACGAGGAAGACGCCTGGGTGGGGATCCGTTGGCGGGTACGCAAGCGGACATTCGCGCACGTCGTTACGCACGAAGCGTGGCCACCGACCTACCTCGTGACCGCTCCGCTTCCCGGGCCGGTTACCACGGTGACGTTCCGCGCCCCGGCCGGCGAGGTCGACGCGATCGCCAACGCCGGCCATCCCTTCTACAAGGCGGGCTGGGGGCGAGACGTCCTCGGCGTGATTCTCGGCAACGACACCGACTGGGCCGAGGTGACCGAGCTTCTGACCGAGAGCTACTGCTGCCTGGCTCCGCAGAAGCTCGTCAAGCTCGTCAACCGACCAGGCTGAGGGGCGCGCCGCTAAGGTACCGGGATGGAGCTGTTGCGGGGGGCCGCTCACGACGTTCCAGCGCATCAACGTGGCGATCGTCAACGGCTGGTTCCTGCTCAGCTTCCTCGGCGCGCTCGGGTTCACGGCACTGGCCGCCGTACTCCATCTGGGTGCGGACGGGCATGGTGTGCTGCCCTGGACCCTCGCCGCGCTGGTCCTCTATCTCGCCGCCCTCGCGATCACCGTGCGCGCCAACATCCCGCTCAACAACCAGCTCGCCGCGGCCGAGGAGGCCGACTACGCGGCGGCCCGGCAACGCTTCGAGGAGCCGTGGGTCCGTTGGAACATCGCCCGGGCCCTGGCCGCTACGGCCGCCCTGGGCTGCCTCGCGTGGGCGCTGGTGGAGTACGGGCGCATCTGACCCAGCGCGACGTACTACAGTGGGAGCCCACGTGCGGGGGAGTGCTGTGGATCGATGTGATCCTGGGGGACGGGCACATGGGGCGGAAGGCACAACTCAGCCGGCGGTTGCGGTACTGGTTCGACAACACCATGTCCAGAGGGACGATCAGCCTCATCGGCTGGCTCGCCCTCGTGTCGTTCGTGCTCATCGTCACGGTGACGGCGGCGCTCGAACTGGTGGTACAGGACGAGTCGGGCGGACGGCCGAACCCGATACGGCTGCTGTGGGACACGTTCGTCAGCACGTTCAGCCTCTCGGTACCCAATGGGGGTGCCGAACCGTGGGTGGTGCTGGCGCTGTGGTTCGTGCTCGCGCTCGGCGGCATCTTCGTGGTGAGCGCCCTCGTCGGTCTGCTCACCAGCGGGATGAACCGCAAGATAGAAAGTCTTCGCAAGGGACGGTCGATCGTGGTCGAGCACGGCCACACGGTGATCCTCGGCTGGTCCGACCAGGTCTACACCGTGGTATCCGAGCTGGTCGAGGCCAATCGCAGCCGGCGGCGCGGAGCGGCGATCGCGATCCTCGCGGATCTCGACAAGGTCGTGATGGAAGACCGGCTACGCCACCGGCTGGGCTCGACCGCGAACACCCGGCTGATCTGCCGCACCGGCAACCCGCTGGACCTCACCGACCTCGAGGTGGTCAACCCGAACGCGGCCCGCTCGATCATCGTGCTGGCGCCGCAGAACGCGTCGGCGGAGGACGCCGACTCGTACGTCCTCAAGACGTTGCTGGCCATCAACAAGGGACCGGCCTTCCGGGGCCGGCCGCACCACGTCGTCGCGTCGGTGCGGGACGGCCGCAACCGGGCGGTCGCCCGGCTCGCCGGCGGTGACTCGGTCGTCATCGACGCGGACGACGTCAGCGCGCGGCTCGTCGTGCAGACCGCGCGGCAGTCGAAGCTGTCGGTCATCTACCACGACCTGCTGGACTTCGGTGGCGACGAGCTCTACATCGTGTCGGAGCCGCAGCTGGTGGGCCGGCCCTTCTGGCAGACCCAGCTGGCGTACCGCTCCTGCTGTCCGGTCGGGGTGCTCAGTGCCCACGGCCAGACGACCCTCAACCCGCCGCTGCATCAGGTGATCGGGCCCGACGACAGACTGGTGATCCTCGCCCGCGACGACTCCGAGATCAGGCTGGCCAACCGCGGTTTCGCGGTCGAGGAGTCGGCGATCGTGCACTCGGTACGCGGACCGGCCGCCCCCGAACACACGCTGATCCTGGGCTGGAACGCCCGTGCCGGGAAGATCGTGGAGCAGCTCGACGCGTACGTGGCCGCTGGCTCCACAGTGGACGTCGTGACCGACCGGCCGGATGTCGACATCGCGGTGGCCGCGCTCGCCCCGCGGCTGCAACGGGTCGGCATGCGGGTCAAGGACGGCGACACCCGCGACCGGAACACGTTGGAGTCACTGGACATCGCCGGCTACGAGAACATCATCATGCTCTCCGATGACCGGCTCGACCCGCTGGCCGCCGACTCCCGTGTGCTCGTGACGCTGCTGCACCTGCGCGACATGCTGGCGAAGCGCGGCATCGCCGGCTCGATCGTGAGCGAGATGCGCGACGACCGGGATCGGGCGCTGGCCCAGCTGACCCGCGCCGACGACTTCGTGATCAGCGAGCAGCTCGTGAGCCTGCTGATGACCCAGATCTCGGAGAACCGCCACCTGGAGTCGGTGTTCACGGACCTCTTCGACGCCGACGGTGCGGAGATCTACGTACGTCCGGCCAGCTACTACATCCGGCCGGTACCGGGTTTGACGTTCGCGACGATCGTCGCCGCGGCGAGCCGGCGCAACGAGGTGGCGATCGGCTACCGCATCGCCGAGCCCGGCGACGGCCACGGCGTCGTGCTCAACCCCGACAAGGCCGCCCCGATGCCGGCGATCGACCGCGTGATAGTGCTCGCGCACAGTTGATCTCCCCGACGGGGCGGGGCGGGGAATCTAGCGGCGGAACAGGGGCCGCGGGTCCAGGGGCCAGATCGTGCGGCGGTACCACGGCACGGTACGGCGGACCGCGATCCGCAGCCGGCGCAGGTCCGGCCACGGTGCCGGGAGCGCGGAGCCGGCGGGGGAGAACGCGGCCCGGTCGGCGTACGCGGCCAGCCGGATCGCCGGGTGCTGCTCGCCGCTGACCGGGAAGCCCTGGGACAGATCCGCCGCGATCCGCGGTGCGGTATGCCACCGCGGCGGGCTGCGGTCGAGCAGCAGGAGCAGGTCGAGTACCTCCGACCACGCTCCCCGTGGCCCGGCCCGCCGGTGCCGGAGGCGGCGTGTCGCGCGGCCCGCGACAAGCAGGACGAGGAGCGCCAGCAGCAGCCCGCCGACTACCCAACCGGCACTGTCCAAATAGGACGCACGACCTGCCGGCGCGTCGCCGGGAGCTCCGTTGGGGGCGGTCGGGGCCGGTGTGGGCAGGCCGACCGGCTTGGCCGGGGCCGGCGCGGGCGGCGGTTGGCTGTCCCCGATCCGGTCCTGCACCTGGCGCCGGATGTCGTCGGCCGCACCGGATCGGCCGTCGCCCATCGGTGTCGGGTCGAACGGCACCCAGCCCAGGCCGGTGAAGTACACCTCGGGCCAGGCGAGCGCGTCCCGACCGCGGACGATCCACGAGCCGTCCGCTTGCTTTGCCCCGGGCCGGAAGCCGACCACCACACGCGTCGGCAGCCCGGCCGCCCTGGCCAGTACGGCGAACGCGGTCGCGAACTGCTCCGACGTACCCACCTGCGCGCCCGGCTGGCCGGACTCGCCGAACAGGAACATCTCCAGCCGCGCGTACGACGAGCCGACCGGCGCCTTCAGCAACAGCTGACGCTTTTCGCGTACCGCGCCCTCGATGAGCACCGCCTGCTCGAACGGCGTGGTGGCGCCGCGGACGATCCGTTGCAGGTACTCGGTGAACAGGTACGGCAACCGCGGTACCTCGAGATAGGGCTGCACGGCCGGCACGCCCGCCACCGCCAGGTCCGCCTCGGTCGGCATCTCCACGAGGCTGTGCACCTGGTACGTCAGCCCGGTACGCAGACCGGTGGGCAGCACGAGGGATCCGGTCTCCGCGTCGACCTTCGCGTCCGGCAGCGACACCGCGGTCGGATCGCCGGGCGCGGGCAGCCACAGCCCGTCGAGCGCGCCGATCGTCACGTCGGTCAGGACCTCACTGCGCTGGTTTCCGGGCTGGACCAGCCCCGGACCGGTCACCGCGCCCACCGGCCGGTAGCTCGTCCGCGCCTGCCACACCGTGCCGTTGAACGCGACGAGCGCCACCAGATGCAGGCGGGTTCCCGCGCCGGTGTGCCGCAGCAGCGTCTCGTCACCGAGATCGGCGAACGCGGGTAGCTGGGGGAGCGGGTTCGGCTCGACGATCGGCAGCGGCGGCGGAGTCACGAGCTGCCGTGGCTCGAACCCGCGATCGGCCGGCACGACCGTCACGAGCAGCGTGACGACCGCGATTCCCAGCGCGGTCACCGGAATTGCGCGGGTCACGCTCCGCCCCCACGCTCCGCGAGCCCGGTCGAGCCAGGCCACGGTTGCACCCAGCACCAGCATCAGCGCCATGATGCCGTGCGGATCCGCCTGGCCGGCGCTGAGCAACGCACCGGCGACGTAGAGCACCGCGGCGCCGACGGCGGGTCCGACATCCCCGCCGCGCGGGCGGCTGGCGCGGGCGCCCACCCAGGTGCCTACCAGAGCCGCGAGCAGCACGCCGGGCAGCAGCAACTCCGGCGTGCCCGGCGCCGGTCGCGGCGCGGTCAGCAGGCTCGGCACCGCGTCGCGGAACACGGCCGGCGACGCCCCCGCGGCCAGACCCGCGGCGACTTCGACCGTCATCAGAACCCCGACGACCGCCAGCCCGAGCGGCACGCGCGGCCGCCGTCCCACGAGCAAAATTACGAGGTACGGGCCGAGTACGGCGGCCGCCAGTACCACCCGGGACGTCCAGCCGACCCAGCCCGTGGCGAGCGCGACGGCGCCCACGAGGAGCGTGAGGGCGCCAGCCATCAGCCGACCACCGCGGTGTTCCACACCCGCAGCAGCGCGCCGGCGTGGGCTCCGCGCAGCAGGGTGACCGAGCCGATCGCCACGAGCGGGCTGTTGTCCTCGCCTGTTTCGGAGACCACCGCGACCACGCCCAGCGACGCCCGGCCGGCCTCGGCGAGCAGCGGACCCAGGTCCGCCGCCGCACCGGTCACCACCACGACGATGTCGAGCCCGGACGAGGGCAGCCGGCCGGGGGAGCGCGGTCCGGGCTGCGCCACGATCTCGGCCAGACCGGACACCACCTCGTGCGCCGGGGCATCGGCTGCTCCGCTGGCCAGCTCGGCAATCGCGATGTCGACCTGGTCGCAGACTGTCAGCAGGCGTACGCCGTGAGCCCGTTCGGCGGCCGCGACCGCGAGCGACGCCGCGACCTCGACCGCGTCCTCCATCCCGTCATCGGGATAGCTCTGCTCCCGGTCGTCGAGCAGCACGGTGAGGTGGGCCCGTGACGGGTCGGCGTCCTCGCGCACCATCAGCACGCCGGTACGCGCGCTCGTCGCCCAGTGCACCCGGCGCAGGTCGTCGCCTGCCACGTAGTCGCGCATGCCCACGAGATCGGTACCGCCGTACGGCACCCGCTCGTCCGTGCCCTGGTGTCCCCGGCGCACCCCGCTCGGCATACCGCGCACCGGCAACACCCGCGGCAGCACCCGCACCTCGGCGGTACCGGCCAGCTCGGCCGTGCTCTGGGCGAGTCCCAGGGGCCCGCGCCGGCGTACCTCGACCGGGCCGATCGTCAGCACACCGCGGCGCTGCGTCGGTACCGGATAGCTCACCTCGGTCGTGCGGCCGGGGACGAGGTGCGGGATGCGTACCTCGATGGGCTGACCGGCGACCCGCTCGACGGCCTCGAGACCCATCGGCAGCAGGCCGCTCGTCCGCCGGACCCGCAGGATCGCGGTACACGGCTCGAACCTCGTCACCTCGAGCGGCCACACCGACCGCCGCACGGTGATCGCGGCGCGGTACCGCACGGCCAGCAGGCTGAGGAGGCTGAGCGTGCCGAACGCGCCGCCCAGACCTTGGACGCTCGGGTACCGCCAGGCCAGGCCGGCCGCCAGCAGCGCCACACCGAGGACGAGGACGGCCAGCCCACGTCCGGTCCAACGGGACCGCCAGCGGCCCGGCAGTGCTGGAGTCAGCGGCTCGGTCACGTCAGACCCCGTCGCCTACGGCGCAGGTAGGCCCCGACGACCGGCAGCAGGATGAGCGCCGCACCCGTCGTGCCGAGCGCGCCGTCGCCGCCCGGTTGCGACGCCTGCTGCGCGCTGCTGGTCGTCGCGGTGGTCGGGATACTGGCCAGGGAGGCGGCGGTCGTCGGTACGCCCGGCTGTTGCTTGTAGAGGTACCACAGGTCCTGGTCGGTGCCGGAACACTGCGACGTGGAGTCCCGCAGGTTCACCGGCGTACCCTCGCCAGCCGGGTCGCCGAGCACCGTGATGCACCGGGACAGGCCCTCGCCGCGGAACCGCCGCAGGTTGCCGGCGTTGTCCGGAGGCAGGAAGACCCACCGGTCCGGGTCGTCCCGCGACCGGCAGTTGCCCACCGACGCGGCGGACAGGCCCAGCCGCGTTCGCGCCTCGTGGTCGAGGCACGCCCGGTCGGGCGCGCTGAGGATGTCGCCGAGGTCCCTCGGTATCCAGAGCTGGCTCGAGTTGCCGTTGCAGGCGTGCAGGGCGAAGTCGCGGTCGAAGCACTTGCCTCCGGCGCTGACCAGCATCACCGGGTCGTAGATGTTGCGGAAGTACGTCGGCGGCGCGGGCACGTTGACGGTCGTGGAGTTGGGCGGTCCGATCCCGGCCGCGTTGGTGAGGCTGGCGGTGGCGGTCACGTCGGCGCCGGCGAGGCAGACCTCCCCGAACGACCGGCAGGTGACGGTGACCCGATACGGCCGCTGGGTGATCGGGATGCCCTGGGCGCCGCCGAAGCCGCCCGACACGGTGAGGTCGTACGACGTCACGGGGCTGCCGCCGTCGCTGACCACGTCCACGGACACGTCCAGTGTGACGCTGTTCGGAGTCCGGGCGGCGAGGTTGACGGAGACGTTGGGCCCGGCCGGAATGCCGTACGCGGTAACCGGGTTGCTCGGCGCCGAGCGGTAGGTGCGCGCGGGCGTGACCGCTTCGACGATGAACGCGATCTGCTGGCCGACCGGTACGCCGGTGGTGACGATGGTGAAGTTGGCGTTGCCGGCGGCCATGCCGACCTGGATCGTGGGGTCGTCCGCCCGCAGGATGCGGTAGCTGTCCGGCGGTATCCGGGCCGGCGTCCACGAGACCAGTACGGAGGTGTCCCGGCGGGCTTCCGCGGTCGCGTTCGTCGGCGTGTAGTCCTGGTCCGACGGTGTGGTCGGGGGCGGTGGCGGTGGTGACGTGGTCTGCCGCGGCGAGCCGGTCGGACCGCCGGTACCGGTTGGACCGCCCGTGCCACTGGGACCGCCCGTGCCACTGGGACCGCCGGTTCCGGTGGGACCGCCGGTTCCGGTGGGACCGCGGGTACCGCTCGGACCGCCCCGGCTGCCGCTCGGCCCGGACTGCGCACCTCGCCGGTCGGTACGCGTGTTGGTGGGCCGGCCCGTCGGCGGCTGACCGCCCCCCACCGCACTCGGGATCGCGGTGGGCCGGGCATCGGGGTCGTTGACCGCCAGCCCTGGATCGTCGGTACGGATCGTGCGGGTCTTCCCGTTCTGGTCCACGACCAGACCGGTCTGCTCGCCCGGCACGTGGATGATGAGCAGTCCCGCGTTCAGCACGAGTACCGGGTCACCGTTTCCGGGCACCGGAATCTGCTCGACCAGCTTGCCCGACGGGTCCAGTACGACGACCTTGCGTCCGCCGAGGCACGGCGTGTAGACGAGTCCACGGTAGACAGCCGGCTTGCCCGGCTGGCACTGGATCGAGTTGCCGCCGACCCGTACCACCCGGTCCGGCCGGACCAGCACGACGGTCGATCGGTCGGCCGCCGGTACCAGATTCGGCGGGCTGGAGTCCGCGGCCTGCAGCCGGTCTCCCAGCTGTCCCGCGGTCGCCGTGAACTCCTGGCCGGTACCGATCTGCGCCACCCGACCACTGCGTGGGTCGAGCACGGTGACGCCGCGCTTGTGCGACACGAGCACCGCCTCGCCGCCGGCGCCGGGCACGGTCTGCCGCCGTATCTCCATGAAGGCGCGCTGCGTGTCGGAGAACTGGAGCGTGACTAGCTGGCCGTCCTTGCGGAGTGCCCAGATGTCGCCGTCCTCGGAGATCGCGGTGTCGGCGAACTGGACGTCGGACTGGTACGGCGTCCCGATCGTGGCCGCGCTGGCCGGATCGACCGCCTCGATGATGGCCGCCAACCGGTCCACCTGGAAGAGCCGGCCGCTGTTGAGGAGCACCTCGACGGCTCCCGGGTTGCCCCGGCGCCGGCCGCCGATGTCCAACATGGACACATCGATGTACGTCATCTCTCCGCTCAGCGGGTCGATGACGACCAGTATGCCGTTGTCGCCCTGGGTCAGGATGAGGTCGGCGCCGGGGTTGGCCACGTGCATGCGGTCCACCGGCCGACCGGTGGCCGGGTTGATCCGGACGACGTCGCCCTTCTTGTTGGACAGCCACGTCAACTGGTCGGGTGTGTGCAGGATCGTCTGGGCGAACCCGCTACCCACCACCGCGCTGGCCGCCAGCACGCCGACCAGCGCGACCAGTCCGATCTCGGCCGAGCCGCGCGAACCGAACTTGCGCAGCCGACCCGCGAATCCGAACACGGTCGTGCCTCCCCTTGGGTCGTCTCAGTCCGCCGATGGGCGGGGCACCTGCACCGAAGCCAATGCGTCCGCGAGCACGTCCGCGCTGCGGACGCCGGCCAGTTGCGCTTCGCGGGTCAGCAGCAGGCGGTGTCCGAGTACCGGTTCCGCGAGGCGGTGCAGGTCCGCCGGCGTCACATAGTGTCGGGCGTTCGCCGCCGCGTACGCCTGCGCGCACCGCACCAACGCCCGCAGCGCGCGGGTGCTGGCACCCAACCGCAACCGCGAGTCGGCCCGGGTCACCGCGCCGAACGCGCGCACGTACCGCAGCAGCGACTCGGCGACGTGGATGTGCCGCAGCAAGGTGCTGCACCGCGCGATCTCGTCCGGGTTCGTGACCTGCGGTACGCCCTCGACGGCACCGGCGCGTGCACCGGGTCGCAGCACACCGATCTCGTCCTCGAGGTCCGGGTAGCCCAGCGACGTACGGATCAGGAACCGGTCGAGCTGGGCCTCCGGCAACCGGTACGTGCCGTCGAGGTCCACCGGGTTCTGCGTGGCCACGACGAGAAACGGGGTCGGCACCTCGTACGCCGTACCGTCCACTGTGACCGTTTGCTCCTCCATGACCTCGAGCAACGCGGACTGCGTCTTGGCCGCGGCCCGGTTGATTTCGTCGGCGAGGACCACGTTGGCGAACACCGGACCGGCCCGGAACCGCACCTCACCGGAGCGCGGGTCGTACACCGACGTACCGGTGACGTCGCTGGGCAACAGGTCCGGGGTGAACTGGATCCGTTGGCAGACACCGCCGAGCGCGGCGGCGAGCGACCGGGCGAGCGTGGTCTTGCCGGTACCGGGCACGTCCTCGATGAGCACGTGTCCGGAAGCGAACATGGCGGTGAGCACGAGGTCGACGACCGGACGCTTGCCGTACACGGCTACCTCGACCGCGTCGCCCACGCGAGACCAGAGCGAGCGGAACCGGGCGACATCCTGCTCGGTCGGCGCGTCGAGGGTCATTGCTGTCGTCATCGTCTGGTCCTCGAAAAGAGCTCGTATGTCGTGAGGTCGGCACGGCGGTGCCAACCGCTGTCTCGCGGATGCGCCCAGAACGTACGTCGCTGCTCGCCTCGTCGGTAGGTGAGTGCGAATAACCCATGGGCGCGTTCGATTAACTAACCACCCGGCGTCGCAGTGGCACATTTCTCCAGTGAGACACCACGTTCCGTGCCGACTCTCGCCATGACGAGGAAGCAGTACGGGGGTTCGAGACCCTCGATGAGGGTCTGCGTCGTACCGGGCGCCAGCTCGGTGCCGACCGTCGTCCCCCGGTGATTCACCACCTGGACCACGATGAACGTGGCCTCGCCGGCGGACTTGTCCCGCCACCGCAGGGTGACCGCGTTGCCCTGTACGGATACGGCGGTGAGCTCGGGCGCGATCCGCAGGTTGTTCAGATTCTCCACCGTGGACACCGGAGCCGGGCCGGTCGGGTTACCCGTCCCAGCGCCGTTCGGGTCGCCACCTCTGGCCAGTTGGGCGATCCAGGTACCGGCCACGCCGCCGACTACGCCGAGGAGGACGGTGACCAGCAGCGCGGTGACGAAACGGCGCGAGCGCTTCGGGCGTACCGGTGGTTCCGGCGCCGGCGGCGGCTCGCTCGGGTACGGCCCGGTCGGGCTGTCACCG
>Ga0114129_10010512_pt1 | contig 13201 bp, 9 predicted proteins | sample RhiMetdeltSRZDD1_FD_80071 | JGI IMG/M metagenome (GOLD analysis project Ga0114129, IMG submission 80071) | Populus rhizosphere microbial communities from Tennessee, USA - Rhizosphere MetaG P. deltoides SRZDD1 (version 2) (version 2) | ecosystem: Host-associated > Plants > Roots > Rhizosphere >...
GATTCTGCGCCTGCGCGAGCGCTTGCAAAACATCTACCACGAATTCACGAAAGCATGAGGGACCCAACATGAGACCGAGATTGAGGAAACTGATTTGGATCGCTCCGCTGGCCCTCGTCGGGATGGCGATATTCGCCTTCATCGGCGGAGAAATCGTGAAGCTCCTGTGGAACTGGTTGGTTCCGCCGCTCTTCGGCTGGCGCCAGATCGGCTTCTGGCAGGCGCTCGGACTCCTGGCGCTGTGCCGGATCCTGTTCGGTGGATTTGGATTACAGGGTCACTCGGGGCACTCCAGCTGGCGCCGCCGCATGCGAGAGCGCTGCGAGCTCATGACCCCGGAGGAGCGGGAACGCTTTCGGCAGCGCATGCGCGAGCGCTGGGGTTTCGACCCCGCCCCGGGCGAGAGCAGGATGGAGTGACCGGCGAGACCGTGATGCTGATCCCTGACGCCCTCAGCGAGCGGCCGATCCTCTTGTGGCTCTTGATCAAGGGTACCTAAGGATCTTGCCGATTTTCGCCCGGGCTGGGCGGGCTCGCGGCGGCATCGCAGGCGCGCACCAAGTCGGCGCGTTCTTGGTCGCTCAAGGCCGTGCTGAAGTGAAGCAGAGGGGCCAGGATGTCGCCGGTCTCGAAGTAATCCCCGCGACAGACGAGGTGCACGAAGCCTCCGGGAGAGAAACGGCCCTGCTCGTAGAACACCAGGCGGATGCGCCAGGCTCCCCGGGGGATCGGCTCGTGGCAGCTGCGGCACTTGGCCTGGCCGCTCGGAGCGAGCTCGGCGCCGTCGATGCGGGGCAGGCGCCGCTGCGCCGAGCTGCCGCTTGCGGCGCGCTCTAGTGCTTCGCGAGCGGGCACGTTCTCGACGCCCTGCCCGAGGGTCTCGAGGACGGCCTCCGGGCGCTTGTAAGCGGCGCACAGGGGATGGAACCAGAGCGTGGTTTCCCCCTCCGCGTAAGGGTTCGCGATGCGCTCGCCAAAGCGCAGCTCCCCCAGCTCGATGCGCCGCCCGCAACCACGGCACTTGGCGCGTCCACTCGAGGCAGGCTCGAAGACGTGAGGCATGGCACAAGGATACCGGATGGGCCGGGCCGATTCGACTCTCGCGGCCCAGCCAGCCATTGCCCTCATGAAGAAGTCAGATGCATGTCAGGGCTGGGACGAGCCTACGTGAAGCGAACCGGCCATGAAAGGGCTCGATCCTTGACAACGGCAGCACCTGGGGGTAGAAACTCTCCGAGGCAGGGCTCTATCAAGAAACACCGAAGATCCAAGGATAGGAGGGTCCGATGCTCAAGAACCACGGTTTCCTCATGCTCCTTGCGGCGGCGATTCTCATGGCGGCGAGCGGAGCGGCGGTCATTGCGGTGGGCCCCTCGGCGCCGGCGCCGACCGAGAGCGTCGTTCTGCCCGCTCCGGCGGATGCGCCCGACGCCGTGGCCTGCAGCGACAATGCGGCCTCTGCCAATGACGGTCGAGCGCCCAGGAACCTTCCCGGCTGCTGCTCGACACAGTGCAACGTGGACAGGGATTGCGACAGGATCTGCGGCAAGGGCAACTGCGCCTGCATCCAGGAGACGCCCTGCTGTCGGAGGTGCGTGTACTAAGACGTCATTCCTTGAAACGAAGCACTTTCCTTCAGGCGCCGGAACGGTGAATCAGGCCGTGCCTTCGGCCGCTTCGCCGGGCTCGAACCTCGCGACCAGGGCGGCGGCCGCGAGATCGCCCGTCACGTTGAGGGCGGTGGCGAACGTGTCAGGAATGACGTCGAGGGCGATCAGGATGCCGATGCCTTCGACGGGCAACTTGAGCTCGGAGAAGAGCGGCGCGAGCATGATGAAGCCGCCACGAGGAACGCCGGGAGCCGCCGCCGTGAGGAAGACGGAAGCCAAGGCGACGATGATAATCTCTCGCGCGCCGATCGGGATCCCATAGAACCAGCCGACGAACAGCGTGCCCACGGTCCACGTGACCGGCGCGGCGAAATGGAACGTGGACACGGAGACCGGCAGCACGAACCCTGAAATCCGCTTCGGCAGGCCGAGCCCGCGCTCGGCGCTCTCGATCAGCGCGGGCAGCGAAGCCACCGACGAGCTCGAGGTGAACGCAATCAGCTGGGCGGGGAGCGCGGCGCGCCCGAACCGCCGCATCGGAATGCCTCCGAAGACGGCGACCATCGGGTAGGCGAATAGCACGGCGCCCACGCTGAGGGCCGAATAGGCCAGGATGTAGAAGCCGATCGCTCCGGCGACGTTGGCGCCCGCGTGAGCGGACAGCGGCAGCATCAAAGCGAACACTCCCACGGGCGCCGCGAGGATGACCCAGCGCACCAGGACCAGCATCACCTCGCTCAGCGCTTGGAAGAATCCGACGATCGTCCGGCGTGCCGCCGGCGCCGCTTTCGCGGCCGCCAGGGCGAACAGCAGCGTGAACAGGATGACCGGAAGCATGGCGCCGCTCGAGGCGGCGGCGATGGGATTCGTCGGAACGAGTGAGACGAGCCACGTGGCGAGGGTTTGCTGCGGATCGGCGGCGAGGATCTGCGCCGCATCCACGGCGCCGGCCGGGAGGGGAGGGGCGCTTGCGCCCCGATCCCCCAGCAGTCCAAAGACCGCCTTGGTCAGAGGGACAATCACCACGGCGAGCGACGCCAGCATGCCGAGGAAGACCAGCAGGGTCTTTCCTCCAAGCCGGCCGATCGCCTTCACGTCCCGCGCCGATGCCACGCCGGTGACGATCAGCGATGCGACGAGGGGGATCACCGTCATCCGGATCGCGTTCACCCAGAGGGTGCCGATCGGGGCGATCGCGTCGGCCGCGCGCAAGAGCGCCGGACTGCCGCCGGCGGCGATGGCGATCCCGAAGGCGAGGGCGGCCCCCAGAGCGAGGAGAACGCGGGTGCTTTCCTTCACCTCGCCGCCGCCTACATCATCAGATCGCCGCCGTTGATGTCGAACGACGCGCCGGTGATGTATCCGGCGGCCTCCGAGGCGACGAAACAGATCAGCTCCGAGACTTCGCGCGGCGTGCCGATCCTAAGCACCGGATACGACGCGGCCAGGCGTTCCAGCAATTCCGGGGAGGCGTTCTCGCGCGTCAGCTCGGTGTCGATCATTCCTGGACAGATCGCGTTCACCGTGACGCCGAACCGTCCGAGCTCCTTCGCCGCGGCCCGCGTCAACCCGAGCAATCCGGCTTTCGAAGCCGTATAGTGCGCGCCCCCCAGCGTGCTCACCGTCCGGCCGGCGGATGACGAGAGGTTGATGACGCGTCCGTACTTCTGCGCCTTCATCGCGGGAAGCGCCGCTTTGATGAAGAGAAACGGCGCCGTCACGTTGGTCTCGAGCGCCAGGCGCCATTCTTCGGCGTCGAGCTGCTCGAAGCGCGTCGATCGCGCCAGAGCCGCGTTGTTCACGAGAATGTCGACGCGGCCGAATCGGTCGAGCGTCCGGCGCACGATCTCCATGGGAACGCGCGCGTCGGTGACGTCCCCCGGCACGGCGAGCCCGCGCTCGCCGAGCGAGCTCGCGACCTGATTCGCGCGGGCCTCATCACGCACGTTGACCGCGACCGAGGCTCCGCGCGCATGGAGCCGCGTCGCAACGTCGCGGCCCAAACCGCGCCAAGCCCCCGTGACGATGGCCACGCGTCCCGTGAAGTCCATTCAGCCGCCGTTTCTGCTCCTGAGCTGCCGGTGGAAACGAGACATTCTACTCTCAAAGCGATTCGCGTAAGGCGGTCGAGTTACTGCAGTCTTCCGGTCGCGACGAAGGCGTCGGCGTTGCCGGAGTGTCAAGGGTCAAAATGACGCGGCGAACGTTCTTGGCTCGCGGATCGCGGTCGAGACGGTTGAGCTGCCGACTTCGTGACGTTCCGGGCGTAAGGCGAAAGGCGGCGGATTTCTGAGCGGCCGCGAGCGACAGTCCGAGATTACGAGAATATAGTTGCCCTTGCGGCCCAAGGAGGTTCTTCCCTGCGTGCACCACCGAGCGCTCGGGGAGCCCTATCCATGAACGAACGATACGTCTTCGGCGAGTTCGTCCTTTCCGCGTCCCGTCGCGTACTGCGCCGATCCGGGCGCGAAGTTGCGCTCGTGCCGCGCTATTTCGACCTGCTGTTGTTGCTGATCCGAAGGCGTGACGAGGCGATCAGCCGGAGCGAGATTCTCGACACCGTCTGGAGCGACGTGGTCGTCTCCGACGGCGCCCTCAGCCAGGCGGTGCGGACGCTGCGCCGGGCTCTCGGTGACGACCCGGCGCGATCGAGGTACATCCGCACGGTGTCCCGATTCGGCTACCAGTTCGTGTTCCCCGACGTCGTTCAAAGCGACGACGCGGCGCCGATTCCGATCGCCGGCCCCCTCTCCGAAGGGACGATTCCCGCGGCGAACGACTTCGAGACGGTGTTCGAGGAGCTCGCTTCGGAGGCGCCCGAGACGGAGCGCAGACTCGCGGCCGAGGCGCTGCATGGATTGAGCACCGAGAAGGCGGTGGCCCGTTTGCGCGCGGCGCCGCGCAGCCCGGAGGCGCGCGCCCTGCTGCGGGACGCGCGCTGGGACATGCCGCAGGCGGGCTCCGTTCCGATCTTCGGGCAGCCTCGCCCGCTGCGCACCTTGTGGGAATTGCTCTTGCTCCGGTTGCGGGGAGTCAAACGCGCCGCCGGAAAGCGTTATGCGGCCGCGGTCGCCGGAGCGACGGCCGCCGGGTTCCTGGCCGGCGCGGCCGGCGGGTTGGCGCTTTACCTCGGTCCCGCGTCGTCGGCGACCGGCGCCGTGTTCGTGCTGTTGCCCTTGATCGGAGGCCTGATCGGCGCCGTGGGCGCAGCCGGGGTGGCCGCCGGTCTTTGCTGCGCGGAGGTTCTGATCCGGTCTCGCCGGGGCGCGGCCCTCATCGTCTTCGGCGCCGCCGGCGGAGGGATGGTCGGCGCGGCCGGGCACGGTCTCGGAAGCCTCGTCCTGCAAGGGTTGTTCGGTCAGGATCTTTCGGCGGTCGCGGGCGGTCTCGAAGGGGTGGTGATCGGAGCCGCCACCGGCCTGGGCTATGCGCTGTCCACGCCCCTTTCCGGGGGCGGGATGGCGACTCCCCGCGGCGCCGCGCGCTGGATTGCCGTCCTCGCCGCCGGCCTGTCCTGCGCCGGGGCCGCGGCCGTCCTCACGGCGAACGGGAGCTATCTCGGTGCCATGAGCCTGGATCTCCTGGCGCACCGATTCCCCGGCTCGCAGGTCAGCCTCGAGCCGCTGGCGCGTCTGCTTGGCGAGGCGAACCCCGGGCCCGCGACCCGCATGGTCATCGGCGCCTGGGAAGGCCTGTTGTTCGCCTCGGGAACCATCTTTGGATTAACGCATCGTCCGAAGTAGCCCTGCCGGCCTTCTTCACGCAATCCTCACTTTTTGCTCACCCAACGCTCAGGTCTATCTCCTGCGATGGTGGGACCTTGGAAGCTGACGTTCGCACGCTCGCGACGCATCCCTGATGGAGGTTCCATGGAAGCCATTGCCCCGAGCGTCCGCCCCTTGACGATCTACAACGACCTGATCGAGCTCCGAAGCGGGGAGCCGGTGCAGTTCATCGACCTCACGGAGTGGGTCGGCCGCAGCCTTGGCAGGTCCGGGATCGGCCGCGGCATCGCGCAGGTGCGGGTGCTGCACACCACCGCCGCCATCGTCGTCAACGAGAACGAGCCGCTGCTGCTCGACGATTTCAAAGCGATGCTCGAGCGCCTCGCGCCGGCAAGCGGCGTCTATTCCCACGACGATCCCCGCCGCCGCAGCGTCAACCTCGAGCCCGGGGAGCGCGCCAACGGTCACGCCCACGCGCGCGCGCTCCTGCTCGGGGAGTCCAGGCAGATCGGCGTGCTCGCAGGCAGGCTGGAGCTGGGCCGCTGGCAATCGATCTTCCTGGTCGAGCTCGACGGCCCCCGCAAGCGCACGATCTCCCTCACCGTGATGGGCCATCGGCGGGATTCCGAATGAGAATCAAGATGATTCTCCCCGCTCTGACCGAGGCGCTGAGCCCCTACTTCCGTCCCATCAAGTACTCGTTGTTCCCGCCCTTGGGGCTCGCCACTCTGGCCGGCTATTGCCACGAAGACGATGCGATCGTCATTCAGGACGAGCACGTCGAGAAGCTCGATCTCGACGACGAGCCCGATCTGGTCGTGATCCAGGCGTACATCACGTCCGCCCGGCGCTCCTACGAGCTGGCGGACCACTACCGCCGCCGCGGCGCCCACGTGTGCCTCGGCGGCCTGCACGTCACGTCGCTTCCCGACGAGGCGCGGGCTCACGCCGATACGATCTTCATCGGCCCCGGAGAGGACACCTGGCCCAGGTTCCTCCGAGATCTTCGGGCCGGAAGCCCCGGCGCCGAGTACCGCTCGACGGTCCGCACCCTGGAAGGCCTGCCGCCCATCCGGCGGGACTTGATCAAGCGGCATCTCTACTTCGTGCCCAACTCCATCGTCGTTTCGCGGGGCTGCCCGCACGTTTGCGACTTCTGCTACAAGGAAGCCTTCTTCCAGGGCGGGAAAGGCTTCTATACGCAGGCCGTCGACGCCGCGCTCGGCGAGATCGCGCGGCTGCCCGGGCGGCACCTCTATTTCCTCGATGATCACCTTTTCGGCAACGCGCCGTTCGCCGCCGCGCTGTTCGACGGGATGCGCGGGATGGGCCGCTTGTGGCAGGCGGCCGGCACCGTGGAGTCGGTGCTGCGGCCGGGGCTCTTGGAGAAGGCGGTGGACTGCGGCCTGCGCAGCTTGTTCGTGGGGTTCGAGACGCTCAACCGCGAGGCGCTGCGCGAGCAGCGCAAGTTCCAGAACCTGAGGCGCGACTACGACGCCGCCGTGCGCCGCCTCCACGATCTCGGCGTGATGGTCAACGGAAGCTTCGTGTTCGGCATGGACGGCGAGGATCCCGACGTATTCGAGCGCACCGTGGAGTGGGCCATCGGGCAGGGGATCGAGACCGTGACGTTTCACATCCTGACGCCTTACCCGGGCACCGCGCTTTACCGGCGGATGCAATCGGCCGGGCGCCTGCTCCACAGCGACTGGGACTTGTACGACACGCGCCACGTGGTCTATCGGCCCGTCGGAATGGGCCCGGAACAGCTGGAGGCGGGATATTGGCGTGCCTACCGACAATTCTATCGCTGGGGCTCGATCCTGCGCGGCGCCCGGCGCAAACCCCGGCTGAGCGGCAGCCTGCGACACGTCGCCTACGCCGCCGGATGGAAGAAGTTCGAATGGCTGTGGAACACGATCATCCGCACGCAGCGGCTGCTCCACACCATGCCGCTCTTGGAGACGGTCCTGTCGGAGTTCGGGAAACGCGCGCCTTCGGGCTCCTATCGCAACGCGCCACCCGGCGGATCCGAACGAGCGGCCTGGCACCCTCTGGGGCGCAGCTTGAATTCTCCTTGGGCACCTGACGACCTCCCCGGCTAGGGTTGTTTCGTCACGAATACCCCACCCGGAGTCAGCGTGCCCTTGATTTCATGGCACGGTGTGAATGGCCTGGCGGTCGACAATCCGCGCTCATGGAGCGCGCGCGACCGTCACCAGCAGGACGATCTCGGTCAACTTGGCTCTCGGGAGCTGCGTCGAGATCGATACCTGCTGGTAGATGAGCTTCGCCGCACGAACGTCCTGGACCGTCCAGGGTAGGCCGGTCGTTGGAATCGTCGGGAACGCCTCCTCGCGGATCGTGTAATTCGTCGGAAGCGCCACGGTCGGGCCGTAGAATTCCTGGCCGCCCACGACCAAGCCGGCCTTCGCCTGCCAATTGTTGCCGGAACCTTTCTTGGCTACCCACCTCACCTTTACACTCGTGACGAAATCCGTGTCGAGAAGCTGATCAGCGGTCGTATAAACCTCTTTGTAGCCTCCGGAGGAAAACGTCAGGATAGTCGTATCCCCGTCGTTCGGGTCGTCGTCCACATCAAGATAGTGCGGGCCGAAAGGGGTGGGGGCCCCTTGATTGGGTCCGGCGTCGGAGTTCGGCAGCTCGATCAGGTTGACGCTGACGCGATGCTGCCCCGTGCGACGAGCGTCGCCCCTGAGCATCGGCCAAGCCAGAGTGGCGGGGTTGAAAGCCCCCGGAAGATCGAGGATGCTGATCGGGCCCGTGTTGTTCGCAAAGAGGATCTCGACATCCCCGTCGCCATCCACGTCCCCGACGGCCGGGGTCCCGTTCATCCCGCCGGGTTCGGCGGGAGTAAGGAAGATCAGAGTTCCGTTCCTGTTCCAGCCGTACACGCGCCCGTTCGTGGAGCCGGCGAGGATATCCTTGTGTCCGTCTCCGTCAATGTCGGCGACGATCGCTGAGCCCCGAATCGCCGTCGCGACCTCCGATTGCACAGGCCATCCCGGCACGGTGTTTCCCAGACGATCGAAGACCGAGACGGCTCCCCCTTGATTGGTCATGAGAATCTCGAGGTTGCCGTCCTCATCGAGGTCGCCAAGGGCCAGGGCGTTCATGCGCCCGCCAAAGAAATCGTGCCTCATCAACACCGTGCCGTTTCCGCGGTAGGCGACGATGCTGAGCGAGCTTCCCTGCTGCTCCGCTTCCACGATCTCAACGCTTCCGTTAGCATCGATGTCCCCGAGAACCGGAGCGACTCCCACGCTCGGCAGGGCGATGACCGGCCAGCCGGAGACTGCGCTGCCGTCGGGGTTGAAGACGTAGAGCTTCAGCGACTGGCGGACGACGATCTCCAGCGCTCCGTCGCCGTCCACGTCGCCGACCGCGGGCGCCGCGTCCACCGGGCTGTCGATGACCTTAGGCCAGGCGGGGCCGAGGCTCGTGCCGTCCCCGTTCCACACGTACACGCTTCCGTTGACCGAGACCGCGATCACTTCGAGCGCCGGGTCGGCGTCGAGGTTCGCCAGGACGGCCGGGCCTGCCAGTGGGGAATCCATCGTCTGCGGAAATCCCGTCACCGTCGTCGCGTCGTGGTGGAGCGCATAGACGACACCGGAGGTCGAGCCGACGACGACCTCGAAGTCGCCATCGCCGTCGATGTCGCCCGCGGCGAGCGGCAGCAGGTCCTGCGATCCCGCGGCAGTCGGCCATCCGGGAACGAAGGTTCCATTCGCGTTGAGCACGGCCATGGTTCCGAAGCCGCCGCTCGCCGCCACCTCGAGCGAGCCGTTTCGATCGAAGTCGGCGTAGAGGGGAGTGATCCCGAGCGCGAAACTGTACGGGAGCCCCGACCGCGGCCACCCTGCCTGCTGAGGATAAGTGCCCGACCTCATCACGGTGATCTGGTTCTGATCTTGCGACCCACCCGACGAGGCCGTCAGGCGGATGTCGTAGCGGCCGAATCCCAGCGGAGTCGCGTCGAGGCTGCCCAGCACCCCGTTCATCAAGGTTGAGCCGCTCCCGAACTGGTTCCAGGAGGGGGACCCTTGCAATCTGTATTCGAGGAGGTAGCTCGTACCGAGGGAAGTCCCGAAGATGTTTTTGGGCCCAGCGTCCAGGACGGCGCTGTTGTCGGGCGACTTGATCACGGCGTAGAGGGTCGGCTCGCCGTTCAGCGACAGCGACCGGAGGACGTTGATCCGGCCGCCGATGAAGTGGTCGGTCGTAACGTGGTCGGCGGAATACTCGATCATGTGGCGGACGTTGGCGGAAGTAAGATTGGGATTCCTCGACAGAATCAGGCCCGCCAGTCCGGCCGCGTAGGGCGCGGAGAAGGAGGTCCCTCCATCGGCAACGTAGTTGTTCCCGGGATAGGTCGTGTAGATGCTCGAGCTCGGCGCGCTCACGTCCACCCAGCTCCCGAAATTGGAATCCGACCACCGCGCGTCGGTCTCGATCGTCCCTCCGACGCCCAGCGCGTTGTCAAAGCCGCCTGGCGAGGAAGGGGCTTCCAAATTGCTATTCCCCGCCGACGCGACCACGACGACGTTGTGCGCGTCGGCGTTATTGACCGAAGCCTCCGTCATCGGATCCGGAAAGGGTCCGGCCACCGCGTAGCTGAGGTTGACGACGCGGGCCCCGTGCGTCACCGCGTAGTCGATCCCCGCCGCGAGTCCGGCGCTGGTAAGCGTGACCCGCACCAGCATGATGCCGCACCCCCAGCAGACGCCGGCGACCCCCTTGCGGTTGTCGGCCGTCGCGGCCGCCACGCCGGCGACCATGGTCTCGTGCACCTCCCCCGGCCCTGCGGAGGGGTTGCTGTCGTTGTCGGCGAGGTCGAACCCCGGGACGATGTTGTTCCGGAGGTCGATATGGTTGAGATCGATCCCCTCGCCGATCACCGCGATCACGATCCTCGGGGTCACCTGGCCGGTGGTGATGTCCCATCCCGCCGGCGCGCTGGTCTTGGGGTGGGCCCACTGCTGCGGATAGAGCGGATCGTTGGGAGTTCTCGCCGGAGCATAGCGGTAGTTCAGCTGGGCGCTCCTTACCGCGGGATCCCGCCGGAACTGCGCGAGCGCCGCCTGCGCGTCCTGCCCATCGCCGAGGCGCAGCAGGAAGTAATCGGCGACCGGTGTCCGGCCGGCCGGATCGGGCGAGCCGGGGACGGGCGTGAGGACCGGCCGCATCTCGCGGACGCGGAATGCCCGGATCAGGCTGTCGAGCGAGGCGATCCCGGTGCGCGCGCCGGGGACGCGGAAGCCGGAGTCGAGAAGGGCGCGGAGTCCCGCCGCGTGCGGGAGGTGGAGCTGGAGAATGACTTCGCCGTCGACGTAATCCCCGGCCGGAACGTTGGCCGAGCCGATCGAGGCCGGCCCCACGCCGGCGCCCGCGAAAGCCGGCGAAGACTGTTCCGCGAACGGCACGAGCCGAGAGGCAACCGGGAACAGCACTGCCAGCGATGCGATCGCCAAGACGACCGTCAAGATTCGAGTCCCGTGCTGCATGGGCCGACCTCCGAGTGGAATGGTTCGAATTGAATTATCCGTCCACCATTACATTGCGGCGGCCGGGCGATCGGTTCCCGGAATTCTGGGAAGAGGTTCCATTGCCCTCGGATATGCGGCGACTGCGAGCAGGCTCCGATTCTTTTAAAGATCCTGGAACCGGGCGCCGGCCTTCCTGAATAACCTAATCAGAAGAGATTCTTTCGTCCGCCCATGAGTCATCAGGGAGGTGTCGATGAGAAGACAAGCAGCGCTCGCCCTGTCGGTGGTGGTGATGATTCTGATCGGCGCGGCGGCCTGGTCGTCGGTCCCGGGGTGGTCGGCCGGTCCGCCGGTGCTCGAGGAGAAGGCGTTCGCCCGTCCGGAGATGCGGGTCACCGCCGCCAACGTTCCCTTGCGCGAGGTCTTGAGCCTGCTTCCCAATGCCGCTCATTGGAGCCGGTTCCTGCAAGAGCAGGGTCCCGCGACCGAGGTGTACATCGATCCGCGCTCCGGTGCGCCTTCCGGTATCCAACTCGGCGTGCCTCTCATCCCGGGGAACGGAAAGGGGAATCACGTGAGTCTGGAGGACTTGGGGCGAGCCCTCGGGCGGCCTCTCGCGGAAGTCACGCCGGAAGCCGTCGGGGATTCGTTGAAGAAGTTCCTGGCGAGCCATCGGGAGGCGATGGGACTGGATCTGGATCAGCTCGGACCGGTCAGCGCCATGAAGGCCGGTGACGACCTGTGGCAGATCAGCATCCCCCAGATAATCCGAGGGGTCCCCGTGCGGTTCGGAAGAGTCGCCGCGACCGTTGGCCACGGCAATCTGGTCCTCGTCGGGGCGGAAATGTGGGGAAACGTGCGTATCGACACGCGCCCGCGCGTGGAAGCCGCCGAGGCGCTCAAGTTGGGATTCGACCGCGCCGGCGGAAGACGGGATGAAGACACGATTTGGAAGGAACCGACGCTCGAAATCATTCCGGTCGCGCCGCCGGGCCGGGAGACCCCGTATTCCCGGGGACGCCGCCCCGGCGACGGCTACGACCATTGGCTCGTCTGGACCTTCGGGTTCCAGCGCGGTGAGACGGAGCAGCGTTGGGAAGTCATGGTGGACGCACGAACCGGCGAGGTGGTCGCGATCCAGGAGACGAGCCACGACGTGACGCGCAAGATCAAGGGAGCGGTATTTCCCATGACCAATACCGGCGTTTGCCCCAGCCCCGACCGATGCGGGACGGCCCAGCCCGGAACGCCGATGTCGTTCGCGGACTATCTGGCGCAGGCCTATTCGAACAGCGCCGGCGTGTTCGACTATACCGGGACCGCCACGACCACGCTCCAGGGCCAATACATCAAGGTCATCGACGTGTGCGGCGCGGTGTCCGAAAGCTCCGCCTCCGGAGACATCGATCTGGGAGGAAGCAGCAGCAACCACAACTGCAGCGTGCCGGCAGGGCACTCCGCGGGAGACACCTCGGCGGCGCGCACCGCGACCTACGAGCTGGACAAGATCGCCGAGATGGGCCGCGGCTGGCTCCCTGGAAATGCCTGGCTGCAGGGGCAACTGGGACCACAGGTCATCAAGATGAACCGCGTCATCAGCCTGCTCAACTGCACCGCATCGTACGATCCGACGTCGGGCGAGATTTCAACCGGCAGGGGCGGCTTCGTCGTCAACGGCACCTGCTGCCAGAGTCCTTCGTGCTCCTCGTGCGGCCAGTCCTGTGGAACCGTCAACTGCTGTCCCGAATGCAGCCACGAGTGCCGCAACCCGGGCGAGATCGCCACGATCATCGATCACGAATGGGGGCATGCTCTCGACCGCAACGACACCAATCAGACGATGAGCAACACTTCGGAGGCTTACGCCGACATCGCCGCGGCGTACCGGACGCAGACCTCGTGCTCCGGTTACGGGTTCAAGACGACCTGGGCGACGGACAGCGAGGGGTGCACGCTCACCTCCGACTTGACCGGCTACAACGGGAACATGGCCCAGGTGGGGGCCACGCACTGCCTGACCGAGTGCTCGGGAGTGCGCGACTCCGACTACCTGAAGCACGTGCAGAACACGCCGGACACGCCGCAGAATTTCGTCTGCACCAGCTGCTGCACACCGGGGGTTAACTGCCCGTCTGCCCCCCGGGTCGGACCCTGCGGGCGTGAAGAGCATTGCGAAGGGGCGCCCATCACTCAGTCGGCCTGGGATCTGGCCGCCCGGGATCTGCAGGCGGCCCCCTTCAACTACAGCAGCACGAAAGCTTTCAACGTCGCCAACCGGCTGTTCTACCTCGGCAGCGGCAACGTATTATCCTGGCACACGTGTGATTGCACCCTGGCGACCTCGGACGGCTGCGGC
>Ga0114129_10010513_pt1 | contig 13200 bp, 12 predicted proteins | sample RhiMetdeltSRZDD1_FD_80071 | JGI IMG/M metagenome (GOLD analysis project Ga0114129, IMG submission 80071) | Populus rhizosphere microbial communities from Tennessee, USA - Rhizosphere MetaG P. deltoides SRZDD1 (version 2) (version 2) | ecosystem: Host-associated > Plants > Roots > Rhizosphere >...
ATCGAAGCGATAGTGTGTTTCCAGCAACAGCGCCCCAAGCCTACCAAGAGAAGGGAGATCCGAATCGTTCGCAAGCCTGATCACAATCTTGTCCATGAATCAATATGTTACTGTGGCTGGGCGCCGTTTCCTTCTCTCCGGCACTGCCGGTCGATTCATGCTTGGCGTTGTGCTCTATTCAAGGTGATTTCAGCTCTGTACACTCCTAATGATGAAAATCGCATCGTCGGCTGAGACCCTCGTCCCCCGCGAGGAAACCGGGCGAACACCTGTTACTGGACTCTCCCCGGAACTACTCGCTCAATCGGCACGACGGCTTCGCATTCTGGCGCTCCTGTACGCGTTCGTTTTCTTCATGAGCGACCCTCTGCAAGCTGTCCTCTTGTCCGATCAGCGTGCACGCTTTCTTGCGAGTGCCATTCGATGGGCTCCGTCCACAATCTCCATCGCGGTCGCGCTGCTCGTGGCAGCACTGACGTGGAACCGACGAATTCCCGTTAAAACCGTACTCACGCTGGGGCTTGTCTTCGAGGTTGCGGCCAGCTTCGGAATTGCGGCGGCTCAGTTCCTCGATGCTAGCCAATACAATGTGGTACCACCGGGGGCTGGTCTATCCTGGGTTGCAGTGTGGATGGCCAGTTTTACCGTCATCGTTCCTTCCCCGCCCCGCAAGGCGCTCGCGGCAGCATTGGCATCCGCAGCCTCGGTTCCGCTGATGGTCGGATTCGTAATGGCAATGAATCTCACGTCGTTGCGAATTTCGGGGTTCCGGTTCTTCATGTTCCTCGTGCTGCCATACCTCCTCGTCGTGCTCATCGCATACGTCGGCGCACGCGAGGTATACAACCTCGGCGCGGAGCTCAATCGCGCTCGCGAACTGGGAAGCTATCAGCTTGTCAAGCGGCTGGGTGAGGGCGGCATGGGTGAGGTATGGCAGGCGAAGCACAGATTCCTGGCGCGTCCGGCCGCCATCAAGTTGATGCGTCCCGAAGTGCTCGGCGGTTCCAATGTGGAACGCCAGTCCTTACGTTTGCGTTTCGAACGCGAGGCGCAAGCCACAGCATCGATGCGGTCACCACACACGATCGAGCTGTATGACTTTGGAGTCGCCAGTGACGGAGCCTTCTACTATGTGATGGAGTTCCTGGACGGCTTCGATCTGCAAGCCCTCGTCGATCGATTCGGGCCGATTCCACCGGAGCGAGCCGTGCATCTATTGGAGCAGGTTTGCCATTCGCTGGCAGAAGCACATGCCGAAGGGCTTATTCACCGGGATATTAAACCCGCCAATGTGTACGTCTGCCGTCATGGCCGCGAAGTGGACTTCGTTAAGGTCCTGGATTTCGGTCTCGTCAAGTCACAAAACGAAGCTTTCGGTTCCGACGTGATGCTCTCACGGGAGCATTCAGTTGGTGGGACGCCGTCGTTCATGGCACCCGAACAGGTGTTGGGAGACCGGCCTCTCGACGGCCGCTCGGACATCTATGCAGTCGGTTGTGTGGCTTACTGGCTGGTCACGGGCCGCCTCGTCTTTACAGGACGCACACCAATGGAAATCATGTTGCAGCACACGCAAGCGAAACCCGTTCCACCTTCGAAGCGCACGGAGCTGCAGTTATGTCCAGCGTTCGATGAATTAGTCATGGCCTGCCTCGAGAAGAATCCAGATCATCGGCCTGCGACAGCGGAAATTCTCGCCGCGAGCTTGGCGAAAATCGAAACGAGGGACGCTTGGACTCCGGAACGCGCTCGAAATTGGTGGGACTTACACCATCCGCGAAATCCAGAGTATGCTCCGAACAACCTGAGCGCGGCCGCGGGGAAAACTTGACTCTAGACCATCGACCTAATGACCTAGCCGCCAATCAATTCTTTCGTCTCGGTGAAGGGGCCATCGGTAACGACGAATCCCTTGTCGGCGGGTCGTAACCGTACGCGCTTCGAACGTCCTTGTAAACCCTTGATTGCCACTGTTGGCTGAGAAACGGCAGGCATCTCCTGTGGAGAGGGTGGCGAATCCACCTGTCTGTCCGGCTTGTACAGCATCATGAATCGCATTCTTTAATCCTTCCGTTTGGAAATGTGAACATTTGAACCGTCGATTCCTGATTTTTGAAAATAGCGTCATCGCTGTCGTGCGGGCTTGAACATAGTGGCTGTAATTTTTTGATTGTGTTACGGCTCATGACAGAATTCCGTTTATGTTGGTACACACCACTGCCGGTGTCGTTGTCTGGCCTGCCGCGATGATCGTTTGGGGCCCCGGATATAAAGCCGTGACTCATCGTCACCACTGTATTCAGCTTGTGATGGCGTTGAAGGGCAACCTGTTGATCAGAACTGGACGACAGGATGCATGGCTGAGATGCGGCGCGGCCTTGGTGCGCCAAGATGCGGTCCACGAAGTGGATGCACAGAAAAAGTACAGTTCTTATCGCATTTGTTGATGCCGAGAGCGAGCTCGGGTCGGCGCTTAGCGATCGAATGGAAACCGACATTGTTTCGATTCCTCCTAATCAGCTTGCACGTTGGCGTGTGAGATTGGGAGGCAATCTGACCGAACAAGGTGTCGATCGGTGGGCACGGACGGAGTTATTACGAAGACGGCGAGCAGTCAGGATTCATCCGAAAGTGAGACGCGTCATAGATTACTTGCGAGAGAGAGTGGGACTTTCGGATGATTTGTCGCTCAAGACTCTGGCCCGAATATCGGGTCTTTCGCAAACACGTTTTATGCACGTCTTCACGGAATCCGTCGGCGTTCCGTTGCGTACCTATATTCTGTGGCTTCGACTCCAGCGCGCATGCTGCGATTTGATAGATGGACATACAGTAACGCAGGCCGCACACAATGCAGGCTTCTCGGATGCCGCCCACCTAACGCGCACATTCCGCCGCATGCTTGGCACCACACCTACGGAGCTTTCATTTCGCAACAGAATGAGTAGCGGCGTATCAACGAGTTGACCTCTAACGGAATGAGCCCGATGCCCACTGTGAGCGTTGTCGCCGCAACCAAAAACGCCGGGTTCCGAAGGCGTCTTGAATAAAATCGTTTTCGATGATGATTCCTCCCATCAACATTTATGAGGGGAAGCATTTGCCAAACGCCAGCAGTAATCGTGGTGATCCTCTGATCCGGATTTTTCTGCGAATCACAGCCCATACGAGATTGCGCTCCTTCGCCAGAAACCCAAGCCACGTGCGGGAATCGGCTGTGACCTTGAGATCTGCGACGCCAACATGACCTTCCTTCACCTGCAGCGTCTGATCGCGGATGATTACGGTCGCTTCGCGCTGCTCCTCGCCTGTGAATGTGAAATGATAAGTGACGGCGAGACCCATCGACTGCCCGCGCTGAAACGTCAAACGCAGACCAGTCAGAAACGCAGATATCGATCGCAGACGATTCAGCCCATTGCCGACGCGCTTCGCGCGCTTTCCTGGAAAACGGCGCGCGACGTAGTCTTCAGCGTCGGATTTTGCGATAACGTAGACAGTCTCTTCCTTTTCCTGCAATGGCCGTACGACGTCTCTCAAATACTCTGCACGGTCGGTTACAAACGGCGCGATCACGTCATCGCCTGCCGGACACACAGCCATACAGTAAGCGGATTTATAGTTGGCGCCGAACGACAGACTTTGCCACATGGATGCTGATTCTGGATTGCTTACCCGATTGCGATAATCTTGTACACTCTTACTCTCTACTATCTGCTCAATCCAATTCGTGAATCCTCCATAAAACTCCCGATAGTTGTGGGTAAAGCATGCGGCGAAATTGAACGCACCATCTGACCCGATCGCTCCCACCGGACATGCCGCAACACAGAGCTTGCACTCCAGGCAAGGGTTGTAATCGAGCGGACGCTGATATTCCGTCACCTCTGCTTCCATCACGACAGTGCCCAGCAAAATGAAGTTACCGAATCGGGGGTGAATCACATTACGGTGGATGCCCATGTGTCCGAGGCCACCGGCTACCGCGACAGGTTTGTGTGAAACAATCCAGATTTTACCGGTCCCGACACGATCCACTTCCATCGGAAATCCCATGGCCGGATTGATTGCGCGGATACCTCGATCTCCCAGAGCGGTCACAATCCGATGAGCAACCTCATTCACGCGTTCGCCTGATTGATGAAATTCAACATTCGCCACGGACCGAGCCGGACTACGAATCGGCTCACGATTCATCCTAACGACGAAGCTGATCAGCGCCTTGGTTCGCGGAAAAAAACGTACGATATCAACTCGCTCGTCGGCGAGTTCCGGTCGGTCGATCTCCACAAATCCCACATCATCCGCGCCCGCGGCGAGACACAATTGGCGGAGCCACTTAGTGTCTAACGGCGCTGAGCCGGATTGAACATTTATAGACTCTGGTCTTTCCCGAAATCGCTTAACCGTGGGATGCTCAGAAAGTGGTGCCATGATGTGTTTCCCGACTGTGCTATACGCGAATGATCTTAACGGCGAGTAAATAGCGCTGTCTTGAACGAACTGGCTGGCTGGCCAGCTTGTGTGGCGCTGGTAAGGAGGGTTCCATGCTGCAAAACGCTCCGATGTATTCGTATATCCCGGCGAAAGACGTCGCCCGGGCGCGCAAATTCTATGAAGAGACGTTGGGCTTCACGCCGAAGGAAGTCACAGCAGGCGGCGTTGTCTATGAGTTCGGCAAGGGCACTGCGTGCTTCCTGTATCCGACGCCGAATGCCGGCTCCTCGATGGCGAGCCAGGCGTTCTGGCAAGTGCAGGACATAGAAAAGGAGGTCGCGGAACTCGTTGCGCGTGGGGTGAAGTTCGAAAAGTATGAGATGCCGGGCATGGACGAAAAGGGTATCTCAACCGCTGGAGGCGCCAAGGCAGCGTGGTTTAAGGATACTGAAGGAAATATCATGGCGGTGATCCAGAGCCTCTGAGCTGCCTGAACGCCACGAGCCTCGAAGTGGACCGATCGATTTTCGAGTCTCACAGCTGAGGCATCACCTCGGCGGGGACGCTTGCAAAAAGCCAAACACCGACGGCGCTTCGATTAAGTAATCTGTCACGCTAGCATCTGATCTAGTGATTCGAGAGCCGTGTTGGCCGTGTCACAAGAAATTCACTAATTCGAGACAAATTTTAGGCGGCTTGACGGTAGATGTAGGGGTATCGTTTTACCCCCACCTTCGACCCCGCGGGTTGGTGATGCCCGCGGGGTTGTTTTTGAAACACATTCTGCAGTGCATCATCTTGTGCTGCCCTTGTTGGCAGCGGCACACTTGTCACGATTTCGCCCAAAGAGCCCACGGATTTCACTTTTGCGCTTCACTGAATGAAAAGGTGATCTTTGCTGTAAGAATGACCGGTACTGCCTGTCCATTTAAGTACGTAGGTTCATATCTCCAATGGGAAACGGCTTGGACTGCAGAGTCGGCCAGCAAAGGTGAACCTGAAATGACCTTCACTTTGTCCACCGTGCCTTCTGCCGTGACCGTGGCCTCGACCACAACGACTCCCTGAACTCTTGACTTCTTCGCTGCTGGAGGATACTGGGGCTCTTCCATGTGCGTGAGCTTCGGTTCCTTAACATTGCCTCCAACCCGTACAGGTTCCGTTGGTGGTGGCAAAACTGGTGCCGCCGCGCTGCCAGTGATGCCGCCCAGTGCGCCGCCGGCAATACCTCCGGCCACTCCACCTTGGACTCCGCCTGGCAGGCCGCCGCCGACACCGCCAGACGGAGGAGTGGACTCCGCAATTCTGGCAATATCCTGCGGGATCGTCGTTGGCGCCACAACTTCAGTCTCCTTCCGAACCGGCTCCGGTTGCGGCTGCACTGGTGGGGCCGATTCGCGGACAGAGGCTGTTGTCGGCGGAGCGTGCCGGACCTGCTTCGGGGGAGCCACTGTGGGCACTGCTGGAGGCGGAGGAGGCGGCGCCATATATAACGTGCTGATAAGCTCAAATTTTCCAAGCTTCGCCGGCATCGCCATCTGGATAATGACGAGTCCGGCCACCAACACAGCTTGCAGCGCGACCGTAGCGCCGAAAGCCTTGAACTTTCTTTTACTTGTGTGTGGTGTAGTCTCGAGTAGTTGGTCAAACATAATAAAAATTAGACGCGGCGCTCCCTGCAAGGCTCTGTGAATTTTCGTGTGAGATTCCTAACCCGCTCGAACTGTTGAACCTAATATTTCAGTTTCCCAGGACCGAAGTCGCTTCCCATTTTCCACGCGCTTTCCTAGCACGAATCAATCCCTCTAGCTTTTGTCGGTAAAATCTCTATAGCAATTTGCGTAGGTTTGCGACTGGCACGAAAGCACTGCACATTGGCCATCGGCTGCAGGGTTTCCCTCGAGACGCAGCCGACTAGCGAGTTTTATCAGCTGACTCAGCATCTGTAATCTCTTTGTCACACCGATTTATTAACGTTCGCCTTATGTGGAATCGAATCTTCAGAAGTGCGTTGCTGTTCATTCTGCTCGTTGTCGCGGGCGAGAGTCTCGCAAAGCAGCCGGTTGTCGTAATTTCCATTGATGGGATGGACCAGCGGTACCTCAGCGACAGAGACAAACTCGGATTGAAGATTCCAAATCTTCGACGGCTTATTCGTGAGGGACAGTGGTCAGCTGGGGTCGTTGGAGTTGTCCCAACGGTGACGTGGCCCTCGCACACGACGATGATTACGGGTCTCGATCCATCCGAACACGGCATTCTCAACAATCGTCGGCCGGCGAATGAAGGCGGGAATTACTACTGGTCGGTCGATTTTCTGAAGACCACGAGTTTACTGGACGCGGCGCATAGTGCAGGCCTTAAGACGGCCACGATCACTTGGCCTGTCACCGTCGATGCAGCCAGTGACTACAACCTGCCGGAATACTTTGGAAAGCGGCAGGGTGCATCGATGGACCTCCGCACAATGTCCACGAAGGCCAATCCACGCGATCTCCCCGAGCGAATCACCAAAATCTTTCCATCATTTCACCAGGAGTGGGTGGACGATCGTACACGCATCCTTGCGCTACGTTACCTGCTCCGAACCGAGCGTCCGGATTTCATACTCCTTCATCTGGTGGATTTGGACAATGAAGCGCATGCAAACGGACCATTCACACGCGAGGCCCTCTCGGTGCTGGAATATCAGGACGAGTTGATCGGAACGGCGCTGCAGGATTTGCCATCAAACTATGTAGTGGTTGTGGTGTCGGATCACGGGTTCGAGAAGATCGAACGCGAGGTGAACCTCAACTTCATCGCAGACCAACGAGGCGTCAAGGGGCTGCGCCCCCAAGGTGGAATCGTGGTCGCGTCAGACTCACAGTCATATGAGTTGCTTCGAGATCTGCAAAAAGATCCGAAATATGGCATTGGCCGCGAAATTCCGAAGGACGAGATCCGTCGTTTCGCGCCGAATCTTGCCGGCACGGATGCTGTCTTCGAATCCGCAGCCGGAGTCTGGTTCGCCTCTACCAACGTGAGTGAGGCGTTTCCAAAACCTGAGCAGCTTGGAGAACATGGACATTGGCCCACACGGTATCGTGCCGTCTTTCTGGCCAAAGGCCCTGAAATTCGAGCCGAACGTCTGCCGGAAATATCCATGAAAGATATCGCGCAAAGACTGGCGATTCTGCTAGGCATTTCATTCCATCCAGCACCTAGACAATAGAGGCACTACCGGTATCGTTCGGTTCGGAGAATACGTCGGGATACACAGCGGGTTTTGAAATTCATAAACGGTTCATCGAATCCTCAATGCATGTTCACTGCCCTCCTCTACAACCGAGTCACAGGAGGGTTACTGATGCATCTGAGAAAATATGGGATTAAACGCAGCACGGTTGCGATCTGTGGAATTGCGCTCCTGCTTCTAGTTGCCGTCCGTATCGGCAGCGCAAAGGAAGATGACGACGAAAAAGGACGCGAGAGCTACACGATCGCATTATTTGGTGACACGCCGTATAACACTTTGGGCAGGGCTCAATATCCGGATCTCCTCGCAGACATCAACGCCAGTCACGTTGCGTTCTCCGTTTTTGACGGAGACCTCAAAGCGGGCGCTGACGGTCCTTGCTCGAACAACCTCTACTTGAACGCTCTCTCAAATTTCAACACGCTCAAGAAGCCACTCGTGTGGCTTCCCGGTGATAATGATTGGACCGACTGCTGGGGCCGCTATGGACCGAGCACCTTGCCGTATTCGGATCCACTCGAGCGCTTGAACTTTGAGCGTGCCCTGTTTGCCTCCACGTCACAGAGCCTCGGTCAAAAGACGCTCACGCTTACTCGCCAATCGCTGGCGTATCCCGAAAACGTGCGCTGGAAATTCGGCCCCGTCGTCTATCTCGGACTCAATGTCCAAGGCTCAAATGACAACTATCCGTACTCCACTGTGGATGGTGAAACACGTTCGGACGCGGAGATCGCCATCCAGCGTTCCGAAGAGGTCGCGCGAAAGGCCGCAAATATCGAGTGGCTTCGAGACGGCTTCGCATATGCGGCGCACGTCCGGGCGAAAGGCGTGATGGTCATTTGGCAGGCGGATCTGAACTTCAACAACGAACAGCACCTCACAGACACTCGCTCATGGGACGCATTTCCGGATTACGTAAATGCGCTGCGAACCAATACCCTCGCATTTCCAGGGCAGGTCGCGTTAGTGCACGGTGATAGCCACTATTTCAAGGTGGATAAACCCATTAACGGACCCAGCGACGGCGTACTCGCGAACTTCGCACGCGTTGAAACGTTCGGCGCCCGCAACACTCATTGGGTTAGCGCGCGTATTGATCCCACCGATCCCAATCTCTTTGTCTTCGAGCCGCGGATAGTACCTGAAAATGCCCGGTAGCTTCTGAGCGGCGGTCACAGACCGCCGCTACAGCTATCGATTTTCCAGGACGGTTCTTTTGCGGTGAAATTCGGACAGCGCTTCGCCCACCCGATCGCCAGTTCGATTACTTATTTGTGGAGTCGACGGTGATCGCGGAGCCACTGCCCGTTGGAGAGCCTCGCTTGGGCCGGCGCACGGTCCTCACCTTCCCGCTTCTTCCTCCTCCGCAGAAAAACCGATCTCCGCCATCGGACTCGAGTCCCGACACTCCCACCCCGGCCGGCATCTCGAGCCTCTCCAGGACCTCTCCAGTTTGGGGATCGACCCGCCTCAAATCGCTTTCGTCCCCTTCCCAGGTGCCGTGCCAGAGCTCTCCGTCGACCCAAGTGACTCCAGTGACGAAGCGGTTCGACTCAATCGTTCGAAGAATCGCCCCTGTATCGGGATCGATTTGATGAATCTTTCGATCACGATACTGACCGACCCACAGCGTCCCTTCTGCCCATGCGAGCCCCGAGTCACCGCCGCCACCGGGCGCCGGGATCGTGGCGAGCACCCGGCCGGTCTTCGGGTCGATCTTCTGGATGCGACCCTCGGCGAGCTGAAATAGATGCTGCCCGTCGAAAGCAGTTCCTGCACGCGCGGCGACATTGATCGAGCGGACGGTCTTGCCGCTCGAAGGATCCAAGGCGATCAGCTTATCTCCTGTAGCAAACCAGACGTGCTGTCCGTCATACGTGACTCCATGCACGTGGTCGACGCCCGGAAAAGGACCATACTCACGGACGATTTCTGCCGCCGATCGACTCATGCTTGGATGCTATCACCAGGGAGTGGAGCGGAAAGTAACAAAGTCGTCGTAAATCCCGGAACCGGCGGGGTCATCCAACGACGAGCTCGCCCGCGGCCGAACGGCTGCACCTTGCCTGCTGCCGCGAGCGAATCGAGCGCTCGCTGCACGGTACGCTGGCTCGTTCCAAGCGCAAGCGCCAGGGCTGAACTCGACCATGACTCACCGTCGGCGAGGAAGGCCAGCATTGGGGCATGCTCCTCATCGAGAGGCCGCGCCAGCACGACGACTTTACGTGCACGGAGCGGAGCAAGTGAAAATCCTCGTTTCGTCGCCTTGACGTCGGCCAGCGTCCGAAGCACTCGGCGAAGCCGCCCGACTTCGACGCGCAACCGCGCGCGATGCGATTCATCAGCGAGCCTCGCTCCGAATGCCCGCGTAAGGAGCAGGTCCCTCGGCACGTCTTCGGGCCACGCTTCGGCCAGCACTCGTGCGAGGGCGAACAACACCGGACGTCTTGCGAGCGAAACGACCGTGTCTGCGTCACGCACGACATGACGGCATGCATCCACGACGAGCGCCTTCGATGCCAGCAACTCTTCGACCTCTTCCAGCAGAAGGAGTCGCTCCTCCCCACGCGCAATCAGGCGCGCCGCCGGCGTGCTCAGCAGGAGGGATGCGCTTTCAACCTCCGCCGTCAGCGCAGGAATACGTGCGCGGCCCGCCGCACGTAAAGCCCGAGCGAGCGCATCGCGCGCCTCTTTCGTCCGGAGGCGCCGCATCGCGATCGCGGCAACCACGAGCTCGTGGGCGGTCCTCGACGGGGGCGGCAACGGCGCCGGGTCCAGCTCGGCGAGCATACGCTCTGCGTCGTCCAGGCGCCCGATCAGAAGGAGGCGCCGAATCTCTAGATCGCGCGCATACACGGCGTTTAACCGGTCGCCGTGCTCTTCGAGCGTCGCGCGCGCCGCGTCGAGCCGTTTCGCTGGCCAGCCAAGGTCGCGCGAGACGATTGCGATCTCGGCCTCGGCGACGACGCACCTCGCGCGGGCCACAGCTTCTTTCGGACCGAAGGCGCGCGCAGCACTTCGCAGGAGCGCCTTCGCTCGTACCAGATCACCGAGCTGCGCCATCGCGATGCCGCGAAGCGCAAGCGCAGCCGCATCGTCGCGCAACGCGACTCGATTCAATGCTGCGAGAGGATCACCCGCCGCGAGCGCACGTGCCGCGGCCGTGATCACCGAGTCCATTGGAATCCCGCCACACTTGTCACTCCCATCGTTCCATCCCCGGCGCTAAATATATCTCATGACCATTTAACGAACAGGTCATATCGAGAACAGAACGAACCACCAACACAAGAAAGGAAAGAAAACGATGACCACACACAAGACAGGGACACGCGAACAGTGGTTGAAGGCAAGGCTCAAGCTGCTCGAGGCCGAGAAGGAGGTTACGCGGCGAGGCGACGAGTTGGCGCGGCGGCGGCAGGAACTGCCGTGGGTTCGGATCGACAAGGAGTATCGATTCGAAACCGATGGGGGGAACGCATCGCTGGCGGACCTCTTCCGAGGGCGCTCGCAAATTCTGGTCTACCACTTCATGTTCGGCCCAGACTACACGGCGGGCTGTCCGTCCTGCTCGGCAATCGCGGACGGCTTCAACGGGTCCGCCGTGCACTTGGCCAACCACGACGTGATGCTCTGGGCAGTGTCGCGCGCGCCGTTCGAGAAGCTGCAGGCGTACAAACAGCGAATGGGGTGGACGTTTCCGTGGGCATCCTCGTTCGGCAGCGACTTCAACTTCGACTTCAGCGTCGGGTTCACTGAGGAGCAACAGCGCAAGAAAGGCATCGAGTACAACTACCAGCGCGAGGCGCCGTTGCAGTGGAGCGGCGAAGAGGGGCCGGTTGCCAAGATGGCGGCCATGACCGGAACCGACGTGCCTACGTATACGCGCGAGAGGCCGGGCATGAGCGCGTTCGTCCTCGAGGACGGTGTCGTCTACCACACATATTCCACCTATGCGCGCGGAGTGGACGGTCTCTGGGGCATGTACCAGTGGCTCGACCGTGCCCCCAAGGGGCGCAACGAGACGGGCGTGTGGTGGCGCCGCCATGACGAGTACGACAAGCGCTGAACGACGGAAGGGGAGATCAGACGCATGGTTTCCGAGCAACCTTCACAGCCAGTCTTCTTTGGGGTATCAGCGCTGCTCTTCGCCGCCAGCGCGGCGCTGACGATCGCCTGGTGCGAGTCCATGTCGGACATGGCAGAGATGTCGATGCCAGGCGGCTGGACGATGTCGATGGCGTGGATGCGGATGCCCGGGCAGACTTGGCTGGGCGCGGCGTCGTCGTTCCTCGTCATGTGGGTTGTGATGATGGTGGCGATGATGCTGCCGTCCTTGATCCCGATGCTGTCGCGTTACCGCCAGGCCCTTGGCAGGACAGGCGAGATGCGCCTCGGCCGGCTGAGCACGCTTGTGGGCGTGGGTTACTTCTTCGTCTGGACCGGGTTCGGAATTGTTGCCTTTTCGCTGGGTGTCACGCTGGCAGCGATCGAGATGCGGCAACCGGCGCTGGCGCGCGCCGTACCGATCGCGGTCTGTGCAGTCTTCCTGTTCGCTGGTGCCCTGCAGTTCACCGCGTGGAAGGCACATCACCTCGCCTTTTGCCGGGAAACACCCGGTGAGGCTGACCATCGGGTCCCGGTGGACGCCTGGCGATACGGGCTCCGCCTCGGTCTCCACTGCAGCTACACTTGCGCCGGCCTGACGGTGATCCTCTTGGTCGTCGGCGTCATGGATCTACGCGCGATGGCTCTCGTGACGGCAGCCATCACCGTCGAACGCCTCGCACCGGCCGGTGAGCGCGTCGCGCGAGCCATCGGGGCGGTCGTGGTCGGCACAGGGTTGTTTCTGATCGCGCGAACAGCTGGGCTCGGATGACGCCTCCCATGTGGTGCGCTTGAATTCGCCCAGGCCCGCATTTGGAAATGGTGAAGTGAAAGGGCATGAGGAATGGCCTGCAATCGTATACTATTCACGGTTTCTCACTTCAGCGGAGGGTTGAACCCATGGTACAGACAGCGCGGCAATGGCGCCTATCGAGACTCTTTGCCATCACCATCGTGGGCCTAGCCATTGCGATGTTCGTCGAATCCGCCGTCGACGCTCAGAGCAAAACGGTATGGGATGGTGTCTACACGGAGCAGCAGGCTACCCGCGGAGCTCTCAGCTTCGCCACCAATTGCGCACGTTGCCATGGCGGTACGACGAGCGACGGAGAAGACGCGAGATCCCTTGCAGGCGAACGCTTCTGGAAGAGCTTCCGGGAGTCCACGGTCGATCACTTATTGGACTATGTGAGCCGCAACATGCCGAACGGCGCTGGGGGTACCCTCAGCGGCGGTGAGTACGCAGACCTGGTAGCGTTCATTCTCAGCCGGAACGCTATTCCGCCAGGCACCTCGGAACTGACCAAGGAGACCTCCGTTGGCGTCCAGATCATCGCCAAAGGCGGACCGGGAGAGCTTCCGGACGGCACTCTGGTTCGTGTTGTGGGTTGTGTCGCCGCCAGGGAAGGAGGCGGCTG
>Ga0114129_10010514_pt1 | contig 13199 bp, 9 predicted proteins | sample RhiMetdeltSRZDD1_FD_80071 | JGI IMG/M metagenome (GOLD analysis project Ga0114129, IMG submission 80071) | Populus rhizosphere microbial communities from Tennessee, USA - Rhizosphere MetaG P. deltoides SRZDD1 (version 2) (version 2) | ecosystem: Host-associated > Plants > Roots > Rhizosphere >...
GCCGACGCCGTGATTGACCTCGATGCCCTCGATCACGCCGACGACCTTGTTGGTCGCGGGATCGATGACGTGGACGTTGTCGCCGGCGCTGTTGGTCTGGAGGATCCGGACCTTCCTGCCGCCGTGGTCCTGAGCGGTGAGGCCCATCGTGCACAAGAAGATCGCGGCGGTTACCGCGACACAGTGGAGAATCACCTGTCTATTCGTCATGATCGTCAGCCTTTCAGTTGGTGCCGCTCGTCTGTCCCATCACCCAGTTCCGGAGCGTCTGCCACTCGGGATCGTTCTGCGAGGCGAAGTGCTTGCCACCGTTGTGATAGAAGTCGCCGCCCGCATCCTCGGCAAGCGGATGGATGAGCAACTTGCTCTTCAGGCTGCCCGGCACCACGACGCGGCGAACCACATCGAAATTCTTCCGCGACTCTTCGTCGGTCCACGTCGTCGCGCCCGGGTCGAGCGGCTGCAGGCGGAGCGGCGTGCCCTGGCCGTGGCAGGCCACGCAGCGTGCGTGCCCCGGTCGTTTCTTGAGAAAGATCGGCTGGACCTTGCTCTTGAAATACTCGTAGTCCAACCCGGGCCTCGTAGGAGCCGCGGCCTGCTGCCCCGACGCGCCCACGGTCAATAAAGCCAAACACCCGAAGGTCAATGCAGCGACGGTCCTGAACACGACGCCCTCCTTCGAAAGAAAAGGAATAGGGCCCCTACGATACATCAAGGCGGGGTGCAGCGCATCGCGGCATTCGCAACGTCCCGGTACACCCGGTGGCAGTTGGCACAGGCGTCGGAAATAACGTTGGTCGCTTCACTTACGGCATCCTGATTGCGCATCTGCGATGCCCGGTACGCGGCGCGCCCGGCCTCGACCACCCCCTGGACGTATTGCTTCCAATCCGCGCGATCGATTGGAACGGGTTTGCCGTTCTCGCAGCGTCGCGGCTGCATCAGCACCGGGCCGATTTCGGCTATGGAAATGGCCGCCGCATCAACCACCTGCCAGGGCGAATAGACGTCGCCGTACCTGTTGGAGGTGGTGGTGGCGTCGGCTCGGGCCACTCCTCCCTTTGAACCGGCACCGGGATTTCTTGTCTGCACGTCGAACAGCACGTTGGAGCTCGGAAAGAGGATTCCGCGCATCACCTGGTTGAGCGTGCCCGTCGCCGGGAACGAGGGTGTCGGCGACGCGTTCGTCACGGCCGCGCGAGGATTGGACGCAACGATCGCGATCTGCTTGAGCGGTGCGGCTGCGGGAGCGAGCTCCGTTTTTCCGGCTGGAAATTTGTTTGCCTGAAGAATGAATGCAACGAGATCGGCGACCTGCTGCGGCGCCAGCGTTGCCGGCGCGTCGGCCGGCATCGTCGCGTTGATCTTGTCGAAGACGTCTGACACCGGCTGACCGTCGCGCGGGGCGAGGAACTCGTCGCCAGCCAGCGGCGGACCGGCCGCCCCTTCCAGCCTCTCGCCGTGGCAGAGGGCGCAGCGCATGTCGAAGATCGCCTTACCGCGCGCGGCCTGCGCGTCCGTATAAACCCCTTCTTTCACCGTGCGCGTCTGCTGCGCCCGCACCGACACTACAGCAAGGAAAACCAGTACTGCGACGCCGACGCTCTTCACTTCTTTTCTTCGCGCTCGAGGACCGTTGCCTTCGGGTCCTCTACGTTGCGGGTGCGATCGGGCGGCGCGAGCTTGCCCGCTTCCTGCAACCGTGCATTTCTCAGCGTGGTGAACGCATCCACGTTGTTTTCGTTGCACGCGTATTCGAGCATCGGACCTTTGATGCTGTGCAACGGCATCTCGACCGTCCACGGCCGTGTCCACGTCATCGGATCGTCAACGGTGTAGGAGTGCACGATCGTGTCGTCCGCCGTGCGCGTGAACCGCTCCGTCAGGTGGAACGTCGGCGTTACGGAAACGGCGGGCGGCGTTCCGGGAGATCCCATGAACGTGCGCTTCGGGTTGAAGTTGGTCGTATCTACGACGAGCGTGTCGCCTTCCCAGCGGCCTCGCGAGTCTCCCGCGTACAGTGGAACCGCGCCGTGCGGCTGGTCGAGCGACATGACGCGGCGCTCGCTGTTCCACTCGTAAATCATCACGATGTAGTTCTTCGATTGCACGATCTGGTAATTGCTGCCGTAAGGCGCGGTCACGGCGGGCACGGCACGTTCGTGAAAGACGCACCACACGGTCCCGCGATCGTCACGCCACGTACGCGCAAGCGGCCCTCCGGCACGCTGCGCAGCCGTTCGTGCCGCTTCGCGCTTCTGGGCTTCGGGGGTCATCGGCGGGATTCGACCGTCTGAAGGATCGATCACCAGCGAGGTGCGCAGATTCGGTTTGGCGCCTGTCTGCACGGGCGTCGCGCCGAAGTCGGTGTTGACGTAATGGACCACCTGATTCTCAGACTCGGCGACCGCCTTGTTGAACGCCTCGATCGCTTCCTTCTCGGTATAGAACGGCTTGTTCGCAAGCTCCTTCGGCCGCTCGTACGGGGTATACGTGAGGTTCGTCCAGTAGCCCTGGAAATCGGGCTGCCCGTCCGGCGTGCGCGGGACTTTGTATGTGCTCTTCTGTCCTTGCGCGCCAACGCTCAGAGCGAATGCCGCCAAGAGGGCGGCGACCAGCAGATTGCGCATCATGATCTTCTGGCGGGTCCAAAAGGACCCGCCCTCCTATTTCTTCTGATACTTCCCATAGACGAGATCGCCGACAAACTCCTCGCACTTGAAATCGCCAAGCTGCATGTTGGCCTCGACGCGGCGATAGAGCGGCATGCGGATCGTCCACGGCCTCGTGTAAACGTTCGGATCCTCGATCGTCGCTTCGTACTGCAGATGGTCGGGTCCGGTGCGTCGAATGCGTTCGACGACATGCAGCCCGTCGGTGTGATAGTTGCCCGCGCGATCGAGGAAGCGCACATGGACCGCGCCCTCCTCGTCGAGCGCGCCGACCGTGCCGCTCATGAACCCTCGCGAATCGATGACAAGCGTCTCGCCGTCCCACTTGCCGTTCGACCATCCCATCCAGGTGTCGGCCGGTGGCCGCGCCGTACCGTTGATGTAGATGGTGCGAACAGCGCTGGCAAATTCCGACATCATCACGATGGTGTCGGTCGACTGCACGATCTGTACGGGGTACGGCATGTACATCACGCGTGGCACGCCGGGCAGATAGCACTTCACTTCCGCATCTTCGCGCAGCGCGTTGGCCGCGTACTTCCGCTTCATCGCGAGCGCGTCGGGCTTGTACGGAATCGGCCCATCGACCACGACGCCTGCGCCAGGAGGAACGGCGTACGCCGCACCGAGCTGCAGCACCGGGCCTGCGGCCGCTTCATGGGCCTCGAGATCCCAGTTGGCCGTGTTGAGCGCCTGCCAGAAGCCGTTGAGATCCGGCTGGCCGCTCGCCGTACGAAGAGCCCGGTAGGTCTGAGCAGACATTGCGGCGCCGGCAAGCAGCGTCGCCAGCACGGACGCCGAGATCGTCGCGCGAATCACTTCAGATTGCCTTTGGCCTTTGCGGTCGCTTCGGCGCCTTCGTTGGCGAGCCAGAACTCCTGTCCATCCGCCTTTTCGTACTTCACCCCGGCGACCTGATAAGTGGTGTCGTCGCGGGCGCCGTAACCGTGAACGATGAGCTCTTCGCCGATCTTCAGCGAGTCCTTCGTGATGCCGTTGCGAATGAGGCCGTTCGGCGGGCCGCCTTCAATGCCCCACTTCTGCGTCGTCCCGTCGGCGGTTTTGACATCGATCCAGATCCACGCGTGCGGGTTGACGAGTTCAACTTTCGCGATCGTGCCCCGGAGTACCAGCGGTTTGTCTTCACTGAACACCGTATTCCACGAATGATGTGCGCGGGCGGTCGTGGCGCCGAGCGCGAGGATGACACCTATTAATAAGGTCGTCGATCGGGCCTGCATGATTTGGCACTCCTTAACTTTCGCCGAGACTCTAGCATGTGATCTCCGGGCCGCCTAAAGGCGGCCCCTGCGTACTTTTCCTACGGCGTAGGAGCCGGCTTCAGCCGGCCCACACAGAACCTTGCGCTATATTACCGGCCACCATGAACCAATTCGTCTGGAAGATCTTCGGCGGCACGCTTGTACTTCTCCTTCTGGCGCTTCCGGCATCAGGCCAGATCTCGACCGCACAACTCAGTGGCAAGGTCACCGATACCAGCAACGCAGTACTGCCCGGCGCGACGGTCACCGTGACGCAGACCGACACCGGCGCAGTTCGCAGCGTCGTCTCCGACGCAGACGGCTCTTATACCGTTTCGAATCTTTCGCCCGGACCGTACCGGCTGGAAATCGCGCTGCAGGGTTTCCGCACGTACGTGCAGACCGGCATCGTCCTACAGGTAGCAGCGACGCCCACCATCAACGTGTCGCTCGCGCTCGGCGACGTACAGGAGACAATCACCGTTCAAGCCGAAGCGCCGCTCGTCGACGTGAAGAGCGCGGGAGTCAGCGAGGTTGTCGAGAGCCAGCGGATCGTCGAGCTCCCGCTGCAGGGACGAGACGTGACGAGCCTGCTCGTGCTCGCAGGCGCATCGGTCAACACCGGAAGCCCGAATAGCCGCAGCTTTGCAGGCGGAGTGAACGTCGCGGTCGCCGGCGGGTTGCCGTTCGGTGTGGCGTACTTGCTCGATGGCGCCATGCACAACGACTCGCAGAACAACGCGAACCTCCCGTTGCCGTTCCCGGATGCGCTCCAGGAATTCCGCGTCGCGACGACGGGGTTGACGGCGCAGAACGGCATGCACTCGGGCGCGTCGGTCAACGCGATCACCAAGTCGGGGACGAACCGGTTTTCCGGCAATCTGTTCGAGTTCAACAGAGATCACCGCTTCAATGCGGTCGATCCGTTCGCAAAGGTCGTCAACGGCAAGAAGGTTGACGACGGGTTGTCGCGCAATCAATGGGGCGGCACGGCAGGCGGGCCGCTCGTCCGCGACAGGCTGTTCTTCTTCGGCGGATACCAGGGGACGAACCAGCACCAGATTCCCGCGAGCAATATCGCCTTTGTCCCGACCGATGCGATGCTGCGCGGTGACTTCACGACGTTCGCATCGGCGGCCTGCCAGGGCGGCACGGCGATTCAGCTGCGCGCGCCCTACGTGAACAACCAGATCGATCCGGCGCGCTTCAGCCCCGCCGCGCTGAAGCTCGTGTCATATCTGCCCAAGGCGGACGATCAGCAGTGCGGGCAGGTGACGTACGGACAACCCGCAGACCGAAAGCAGGGACAGGGCATCGGCCGCGTCGACTATCAACTCAGCGCCAAGCATGCGTTCTTCGGCCGGTATATGGCGACGTTCGACACGTCGCCGGCGCCATACGCGCAGACGCAGAACATCCTCACGCTCGCCGGCGCTGGCGGCATCGACAACCTGGCGCAGTCGGCGACAGGTGGCATGACGACGGTGCTCGGAGCGAATTTCGTGAATGCGGTGCGTGTCGCGTTCAATCGCACGTCGATTCATCGCGGCAGCCCGCCGTTTTTCGACCCCGTCGACCTCGGCGTGAAGAATTTCTACAGCTATCGCGACGACGAGACGGTGATCGCGGTGACCGGCGGCTTCAACATCTCGGCCGCGACGTCGACGACTGGTGTGTTCTGGACCAACGCGTACCAGGCCTCGGATGACCTGACGCTGATCAAGGGCCGTCACCAGTTCGGCTTCGGCGCGAACTACGCGTACTGGAAGTCGTCGCAAACGTCGCACGCGCGGTCGGGCGGCAGCTGGATGTTCAACGGAACGATCACGGGGCGCGGACTCTCCGACCTTATGGTTGGAGCGGTCGGCAGCCTCGAGCACGGCGTGCCGAACCTGCTCATCATGGACATGAACTACATCGGTCTCTACGGGCAGGACCAGTGGCGCATGGGCGACCGCGTCACCCTGAACTACGGCGTTCGGTGGGAACCGTATCTCGGTCAGCAGATGCTCTATGGCGGCGCGAACATCTTCAATCACGACAACTTCGTGAACAACATCAAGAGCCAGGTGTTCGTCAACGCGCCGGCGGGACTGCTCTACCCCGGTGATGCCGGCTTCCCGAAGGGCAAGAGCGCATACAACACGAAGTGGCTGGACGTCTCGCCGCGGCTCGGATTGGCGTGGGACGTGACCGGCGACGGCCGCCTCGCGTTCCGTACGTCATACGGCCTCACCTACGATTTCCCGAGCGGCGACTACATGAACATCAACGCGTCGGCGCCGCCATGGGGCAATCGTTCGCTCATCACGACGACCGTCTTCGACGACCCGTACTCTGTCGTCGGCGGCAACCCGCACCCGATTGCGACGAACAAGAACACTGTGTACCCGGCGTTTGGCGCCTTCGGCGTGATGGATCCGAACGTCAGTCCCCCGCGGGTGCAGTCGTGGAACGTCACGCTCGAAAAACAGCTCGGCACGAACTGGTCGGCAACGGTGAACTATCTTGGCCGTTACTCCGATCACCTGTGGGCCGAGGAAGCGATTAACCCCGGCGTCTTCATGGGTCTCGGCCCCTGCACCATCAACGGCGTCGCGTACACGGTCTGCAGCACACTGGCGAACCTGAATCAGCGCCGCAAGTTCTCGCTGGAGAATCCCACACAGGGTGCGCTGCTCGGGTTCGTGGACGAGCACAACGACGTGGGCTGGCAGAAGTACAGCGGCCTGCGCTTCACGGGCACCCGGCGCTCCGCAACGGGCCTGACGCTCTCGGGCAATTACACGTTCTCGCATTGCGTGGGCACCGCGACGCCGGGCAGCTTCCCGCAGATCGCGAGCGGCTACACCAACCCCGACAATCCCGACATGGACAAAGGGCACTGCGATCAGGACCGCACGCACCTTGCGAACATCACCGCCGGCTACCAAACGCCCGAGCTCGGCAACAAGGCGCTGCGCGTCATCGCGTCCAACTGGCGCGTCACCGGTATCTACACCGCGCGGTCCGGACAGTGGATCAACATCACCACCGGCGCGGATAATGCGCTGAATGGCCAGCTGCAGCAGCGGCCGAACAAGCTCTCAGACGACTTCTACGGCCCGAAGACGCTCAACAACTATCTCAATCGCGCGGCATTCGGGATACCCGCACCGGGGACGTTCGGCGACCTCGAATACCGCGCCGTTGAAGGACCGGCGTTCTGGCAGATCGACGCGGCCTTCTCGCGGCTGGTCGATCTTGGCTCGACGCGGAACGTCGAGTTCCGCATCGAGGCGTTCAACCTGACGAACCATTTCAACTGGGGGAATCCCACCACGACTGCGACGTCGGGCGTTGCGACGCTCACGTCCAGTCAGTTCGGACGCATCACGACGAACGGCGGCTTCCAGCGCATCATGCAGTTTGGAGTGAAGTACTCGTTCTGAACCTGGCTAGCGGTTAGTGGTTAGTGGTGCGTAGTTCGGTTCTCTGTGGAGACGACTATGAAAATGTGGATGAAGTGCTGTTCGCGCGGCGCATTGATCCTTCTGCTGACCGCTGGCATCGCCTGGGCGCAGGGGACCGCTCAGCTAAACGGTACGGTTCGCGATTCAAGCGGCGGCGTGCTGCCCGGCGTGACCGTCACGGTGACGCAGACCGACACGGGACTGGTTCGCACCACCGTGACCGATGAGAACGGAGCGTACCTGCTGACGAACCTCCCGACCGGGCCATACCGGCTCGAGGCGGCGCTTCAGGGATTCCGGAGCTACGCGCAGACCGGCATCGTGCTGCAGGTAGGCGGGACGCCGACGGTCTACGCGGTCCTCGCCGTGGGCTCGGTGGAGGAATCTGTCACCGTCGAGGCCGCGGCGCCGCTCGTCGATGTCAAGAGCTCGGGCATCAGCACCGTCGTCAACAACGAAGCCATCCTCGAGCTCCCCCTGCAGGGGCGCCAGGTGACCGACCTGATCGTGCTCGCCGGCGCCGCCGTGCAGGACAGCGTGCCGACCCGCGGCATGCCTGGCGGCGTGCGCATCTCGGTCGCCGGCGGCCTGCCGTTCGGCGTGGCCTACACGCTGGACGGTGCGGAGCACAACAACCCGCAGAGCAACGCGAACCTGCCGCTGCCGTTCCCCGATGCACTCCAGGAATTCCAGGTGGCGAGCGGCGGCCTCTCCGCCGAGAACGGCGTCAAGTCAGCCGGATCGGTGAACGCGGTGACCAAGTCGGGCGCCAACCGCTTTTCCGGGGACGCGTTCGAGTTCCTGCGCGATCGCCGGTTCAACGCGCCGCAGCATTTTGCGGCGTTCGGTCCTGACGGCAAGCAGAAGGATGACGGCCTGAGACGCAATCAGTTCGGCGGCACGCTGGGCGGCCCCATCGTCCACGACAAGCTATTCTTTTTCGGCGGCTATCAAGGCACCATCCTGCGTCAGGTGCCGACGAGCAACATCGCGTACGTGCCGACGGCGCAGATGCTCGCGGGCGACTTCACGGCGATCACGTCGCCGGCGTGCGCCGGCAGGCAGATCACCCTGCGTACCCCCTTCGTCGGCAATCGCATCGATCCGTCCCAGTTCAGCCCGGCGGCGCTGAGAATCGCCAAGGAGCTGCCGACGACCACGGATCCCTGTGGCCAGGTCCAGTACGAGATCACCCAGAACATGAACCAGCACCAACCGATCGCCAGGATTGACTACCAGGCGACCAGCAGCCAGTCGATCTTTGGCCGGTATATGGGAACCAGGCAGACGGTGCCCGCACCGTGGTCGGGCCCCGGCGACAACGTTCTCAAGACGTCGGCAGCCGGCACCACCGATAAGTTCCACGCGCTGGCTCTGGGTCACACGCAGATCATCAGCTCGTCAGTCGTCAATGCGGCACGGTTCACGTACAACTCCACGGATTCTCACCGGTTCCAGAACCCGGGATTTTCAGCCCCGCCGATATGGGCGTGAAGATGTACAGCTATCCGACGTACGCGAACTCGGATAAAGCCAGCCAGTTCCCGCTCAGTGTCACCGACGCGTTCGACTTCGAATCCGGATCAGCGACGGAGCGCAGCTCGTTCCACCGTACCTACGCGGTGTCCGACGACTTGACCCTGGTGCGAGGGAGCAATCAGTTCGGCTTCGGCGCCAACGTGCGACGCTGGAAGTTCACACGCGTTCGACGTCGCGCACCGGCGGCACCTGGACGATTGACGGCAGCCTGACCGGTCTGTCGCTTGCGGACTTTCTGACGGGACGCGTGGCACGGCTCGAGATCGGCGGCCCCAGCATCCTGGATATCCACAACTGGTACTTCGGCGGGTATGCGCAGGACGCGTGGCGCGTGTCGAACCGCGTGACCATCAACGGCGGCCTGCGTTGGGAGCCGTACTTCGGTCAGAGCGTTGACAACGACGCGATCGTGATCTGGCGGCAGGAGAACTTCGACAAGGGCATCAGGAGCAAAGTGTTCCTCAACGCGCCGCCGGGATTGATTTACCCGGGCGACGAGGGCTTCCCGGCCGGAAAGACCGGCTTGAACACGCAGTGGTGGAATCTGGCGCCGCGCGTGGGCTTCGCGTGGGATGTCCGCGGGGATGGCCGCCTCGCCGTCAGGTCGTCGTACGCCATGGCGTATGACTTCATGTCCGGCGAGTACCACAACATCAACTCCGGCGCACCGCCGTTCGGCAACCGCTCGCTCATCAACGATCCGCCGGGCCGCATGGACGACCCCTGGGCCGCGCTCGGTGGCGATCCGCATCCGATCGTCACAGGCCCGAACGTGCAATACATTCCGTACGGGGCCTTTGGCTCGATGGATCCCGACATCAATTCACCGCGCGCGCAGCAGTGGAACGTGACCATCGAGCAGCAGTTGGGGACCAATTGGGGCGTGTCGGCCAGCTATCTGGGCAGCTACGCCGATCGCCTCTGGGCGCAGCAGGCGATCAATCCCGGTGTGTTCCTGGGCCTCGGTCCCTGCACGTTGAATACAGCCACCGGTCCGGTGTCCTACCCGGTCTGCTCGACGAATTCAAACGTGAACCAGCGCCGTGTGCTGTCTCTGAAGGATCCGGTCAAGTCGGCCGGCATCGGCGCACTGGATCTCAACTCGGACGTCGGCTGGCAGAAGTATCGCGGCCTGAAGCTGGCGGTGCGGCGCCGGAGCGCGAATGGCGTGAGCCTCAACGCCAACTACACGCTGTCGCGGTGCGTGGGCACGCCGACGACCAGCGACTTCAATCAGACCAGCGCCGGCTATTCGGATCCGAACAACCCGAATTTCGACGCCGGTTACTGCGATCAGGACCGCAGACACCTGGGGACGCTCAACATGGGATACGAGACACCGGCGGTTGGCAGCGGCGTCGTGCACGCGCTCGCGTCGAACTGGCGGCTCTCGGGCATCCTCAACGCGCGATCGGGGCGCCGCCTGAACCTCACCAGCGGCAGGGACAATGCGTTCACTGGTGCGCATTCGTCGGTGCAGCGGCCGGACCTCGTCGCGGGTCAGGACATCTACGGGGAGGGCAAAGACGCCTCTAACCTGAACCCGGGCGAGCAGATCAATAACTACTTCAACCGGAACGCCTTCGCGCAGGCCGGGTCCGGCATCCTCGGCAATGCGTCCCGCAACATCGCGGTGGGGCCGGCCTTCTGGCAGGTCGACCTGGCGGTTTCGCGGTTGCTGCCCTTCGGGACGCGGCAGGTGGAGCTGCGGCTGGAGACCTTCAACCTGTTCAACACCTTCAACTGGGGCGATCCCGTCACCAATCTCAACTCGGCGACGTTCGGACGGATCACCACGCAGGCCGGCGATCCCCGCATCCTGCAATTCGGCGTGAAGTACGCGTTCTGAGGAGAACCGACGTGCGCAACTCTCTCGCGGCTTCGACGGTTGTATTGTTCGCCGCGGTCGCATTCGTGGCGACCGAGGAAGGACGCGCGGCTCAACGTGGACGCACAGGCGGCGACGAGTTCGTGTCCGAGGGCGTGCCCAGAATGCCGAACCCGCCTGGACCCGCGCCGAAGCGGGACCTGTCGGGCGCGTGGGTCGGGCCGCAGAACAACAAGCCCGATCCCGTGCCGCCGATGACACCCGCCGGCCAAGCGGAATTCAAACTGCGGAACGCCTACGGAACCGCCACCAGGAGCGACGGCCTGGGGGCGTCGAACGATCCGTTCATCACCTGCGATCCGCTCGGATTCCCGCGCGACCTGCTGGCGCATGCCGTCAGCAGCCGCGGAGGCACACTCTTCGGATCCGCGCCGAACCGCATCCTCATCGCTACGAGCAGCAGCGCGTCTGGCGTGAGATCTGGACGGATGGACGAGCGCTGCCGAAAGCCGTCGACGTGCGCGGCGCGCCGGAGTCGCGCTATTACGGCTATTCAGTCGGTCACTGGGAGAACGACAACACGCTTGTCATCGAGACAACGGGCCTCGATGAACGGGCGTGGCTCGATGAGGCCGGGCATCCGCACAGTGCGATGGCGCACATCCAGGAGCGCTACACGCGCACGGATCAGTACAACCTGCAGTTGACGGTGACGGTCGACGATGCGAAGTACTACACGAAGCCCTGGACGTTCATGCGCGCGAACTTCTACTGGATGAAGGCACAGGATTTTGCCGAGACGCTCTGCATCCCGTCAGAGGCGATCCAGTATCGCGACACGCTCGCCAGGCCGTCGGGGATCGACGCACGATAGAGGGCCATGACCATGCGAAGTCGATATATTGGCGCAATCGCGGGCGGAGCGATCGTTCTCCTGTTGACGGTCCTTGCCGCCGCCCAGAACAATCAACAGAACAACGCGCCACGGTCACCGTGGAAGTACTACCCGGCGGATAGGTCGGTTGGCGACGGCGGTCCCGCGCCCAAGCGCGATCTCACCGGGACGTGGGCCGGACCGCAGTCTGGCGCGGCTGTGCCCAGGAGCCGCGTCAATCCCAAAAATCCGCCCGCGCCACCGCTGACGCCGTTGGGCCAGCAGTTGTTCGACCGCAACAAGCCGCTCGGCAAATACAGTCCGGCCGGCACGAACGATCCCCATGTCCGCTACTGCGACCCGTATGGTTTCCCTCAGAACATGACCAACGAGATCCGCGGCATGACGATTACGACGATGCCGAACCGGACCTTCATCCTCCTTCAGTACATGGATCTCTGGCGGGAGATCTGGACCGACGGACGAACCCTGCCGACCAATGTCGGCGGCCGGGGCCGGGACAACCTCGATCCGAAGTACAACGGCTATTCGGTGGGTCATTGGGAAGACGACTACACGTTCGTGGTGGATACCACCGGGCTCGCCCCGAATACCTGGGCGACCGACAGCGCCTATCCCCACAGCGTGGATGCGCGCGTGCAGGAGCGCTTTCACCGGGACAGCAAGAACGACTTGACGCTGACCATCACGATGGACGACCCGAAGCTCTACACCAAACCGTTCTATATCGGCGACGTGCATTTCCGGTGGATTCCGAATCAGATGCTCGACGACTTTACGTGCATTCCGTCGGAGCTGCAGCGGTACTTGACAGAGATGGGCGATCCGGCCGGCAGCGATCCGAGTGCGGCACGGTAGGAGTAACGGTTCGGTCTTCTAGTCGTTCGGGTCGTTCGGATCGTTCGGTCCGTTCGACTCGTTCGGTTCCGTTCAACTTCCTCGCCGCGGACGCGGCGTGCGCTACAATCCGCCGCAATTACGACCCGATCGCGCCTGACGCGCCAGTCGACACCTGCTGGATCCAGTGCTCAGGAAGTAGGCAGCTGCACCCGCCCAATTGCGATGAGGAAACGCCGATGCCGAATTGCTCGCTCGCCGCGCTCTGTGTCGCGTCCATTTCCGTTCTGACCACTGCAACCGCATCTGCCCAATTGCTGGTCTCGGACAAGAAGGACATCACGGGCTTTGCGGCGCGAAAGATGATCGAGATCTGTCTCGCACAGGCAGCGCGCGACCGTTACCCAATCGCGCTGGCGGTCGTGGATTCCGCCGGTTATCTGCTTTCGTATCAATCGACGGACGGGGCCACGGGCAACACCGGGGTGACCGCGCAGTTGAAGGCAAAGACGGCCGCCAAATTTCGCCGCTCCACCGGTGAGTTGTACGAACGTGTGAACAAGCAGATCAACCGCGCCCCCGAGTGGATGGGCTATTTCCCGATCCCCGGTGGCTTCCCCATCGTTGTTCAAGGTGAAGTTGTCGGCGCCATCGGCGCCGGGGCCGCGGGTTTATCGGGCGGCAGGGATGAGGATTGCGCGCAAAACGCCATCA
>Ga0114129_10010515_pt1 | contig 13198 bp, 10 predicted proteins | sample RhiMetdeltSRZDD1_FD_80071 | JGI IMG/M metagenome (GOLD analysis project Ga0114129, IMG submission 80071) | Populus rhizosphere microbial communities from Tennessee, USA - Rhizosphere MetaG P. deltoides SRZDD1 (version 2) (version 2) | ecosystem: Host-associated > Plants > Roots > Rhizosphere >...
CTGCGTTCCTCTGCGCCTCTGCGGTAAAAGTGTGTTCACCGCAGAGGCGCAGAGGAACGCAGAGATACGCAGAGGTAAACTGACTACCCTACTAAAAAGTGCAATGTCGTCTCTCCGACTCGCAGCTTATCCCCGCTGTCCAGCACCCTCGGCTGGCGTGGTGCGAGCCGCACAGAGTCATTGATCACGGTGCCGTTCACCGATCCCAGATCCTCGACGAGAAATGTTTCGCCTTCGAGCCAGATACGCGCGTGGCGTCGAGAGACCTTTGTCTCGGGATCGAATCGCGAAAGATCGATCTCCGGGAAGATGTTCGAATGTGGATCGGTGCGGCCAAGTAAGTTGCTGTCTTTCTGCAAGATGAACGACGCGTCAAGCTCCGTGGTTCCGGTCACCACGAGCTTCGCTGTCGGCCGCACCGTATGCAACATCGCGCTCGCGCCGACTGGAACAAGCGGCTGACGCGCACCGCAATGCGCGCAGAACACGTCGTCAGCAGCAATACGACCACCGCAAAAACCGCAGTACACCGTTTGTACCTGGACCGTTTCGCTGCCTAACGCCGGTGCAGGAAGTCCGTAGCTGACACGCCCCGATAACAACTTGTCGAGGTGGACCGCAAGCTCATCTCTCAATTCGCGCGCCGTGCGATAACGATCATCCGGCTTGTACTCAACACAGCGCATGAGGATGTGCTCCATCTCTGTCGATATGGACGGCGTGATCTGGCGCGGCCTCGGGTTCTTAGAGAAATCAAAAATCAGCAGCGGATTGTCCTGCGGATCTGAACCAGTCAACAGGTGAAACATCGTCGCGCCCAGACTGTAAACGTCCGACGCCGGTTGCACGCGACCGCTGAACAGCTCCGGCGGCGCATAACCCATCGTGCCGACCGCAGTCACACCTTTTTCCTGTTGCGTCACCCAGCGCGCGATGCCGAAGTCGATCAACATCACACGTCCCGTGTTGCCGTCGATCATCAGGTTGGCGGGTTTCAGGTCGCGATAGATGATCGGTTTCGGACGCGAGTGGAGATAGTCGAGCACGTCGGCGACCTGCATGCCCCAATCGGTGACCGTCTTTTCATCGACTCGACCACCAACTGCCGAGCGCATTCTCGACGCGAGATCGCCACCCGAAATGTATTTCATGACGAGATAAAAACGACTCAACGCCTCGTCATAGAAATAATCGTAGATCGTGGGTATGCACGGATGTTCGAGCGAAGTCAGCAGCAACGACTCGCGTTTGAAGTCTCCAATCGCTTTCTCGTGTTGCGTTGGATCGAGATGGGATTCGACCATCTCCTTGACCGCGCGCGGTGCATCGCCGAGATTGCGATCCTTTGCGAGGTAGACCGCACCCATTCCACCGCCGCCGATGCGGCGCACGATCTCGTAGCGACCATTCAGTACTGTGTTGGCCGGAAGCTGTTTGACTGCTGGGCGATGACCGCCGGTCGTGCCCTCTTTCGGAAGTGACGTGCTTGCAGGCGGATGCACGCTGTCGGTAAATGAGCCACCCAGAGAAGCCGACGAAATCGGCGCCATCGATGTCTCACCGATTTCGTTGTCAACCGGCTGCTCAGGTGGCGGATTAGTCGATTCGTCGTCGAGCGTCTCAGCAAACGCCGAGGAAGGTGTCGAGTACACTTCGTCCTCGTCGCCAAGGGTGGCAGACAAGGTTTCCAGCTCGGGAGAGCTGGCGGTTAACTGCGCCCCGCAATTACCGCAGAAGTGTTCTCCAGGCGATACGCGGGCGCCACATTCACTACACTCAGCCATCTATTAACGAAGTTACCAGCCAGGAACTATTTCACAATGTGGAAGCGCAGAAATGTCTTTCCAACGATTATCTCATCGCCATCACATAATGCCTGACGCTGTCCAGGTTGCAATCTCTTGCCGCGATTGATAAACGTGCCGTTTGTCGAACCCAGATCTTCCAGAAAATACTGGCCGTTGCTCAAGGTGATGCGAGCATGACGCCGTGAAACCTTGGCTTCCGGATCGTCCGTATCCAGATCAACATCGGGAAAGATCCCGCCATCAGCGTCCCAACGCCCAATCTGAGCTTCAGCATCACTCAACATAAACTGCTTTCCGCTCGACCGGCCTCTTTCGATGACGAGACGCGCGTGCGGCTTCGCAGGCGATCTGAGTGCCGAGAAACTCAAACCCGCCGAAACCCGACCGCGAGCAAGCTCCGCCTGGGTGCTGGGTGACGCGGCGTGAGTGCCGTTACGGCCTTCTGTACCTTGTGGAGGTCGCATCTGATTGGGCGCTGGACGGCCGTTTGGCCTCAAAGGCGCGCCACATTCATCGCAGTACTGCGAGCCGTCGAGGTTTTCTGTTTTGCACCTGTCGCACGTAATCATCGTCGTCAGAAAAGCAAGTCATTCTAACGCGAAAAGCGGTCACCGCGCCAACGCGTCTTACTCTGCGTTCCTCTGCGTATCTCTGCGTTCTCTGCGTTTAAGGCATTTCCAACGCAGAGATCGCAGAGATACGCAGAGGAGCGCAGAGATTTTCCCCGGGAGGTGTTAACAATTCGGCACCCTCCGGCGTCTCAGAATGTGGCCCTGTTGACGTTTGCTCTTATATGAAACTGTTTGATAAGTTTCCACGTAAAAGCTACTTCTTCGTAATTTTAGGCCCCTGGTAGAAGGAATCCAAAGATGGCATTGAGTCGGAAAAAGAAGATTATTATTGGCGTTGTTGTGGTGGCGGTCCTGGCCATCGCCGTGATCGTCAGTGTGATCGCGAGCCGCAAGGAAGAGCCCGAAGTTGTAACGGTAAAAATCAACGTCAGACCGGAGCTCAAACAGACCGTAACCGCATCCGGCGAGGTGCGACCCATTCGCTATATCAGGCTGACGAGCGAGGTCGCGGGCCGGATCGAGGAGATTTATGTCAACGCCGGCGACATGGTTTCCAAGGGCAAGCCGCTGGTGCGAGTGGATCCGACGCAATTGCAGTCAAGCCAGGAAGCTCAATGGGCCGCAACACAGGCGTCGCTAAACGACGTGCAAAACGCCCGCAACGCCGTCAACTCAGCGCAACAATCACTCGTCGTCGCGGAAGCTTCAGTTGCCGCCGCGAAACAACAGGTGGTTGCATTCCAAACCAGTGTGGACCGGGCCCAGATTGACCTAAACACCGCGGCTCGGGAACTCAAACGCTACACAGACTTGATCGAAGCCGGCGTCTCATCGCGGCTTGAATACGACACTGCTCGCGACCGTTACGAGACTGCAAAGATCGCCCTGGAAACAGCGAGAGCAAATCTCGAAGCTCAAAAGATCGCGGTGAAGGAAGCACAGGAACGAGCGAATCAACAGAAGATCGCCGTCAAGGAAGCGCAAACAAGCATCAAGTCGTCTGAGATGCGGGCCAATCAACAGGCCGCAATGCTGCGAGGACAAACGAGCCAACGTTCAAAAGCGACTCAGTTGTCACCACTGAACGGTGTGGTTGCTGACATTCCGGCGCGTGTCGGTGAGTACGCGGTTGCCAGTCTTTCGACAACGCCGTTGATGACCATCGCCGACATGTCGCAGATCAACGTCGAAGTGAACGTCGACGAAACGGAAATCAACAACGTGAAGGTGGGCCAGGAAGCGAAGGTCAAGGTCGACGCTCTTGGCGACAAGGAGATTAAGGCAGTCGTTACACAGAAGAACCCGTTGGCGATTTCGAAGTCCGATACCACAGGTGGTCTATCGAACCGCGTCAACGTTCAAGAGGCGAAGGAATTCAAGGTGACGCTGGAGCTGCGGGAATTGTCTGAAGACATTCAGAACTCGCTGCGGCCTGGAATGAGCTCGACGGCGACGATCACCACCGACACAAAGAACAACGTGCTTGCGGTGCCGCTCGAGTCGATCGTCGAGAAGGCGCCACCTAGTGCGTCTCCTTCAGCCACTGTCGCAGGCAGTGTTCCGGCTCCTACGCCGGTTGGCGACAAGCCAAAGGCCCAAAAAGGCGTTTACCTGATCGAAGGCAACAAGGTACGATTCGTTGAAGTCACCACCGGCATCACGGGTGAAGCCGATATCGAGGTTACCAGCGGCTTGAAACCGGATATGGAGGTTGTGCGTGGCCCGAGTCGCGTGTTGAAGACGCTTAAGGACGGAATGACCGTCAAACGTCAGACCAAGAAACCCGATGCAAACGGGAACGCAAACAACTAATGAGTGAAGCTACTCTTACGATTTCGCCAGTAGAGAACGAGATCAAGCCGCGCACGGAAGTCAACGGCCACGATCCGTCGATGTTGATCTCCATGCGCAACATCTGGAAGACATACCAGATGGGAACGGAGTCTGTGCACGCTCTCCACGGCGTTTCGTTTGACATCCCTCGCGGCGAATACATCGCGATCATTGGACCATCCGGCTCAGGCAAGTCGACTTTGATGAACCTGATCGGATGTCTCGACACACCCACGCAGGGCCAATACTGGCTCAACGGGAAGAACGTGTCCGAGATGGACGACGACGAGCTCGCACGCATTCGCAACCAGGAAGTCGGCTTCGTTTTTCAAACGTTCAATCTACTCGCGCGCGCTACTGCTCTACACAACGTCGAGCTGCCTCTGATCTACGGAGGGGTCAGCGCATCTCAACGTCATGAAATGGCAAAGCAGGCGCTGAAGGCTGTCGACCTGTCTGACCGCATCACGCACAAACCAAACGAGCTCTCGGGCGGACAGCGCCAGCGTGTCGCAATTGCACGCGCACTCGTCAATCATCCGTCGATCCTGCTGGCCGACGAGCCCACCGGCGCGCTCGACTCGCACACCAGCATGGAGATCATGGATCTCTTCGAACGTCTCCACTCCGAAGGCAACACCATCATCGTCGTCACGCACGAACACGACATCGCCGCACGTGCCCACCGCGTTGTCTCAATTCGCGACGGTCTCATCGAAAAAGACGAACGCATCAGGTAAAGCCAAAAGGCACAAAATGATTCGGCTGGCAGCGATTTGGGAGGCTTTTCGGGTCGCTACCGCGAGTCTGCGTGCTAATAAGTTGCGCACGGCGCTCACGTTGATGGGCATCGTCGTGGGTGTTTCCGCTGTGATCGCAGTAGTAACGATCATTGACGGCCTCAATCAAACAGTCGCGCAAACATTCTCATCGCAGGGCTCGACGGTCTTTACCATTTCGAAGAACCCGCAAATCATCAAATCGCGCGAAGAGTTCGTAAAATTCAACCGGCGCAAAGACGTGACGCACGAAGATGCGGAAGCGATCACGCGGTTGTGTACGGCGTGCTGGCGGGTCGGAATCGCAGCGAATGCGATTGAGACAGTCAAGTACGCAAATCAGAAAGCTGAGAATGTTCGGATACGTGGTATCGATCCGCTCACGATGTTTGAAATCGACGGCAGGACCATCGATGTGGGTCGCATCTGGACCGAGAGTGAAGGTGCGTCGGGTCGCGAGATCTGCGTCATTGGACCAGACATGCTCAAGAACCTCTTTTCTGAAGCGCCTGCGGACAAAGCGGTCGGACAGGAGATCAGGATCGACGGGCGGCCCTATCTCGTTCTCGGTGTGCTCGAACCGCTGGGTTCGATCCTTGGTTTCTCGCGCGATAACGTGGTCTATATTCCATACTCGACGTATCAGAAAGCTTACGGCGGGCGGCGCTCGCTCGTTGCTTTTATTCAAGTGCCTTCAGCCGAGCAACTGGAAGCTGCGGAAGATCAGGTGAGAACGATCATGCGTAACCGTCGTCACTCGAGTGGAGATGGTGACGACGAAGGATTCGCGTTGGAAACGCAGGACGTGTTTCTCAATCTCTACGGATCGGCGACGTCGAATATTTACATCGTGACAGTCCTGGTTTCCGGAGTTTCGCTGATTGTCGGTGCGATCGTAGTGATGAACATCATGCTGGTATCGGTTACGGAGCGGACCAAGGAGATTGGAATCCGGAAAGCGGTTGGCGCGCGGCGTAAAGACATTCTGACGCAGTTTTTGATCGAAGCTGTGACGGTGACTGCGCTTGGAGGCGTCATTGGTGTTGGAACGGGGTTTGGATTGGCGTATGTGATTTCAGCGCTGATCGGGTTTCCGTTGCTGATCAGCGCCGCCTCGGCAGCGTTGGGCGTGGGGATTTCGTCGTTGGCAGGAATTCTGAGTGGGATGTGGCCCGCGTGGCGCGCGGCGAGGTTGGATCCGATTGAGGCGCTCCGAGCGGAGTGATTAATCATTTGTCATTTGATATTTGTCATTTGTCATTTTTTCGGAAGCCGAAGGTCTTCAAATGACAAATGATAAATGTCAAATGACAAATGACAAATGATTCGATCAAATAATTAATGCGATTAGAGGACATCAAAGAATCAGCGCTGATGGCGGTCGACACGTTGCGCGCGAATAAGCTGCGCTCGGCATTGACGATCCTCGGCGTCTGTGTCGGCGTCCTGACCGTGATCGTCATGGTGTCGATCATCCAGGGGCTCAACAAAGCCTTCGCAGACCAAATCGAATCGCTCGGCTCCAACACGATCTTCGTTTCTAAGTTTGAACCGAGCTTCGGACGCCCACCTAACCCGGAAGAGATCCATCGCAAAGATCTGACGATGGACGACGCCGAAGCGTTGCGCACCGAAGCGCCATCGATCGTCGGCGTCTCTCCGATTCAACGCATGCTGGCTGCTACGGCGCGATACCAGGACAAACAGACCGACACACCAATCCTGTTTGGTGTCACGCCGTATTACGAGTTTGTTCACACGCAGTACGTCGCTTCCGGTCGGTTCGTCAACGACATCGACATGCAGGACCGATCAAACGTCGCGATCATCGGCGTGGACGTTAAGCAAGCGCTCTTTCCCTACGAAGATCCCGTCGACAAAGAAATCAGGCTTAACGGCAACCCGTTCCGAGTCATAGGCGTGATGGAGCCGCTCGGCAACTTCTTCGGACAATCGCGCGACAACTCGATCTTCATTCCGATTACTACGTTCGGCAAATACTATCCCGACCGTCCTTTCCCCGAAGTCGTTTTCTTCGTAATCGTGCGGCCGCGTACGCGCGCCGATGTGAAAGCCGCGATCGATGAGATCACTGACATCCTTCGGCGCCGGCGTCACGTTGCACCCGGCGAAAAAAACAACTTCGGGATCTCTTCACAGGATTCGCTGCTCGACGTTTACAACCAGCTAACGGGAGCCACCGCCCTGGTCCTCACGGCAATCTCTTTCGTGGCGCTGATGATTGGCGGCATTGGCGTCATGAACATCATGCTCGTGTCGGTCACAGAGCGCACAAGGGAAATCGGTGTGCGCAAGGCACTCGGCGCAACACGGATGAATATCCTGTCACAGTTTCTGATCGAGGCTGTTGTGCTGACGGCGATCGGTGGTTTGGCGGGACTGGCTGTCGGTGAGGTTGGAAGCCTGCTGATAAACAAATACTCACCTTTGCCGTCGTACGTCCCTCTGTGGGCCATCGGGCTGGGCATCGGGATCTCAGCGACAGTCGGAATCATCTTTGGACTGTGGCCTGCGTGGAAAGCCGCCCGCCTGAACCCCATCGACGCGTTGCGTTGGGAATAGGGCCACAAAAAGGCACAAAACGTTTTTGTGCTTCTTTGTGGCTGAATGCATAATGGGGCCAAGTGAAATTTATCGAAACGCTAAAACTTGCCCTGGCGGCGATCTGGGCGCACAAACTGCGCTCGGCGCTAACACTGTTGGGCATGATTGTGGGCGTTACGGCGTTTGTCGTCGTCGTGTCGCTCATCGAAGGATTCAAGCGCTACGTCGATGAAAAAATCGCCGGAATCGGCGCCAAATCGTTTACGGTCCAACGTTTCAATCCGCTCGAAGACTTCAAGGACACTGACACCATCGCCGCCGCGCAGCGACGCAACAAAGAGCTGACGATGGAGGACTACGACTACCTGAAAACTCGCGCCACCCTGAGTGACAAAATCGGCGCGCGAGCCCGCGGCACTCCGTCCGAAGTCAAACGCGGCGACCAGGTTTTGGAAGACGTCTTTGTCTCAGGCGCGACTGCCAACTGCGTCGACATCGAAAACCGAGATGTTGCCGAGGGCCGTTTCATCGCAGAACCTGAAAACGAGGGCGCCGCGCGCGTCGCCTATGTTGGCGCCGACATCGCGTCGAAGCTGTTCCCGGCAGGTAACCCGGTGGGCCAGGAAATCACCATTCGTGGTTTGCCTTATCGCGTGATCGGCGTGGAAGCTGCGAAGGGCACGGTCTTCGGCATTCCACAGGACTCCTTCATCATCCTTCCCTTGAAGACTTACTCGGTCAACTACGGTGGATTGATCAGGCAGCGGTCGCTCTACTTCGTCGCCACTTCTAAAACCGACGACTTATTCAATGACGCGGTCGAAGAGGCGCGCTTCCTGATGCGCACCAGACGTAAACTTGGACCAAGTGAAAAAGACAACTTCGGCATCGTTACTCCTGACGCAATCACGGGACTTCGCGATCGACTTTTCGGGACCATCTTTATCGTTGCGATCGCTGTGCCCGGAATCGCTCTGATTGTGGGCGCGATCGTCATCATGAACATCATGCTGGTATCAGTCACCGAACGCACGAAAGAGATCGGTATCAGAAAATCCCTGGGCGCGCGCCAGATGGACATCCTGAAACAGTTCCTGGTTGAAGCGGTGACACTCGCGCTCATCGGCGGAGCAATAGGCATTTTTCTGGCATGGATCATCGGCACGATCGTCACGTGGTGGTTCATTCCGACTTACTTATCGATCGCTGCGATTTTGGGAGCGCTTGCGGCTTCCGGCAGCGCTGGTGTTCTTTCTGGAATTTTTCCGGCCTGGAAAGCAGCAAGGCTCGATCCGATTGAAGCATTGAGAGCTGATTAATAGGACCCATTTCTTATGAAAATCCTAAGAAGCGACATCTACGAAAACCTCATAATGGCTCTCTCGACGTTGCGCGCTAACAAGCTGCGCTCGTTCCTGACCGTCTTTGGTGTCGTCATCGGCATCATCACAGTGATGCTGATTGCTTCGATCATCAGCGGCATCGACGTTTCCGTGACGCGAGAGGTTGAGTCGTTCGGCACACGTTCCATCTTCATCAGCAAATTCAATCCAGGCATTCACGTCGGGCGCATGTCGCGCGAAGAGAGAATGCGCAAAGAGCTGACCTACGACGACGCGATCGCGCTCCAGTCGCTACCCGCCGTCGAGCTGTCGGTTCCGTTTCTTGACATTACCAACAACTGGTTTGGCGGCAAGTTGATGGTCTCGGGCGGCGGCAAAACGTCTGCACAGGTTGCGCTTCAAGGCACGCTTCCGGAGTTTGAAAAAGCCGGGACGCAGGTGGTCTCAGAAGGTCGTTTTTTCACGCAAACTGAAAACGATACGAACCAGGAAGTGTGTGTGGTCGGTTCAAAAGTCGCCGACGACTTCTTCAAGATCGGTTCACCAGTCGGACAGACGGTAAAGATCGGCACGCAGGAGTTTCGCGTCGTCGGTGTGCTCGAAAAACGAGAGCAGTTTCTGATCGGCGGCGGCAGTGACGATCAAAACAACGTGATCTACGTGCCTTTCAACGTCGCGCAAAAACTGAAGCCGAACGCTGACGACATTTACATTCTCGCGGTCGGAAAACCGGGCAGGATGGAAGAGGCCAAGGATCAGGTGCGCGACTTACTGCGAGTGCGCCGCCAGGTTCCTTTCTCCGCGAACGATAATTTCGGCATGGAGACGTCGGAGAGCATTCTCGACAATTTCCGCTCGATCACGGCGAGTCTTGCGATCGCGATGGTTGTTATCTCTTCGGTTGGACTGATGGTCGGCGGAATCGGAGTGATGAACATCATGCTCGTGTCCGTAACTGAGCGCACGCGCGAAATCGGCGTGCGCAAAGCTATCGGCGCGAGAAAACGAGACATCATGTGGCAGTTTTTGATTGAGGCTGCCACGCTCACCGGCATGGGCGGAATCGTCGGTCTTTCGATCGGCTGGGGACTTACACTCTTACTTCGTTTACTGCTGCCGTCTTACGTTCCGATCTGGGCGCCGATCGGGGGCTTGATCGCGAGCGTCGGCATCGGACTAATCTTCGGCCTCTGGCCCGCGTGGAAAGCGGCCCGTCTCGATCCGATCGAATCGCTGCGATACGAATAAGTAGGCAGGGGCAGCAGTCAGGAGCAGGTAAGAAAGAATCCTGCTCCTGCAATCTGCTCCTGCTCCTACGAGATAAAGCCTGCGAACATCCATGTAAAGATCGTCGCCAGGATCAGCAACAAGACCCACAACACAATCGATACGCCCCAACCCTGGCCGCTACTCGCGCGCGTAGCACCCAGGTGCAATCCCTTCGCGCGCAACCAAAGTCCATAAAACGACGTGAGTCCGATGAAACTCGCGATCACAAACAGAACCGGATGTGCGGCCGGCGAGATGAGAATACCCAGATTATCTTGCAGCGTGGTTTGCTGGTTGAGAACGGGATGTAAGTCTTCCGGCGCTTTTAAGTAGAGAATCACTAACCCCAGCACCTTTTGAATGGCGATGACGGGAAGCCCCGAAAAGAAGGTGACCGCGAGAGCTTGCCAGAAATTCATTCTGCCCCCGAAGGCGAGGATGCCGAGAAGCGACAGGGCGGCAATAATTACGCCGACTACGAAGATGCCGACGAATTGTTTGGCAACTCCACCAATCCGTTCCGCAGGGTTCGTGAGCTGTTGCAACTGTTGATCTCTCACTGCTTGCAATCGCTCCGGTGGCGGCGCGAATGGTGGACCCATTTCAGCAAGCTTCTGGGCTGTGTGGTCCACGATTCGTTCGGGCGTGATTCTTTGTACGAAAGCAAAGGAGTAGATCGCACTAAGCACGCACATCACAGCGAAGGCTCCAACCCAATGCGGGTGAGCGCGTAAATTGCGAAACACTCGAGAGGGCTCGAAGAAGACTCCTGCCAACTTTTCGAAAAATGAGAGAGGCGCCTCAGGCTCAGGAATCGCCGGCAGCGGAACAAAGCTCAGCGCGATTAACACAATGCCGAAAAAACAGATCGCCGCGCCGGTCGTAAGCCCGCCAGAGATAAACTTCGCAGCACCTCCGCCCACGACGATCAGGCCCAGCACGATCAACGCGATCGCGACGGGCCGCAGTTTAGTAGGTCGGGGAGCTCGGGGTTTTTCTGTCACTTGCGGTGGTGGCGGCGGCTGAAAATCTTCGTTTGCAGCACTCATGGGTTTCAATCTCCTATGGGGAATGATGTAGCTGTTTACGGCAGCGTGGAAGAGAAGGTTTCATTATCGGCCCAACCAGGAACTCGAATACACGCCACAGCATGGCCCGGCGCGACCTCGCGCAACTCCGGATCGATGTGCGCACACTCTTCAATCGCGATCGGACAACGCGTCCTGAAGCGACAACCTGACGGGGGATTAATCGGCGTCGGAACGTCGCCCTGCAGGATGATTCGTTTTCGCTTCTGTTTCGGATCGGGAATCGGAATCGCTGACAGCAGCGCCTGCGTGTATGGATGAAGCGGCTGCGCGTACAGATCGGCCGCGGCTGCAATCTCGACAATCCGGCCCAGGTACATTACGGCCACGCGCGTCGAGATGTGCTCCACGACGGCGAGTCCGTGCGAGATGAATAAGTAAGTGAGCTTGAACTCTTCCTGAAGCTCCTGAAGCAGGTTTACGACCTGCGCCTGCACAGATACGTCCAACGCCGACACGGGCTCATCGGCAACGATCAGTTTCGGGTTGAGTGCGAGTGTGCGGGCCACGCCGATGCGCTGGCGTTGTCCGCCGGAGAACTCATGCGCGTAACGCTTCATGTAGTCAGGATCGAGTCCGACGCGTCGCAACAGTTCGGCGACGCGATCGTGCCGCTCGCTCTTTGTGCCATGGTTGTGAATGACGAGAGGTTCGGCAACGATGTCGCCGATCTTCATGCGCGGATTTAGTGACGCATACGGATCCTGAAAAATGATCTGCATCTCGCGACGAATCTCACGCAGCTCTTTCTTGCCAAGCGCGAGAACATCGCGACCCTGGAAGTAGACTTGTCCCGCGGTGGGTTCAATCAAACGAAGCAGGCAGCGTCCGACGGTCGACTTGCCACACCCCGATTCACCGACGAGCCCCAGCGTCTCTCCCGAAAAAATCTCGAACGACACACCATCGACCGCACGCACGACGTCGTCCGACCCCTCGACCGGAAAATGCTTCACCAACCCGCGAACACTAACCAGCGTCTTGTTTATCTCGACGTGCGAACTCATTGAACTCTTCTCTGTGCAACCTGTGTCTGCTCTGTGTATCTGTGCACAGAGGCACAAAGGAGACACAGATTGCACAGAGAAATCCTCAATCTATTTACTATCTGTCCGGATCTCATGGTCGGCCGCGACGGCGGCGGCGAGATCGTATAGCACGCAGCGCACTTGAACACTACCGTCGAGCTGGTAGAGCGGAATCTCCTCCGACGTGCAGCGAGGCATGCGGTAACGACAACGCGGCGCGAAGTGACACCCCGGCGGCAGATCGGTCGGACGCGGCACGACGCCTTCGATCGTTTCCAGCCGGCTCTTTTCAACAACGTCCGTCATCGAGAGCTTGGGGACCGACCGCAGCAACCCCTCGGTATACGGATGTTTAGGACGCGCAAACAACTCCTCGACCGGCGACTCTTCGACGATCCTTCCGGTGTACATCACCGCCACACGGTCTGCCACTTCAGCCACAACGCCTAGGTCGTGCGTGATCAGAAGCACTGCCAACTGGCGCTGCTTCCTGAGCGCGTCCAATAACTCCAGAATCTGCGCTTGAATCGTAACGTCAAGCGCCGTAGTCGGTTCGTCCGCGATCAACAGTTTCGGATTACACGCCAGCGCCATCGCGATCATGACGCGCTGTCGCATGCCTCCGGAGAGTTGATGTGGATAGTCGTCAACCCGCCGCGCCGGATCCGGAATCGCGACTTCGCGCATTGCTTCGATCGTCGCCTGGCGCGCTTGCTTGTTCGACATCTTGCGGTGCAGTCGCACCGCTTCGGCAATCTGTTCGCCAACTGTGAAGACAGGATTCAGCGACGTCATCGGATCCTGGAAGATCATGGCGATGTCGTCGCCGCGCATTTCGCGCATCTCCGCGTCGGAGAGTTTCAGAAGATCTTTACCGTCGAACAGTATTTCACCATTGACGATCTTCCCCGGA
>Ga0114129_10010516_pt1 | contig 13198 bp, 8 predicted proteins | sample RhiMetdeltSRZDD1_FD_80071 | JGI IMG/M metagenome (GOLD analysis project Ga0114129, IMG submission 80071) | Populus rhizosphere microbial communities from Tennessee, USA - Rhizosphere MetaG P. deltoides SRZDD1 (version 2) (version 2) | ecosystem: Host-associated > Plants > Roots > Rhizosphere >...
CGTCGGCCCAACCAGTCGAGATCGTGGGCCGACTGACGCGGCTTCAGGAAGGCCGCGGCCGGCGCAGGAATCAGCAGCAACGCGTACACGAGCGACAGCAACACCGCGCCCGACAACGTCAGCGACAGCGCCGCGAAGAACTGGCCCACCATCCCCTGCAGAAGACCCAGCGGCACGAACACGACGACGGTCGTGAGCGTCGAACCAACAACCGCTCCGAACAGCTCGTTGGTGCCGTGCGCGGCGGCTGCCTGTGGCGACTCCCCGGCCCCGAGATGACGATGGATGTTCTCCACCACCACAATCGCGTCGTCGATGACGAGGCCAATCGCAATAGCCAAACCGCCCAGCGACATCAGGTTGATGGTGCCGCCGGCGAGTCGGAGGATGAAGAAGGTTCCGATGATGGTCAGCGGCAGGGTCGTCGCGGCGACCAGGGTGGCGCGCCAGTCGCGCAGGAAGACAAGCAGGACGAACACGGCGAGCACGCTGCCGATCACGATTGCCTCGCTTACGCTGGCCACCGCGTCTCGGACGAACTGGGCGAGGTCGTATACCTTGGCGATGCGAATGGCAGGGGGCAGCGAGCCGGCTTGCTCACGCAATGTGCGCTCGACGCCGTCGGCAATCTGGAGGATGTTGCCGCGAATCTGACGCGCCACGCTCACCACGGCCGCCGGTCGGCCGTTTCCCGTGACGAGCGTCGTGCGATCGACCACGCCTTCGCGTACTTCCGCGAGGTCACTGACGTAGATCGGCCTCGACTCACGGAACGACACGACCACTTGACGTACCTCGTCGAGGGTCTTGAGCTCAGACGTCGACAGCACGAGGAACTGTTGATAGTCCTTCGGCAATCGGCCGACCGAGGTGACCTGATTCGCGTTCTTCAGCGCCGTCTCCACGTCGTCGATCGCGAGCTTGGCGGCGGCGAGACGCTCTGGGTCCACGATGACGGAGACCTCGCGCTCTTCGCTCGCGATCACCTCGACCTTCGCGACGCCGGGAATGCGGCTGAGGAGCGGCCTGAGTTGGAATCGAGCGACGTCGGCAAGATCGACCGGTGGCATGGCGCCGGTGATGTTGAAGCTGAGGATGGGAAACAGCGACGGCGTCATCCGCTCCACGACGATCACCGTCGAGGGCGGCAGGACCGGTCGCGCCTCGTCCATCTTCCCCTGCATCAACTGCAGCGCCTGCTCCATGTTGGCGTCTGGGTTGAAGAGCACCGAGATCTCGGTGGCCCCGCGAATCGTCTTCGAGCGGACTCTGCGTACGCCGAGCACGCCCCTCGCCGACTCCTCGATCGGCCGCGTCACAGAGACGAGCATGATCTGCGGGGATAGATCGCCCGATTGCGCAACGATCACGATCCGTGGAAACTCGACCTCCGGGTAGATGCCGCTGGGCAGGATCGACAGCGAGTACGCGCCTGCGAGCGTGATGCACGCCACGCCAAACGCGATGACGCGTCTGTGTGTCGACGCAAATCCTGCAACGTCGATCATGGCGTCCCGCGTCCGTCCGCTTTCTCGGGCTTGGCCAACTTGGCCTTCTCGCCGAGACCATAGACCGAGGATGTCAGGACGGTCTGACCCTCGGTGACACCGGACAGAATCTCGACGGCGTCTTTCGTCTCCAGTCCGATCTTCACCGGCGTGCGCTCGGCCGTGTCTCCCTTCACGACGTACACGAACGCGTGGTCCTCGGCCTTGACGATCGCGGGCACTGGGACGGTCAGAGCGTTGGCGTGCTCGGAGAGCAGCAGGCGTCCTTCCGCGAACATGCCGACCTTGAGCTCGTGTTGCGCATTGCGGATGCGAATGCGGACCAGCGCGGTATTGGTTGACGGATCGACGGCGGGCGCAAGCGCGATCACTTCGCCACTGAACTCACGGCCCGCGTACGTCGTGGTCGTCACGGTGGCGACCTGCGATATCTTGACGCGAGACAATTCGTCGGCGGGAACGTTGGCCCCGAGCTCCACGCGATCCAGGTTCGCGACCTCGACGATCGGTTCCGCGGCGGTTCCGTCGACCTGTTCGCCAACGCTCACCATTCGCTTCACGATCTGTCCCGCAATCGGCGTGCGGACCTCGGTCCGTTCGAGCTGGAGCGAAGCCGTGGCGAGGGCGGCAGTCGCCTGGTCCGACGCGGCTTGCGCCGTCGCCACCTGCGTCCGCGCATCCTCGACTTCCTTCCCGGCCGCGATGCCGCGTGTGAAGAGCTGCTCGTTGCGCTGCAGATTCAAGCGCGCGTTCTCGAGTTGCGCCTTCGCCTGCTCGAGCGCGGCGATGGTCTGGCGACGCTGCTCTTCGATCGGCCGGCGATCGATGGTCGCAATCACCTGCCCTTGCGTGACCGTGTCACCCTCGGCGACGGTCACGGAGTTCACTCGCCCCGCGACCAGTGCGCTGACCTTGACGTCACCGTTCGGAGGAGCGGCGACCGTGCCGCGAACCGTGAGCTCGTCCACGAGCGTGCGTCTGGTCACGGGAGCCGTGTCGGCTGTGATCGTCGGCACCTCGGCTGGTTCGGTCGCCTCTTCCTCCGCCTTCCGCCCGCAGGCGACCATCGCGAGGATCGCCATGAGTGCCATTGCAAGGAGACGGTTACGGGAGCGTCGTTCCAAGCAGCTCCTCCAGTTCGGCGAATGACGTCTGCACATCGAGCCCTGCCTGCACGGCCTCTTCTCTGATGTCTCGCAGGGTCCGCTGCGCATCAATGACGCCCAGGACCGATGTCCGCCCGGCGCGGTAGCTCTCCTCGGACAGGCCCTCGAGATCGGTGGCTGTCGGCACGAGCCGCTGGCGATACGCATCGATTTGACGGCGCTGGGCGTCGATGCGCGCAAGCACACCGAAGACCGCGTTCTGGATCCCACGCTCGGTCGCGTCGCGTTGCGCGCGGAGCTGCGACGAGGTCGCGATCGACGCGGCGATCCCACCCTGATTGCGGCTGAACAGCGGCAGGCCCATGGTGACGCCGACCCGCGGGCCGGCATTGAACTCGCCGGGAGCGTTCAGCACGGCGCCGGCTGAGAACGTGGGAGTCGGCACACGCTCGGCGCGCAGCAGCTCGGTGCGCCGCTGCTCGATCGCAAGCTGTCGATCGAAGCCGACGAGATCGGTGTTCGAGGTAGAGGCCAGTCGAACCGCCTGATCGTAGGATGGCGGTGTCGTGCGATCGAGGAGATTGCCTCGTACCGTCGTGGCTTCTTGTGCGGCCAAGTTGAGGACGCCGTTCAGCGTTGCGCGGCCAGCGGCCTGGAGTCCACGGACCAGATCGAGGCCCGTTTCCGCCCGTGCGACACCGAGATCGGACTGAAGCACTTCGAGCCGTGGCGCGGCGCCCGTATCGAATCGAGCCTGTGCAATGTCGCGGAGCCTCGTGGCGATCTCGAGAGCAGCTTCGGCGAGTTGCACGCGCTCGTCCGCCGCAACGAGCCCATAGAAGGCTTCGCGTAACTGCCGCCGAACGCGACGAAGCTCTGCCTGGACGTCAACGTCCGCGAGCGACAGCTCCTCGCGGGCCAGGCTGATGCGACGTCCCCGTGTGCCAAAGAGCTCGAGGGGAACGTCCACACTCAGCACCTGATGTGGTGTGTCTCGCGACGACTCCGCCACGAGATCCGGATTCGGGAGCTGGCGGGCCGACCGGACGTTGCCTTCTCTGATCGCTCGCTGACGACGCGCGGCTTCGACGGCCAGGTTTCTCGAGGTGGCGAGATCGAGCGCGGCCTCGTACGTCAATGGCGTTGACATGGGCTGTGATTGTGCGCCGACGGCGACGGGGGTCACCAGCGACATCACGAGGAGGAGACGAATCGGGCGCGACACGGGTCGAACCGATACGCTAGTTGGGTCGGGCGTCCCCCGTCAATCGACGATCGAAGCCCCCGGGCAGCGAGAGCACGAACGAAGACAATTCCCCGGCATGCGAGTCGCGACCGCTACGCGGACAGCCCTCGGCGTGTCGCGTGGCGAGATGCGGCGTGCCGTGGGCATACCGAACGTCGGCGGCCGACTCCGTCGCTCGACGGTCCGGCTAAAGCCGGACACTACATATGTCTCGACGGTCCGGCTAAAGGCGGACCTCAACTAGCGGGCGAGCGTGAGAGCTTGAGACGCAGACAATTCCTCGGCATGCGAGTCGCGGCCCGCGACGCGTGCGAACATGCCGACGCCGGCGAAGTTGGCCAATGTGTCCTCACGACGCCGGACTCTGTCAGCGTTTGTGATGCGCGGGAGAAAGCGTTACACGCGATCGAGTACCTGCCGAATTTTGGCGGCCAGCGCGGACGTACTGAACGGCTTCTGCAGAAAGTCGGCCTCCCCCGTCTCGACGCCGTGCCGGAGCACGGCGTCCGACGTGTAGCCGCTCATGAAGAGGGCTGCGAGCTGTGGGTATTCGGCGCGCAGCCGCTCGACCAGCTGAGGGCCGCTCATTCCGGGCATGACAACATCGGTGAGCACGAGACTGATCTGGCCGTGATTGTCGTGGGCAATCTGCAGCGCCTGCGCGCCACTGGCGGCCGGGAGGACTCTGTAGCCGCGGCGCCGTAATGCCTCTTGCGTCATCTCGCGCACCGCGGCTTCGTCTTCGACGAGCAGCACGGTCTCGGTGCCGAGTGCCGGCGATCGCGCCTCAGACCGGACCGGCGCGCGCGCGACCACGTGATCGATCGCCGGCAGATAGATCTCGAAGGTCGTACCTGCGCCAGGCTCGCTGCGGACGTCGATGCGACCACCGGACTGCTTGACGATCCCGTCGACGACCGCGAGACCTAGACCAGTTCCCTTCCCGTGCCCCTTCGTGGTGAAGAACGGCTCGAAGAGATGCGCTTTCGTGTCGGCGCTCATGCCGCAGCCGGTGTCGGTCATCGCGAGAACAATCTCATCGCGCTCGGTGACGTTCCGCGTTTCGATGACGAGCGTGCCGCCGTTCGGCATCGCATCCCGAGCGTTGATCGCGATGTTGAGGAGCACGCGCGCCATCTGATCGGGATCGGCTTTCACGGAGTGCAGGTCGGGAGACGCGCGCACGATGAGATTGATGCCCTCGCCCATCGTCGGTCGCAGCATGGTTTCCGTTTCCGCCACGACGCTGTTCAGGCTGATGACTTTCGGTTCCAGGACCGACTGGCGGCTGAACGCAAGCAACTGTCGCGTCAACGACGCCGCGCGATCGCTGGCCACGCGAATCTGCTCGAGATCCTTACGCGCAGGGACGTCGCGCTTGCCCGAGAGCAGCATGTCCGTATGACCGGCGATCACCGTCAACAGGTTGTTGAAGTCGTGCGCGACGCCGCCGGCCAATTGACCAAGCGCCTCCATCTTTTGCGACTGCAGGAGCTGCTGTTCCAGCTGACGCTTCCCCTCCTCGGCAACGACACGCTCGTGGATATCACGCCCGGTCATCTGGAGATCGCTCAGGGTGCCGCTGCTGCTGAACACGCCGCTGACGGTCCAAGACGTCCAGCGACGCTCCCCGTTCTTCGCGTGCACAATGTGCTCGCCGGTGCTCACGGGGGTCGCGAGCGAGACGTTCGAGACCTGCCGCTCGATCGCGTCGCGAGCGTCGGATGCGAAGCGGTCGAGCAGATTGCTGCCGATCGCGTCTTCGAACGTGATGCCAAAGTACCGGCAGTAACTGTCATTGACAAACGTCAGCGTGGCGTCTGGCAGACAGGACACGACGAATTCAGTCTGGTTTTGAACAAGGAACCGGAACCGACGTTCGGTCGCAACGAGCGTGTCGGCCTGGTGCCTGTTCGCGCGACCGACCTGCCAGGCCACAGGCAGGATCCAGCATGCGCCGACGATCGGGCTCAGGTACGGCAACGCCGAGCCCAGCATATCGATGCTGACGCCGATGGTGAAGCTCGAGAGATAGACGATCGCGCTGACCGATACGAGCACGGCGCCCACGCGATCTCGCTGCCAGAGCCTGCGGGCACAGATCAACCCGAATATCGGGACCGACAGGGCCACACCGTACGCCACAGGCAGAAACAGGCTCGCGCCGCTTCGCTCGAGGGTGCTAATCGGCTCGCCCCACGGCATCACAATCTGCCGAATTGCGGTGACCGTGCCAGTCAGGTGAGGGACGAGCACCGTGCGGGCGGAGAGAACACTGAAAGTCGCCGTGACAAGTCGGACGTACCATCGCGCACGAACACCCGACATCAGCGCGAAGAGCCATACGAGGGCCACAACGATCAAGCCTGCGACACCCGCACGAAGATCGAGGCCGCCCTGGCCCTCGGCCACCGTGTGGGCGGTGGCGATCGTCAGCACGGCGTAGCTGTTCACTGACGAGAGGAGCGAGAGCGCCGCAAACGCCAGCAGCGCCATCTCGCGGCGCGTGCGCGTCCACAAGACGAGGTGGTAGATCGCTCCGAAGGCGAAGAAGCCGGCGAGCGCGGCGTTGCCAAACAGATACGGTCCCATGGCCAACCGTCGATTCTAACGTGGGCCTCGACGCAGGTCGATCGCGTAGGACCGGCGCGTCAGAGCGCCGATCCTCGAAAGGCGACGCGGCGCCGCAGAAGACTCGTCCGACGCGTCGGCGATATCCGTGGTATTTGCACGGTCCCGCAGCCCTCGAATGATCGCACGCCTAGGCTTCGGATGGGGACGGGCCGATACACGCATTGAACGACCACCGCATGGCAGATCCTCACAGCCCTGACGACGTGCACACGATTGCCAGCGCACGGGGCGGCAGTGCTGCAATTCCGCGCACTCGCATCAACCAATCATCACAGCCGGTGGTCTGGGTCTCGTCGCAGAGTTTCTCGTCGCAGAATTACATCCGTGCAAAAAAGCTTCTGGGGCGGATGGCGGAAGCTCGTCAGGAGCGACGAAAAGAACCATTGCCTTGTGACGCCTGTCCGCACGAACGGGACGCGCGGTTCGACATCTGCTGGACCTGTCGGGCGTGGTAGGCGGCGATCCCCTCACGAAATCTGCTTCGTCGCGGCGATGAAGGTGGCTCGGGGTTCGAAGCCCATTTGCGCGTAGAGCGCGCGTGCGGCCGTGTTCTTCTCCCCGACCAGCAATGTCGCCTGACGCGCGGCGCGCGGGGCAGCGGCGCGGCACGCTTCGTCGACGAGCCTGCGTGCGAAGCCCTCACGTCGGCGGCCGGGATGAACGGCGACCTGCGCCAAATGGATCGTGCCCGGCGCCACGCGCGTCGCGAGCACGAGTGCCACCATGACGTCGCCGTCGCGGATGACGCGCGTGATGGTCGGCTCGAGCACGCCACACCCCGGTCGCTCCACGAGTCCGCGTGTGTAGTGCTCCCACTCGTTCAACGTGCCGCGCGGCGCGAAGTGCCGACCTTCGTTGCCATAGGCGACGTGCAAGAGGTTGGCGGCGGCGAGAATGTCGCCCTCCCGCCAGACCTCGGCCTCGATGGCCCCCTCGTCACCGAGGGCAGGCGCCAACGCACGCGAGAGATAGTGATAGGGCTCGCACGAGAATCCGCGCTCGACGAGAGCAGCTGCAAAACCCTCGGCGCGGTCGGGCACGAAACAGGAGACGCGAACCGGTCGAGGCGTGACGCCCGCGATCTTGAGGCACTCATCGAGCAGCACGGCCGTCGCACGCGCGGTCTCCGTGGCGATGCCGCCAATGTGGAGCGTCTCGCCGTCGGGCATGTAGTAGCCCCACCCGCGAACGGTGCGAGAGCTGTCGATCGCGATACGACCCGGTAAGCCCCACGTCGTGCGAGCCTGCTCGATCTCCCGCCACGCGGTCGAGGCATCCCAGGCCAGTTCCCGCACCCAGAAGTCCTGCTCGCGTGCATACAGCAGCTGCGTGTCCGCCGGATCGGCATCACGCCAGTCGCGCACGATCATAGAAAGAGAGTACAGCGAGGCCGGGTCCAAAGAACAGGACGCGGAAATAGCCCTGTGCCCGACAGAACTCCGAAAGCAGTTCCCTGCCCCGGACCTCGTCATCTACAATGAGCACTTCACATTTTGGGCGAGTGCAGTGATGGCGTCTGGGTTGCTCCACCGCGCAGCCGGCAACTCTGGCTGCGAGTCGATCAATCGGCACGCCGGCCGCAATGTGCACTGAACAGTTAACCAGCGCTCAGGATTCCCCGGGTTACGACTTATGATCCAGCGCGCCCTGCCGTCAATTCTCGTCGTTGAAGACGACCTCGATCTCCGACAGACCATCGTTGCCAGTCTCGAAGCCAACGGCTTCGCGGCTGCGCAAGCCAGCGACGCCACTGATGCGATCGAACACCTTCGGTCCTTCGTCTATGACGGGCTCGTCGTCGACCTCCGCCTGCCCGACGCGGATGGGATGACAGTACTCGACGAAGCCCTCAATCGGCACCCACAGATTCGCGCGGTCGTCATGACCAGCTTCGGCGGTGTGGCCGAAGCGGTGACGGCCATCAAGCGCGGCGCCGTGGACTTCTTGATCAAGCCGTTCCAGCTCTCGCAGCTCGCTCGCGTGCTGCACACGGGACTCGAGCAGCAGCGGCTGCGCGAAGAGAACGCCGAGCTGAAGGCCCAGCTGAAAGGCAACTTCCGGTTCGAGAACGTCATCGGCCGCCACAGCACGATGCAGGCGCTCTTCACGACGCTGGAGCTGGTGTCGCCCATGAACAGCACGGTGCTGATCAATGGCGAGACAGGCACGGGCAAGAAGCTCATCGCCCGTACGATTCATCACAACAGCCCGCGCGCCAGCGAGCGCTTCGTGGCATTCAACGCCGCGGCAATTCCAGAGACGCTCGCCGAAGCGGAGCTCTTCGGGCACGTCAAAGATGCATTCCCCGGTGCAGTCGCGTCGCACGCCGGACGGTTCGAGCTCGCTCATCGAGGCACGCTCTTCATCGACGAAGTCTCGTCGATGTCGCTGCCGCTGCAGGCCAAGTTGCTTCGTGCGCTGCAGGAGCGCGAGATCGAGCGGGTGGGCGAGTCGCGTCCGACGCGCCTCGATATCCGCGTGATCGCCGCGAGCAATCTGGACTTGCGTAAGCTCGTCAAGGAAGGGACGTTCCGCGAGGATCTCTTCTACCGGCTGAACGTCATTCCGGTGACGCTGCCCGCGCTGCGTCAGCGACGCGAGGACATTCCGCTGCTCGCGCAGCACTTCGTTCGAAAGTCGTGCACGGATAACAACATCCCCGTGAAAACCGTCAGTCAGGAAGCGCTGCGCGCCTTGATGGCCTACGACTGGCCGGGCAACATCCGGCAGTTCGAGAACGCGATCGAGCACGCCGTCGCGATGGCGGCAGCGAAGTCCGAGATCGGCCCCGACACGCTCCCCGATGACGTGCGCGAACGCACGGGCTCGATGCTCGTGCCGACGGTGGCGATTCCCGACGAAGGATTGAATTTCACGTCGCTCGTCTCACAGCTCGAACGCGAGCTGATCCTGCGATGTCTCGAGAAGACCGGCGGCAACAAGCGTCAGGCCGCGCGGCTGCTCAACTTGAGCCGCACGACGTTCATCGACAAGCTGCATCGCCTGAATCTCGAACGAGGCGCGGCCTAATCGGAACAAGGCCCAATGCTCAATGCAGAATGCTCAAATGCGCAAACTGTTCTTGGGCATTCAAATTGAGCATCGGGCATTGGGCATTGTCACTTAGCGCGCGGCTGGGAGGCGCAACACAAACGACGCGCCTGCAGTGCGCGCCTCGAGCGTCAGCGTCCCTCGGTGTTGCTCCGCGATTTGTCGCGCGACGGCAAGCCCCAGGCCGGACGATTCATCGCGCGCGCGTGTCGTCACGAATGGCTCGAACAGGCGATCGGCCACGGCGGGATCAACGCCCGCCCCGTTGTCGGAGACACGCAGCACCACGAACCCATCGGGCAGATCCATCTCGACACGGATAGCCCCACCGGGCCAGCCTGCCAGCGCTTGTTCGGCGTTGACGATCAGATTGAGTACCGCCTGTTGTAACAGCGTGGCGCTGCCATCGACGCTCACCTTGCCGTCCTTCGGCGGATCGAACGTGATGGAGAGCCGCGCGCGCCCGATCGCGTACGAGCGCAGGGCCACCGCACGGCTGGCCAGATCGCGCATGTTCACGCGACCGCGGACGTCGGCCTTCTGACGCGCGAACGTCATCACCTCTGAGATCGCGGTGCCAGCGCGCGCACTCTGACTGTGAATGCGCTGGAGGCCCTTCGCCACGCCATCGGCGATACCGGGCGTGTCTTGCAGCAGCTCCGTGGTGCCGCCGATGACCTGAAGCGCGTTGTTCAGCTCGTGAAACACCCCCGAGACGAGACGCGCAACGGTGGCGTAGCGGTTCAGCGTGATCAGGTCTTCCTGCCCCGGCACCTCCGGTTTGTCGGTGGCCATTCCTGCCAAACCTTCCCCTCCAGCCGCCGATTAGAAGCGTGAGACTCGTGCTGCCCGGTGACGTTGATGCCGACGACACAAATTGAATCACAGTTGGTCGAGGAGCTCGTCGTGGCCACGCGAGACGTGTGCAAGAGGACCCTGAGGCCTTCAGGTACACTATTTCCATGCAACTCCGCACGGCCCGTCTCTGCCTGGATTGCGAGGAAGTGCACGACGCACAGCAATGTCCCACGTGCGCATCCGAGACCTTTGCTTACATTAATCGGTGGGTTCCCTCGCCCGAGCGAAGGCAGCGACCGCGGCCCACGGCGGCGGCGCCAACAGACCGCGAGACCTTCAACACTTATCGCGCGATGTTGACGCCGGAAGAGACCGGTGGATGGAAGATGTTGCGCCGTGGCGCGGTCGGCCTGGCCATCTTCGGTGTCGCTGGATGGTTGTGGCGCAAGAACTCGCGGCAGGGCGCCGAGACGACCGGCAGCGGCCCGACGACGGGCGGACGCCCTGAAACGGGATCGTGACCCTTGGGAATCAGCGATCAGTCTTCCCTCTCACGGCGCATCAACGCCGAGCGCATCGTCCTGTTGGGGTGGGGGCGCGCCATCCTTCTGCAGCTCGCACATCCACTCATCGCGGCGGGCGTCTACGAACACAGTAGTTTTCGCGCGACGATGTGGGCGACGGTCGCGCGGCTGTACCACACCGTGCATGCGATGCTGGCGTTGACGTTCGGGAGCGACGCCGATCGCGAGCGAGCGCTGGCGGGTATTCGCACGATTCACCGGCGCGTCCACGGCCAACTGACCACTGCCGTCGGAAGGTTTCCGGCCGGCACGAACTATTCTGCCGAGGATCCCGATCTGGTGCTCTGGGTGCACGCCACGCTGCTCGAGTCGGTGCCAATGGCGTACGAGCTGCTCGTCGCGCCGTTGACGACGGCGGAGCGCGATGCCTACTGCGCGGAAGCCGCGCCCTTCGCGATCGAGCTGTTAGCGCGAAGCCGTGATGTACCTCGGAGCTGGGAGGCGGCGCGCAGGTATCTCGATCGTATGTATGCGTCGGGCGATCTCGCCGTCAGCCCTCAGGCCCGCGAGCTCGCGCGTCTGGTGCTCTCGCCGCCTGCCGCCGCGCATATCGTCGCGCCCGCGACGTGGACCAATCGCATTGTCACGCTGGGGCTGTTACCCGCATCGATTCGCCAGCAATATGAATTGCCATGGACGGCCAGGCATCAACGCGCGTTCAACCTGGTCATTCCCGCGCTTCGGGTCACCCGACGCGTCCTGCCCGACGCGTTGGCGCTGTGGCCTGAATCACGCATCGCCGCTCACGAGTCCTCGACTGAGCATCGGTCGGTCATCGTGAACCGCTGACGGCTTCCACCGCGACACGCGGCTCCTCGTATTCCCCCTCCCACCGCGCAACGACCACAGTCGCGAGACAGTTGCCGAGGACGTTGAGCGACGTGCGCAGCATGTCGAGCACGGCGTCGACGCCGAGGATGACGAGCACGGGCTCGACGGGTAACCCGAACGACGAGACGGTGCCGAGGAGCACGACGATCGCGCCACGGGGAACACCGGCGACGCCCTTGCTCGACAGCATCAGCGTCAGCAGGAGCACGAACTGCTGGCCTATTGAGAGATTGATTCCGGCCGATTGCGCGACGAAGATCGCCGCGAGCGACAAGTACAGTGAGCTGCCGTCGAGATTGAAGCTGTAGCCGGTCGGCATGACGAACGCGACAATCTGGCGCGGCACGCCGATTCTCTCCATCGCCTGCATCGCACGCGGCAACGCGGCCTCGGAGCTGGTGGTCGCGAACGCGATCGAGACTGGCTCGGCGACCGCCTCTACGAAACGCGTGATCGGGACTTTCGCGATCAGCGCGACAGGCACGAGCACGAGGCCCACGAAGACGGCGACCGCCACGATGAACGTCGCGATCAGCTGGGCGAGGTTCACGAGCACGCCGACGCCGAGATGACCAACGGTGTACGCGATCGCCGCACCGACGCCAAGCGGCGCCATGTACATCACAATCCGCGTGAACCGGAACATCGTCTCGGCAAGACTCTCGGCGAAGGCCAACATCGGGCGACGCTTCTCATCCGAAATCATCGCGAGCGCGACGCCAAACAGCACGCTGAAGACGACGACCTGCAGCATCTGGCCCTCAGCGACGGAACGCGCGATATTCTCAGGAAAGACGTCGAGGATGATGTCCTGCCACCCACGCGGAGCGGTCGGCTGGATCGGCGCGGCCTCGGCGGGAGGCGGGAGCGTGATGCCCACGCCGGCGCGGCTGATCGAGATCGCCCCCCAGCCGATGAACAGCGCCAGCGTCGTCACGACCTCGAAGTAGACGAGCGCCTTGACGCCCATGCGACCGACTTGCCGCAGGTTCGAGTGGCCGGCGATGCCGACGACGAGCGTCGCGAAGAGCAGCGGCGCAACAATGGTACGAATGAGCCGCAGGAAGATCTGGCTGAGGATTCGCAGCGTGACGGCGACGTCCGGAAAGTCGTGACCGACCTCGGCGCCAATCACCATCGAGACGAGAATCCAGCCCGTGAGCGACCGGCGCCGTGCGGCGACAACGACGAGCGCGGCGACGATCAGCCATCGCAGGACGAGGAACCCCATCGAGATGCGCATGTTATACTGCGATGTTCTGTCCGCCTACACTCGCACAGCGAGCGACGGCGAGATGATTGGCGCATGTTCTTCGCGAGCGCTCAATCACCTGCACGCGGAAGTGGCGGAATTGGCAGACGCGCTAGCCTCAGGAGCTAGTGGCCGCAAGGCCATCGGGGTTCGAGTCCCCGCTTCCGCATTACTCGATTTCGACCAGC
>Ga0114129_10010518_pt1 | contig 13197 bp, 13 predicted proteins | sample RhiMetdeltSRZDD1_FD_80071 | JGI IMG/M metagenome (GOLD analysis project Ga0114129, IMG submission 80071) | Populus rhizosphere microbial communities from Tennessee, USA - Rhizosphere MetaG P. deltoides SRZDD1 (version 2) (version 2) | ecosystem: Host-associated > Plants > Roots > Rhizosphere >...
GCCCCTTCCCTTCGACAGCGGGGACAAGCTGCTGTCTGCTCGCGATTCTCGACAGGTGGGCGGGGAATGGCAAGCGAAAACGACCAGCACCACGTCTGGGGACCTGACTCCAACTTCGATAAGTCGTTCTCATCACGCCATAAGACGGTCCGTTGATAGGCTCCCCCTCATCGCCCTCTTCTTGCTCGCCCTCCCATTCCCTGGCGGTCATCCGTCTTTGCCGTTCGACAAATGGATCAAGCCGTCGATCGTGGTCATGGGGGAAAGGATCGAGGCGGCGGTCAGGGAGTTGATGAAGAAGGATTAGGTTCGCTACACAGATGTAACTTGGGGGAAAGTTCGGTACGAGGGGAGTTATGCCGGGAGTTCGCAGGAGAACAATCTCTGCTAGCATTGCCCGGGATGTGGCGCATGGCACTCATCCTGACTGCGCTCACCGCCAGCCCGTGGGGGCAGGAGATTCCCCCTCTGCTCTCTTCCGGAGCATCTCGCGCCAACAACTCGACGGCCATCGATCGCGCGTTTCAGCGTCTCTATAGCTTCGACTTCGCGGCAGCGCTCGCCATCCTCGCCAATGCTGCGAGAACTGAATCGGAGAACCCTCTCGTCGATTCCGTTCGGGCTGCAACCTACCTGTTTCAGGAAATGGCGCGCCTCCACATCCTCGAGACGACGTTCTTCTTGAATGACAGCAATCTCGCCGACGGTTCCGCGAAGCTGAAACCCGATCCGACCGCGCGGGCCGCCCTCTTTGCGGCGCTGGCTACTGCGCGACAACGCGCAGCGGTCAAGCTCGCGGGCAGTCCTGATGACGTCGAGGCCCTTTTCGCTTTGTGTATGTCCGCCGGTGTCGAAACCGACTACACAGCCCTTGTTGAACGGCGCACGTGGCGGAGCATCAAGCTTGTGCCGACCACCCTCAAGTACGCCGACAGACTGCTGGCGCGCACGCCACCTTTCTACGATGCGTACCTAAACGTCGCATCGATCGAGTACATCGTAGGCGACCTGCCGTTCTTCGTCCGGTGGTTCGTCCACTACGACGGGATTCAAGGCAACAAGGCGCGAGCCACCGACCAGTTGAAACTTGTCGCGAACCGGGGTCGTTACTATGGCCCATTCGCGCGGATCCTACTCGTCCTGGTGTCACTCCGCGAGCAGAAGCCCGAGGAAGCGGAACATCTCCTGAAGGGTCTCGCCAGCGAGTTCCCGGAGAATCCCCTGTTCGGCAAGGAACTCATTCGATTGCAGGAGCGTCGCGCAGCCCGTGTCCCGTAGCGCCTGAGGAAATTCATGAACACAAACACGACAGCGCCCTCGATCACCCACGAATATCGCGGCGTGTTCGCCGATATCCTTTCGCAGGCCATCACCGGCGAATTGATCGGCATGGCTAACTACGCGGCGATGGTCAGGATGTATCCGGATGCGGAGGGACAATGCGACGCGGTTGCGCACGCCGCGAACGAATTCGGTCATTCGCAAGCATTCCGGCGCGCGGCCGACGATCTCGAAGTGACGCCCATCGTGAATCTCGATGCGCCCTATTGGCAACGGCTGCGGCAAACCTTCTTGCGTTATGTCGACGCCGGGGATCGCATCGCGTGCATGGTTATCCAGGAGGTGATGCTCGAGTCGTTTGCCGTGTCCATGTACTATGCCGTGGCTGACGTGGCACACGACAAGCTGGCCAAAGTGTTTCGCAGCATCGGCGACGAAGAAGAGGGACACGTTGATCATGCAATCGGGGAACTCCAGGAAGCGCTCGCGGCGAATCGCGAGGAGTTCGAGAACAAGCTGGAAGTTCTGCACGACGAAGTCATGACGACGCTGGCCGAGATGCTGGGAGCCCGGGACACCGTTGGCCATTGTGGACTCTGCAAGGGTGATTGTGTGAAAGGCTCCCTTCACCATGTCGGGCTCGATCGCTCAAGGCTGCGGGGATTGGCACTCAACCACTACCTTCGCGTGCTCGATCGGATCGGCGTCCGCGGCGATCGGAGCTTGAAGTGGATAGCGAGGCTACCCGTCTGACGCTCACGTCCGTGCCTACGTTCGCCGCGATTGGTCATCTGGAGAGTTGGGACCAAATCAACGCCGTTTACCGCGCCATGCGACCGCCGAGCCTGGCCCCGCTGTCAGATTCGGAATTGCGAGAACTAGTGCCGTGGATTCCTCCTCGCACAGTCACGAGGTTTCACGTTGCCGCCGCTCCAGCTGCGCACCCGGTCTCCGGCATCTATGTCGACACCTTCCTTACGCCCGACGATCTCGCGCTCGGTCCGACCCGTCATCTGCTGGCGAGGGTGGACGCTGCGATCCGAGCCGCGGAGCGTGAGGGCGCACGAGTGGCAACGCTTGGTGGGTTTACCTCAATCCTGCTCGAAGCGATGGCTCAGCCTCCCCTCGCAGACTTGATTCTCACGACTGGAAACACCCTGACAGCGGCATTGATCGTTCGTGGCGTCGAGCGAGCGGCACGACTACTTGGGCGACCGCTCGAATGCGAAACCCTGCTTGTTATTGGTGCGACCGGCGACGTTGGGTCGGCCTGTGCCCGGTGCTTTGCGGGCAGGACGCGGCGGTTGTTGCTCGCAGCGCGGAACCGGAAACGCCTGGAGGATGAGGCGATTCGGTTGCGTCGACGGGGTCCGGTGGCGGAATCCACAGACGTCTCCACGTTGCTTAAGGAGGCAACGCTGATCATCGCCGCTGCGAGCGCGCCGGCGCCGTGCTTCAATCTAGCTGACTGTCATCCGGATGCATTGATCTGTGACGCCGGCTATCCCAAGAACATTCGATTTGTGCCCGAAGATGTGCAACGGCGGCGCGTTTTCTGGGGCGGCATGGGCGTTCTTGGGGGGGGACTGTGGAGCGATGACGGGATTCTCGAAGCGTTCTACCGCTTTCCGTCGACCCATACCGCTCACGGTTGCATGCTGGAAGGCGCCGCGCTGGCGATCGCGGAGCGCTTCGAGCCATTTTCAACTGGCCGTGGCAATATCACTCCAGAACGGGTCGACGAAATGTCACGCCTGAGCCGCGCTTCCGGGATTATGCTGGCGCCGTTGTTCGATGGCGCTGGATTATGGCCGGAGGAGAACGCGAACGATGGTCGTGCGTGAGGCGACCGCGACTGACTGGAACGCAGTGTCGGAGTTCTTCCTTACTACCCCGCTCGAGTCAGGTACGGCGTTCGTCCTCGACCGCCGGCCCGATTTCGGGGCGTTGCCCAGGCTTCGCGGTGTCTTCCGCACTTTTCTGGCCATCGAGGGCGAACGGCTGGCTGGTACGGTGACAGCACTTTGTCGAAACGCCCGAGCGCGAAACCAAGTGGTCCTCGTCGGAGAGGTTATCGACTTGCGGGTGGCGGGATGGGCACGCGGCGGACGTGCAGCGTTTCTCCTCCTCCAAGCAGCGTACGACGCGTTCACGGCGAAGGGCGTGGACTGGATTGTCTGCTTGGTCGGTGACCAGAATCGAGCGACCCTGCCACTCGTTACCAGTCGAGCCGGATTTCCCGCGCTGGTGCCGCTTGCAACGTTCGCCAGCGTGCACTTCGTGTCGTGGCGCGTGCCTTTACTTCGTGAACCGAGCGGCCTGACGGTGCGCGCCGCCGACGCGACGGACGCCTCGGTGGTCGCCGACCTCACGGCGCAGACCGTCGGCCGCGAGTTTCTGGCGCCCGTTGAGCCGCTGGTATGGCCTGACGTATCTGGCCTGCATCGAGCCTGGATCGCGAGGGCAGCGGATGGAACCCCCTGTGGCATGCTCATGATCTGGGACGGTGAACCAGTGCGCCGCTTTCGTATTCTTCGCTACCGGAGAGCCGACCTGCCACTTCGAATCACCGCGCGCGTGGGAGCGTGGCTGGGCGTGACGGCTGGGATGCCCGCGCCTGGCGGTGTGCTCGGTCTTTGGGCGTCGCGGGTCGTGACCGTTACGCAGGGTGGTTCCGTGACTCTCCGCGCGCTGTTGCGCGCGGCGCTGCGGGATGCCACCGTCGCAGGGCGGAGCGTCGTGCAGTTGAATCTGCACGGACTCGACCCTCTCCTTCGCGAGCTCCCCAGGTACCCGAGGTCCACCTACCGGTCGGCGCTGTACGGCTGCTCCTGCCGCGGCGACGCGGTGGTCCGCGGCTTCCCGGCGGAGCACTACTATGCCGATCTCTCGCACGTCTGATATCGATTCGCGGGGCATTCCGTACCGGGGACGGTTGATGTTCGCGCAATCGTGGGAAGACCCTGCCTGCGATCTCGCAGCACTGCAGTCGCAGCCCGGCGATACGATCCTCGCGATCACCTCGGGCGGAGACAACGTTCTCGGGTTTCTCCTCACCGACCCCCAGCAAGTCATCGCGGTCGACGTGAACCCAGCCCAGACCTACCTGCTCGAGTTGAAGAAGGCGGCTTTTCGGCGGCTGACGCATACAAACATGCTGGTGCTGCTGGGTGTGCGCGCGGGGGATCGTCTCGCTCGTTTCGATCGGCTGCGCGACGACTTGAGCCCCTCGGCACGAGCGTTCTGGGACACGAAAAAGCGTTGGCTGGCGAGGGGCCTGCTCACGCAGGGCGCATTCGAGCGGTACTACGCCATGCTCCGGGCCATGCTTGGAACGGTGATCGGACGACGTCGACTCGAACGGCTGTTCACCCTGTCGTTCGAGGAGCAACGCGACTTCTACGAGCGGGAATGGGATACGTGGGGATGGCGCATGCTGGTTCGCATCGGCTGCAGCAGATATGTGCTCGGGCAGCGACTCGACCCTTCATGGTTCGCGCATGCGGACGTTCCATCTTTCGGCGCGCATTTCTTTCGGCTAGCCGAGCACGTCATCGCTGAGCTGCCGGCGCAATCGAACTACTTTCTCGCGCAACTGCTGCTCGGCCGTTATCTCGACGAAGCCACCGTGCCTGAGTATTTGAAGGAAGAGCACTTCGGGACGATTCGGAACCGACTGGATCGCGTCACGGCGATAACTGCTGACATCGGGCAAGCCTTGAGCGAACTCCCCAGAGCGTCGATTGACTGTTTCGCGCTGTCCAATGTCTTTGAGTACAGTCCGCGCGAGCTTTTCGACCGATCGATGGCAACGCTCGTCAGGGTGGCACGACCCTCGGCGCGGCTTTCGTTGCGAAACCTGCTCGCGCCGAGGCGGTTGGCATCCCACCCGGCGTTTGTCGTCGACACCACACTGAGCAGACGTCTGCGCGACGCCGACCGCGGCTTCATCTATTCCAGCTTCGAGGCCGCACGCCTCGCCGGGGTCATGCCACCGTTTCCTTGTGCAGCTCGGGATTAGGCTCGCGGCTAAGCCTCGGCCCCTTCCACAACCGAACGTAGTTCCGGAAAAAGCTCATCCGACCTCGACCGCTCGCGATGAATCGCGGCAAATGGATCCACGGAATCCGGGGGTTCTGGTGATGAGCGAGGTGCAGATTGAAATTGAGATACACAGGTTTCAGCCACAGCGGCATTCCCAGGTTGTGAGCACCGTTGATGATGTCCCTTGGGCTGAACGCGTGGTTGACGTAGTTCTGAGAGGACCACACGAACCCGTGGATCAAAAACATGATCAGCCATGCCTGGGGGCTCAACCCGAGCAGGCCGATAATGCAGGCTTGGAACAGGATGACAAGCCAGCTCTCCCGACGCATCGCAGCGATCTTCTGCTTCTGGTTGCTGCCTTCCAGGAAACCCGCAATTTCACTGTGTCGTTGCAGAACGCCGCAGTATACGAGCGAAGGAGCCAACGCGTACATGACAACGGAAAGCCAGAGAGCGCAGGCGCCGAGGCCCACCATCATCAAGTACAGGTTGCCGTAGCGTTTCCACTTCTGCTGGTGCTCCAGGTAGAGATCCCACATCTCGATGTCTGTGCGGTTCTTCGTGTGATGCCGCAGGTGGCAGTGCTTGAAGAAAGTCAACGAGACGATGAACAGCGAGCAGAGCCAGCGACCGAGCCAGTCGTTCCACCTCGGACTTGGATGGAGTAGCGTGTGGGCCGCTTCGTGAATCAGTGAATAGACGGGTATCAGAACGACCGCGAAAACGACACCGTACCCAATCGTTCCCACCACGGTTTCCGCGTGGGAGCCTGCATAGAGCAGAACGAAATAAAGAATGGAACAGACGACGATGATGGCCAGGTTGGTTCCTACCGGTATCGCGTAGTCATTCGCTCCATCCCGCGGTACCATTGGCTTCTCCTTTTGGCCACTGTCGATCCAACTACGCGGCGCCTCCAGCGTACCGCGCGCAGCCTGAAAGCACCACCCGGTAATGATTGGTGAGAAAAGAATTCACCAGATGTTGCCTCGCCAGAACGGATCGGGCGCTGCAACAAGGAAGCCGGGACGGCGGCTGTGTGGCGAGAACAACCAGACCGAGCCTCACATCCGCGTCGCCATGAACCCGAGGTCATGATCGGTGGCCGCGATCAACAGATCGAAGCGGCAGTCAGGGAGTTGATGAAGAAGGATTAGATTCGCGTAACATAATCGGGCATCCCATGCAGAAGGGCCTGCCGTTCGTCGCCAGGTGCGCGGTGGGTCTTCCCGTCTTGTGGCTTGCCCTTTTCCTGCTTGCCCTCCCATTCCCGGGCGGTCATCCGTCATTGCCTTCTCTCGTGGCAGTGGTCCCCGCGAGCCTGTCGCTTACTGGCCGCGCCGCGGGTTCGCTCATGGGCGAGCCAGGTGCCTTCTCCATGAGCCTGCCCGTGCTCGTTCTCGCGACGCTCGTCGAGCTCGCCTTTGTGGGTGCCGTGGCCGGCGTGGCAGCGCGACGTCTGTTCGATGGTCGTTTCCCAGGCCAGTCCGCCTGGCTTGGCGCGTTCGTCATCTACGTCGCGTGTCACGTATTCATTGGTGCGTTAGTCACCTCCAGACCGGTCACCAGTGTCGTGCTGGCTGTTGGTTCGCCCAGGCTGAGGCACGAAGTGCTCCAACGAATTGGGAGAGGTGGCGACCGAAGCTATCGAGAGACGCTGCTGTCGGCGCTCGAGAAAGGATCCGAGCCTGATGTGGATGAAGACATCATTGCCTCCCTCACATGGCTCGAGGATGGCGCGTTTTGGCACGGCTATTTGACGTCTCCTCGAGGATCGCGCTGGGGGATCAGCACCCGGGCGAAGGTGCTCTGCGACATCTCGAACAAGAGCCTCTACCTTCGACAGGCACCCGGCGTCGACTTCGCGCTGCTGACCGAGTCGTTCACCAATCTAAACAGGATCATGTTCGACCGCATGGTGGCGGCGCTTCCAGATCGCCCTGAGCTCCTGAATCCCGTTTTCAGAATCGGGTTCAACAATCCCACGCTGGGTCGTGCCTTGGTCGATCAGCTGTTCGAACTGCTGCAACGTCCGTCAATTGCGAAATGCGTACGCTTAGGGATGTCCTACCGGAGCGAGTGGAGCGATGCATCGCATCCAAAGCACCGCCTGTACGAGCTCGCCACTGCCACCTGTCAGGACTTTACGAAGGCCGACATCGAGTCCTGGTTGTCGCACTACGAATCACCGGAAGAAGCGGGACCATCGCCGCTCAATGCCACCGGGTTGTGCCAGTACGTCATTGACGACAGGAAGGCGCGCCCTCGTTGAACACTGGAACGCTCATTCCTTGTAGTAGCCGACTCCGCAGTTTTGACCCGAGACCATCGTATAGAAGGTGCGTTTCTCGAGTGGCTTTTCGGAGCCGGGGCGAGGCCACCAATAGCTCACCTCGCTGATCTTTCCTTCAGTGGCGGTCTTCATGATTTCCTGCCCGAGCGGATAGCCCTTCTTGCCGACAATGTCCTGCAAGTGTTCACCCTTCAAGTAGGGATGCGCGGTGAGAACGCCGTCCGAGGCGTTGGCGCAGAACACATAGAGATCACGGTCCTTGAAACCGCCCTCGCCCTTGTTGAACATCTCGAGGGCTTTCTCCTTGTTCTCTTTCACCGCGGCAACTGCTTTCTCCAACATGGCCTTGGCTTCTTTTTCGGTGCCAAATTGAGCTTGAGCTTCTGAGGTTGGAGTGAGAAGAACCAGTAGTGCGGCCTGTCCGACGGCGACTGCTAGATTGCGCATCATGCCTTTCTCCTGTTCGCTACTGTTCTTTCAATACGATCAGCGGATCCACGCGCGATGCGGACCAGGCGGGCCACATGCATGCCAGCAGCGCGACGACAGCCGTGCCGAAGCTGACGGCAGCCAGGATCGAGGGGTCTGTCGGCGTCACGCCGAACACCTGACCTGCCAGCACGCGCCGCACGCCCAGCACGCCGAGCAAGCCCAGTGTCAATCCCGCCGCGACGAGGACAAGGCCCTCCGTGAATACGAGTCGGAAGATGCCGCGCGCGGAGCTGCCGAGTGCCATGCGCACACCGATCTCGCGCGTCCGGCGCGCGACCACGAACCCCAGCACGCCGTAGATCCCGACCGCCGACAGCAGCAGGGCAACGGCGCCGAACAACGTCGCGAGCGTCATCGCGAGCTTCTGCGACGCCAGGCTTCCAGCAGTTCGCTGGCTCATCGTCTGTATATCCGACAGCGGCAGGTCGCGATCGAGCGCCGCCAGCGCCGAGCGAAGCATCGGCACGAGGAGCAGCGGGTCACCGACGGTCTTGACGGCAATCCAGCGCAGCCGGCCCATTGGCGGTGCTTGCAAGTGCGCGAAGTAGGCCGTGCCAATCGACTCGGCGCGCGCCGCCGGGCCCTCGAACGCGACGTCGCGAACGACGCCGACGACCGTGTACCGGACGGAATCGCCGCGGAACAACCCCTTGCCGATCGGATCTTCCAGCGGCCACAGGCGGCTCGCGAGCCGCTCGTCGACGACCGCGACCGGCTGTGCGCGTTCCGTGTCGCTCGCTGCAAAGTATCGACCTCGAACGAGCCGCATGCCCATCGCTTCAAAGTATCCGGCGCTCACGGCGACGACTGACGGCACCACCGGTGCGTCGGTCGCGCTCGACGGTCGATCCGCTGCTGAAACTGTCGATGGGCTCGTGTGCCCGCTCAACGCGATGTTCGACGTGACGCCTGCAGCCTGGACGCCCGGGATCGCCCGAATGGACTCGAGCAGACGGTCGCTCAATGCCGCAACAGCAGGTTGATCCTTGAACCGCGACGGTGGCGGGAACATCGTTCCAGTGATGACGCGGCTGCTGTCGATGCCGACGTCGGTCGAGAGCAGATTGCGGAAGCTGGTCAGCAACAGGCCCGCACCAATCAGAAGGACCACCGAGACGGCGACTTGCGTGACGATCAGCGCGCGCCGGAAGAACTGTGCGGGCCGTCCGGCGGTCATGCTGCGACCGTCCGCGAGCGCATGCTGGAGGTGTTTCCGCCGGAGACCGGCTGCGGCAACGAGCCCGATTGAAACGCCTGTCAGCAGCGAGAGCGCGATCGCGCCGGCGACGACCGGTAAATCGATGCCGATGGACGACGCATTCGGCAGGCGCGGAAGGCCGCCCGATTCGAGCCATCGAAGAAGCCCTGCGCCCGCGCTGAGACCCCCAAGGCCCCCCACGCCCGCGAGCAGTACGCCTTCGACGATCAGCTGCCGCGTCACGCGAAGACGGCCGGCGCCGAGCGCCATCCGCGTCGCCAGCTCGCGCGCTCGCACGCTCGCGCGTGCGAGCGAGAGGTTCGCGATGTTGAGCGCGCCAATCAACAGCACGAACCCGGCGCCGGCCCACAGCAGATACAGGACGCGCCTGACGGTGCCGGTGAGTGCTTCCTGGAGCGGCGTGACGGCCGTGTACACGCGAAGCTCGGTGAAGCGGAACTGCGGAAACCGCGCGAACATGCGCGCGTTCAACGCGTCGACCTGCGCGCGCACCTGCTCGATCGTTGCTCCCGGCCCGAGCCGTCCGATGTGAAAGAAGCCATACCGCGTGCGGGCGTCGTCTGATCGCTGTGCGGCGGTGAACGTGAGGGGTAGCCAGAATTGGATCTCGTCGCCTTCGGTCCGCGCGTGGCCGTCGCTGCCCATCTCGAAGAACGAGAAGCCACGTGGCATGATGCCCACGATCGTATAGGGTTGGCCCGTCCAGCCGAGACGCACGTCCTTTCCCACAGCGGCCGGGTCGCCGCCGGTCAGTCGCTGCCACAACCCCTGGCTCAGGATGATCTTCCGCTCCGATCCGCCCTCGCCCTCGGCATCGGTGAACGTGCGCCCGAGCGACGGCTGCACCTGTAGCACGCGAAAGAGCGACGGGGTGGCCCGCATCCCGCGAAGCTCCTGCGCAGTCCCGTCGATCGCCAGCGTGTCGAACCAGTAAGTGAACATCGCCTGGCTTTCGAACGCGGTGAGCGCCTCCAGCCGATCGAAGTACGCCGGGACAGTGTTGGAGACGATGTCATTCGGCGTGACCGTCGGGTACACGTCGCCCAGTGCGACGATGCGGTTCGCGTTCGGCACCGGCAAGGGCCGCAGCAACACCGAGTAGACGACAGTGAATGTGGCGATGTTGGCGCCGAGGCAGACGGCGAGCGTCAGGATGGTGGTCGCGCTGAAGCCGAGGTCTCTGCGCAACAGCCGGAAGGCCGCGCGGAGATCGCCGGCCAGACCCTGCATCGGGCGCTGCCGCATGACGGCTCGCAGCGCACGAAGCGGCAGGACGATGTCCCCTTCCGCCTCGAGCACCTGCGCAGCGAACATCTTCCAGTCGGGCAGACCCCGCTGCAACTCACGCCAGGCGTCCGCCTCGGAGAAACCGCGCGAGAGGAGAGCGTCGTACGCGTCCTCGAGCTGTGCGGCCAGCTCCTCGATGATCTGGAGCTCGCGCTGACGCGGCAGTTCGAGAGGCTCGAGGCGGCTCCGGACGAACGCGAGGAAATCAGGCATAGTCCAGTCCGGCCGCCGCCTGCACGGCCTGTATGAACTCGCTCCACGTCCGCCGCTGAGCGGCGAGCACTTTCCGTCCCTCAGGCGTGAGCGAATAGTAGCGCCGACGACGCTGTCCCGATTTCTCGACCCAGCGGCCGGCGATCAGCCCCCGGCGCTCGAGCCGATAAAAGATGGGGTAAAGCGACGCGACGTGGAACGCGACGGCGCCATTCGATCGCGCCTCGATCAACTGCGCAATCTCGTACCCGTGGCTCGGCCTGGTTTCGAGCTGCGCGAGGATCAGCATCTCCGCCGTCCCCCGCTTCAATGTCTGGTCATCGGGCTGTTCCGTCGCCATATATGGCGATCATACATATTTTACGAAGGGACGCAAGACTGCAGTGGCGCCCCGCATCTCTTCGATTCAGTCGAGAACGCCGGAGTGCCGCGCGGGCGTCGTGAGCGAGGCGACGCTCGAAGGAGCCGGATCAATCCTTTATCGCGGGCCGGCCGATAGAGATGGTGCGCGCCATCGTTCGTCTCGACGAGGGCCGCAGAGTGGCATGTCGACCCGCGCAAAATCGGCGTGCTCGGCTTTTCGGCGGGCGGGCATATGGTCGCCGCGATGAGTACCCATTTCGAGCAGCGTCTATACCCGGCTGTGGACGCAGCCGACAGAGAAAGCTGCCGTCCGGATTTCGCGGTGGCTCTCTATCCGGGACATCTAGCAGTCCCTGAGAGAGACTTCGCGCTGAATCCCGAAATTCGGGTCACCAGTCGAACGCCGCCCACCTTCTTGCTTCACGCGGAGGATGATCCGGTCGATCCTGTAGAGAACTCGCTCGTCTACTATTCGGCGCTGAGGAAGGCCAGCGTTCCCGCGGAGATGCACGTATATACGAATGGCGGGCATGCGTTTGCGCTGCGACCGACAGAATCGCCCATCACGGGATGGCCGCAGCTCGTGGAGATGTGGCTGCGGACGATCGGCATGGTCACGCGGTAGATCTGCGCACATGAACGAGTAGAGTGTGAGGTCCGCCTTCGCGCTACGGCGGGACAACGAAGCTCAGGCGAACGTCGGCAACCGTGAGCGAAGGTTAGAGAACTGAGCCGGGGGCAGGAGGAGAGGGCCGGGGATTCGAGAAGAGGGCGCCATGGCGCCCTCCCACGAAATGGTGCCGATGCGCCTAGGATTCGCGGACGTTCTCGGCGCGCGGACCCTTGGGGCCCTGCCCGGTCTGGAACGTCACCGCCTGCCCCTCACGGAGCGAGTCGAACGACTGGCACGCCGACTGATGGAAGAAGTACTCCTGGCCCGACTCGTCGGCCACGAAGCCGAAGCCCTTGTCCGAGACGATACGCTTGATGGTGCCCTTGGATGTCATATGCACTCCCAGTTCATCTGAACTGAAAAACGCCTGTCGGGCCGAGGCACGGAGAATCCCGCGCCATTGTCTCCGACTCGTCTGCGTGGTCCAGAAGGGGTTCGTGCAGCCCACCTGGAGGGGTGGGCGAGGCGAATGCAGTTCAGGCTCAGCGTAGAAGCGGCGTGTAGACGAGCCCATAGTGTATCAGGTATTGGTCGCCAGCTTGGCTCTGTCGCTTATTCGATCACTTTCCATCAGGGATGAAGCAACGGCTACCCGATCCGATAGAGCTTCTTCTCGGTGCGCAGGAACAGCGTGTTGCCCGAGACGGCCGGCGGACCCGAAGGAAACGTACAGCCGCTCACCGTCGGTGAAGGGCGTTTCCGAGGCGTACGTGTTCTTGCGGTGACGGCCGCCGATGGGCAGGCCGTGGTAGGCCTCCCGCTCCCACCTCAGGGCGCCCGTGCGCGCGTCGAACGCGTAGACCATATAGCGAATCGCGTCGGATTCTTCCGGCAGCTCGTTGTCGCGCGCGCGCAGGCGCTTGTTCACCTCGGCGTTCGACAGCCCCGCCGCGCGCAGCTCCCCTTATCGTTCCGGGAAATCTCAGAACGGATACTGTCCTACATTGGACTTATCGATCGCGATCCAGCCGGAGCCGGCGAGGCCATGCGGGGTTCCGGGAATCCTTTTCAAGTTGCGGTAGCCTGGCAGGTCAAGATCGAGACCGGCGGCAATCTTCTCTCCCTTAATGAGCATGAGCGCCAACTTGACTTGAGCCTGCCCTGCGACCAGTGGGTCCCACAGAAAAATACTGTCAACCGCGCCGTCGTCCAGGAATTCGCCCGCAACCGATGGCAGGCTCGTTCCCATGACGCAGGTCTTGCCCTGAAGCCCGGCCTCCCGGACTGCTCTTCCAATTCCCGCCACATCCACAACTGAGCTGCCTTCGAAGCCCTCGAGGTCAGGATGTTTGGCCAGCAGCTCCTTCGCTTCCTGATAGGCGGTTTCGA